>Ga0307372_10011008_pt1 | contig 12142 bp, 12 predicted proteins | sample OX1MG_FD_202533 | JGI IMG/M metagenome (GOLD analysis project Ga0307372, IMG submission 202533) | Soil microbial communities from Risofladan, Vaasa, Finland - OX-1 | ecosystem: Environmental > Terrestrial > Soil > Coastal area > Acid sulfate soil | place: Finland: Risofladan, Vaasa | collected...
CGCGCTCAGCATCGTGATGCGGCCGCAATAGCCTTCGCGGCGGAGCATCTCGGCCGCTGCATTGCCCGCCGCGCCGCCTCCAATGATAACGACCGACCCTGGTATGCTGGGCGCCGGCGGTTGCGAGGGCCGACTTACGCGCTCCAGCTTCTCTCGAACATAGATGGTCCCTCCACACTCCTCTTGCACGTACACAGAGCTGGCCGGCGTTTCGACCGGCGTGAACTGACGCGCCACATCGCGCACCTCCTGGCGATGCCAATGTTCAACGCGCCAGTGCGACACCGGGTCTAGCGCCGGCGCACGCAGGGCCTCGCCGGTGCGCAGGCTGAAGCAGGCATGATGCCATTGGCATCGAACCGAATCGCCATCGAGGAGCCCCTGCTCGAGCGGTGCACCATAGTGCGTGCAGATGGCCCCGATCGCGAATACCTCATCGCCACGTCGGGCCAACAGCACCGGTTCACCCTGCGCATGGCCGAGTAGCATGGTCCCATCCTGGATCGTTGAGAGTTCAACGCCTTGGGTCAGATCGGGCCCGGTCAGTTTCGGCCTTTCTACGCTCATTGGATCCTCGCTACAGCCCCGTCCGGGGCGATGGGTTATCAGCGGTGGCGCTCACTTTGCAGCTCTCGGTATCTGTCCGCACGCGATCGGCATCCCCTTCGGATAGGTGCCGTTGATGATCTGCATGCTGACGGAGTCCTCAGTGAGCGGCACCATGGTTGTGCCTGCGACCTGCTCGGTCTCGACGATGTCGATGACGCCGTCACAATTGGCATCATCGCGAGTCCTGCGGCATCGGGCACGCTATCAAGAAGGCAGAAGTTGTATGGATCTGGAATCTCATGATGGGTCCGTATGGTCAGCGATCAGATTGGCATGTGATATCGGCGGAAGTCTGATCCTCGTAATCGCCGCCATTACCGGCACCGCGTCGGGAGAGCTCCGGGCGAATTTGCCGGCCTGAATCGATTTAACCATCCTGAAGCCCCGCGTATTCTCGCGCCGCAACCGTAGCGGTAATCCATGCAGTACGCCGAGCGGAGCGCCGTTCCTCTCATAGACGAGAATGGTCAATTCGTCCTCCACGATCTGAATCTTGTCAGCGCCGCAGTAGCCGCCCCCGACTACACGTGCGTTCCCGCGGGGATCTCGCGAGCTTGGCGTGCCGCTCGAGACTTCATGTGCGACGAAGCTTGGACAGCTGCGTCCGCGGTTTCCGTGTGTTGGCGTACAGACGCAGTTTTTCGGTACCTCCAGATATTCGCCTCTGTCAGCCCGCAGACCCCCAACTTACGAGGCTCGATCGCCCCGCTCCGTCTTACAGCCTGTCCGTCGCTCTGCCTACGCTTATCTCATGTCGTTACCGCGAGGAGCAGATTAATGCCGACAACAGGAGTCGTGCCGCGAGCACGGCGAGCACGGCGAGCACCTTGGCGATAATCGTTAGCGTCGGGTTCACGGCACCGATCGAGGGGAAGAAACTCGAGTCCGCGACGTATAAGTTGTCGAGCCGGTGCGCCTTGCAGTTGAGATCGAGCACCGAGCTCGCCGGAGCGATCTCCGCGTTCGCCGTGGACGTGATACAGCCGACGAAGTAGTGCAGCCCGGGATGAAATGAACTGCCGTTGCGGCCGTACCAGGTCTCCTTCGCCTGGTAGATGGCATCGACGAACACGCTCTTGGAATCCTACCGTAAAGGCATAAAGGACGGCCTGAGCGCCCCGGAGAACCAGTCCGATCAGGCCCGCTCGCGTCGGATTTGCTCCGCACGACGATTCGACGTCCTACCTCAGGCGCGTCAGACCATCCGGCAGCCGGCGCTCGCAGAACCTGCGGAACTGCCCGCGCGAGAATTTCCAGGCCGGCTGGCTGGCACCTTCACCCATGCTTGCTACCGGTGGAATCGACCCACGAGTTCGGCCTTGCCGAGCACGTGCCCTTGCATCGCGTTGAACACGGCAATGCGGGTGGCGGCGGCCTGCTGCGGCGTGCCTTGCGGCACATCGACCAGCGTGTCGAGCGCGTAGAGTTCGAAGGTGTAGTGGTGATACGGGCCAGGCGGGGCCCCCGGACCCATGTAGCCGTTCGAGCGGAGACTGACCTGCCGGCTGCCATCCGGCAACGTCCCGGGCTTGACGCCCTCTGGCAGTCCGGTCGAGGTACCCGGAATGTTCCAGATCAGCCAGTGGGTTATGTCCATCCGCGTGCCCTTGTTCAGCACCGGCTCGGGATCGTGCACCAGCAGCACGAAGCTGCGCGTGCCGGGCGGTACCTGCGACCAGTGAAGCTCGGGTGACACGACGGCGTCGCCGGCGGCACTCGTGTACTTGTTGGGCAGGACCCCACCGTCGTGCCAGGCACGACTCGTCATCAACAGGGGCGGCGTGCGTGCCCTTCGTCCTTGGGCCAGCAGGGGTTGCGTCACCATACCCATGGCCGCCAGCAGCAGCATCGCCGCACCCACACGGCCCGCTCGCGCAAATTTTCTTGTCATTTAGGCTTTCTCCCCAAGCATGCCTTACATGCTAGCGCGGTTCGCGCCCACGGCACCAGAGGCCCCTGAACACGTCGCCGGGACAAAATTTGCAGGTATAATCCGCCTACAGATCGGAAGACACCCGATGCCGTGGCATCGACATCGATCGGGGCGACAACGGCGCGCCATTGCACGGCAACTCGCGTCTTGCTGCCGCACTCGGGCACACCGGGGACGGCGAGGCGCTCTCGTGCGTGGGGCGCCCCCCCGGGGCAATATCCGATCCCGATGGTCATCGCTATGACGGGAGTCCACGTTGGGTACGACGTACATGAAGACTAAGGCTATCTATTGGGTGGTGGTCATTCTTTCGTCCGCGTTGCTGCTGTGGGGATGGTCCGTGGCAGTGCGCAACCTGATCCACGGAACCACCGTCGTCTCCTGACCGGATAGGATTGCGCTCGCTGGCCAGCCGCCCTGGCGACGGGCCTGCTGGCGTTCGCCCGGCTTACGCGGGTGCCGGCCGACTGGATCCTCGCGGTGATGCGCCAGGAAAGTCTGTTCCGGCCCGACGCGCTCTCCGCTGCCGATGCGCGCGGGCTGATGCAGCTGCAACTCGCCACCGCTGCAGCGGTGGCGCAGCGCTGGCACCTGCCGCCCCCTGACGCCGGCAGCCTGTTGGATCCAGCAGCAGCCGTGCCGCTCGGTGCGGCGCGTCTGCGCGAGCTGCTCGACCGCTACGGGGGCGAGCTGGCCGTGGCGCTGGCCGCCTACAATGCCGGCATCGCGCCGGTCGCACGCTGGCTGCCGGCGCCGCCGATGCAGGCGGATATCTGGATCGAGAACATTCCCTACGACGAAACCCGCGGCTACGTCGAGCGCATCCTCGAACACATCGTGGCCTATGGATGGACGCGCCATACCAAGCCGCACCTGCCGGTCCTGCTGCCGCCGATCGAACCGCAGGCGACCGCGGCCGGGCGGTGACGGGGCAGTCGCACACCGCCCGTCACCCCTGCGCGATGCAATCACTCGATCAGCAGCTGGTGCTGGTCCGGATCGAGCAGCCGGCACGCAGGTGTTGCCGCGCCGAGCGCCGCCGCCTCGCTTTGGAACACCAGCCGCGTTGCCACGATGTCGTTGCTGCACGGCGTGGGCGCAGCCGGTGCGCACCGCTGCACCAGCTGATAGCTCAGCAATTCCACATGTGGCGTGGGCTGCGGCGGGGTCAACGCCGTCACCTGCACCTGCGGTAGCGCGACGCCGTCGAGGCGCGCCTGTTCCGGCCCGCTGTTGAATGAATGCGCCGCGCGCGTGAGGCCCAGCGCCGCATAGAAGGCGATGCTGCGCAAGCTGTCGGCGACGCTGATCGCCGAGTGGTCGATCCCCAGGCAAGGCTCGCCGGCGCTATCGCCGGGCAGATCGCACCAGCGCGCCGGCGCCGCTCCGGCGGGAAAGGCGAGCAGCTCGAGCGGGTGGCCTTCCGGATCACGAAACTTGTACGCGGTGACCCCGCCGGAACTCTCCGGCAGGCGCTGGGGCCCTCCCTGCGATATTGCACACCAGCCCCCCAGCGCGGACAGCCGCTCGAACGCCCGCTTCATATCGCTCACGACGATGGCGAAGTGCTGAAAGCTCAGGTCCGATGAGACGCTGCCGGCCGGATAAGGCGCCCCAGGTCGATCGAACTGCAGCAGTTCGATCGATTCGCGTCCGAGCGAGAGCGCCCGCCACGCGGCGGCCGATTCCACGCCCATCAGGCTCTCGAACTGCGCGCCGCAGCGACGTCCCGCTGCCACCTGCCTGAAACCCAGGGCGCTGTGGTAGAAGTCGGCCAAGCGCGCCGCGTCCGCGCAGGTGAGGCTCACGCAGCGCAACCGACGCACACGAGCGACACCGCTCTGCGCGTCTTCTCCCGCTATGGCCATTGCGCGCCGCGGCGATTCAGAAAAATCGCGTACAAGGTATGCGAGCCGCCAATGAAGAGCCGGTTTCTCGCCGCGCCGCCAAAGGTGAGATTGGATACGCGATGGGGGACCCGCAGTTTACCGAGCAGCCGGCCGTCCGGATCGATGCAGTGCACCCCGTCGGCCGCGCTCGACCACAGGTTGCCGTCCTCGTCCACGCATAGCCCGTCCGCATAGCCGGGCTCGATCTTGTGGAATACGTCGCCGCCTCGCAGCTGTCCGTCGGCCTGCACATCGAACACGCGGATATACTGCCGCGGGTGATCGCTGCTCTGATCGCCGGTCTCGGCGATGTATAGCCGGCGCTCGTCGGGGGAGAACGCCAGGCCATTGGGCCCGTCGAAGTCTGCCGCGACGATGCGGATGTGGCCGCTCTCGGGCTCGAGGCGGTACACGGCCGGCGGTTGCTCTGAATTCTGCCGCCCGCCTTCGTAATCGCTCTGGATGCCATACAGCGGATCGGTGAACCAGATCGAGCCGTCGGACTTCACCGCGACATCATTGGGAGAATTCAGGCGCCGCCCCTCGTGCCGCTCGGCGAGCCGGGTCACGCTGCCGTCGAGCTCGGTGCGCAACAGGCAGCGCTCGCGATGCGAGCAGCTGATCAGCCGGCCCTGGCGGTCGCGCGTCTGCCCATTGGCGTAGCCCGACGGTGACCGATACACCGAGACTCCGGCCTCATCGATCCAGCGCAGAGTGCGATCGCGCGGCAGGTCCTGAAACAGCAGGCAGCCGGCGTCCCCCATCCACACCAGGCCCTCGATCCAGCGCAACCCGGTGGCCAGCTGCTCGAGTGGCGCGTTTTCGAGCAGGTAATGTGCGAAGCGCGGATCGAGGACTTCGACGCCGTCCATGGAGCCTCACCGCCCGTGCGGCATCTGCACCAGCATCAGCACGGCCGGCGCATCCCCGACCGTGCCGGAGCGATGCCCGCGCCGACCATCCTGCTCGCGGCAGCCCTGGTCGGCGCCGAAGGAGATCTCCCCGCAGCCCATCTCGATCCGCGTGCCATCCATCGACTCGACGAACCAGCGGCCCGACAGCGGCACGATCCATTGCGGCTCGGGATTCTCATGCCAGCTGCCGGTCCAGCCGACCGGCAGCACGGTGAACAGCACCGTCATCGCCCCGCTGGACGGCTGCCCCAGCCACTGCGGGTCGGCGGTTGGCTGAATCGATTTCAACTCGAACTCATGCATTGCGCAGCGCCGCTGGCGGCTGATGCCGTCCGCGTCTACGCACAGGCGCCAGTAATCGATCGTCGGCTGCTCGGTCATCGCGCCCCCTGCGTCGTCACGGCGCCGGTGTAGGGGCGGGAAGAGCCCAGCGGATCATGCCAGAAGTGGCGCACCGCGGCCGCATCGGTGCCAAGCGAAAGCACCAGCAAGCCACCCGCCAGGGCCAGGTTCTTTAGAAAATCCCAGAACAGCTCGCGGCCTCGGCTCTCGCCGCGGAGGCGGAAATCCGGCGCTTTCCAGAACTGCTTCCACAGCAGCGCGGTGACAATGCAGTACAGCGCCAGGATCAGCGCGGCGAGCCGGTCGGCGATCCCGGTGAGAATCGCCAGCGACATCACCACCTCGATGCCGAAGCCGCAGGCGATCAGCAGCCGCGCGAGCGTGCGCGACGCGGTCGCCTGGATAGCCTGGCCCACCGCTTGCTTGAAGTTCAACAGCTTGTCGAGCGCGCTGAACGGCAGAAACAGCAGCACCAGCAGGCAACGGACCACGACCACGATCACCGTAGCGAACAAGGCTTCCCCTCCCGTCATCGATTACGCACTGATATCAAATCCGGGTACATTGTGAACGTACGGCCCGCTCTGGCAACATTTGATCGGTTAGTCTAACCGCCGCGGCCACCGCGCTGAAGGCCATCCGTCCGATATCAGGAGTAGCCCACGTGACGACATCGACCCCAGCGAGCGTCCCTGCACACACTGCACCCCCGGTTCCGGTCCACAAGTCGCTGGCGGGGCAGAAAGCGTTGGTTACCGGGGCCAACTCCGGCATCGGCCGCGGGGTCGCCATCGGCCTCGCCCAGGCCGGCGCCGACGTGGTCGTCAACTACGTCGTCGGCGATGAGGCGGCCCAGGCGGTGGTGGACGAGATCCGCCGCGGCGGCGGCCAGGCCTTCGCCCACAAGGCCGACGTGTCCTCCGAAAGCCAGGTCCAGGACATGTTCAAGCACATGATCGAGCAGTACGGCACCATCGACATCCTGGTCAATAACGCCGGCCTGCAGCGCGATGCCCCGTTCGCGACCATGACGCTGGCACAGTGGAACACGGTGATCAGCGTGAACCTCACCGGACAGTTCCTGTGTGCGCGCGCGGCAATCGGCGAATTCATGCGCCGCGGAGTGGTGCCAGCGGTGTCCTGCGCAGCCGGCAAGATCATCTGCATGAGCTCGGTGCACCAGGAGATACCGTGGGCCGGGCATCCCAACTACGCCAGCTCCAAGGGCGCGATCAAACTGATGATGGAAAGCCTGGCGCAGGAGATGGGCCCGCACCACATTCGCGTCAACGGCATCGCGCCCGGCGCGATCCGCACCCCGATCAATACCTCGGCCTGGAGCACGCCGCAGGCCTACGCCGCCTTGATGACGCTGATTCCTTACGGCCGCATCGGCGAGCCCGAGGATATCGCCCGAGCTGCCGTGTGGCTGGCATCCGATCAATCCGACTACGTGGTCGGCACCACGCTGTTCATCGACGGTGGCATGACGCTGTATCCGGGCTTTGCGACCGGCGGTTGAGGAGAGGCCATGCCGGACGGCCACTATGACCTGATCGTGATCGGAACGGGTCCCGGCGGGGCCTCGCTGGCGCATCGGCTGGCCCCGACCGGCAAGCGCATCCTGTTGCTCGAGCGCGGGGAATACCTGCCCCGCTCCCCGGCCAACTGGGATGCGCAGACCGTGTTCGTCGATGCGACCTATCAGGCCAAGGAGATCTGGTATGGCCGTGATGGTCGCGGCTTTCACCCCGGGCTGCACTACTTCGTGGGTGGCAATTCGAAGGTCTACGGCGCCGCGCTACTGCGCCTGCGCGAGCGCGATTTCGGTGAGATTCGCCACAAGGATGGCCTGTCGCCGGCCTGGCCGGTCAGCTATGCCGATTTCGAGCCCTACTATGGCGAGGCCGAGCGCCTCTTCCACGTACACGGGCAGCGCGGGGAGGACCCGACCGAACCGCCGTCCAGCGGTCCTTTCCCCTATGCGGCCGTTTCGCACGAACCGCGCATCCAGGCGCTCAGCGACAAGCTGAGCGGATCTGGGCTGCATCCGTTTCATCTGCCACTGGGCATCCTGCTGGACGAAAAGGCCGGCAAGCCTAGTCCGACCAGCATCTGCATCCGCTGCGATGCCTTCGACGGCTTTCCCTGCCCACTCAACGGCAAGGCCGATGCGCAGGTCGTGTGTGTCGATCCCATGCTCGCCGCGCATCCGAATGTCACGCTGCTGACCGGCGCCTGCGTCACCACGCTGCAGACCAACTCCCAGGGCACTGCGGTCACCACCGTCAATGTGACCCGCAACCACCAGCGCGAGCACTACAGTGCCGACGTCGTGGTGGTGGCATGCGGGGCGCTATCCTCGGCGCTGCTGCTGCTGCGCTCGGCCAACGACAGGCACCCGCACGGGCTTGGCAACCATTCCGGGCAGCTCGGCCGCAACTACATGCGGCACAATCAATCGATCCTGATGTCACTGCTGCGCGAGCCGAACGACACCGTGTTCCAGAAGACCCTCGCGGTCAGCGACTACTATTTTCATGCCGATGACTGGGAATTCCCGCTCGGGCTGATCCAGATGTGCGCAACCTCGCACGGCGCACAGATTCGTGGCGAGGCGCTGCCCGAGTGGCTGGAGTGGGCACCGAAGCTGCCGTTTGACGCCATGGCACGCCACTCGATGGATTTCTGGCTGTCGAGCGAAGACCTGCCGCGCGCCGAAAATCGCATCTACTACGACGGCGGCCGCGTGGTGCTCGACGTGACCGAGAACAATCTCGAGGCCCATCATCGCCTGAAGAAGAAGCTGGAGAAGATCCTCGACGCGGCCGGCCCGCACTCCCCACCAATGGAGCGCAGCCTGTACTTGGGCAAGAACATTCCGATCGCCGGCACCGCGCACCAGGCCGGAACCGCGCGCTTCGGCACCGATGCATGCGCCTCGGTCCTGGACCTCGACTGCAAGGCCCACGACCTCGACAACCTGTACGTCGCCGACGCCAGCTTCTTCCCGTCGATCGGCGCGGTCAATCCAACCCTGACCATCATCGCCAACGCGCTGCGTGTCGCCGACCGCATCAAGCAGCGCCTGACCGGCTCCTGACTCAGTGCCGCACCGGCACCCACCGCCACGTCGGCAACATCGCATCGAGCAGCCGCACATCACTGGCATAGCGTGACGGTACGGTCTGCAGGTCGAGCCGATAGATTTCGCGACGGCGCATGACGATGACGTCCTCGTGCACGTACACCTGAGCGCTGCCGGGACAGCGTACCCGCATCAGGTAGCGGCCGCCGGGAACGTGTGCCAGCGCCGCCGGGTTTTTCTGATCGCTCAGCAACGTGTCGAACAGACGCACGCCGACCACGTCGCGCATATGAACAGCGTCGGCGGTGATGGAGTAGAACGCATCGTACGCGGCATCCACGCGCAGGTAGGCGCGGGGCGCCCAGGACAGCACGATGCCGAAGCCGCGCTGCGGACCTGCGGCGCTGGAGTAGCCGGTGAGCCCCGCCGGAATGGTCACGGCATAGCCGTAAACGGCGTTGACGTATCGGCCGGTATGCGCATGGTTCGGTGACAGGTCGAAACCCGGGGCGGGTTCGGCGCCGCAATACTGAGCGTCGAGCGGCCCCGCCCGCGCGCATTGTGTCGCCGCAGCGCCGCACACGGCGAGGACGGCGACGGTCGCGGTCAGTAATTGATGAGGGTGATGCATCGTGCAGCGACGGTGCGAGACGAATCCGCGCGGTAAGTCAAGCCATCAGGGGCTGATCGCAAGCATACCGCAACGGCCGTCTGCGTATCCGCTGGCCAATGCGAGCGATAAAGATGCGGCAAAGGTGGTCGGATTCTCCCGACAGCCGATTCACCGGGACGCGATTGGGTTGGGGCCTCTAAGCCGTTATGCTTGGCCGCATGCGCGCGACCACCCGACGTAGTGCCGAGCCGATCACCGAGCCGGTAACCGCGCCGGTCAGCGACGATGCCGATCAGCTGCGTGCCCTGGTCAGTGCAATGCTCAGCGGCACCTACAAGGAGGAGTTCTACCTCTGGGACGTGGCATCGCTGTGCCGCGCCAAGCCCGACTTCGCCCGCCAATTGCTCGCGTTGATCGATCGGTATCATCGGCTCGGTCAGATGCCTGCGGCGCAGCATCAAAAGATCAAGGAGAAAATCGAGCAGACCATCGCATCCCGCGCGGCGCCGCTTTCCCGCACCGCAACGACGCAGAATGGACCTGCAGAGACGCGAGCGCGAGCGACCACGACCGCGCCACTGCCCGGTTCGGACCCCGCGCCGCCCGTGCCGACCAACGACGCGACCCCTGCAACAGACCACTCCACAGCGGCAGCGGGGGCGGCAGCGGCGACAGCGGGCACGGCAGCGGCGGCAGCGGGCACGGCAGCGGCGACAGCGGGCACGGCGGCGGCCGGGGCGACCGATGCGTCTGCTGCTCAGGCGCCTGACGCGCCCGATGCGCCCACGGCCGCGGCGATGGCGACAGCGGCCCCGTTGCCGCCGGCACCTGATCATCCGACCGCGGCGCAGGTGATGGATGCTCTGCAGAGGATGGAATCCGCGATGGCGGCACCGCCGCGACCATCAACGCTACGGCCAAAGCCGGCCCCGGCACCGGATGTCGACACCATCGGGCCCGGCACGATGCTCTGCAATCGCTATGAACTGCAAAGCCTGCTCGGCAGCGGCGGGATGGGATCGGTCTACCGCGCCCTCGACCGCTACCGGGCCAGCCTGGGTCTGCCGGATGACTGCGTAGCGCTGAAAATCATCACGGCGCAGCGACCGCTCGCAGCCAACGCGCTGGCCCTGGTGCGTGAATTTCACAACGCGCAGCAGCTCTCCCATCCGAACGTCATCAATGTCTACGAGATCGATCACCAGGGCGACGCCAGCTTCTACACGATGGAGCTGCTCGACGGTGAGCGGCTCAGTCAATTGCTCGAGCGCATCGGCGGGCCGCTGTCGAGGCAGCACGCCCTGAGCGTACTGCGCGATATCGGGGCCGCGATGACGCACGCGCACTCGCGCAGTGTCGCGCATGGTGATTTGAAGCCGCATAATATTTTCATCACCTATGGCGGCCAGGTGCGCGTGCTGGACTTCGGCGGCCTGAGCCACTCCCCCCTGGAACCATGGGTCCGCGATCCGGCGTTCTCCCGGCGCAGCAACAGTTATCGCACCGCCACCCCCGCCTATGCCAGCTGCGAGCAGCTCGAGGGGCAGCGTGCCGATCCGCGCGATGACATCTATGCGATGGCGTGTATTGCCTACGAGCTGTTGGCTGGCCGGCATCCCTTCGACTGTAAGTCCTCGGTCGAGGCGCGCGCACAGCGCCTGCGTCCGGCACGACCGCCGGGGATGCACTCGGAGCACTGGCGCGCTCTGCGGCACGCTCTGGCCTGGGAGCGGGCCCAGCGGCCCGCCCAGATCGGGCGATGGCTCGAACAGGTCGGAATCAGCACGGCGGCCGGGCAGCTTCCGCCAACACATCAGCTCACGGCAGCCGAACCCCGGCGCCGTCGGATCGGTTCCGCCGTCACCGCAGCCGCACTACTGCTGGCCCTGGGCGGCGCCGTATTTGCGATCGGGCAGCGGGCTCACGTCGACTGGCATACGGCCGCATCGACGGCTGGTAACCGGCTGCAGCGCACCTGGACAGCATGGTTATCCCCCAGCGACGACGGCGCGCCAGCGCCAGCGGCAGCCGCGCCGCGCGCCGCCGCGGTGACGCCAGTGCCGGCACCCGCCGCATCGGCGGCCCCTCCGGGCGACAGGCACCGGGCGGTCATTGTCAGCGCCGCTGCGCCCGCGACGGCCTTGGCAGCACCGGCGCCGCGGCGTCCCATCGTGCCGCACAGAAGGGCCGCAGTGCGCGAGAAGACGGCAACCCTTAGCCCCGCCGCCAGGCCGACGGTCCCGGTGGCGGCAGCTGCCGCGGTCGGCCCAGCCAGCGGCCCGGTCATCGACGCCGCCGCCGCCGCGATCGGGGTGCGCTTCGCGACCTCGAGCTACCGGGTGGCCGATACGGCACCGGCCGCGCGCGTGCTGATCCGCCGTACGGGCAGCACCCGCGATCCGGTGCACTTCGTCTGGTGGACGGTGGAAGACTCCGCCAAGGCCAATGTGGATTACGCCCCACTCGGGGTTCGCACCGAGGACATCCCGAGCGGGGCCGATCACATCACGATCTACATCCCGATCATCTCCAATCCTCTGCGCCACCAGACTGCCCGATTCTATGTCGCGCTGGCCGCCCCGGGTGAGGCGCGGCCGGACAGAGCCAGCGAGCGCGCCATCGTGACGATCGAGCGCGGCGGGTGATTGGCAGTTGAAAGCACGCTTGGCGCCGATCCTCGCGATGGCGCTGATCTGCGGCTGCGCGCAAGCGGCCGGCACCGCCGCGCAGCGCGTGCAGCCCTGTACCGCCTGC
>Ga0307372_10011009_pt1 | contig 12141 bp, 18 predicted proteins | sample OX1MG_FD_202533 | JGI IMG/M metagenome (GOLD analysis project Ga0307372, IMG submission 202533) | Soil microbial communities from Risofladan, Vaasa, Finland - OX-1 | ecosystem: Environmental > Terrestrial > Soil > Coastal area > Acid sulfate soil | place: Finland: Risofladan, Vaasa | collected...
CTCGATGTCGCACCAGGCAAGCACACGCTGAGCTTCATCCCGGCTGCGAACGACCACGCCGACGACATGGGCGCGACGAAGAAGGTCAGCTTCGTCTACAAGCCGGCACACGCGCTTCCGGCGGCAAAGCCGCTCCACTTCGCCGGCAAGCCGACGGTCGAGATCGTCTCGCCGAAGAACGGCGCGACCGTCCACGGCGGGTTCGACTTCGTCGTTGCAACGAAGAACTTCAAGCTCTCGTGTGACCTGTACGGAAAGGCAAACGTCGCCGGATACGGTCACTGGCACGCCAACGTCGATAGCTCCACCATGGGAATGATGGGGATGGCAACGATGCTCGGGATGAGCTGTGGCAAGAGCTTCCACGTCTCCCTCGCCGGCATCAAGCCGGGAGCGCACCGGTTCATCGCGATCCTCGAGGACAACACGCATGCGCCCACGATCGGTGTGCAGGCGTCGGTGAACGTCACCGTCAAGTAGCGCCCGCCCGCGGGGCCGCCGGAACCGCCGGCGGCCCCGACTGCATCCAAGCGGCAGATGTCCGCTGTACCTCCCGATGTGAGCCTGCAGTCTCTCCCCCTACCCGCTACTGCAGGCCCGCAGGACGCGGAGCTCCTCGAGGCAGTTGCCGGCGGCAGCGATGTTGCCTTTGAGGAGCTCCGCGGTCGCTACCGCCGCCCGGTCGAACGCATCTGCCGGATGCTCCTACGTGGCCGCGATGCCGAGGACTGCGCCCAGGAGGCGTTTGTCCGCATTTGGCTCAAGGCGAATCTCTTCGATCGCGAACGCGGCTCGGCGGCAGCCTGGATTCTGACCGTCACACGAAACGTCGCCTACAACCTCAACGCCAAGCGGGTACCTGAGCCGCAAGCGGAGCCGGGCGCCGAAGTCACGCACGATCCGGAACAACTCGACTCCCTCTGGATCCACGGCGCGCTCGCAGATCTTCCCGAACACGAACGGCGGGTGATCGAGCTCGGCTACTTCGATGACCTGTCGCAGACCCAAATCGCCCAGCGGCTCCAGGTACCGCTCGGAACCGTCAAGAGCTGGATGCGGCGCGGGCTGAACCGCATGGCGGACACGCTCGAGGAAGAGGCGCCGTGACGCACGAGGCGGCGTGGGACCGTCTCCCCGATCTGCTGTTCGACCGGGATGACCGCGGTTTGCTCACACACGTCGCGAACTGCCATCTCTGCCAGGCGCGACTCTTCCGGCTCGCCCGCGTCGATCGAGTGCTGCGAGGAAGCCGGAAGCCTTCTCACCAAGGTCGGGCACGGCGCCAACTTGTCACGGCCGCTGCGGCGAGCGTCGCCACCGTCGCAGCTGCCGTTGGGGTCTTCGTCGTTGCCGGGCATCGTCCCGTCTCCCAACCGTCGGCGCTTGCTCTCCACACCCTCTCCGGCAAGGTGGTTGCGCACGCGTCGATCACTCCAGGGGACGGCGCAAACCAATCGATCGCACTCGTCGCACACCACCTCGCAACAGGCAACACGAGCATGTACTCGCTGTGGACACGCGCACCGGGCGGAGGCGGCCGAGCAGTCCTCGTCGGCCAATTCATGGTGAGCCACGACGGCGAGTGCCGAGCCCGGTTCAACCTTGCCGGCTTGCGTCACTCAACGCAGTTCTGGATCACGCGGGCCACGGCCCCAACGGCCGTCATTGCCACCACCTGACCCAACCGCGCGCACCTATGGCCGACGCACCTTCCTTGCCGTCGTCGCGGGCGGCGCGTCCTCGCTCGTCTGGGGCGGCAGCGCGTGGCGGGCCGCACAGCACGCGCTCCACCCACTCGCGCGAGCACTGCCGGGAAATCTCCGTGCGATCGTCCCATCCGAAGGCTGGCGGATCTACACGGTCGCCGACACGATGCCAAGTTTCGACCCGGCGCGGTGGACGCTGACGATCGATGGCCTCGTCGAGCGACGACAGTCGCTTCGCTACGAAGACCTCCTGACACTTCCAGCCGCCGAGCAGGTCTCAACATTCCATTGCGTCACCGGCTGGACCGTCACGCAAGTCCATTGGCGCGGCATTCGCTTTCGCGATCTCCTTGCAGTGGCCCGGCCGACCAGCCAGGCGCGCGCTCTGCAGTTCGTCTCCGCCGAACGGCCGTACACCGATTCGCTCGAACTCAAGCAAGCCCTCCGTCACGACGCGCTGCTCGCCTACGAGATGGACGGCAAACCGCTCGCCCGCGAGCACGGTTCGCCCGCGCGGGTGGTGATCCCGGAGATGTACGGGTACAAGAACGTGAAGTGGGTCGAACGAATCGAGCTTGTCGCGCACCCGTCGGACGGCTTCTGGGAGAAGCTCGGCTACGACCGCGACGCCTGGGTGGGGCGGTCGAACCGTGGCTGACAGGCAATACGTCCTCCGCTTCTCCCGCACCGAACGCGCGCTCCACTGGATCCACGCGGCAGCCTTCTTCCTTCTCCTGGCGTCTGGGCTCGCGCTCTACCTTCCGACGCTCGTGGCTGTCGTCGGTCGTCGGCCACTTGTCAGAGCCGTTCATGTCGACGTCGCGATCGCCTGGGTTGCCGCACTGATCGCGGTCATGCTCTTCGGCGATCGACACTCACTCAGAAGGACACTGGCCGAGCTCGACCTCTTCGACGAAGAAGACCGGAAGATGCTCCGTGGCCGGCGCTTCCGCGCAGCTCGATTCAATGCCGGCCAGAAGATCAACGCTGCCCTCACGGCGGCATTCGCGCTCCTGTTCGCGTTTTCAGGCTCGCTCCTGTGGCTTGGTGAGCGCGACACGCGGTTTCGATTCGCAAACACCGTTTTGCTCCACGACGGGCTGGCGTACTTCTCGCTCGTTCTTCTCGTCGGCCACCTCTACCTCGCGGTTCTTCATCCGGCAACCAGACATTCACTACGTGGGATGACGATCGGCACGGTGCGCGAAGACTGGGCGCGCGAGCATCACTCGCGGTGGCCCGCGCTAGAGCGAGAAGCCGCTGAACCGAGCTAGCTGAGTCGTCAGCCGGACGAGCTCGCCGGTTGCAAGAAGCACGCCGAACGTGAACAGCATGGCCCCGGAAGTCATGCTGACGAGCCGCCAGTGCCGGCGGAGCCCGTGGACAAGCCCGAGGCTGCGCGTGAACGCGAGCCCGAAGAGCAGGAACGGTATGCCGAGCCCGAGAGCGTAGATGCCGAGCAACACTGCACCCTGGGCTGGATGCCCGTCGCTTGCCGCGAGCGCGAGAATGGCCGCAAGGGTCGGACCGACACACGGCGTCCACCCGATCGCGAACGCGACACCCGCGAGCACCGGTGTCACAGTGCGGCTACCACGCCGCGGCATCTCGAGTTTGTGCTCTGCCAGTAACGCGCGTGGGAGCGGCATCCCTGCATAGACCAGCCCGGCAACGGCGATGAAGATGCCTGCGCCGATTTCGAGCGACCTGCGGTTCTCAAGCAGTGCACCACCGAACCAGGCGGCTCCTGCGCCGAGCGCGACGAACATCGCGGCAAAGCCGCTGACGAAGAGCGCGGTCGAGCTGACGACTCGCCGGGTCTCAGCGCCGAGCTCGCTGAAGCCGACACCGGACACGAACGACAGGTAGCCGGGGATCAACGGCAGCACACATGGCGACAAGAACGAGACGAAGCCCGCCGCGAACGCCGCCGCAAGCGCCGCCGGGCCGAAGTGCGCCATCAGCTCGTGCTGTGCGTTGCCGCCTGGAGTCCCTGCACGAATCCCGCTTCGTTGGTTGCGCCAATGACCTTCGTCACGATCTGGTGCCGGCTGTTCAGGAAGAACGTCGTCGGTGTTCCCTGGATGCCAAGCCGCGCGGCGAGCTCACCGTGAGGGTCGGCGATGCTCGGGTGGTGCCATCCCCACTTGGCGTAGAACGCCTTCGCGCCGCCGGCGGTGTCCTGTGTGTCGATGCCGACCACCTGAACCTCCGGGTGCGCCTGCGCAAAGCGCTCGAGGTCGGCCGCCTCGGCGTTGCAGCCCTCGCACCAGGACCCCCACACATTGACAACCAGGGGCTTCCCGCTGAACGAGGCGAGATCGACTTGTCTGCCGGTGACCGGATCCGTTCCGGCGAGCTCGAGCGCGCCACTCGACCCATTGCTCACAGGGGTCGCGATAGCGGGGCCGGTACCGCGAGCGGCGAAATAGCCGCCGACGAGCGTGGCCGCAACAGCCACGACGACAGCCGCGATGACCGCACGGCGTGGCCCGCGCTTCGGGCCGCTCGAGGCCGAAGCCGAAGTCCGTTGTTCGCGCCGAGCTCGCTTCGCGTTCCGTTGACTCATCCGTCATGTCCTTTCATCCAGTCGGCGCTCCGGCGGACACGACCGCTCACCGCGTCCGACAACGAGCGGGAATCGTCAGGTTCAACGCGTCCGAGTTCCTGCAAGAGAGCGATCGTGCGTCGCAGCGACGCGACCGTGGACCGGCAGCGTCCGCAGCGATCGAGATGCCGCCGTACACGGCGCAGCTGGCGGCCCTCGAGCTCCTGTTCCAGGTAGTCCGAGAGCTGCGCGGCTGTTCCGTGGCATCCTCTCGACGAGCTTGCGTTGACTCGACGCACGAACCCTTAGATGCGACGCCACTGCGACTCGATGCGAGTCTTTCGCGCCGCGTGCTTGGGTGCCAGTTGCAGCTCACTCCTCTAGTTACAGCCGTCAGGGCCGTTCGGATGAGGTCGACGGCAGGATCGTTCCCTGAGCGCGGAGCACGACACCGACAAGGCGCCCGTCGGATGTTGTGACGAGCGCGGTTTCGAGCTCCTGCCGTTCGAGACGCGCCAGCAGCTTGGCGAGCGGCTCATCCGGCCGCACCGTGCTCGGCCCCTCCGTCATCGCCTCTTCGACCGTCTGTTCGTCATCGCGCTCGAGCGCGCGCCGACCGAGTCGGCCGAGGACGATCCGCTCCTCGTTCACGACGATGCATTGCCGCCACTCCGATGCCCGCACGCGAGCTCGGACACCTTGCAGGGCGTCGGTGAGCAGGCACGTCGGAACGCTCGCGTCAGCGGCTCTACCCGCCGTCGCGTCTACAGCAGCAGTTCCCTCCAGCGGAAGCCCCGCCGCCGACCAGCCGGCTTTACCGGCGAGATAGTCGAAGACGTGCTCGAAGCCGAGCGAAGCGAGCCGCCACGCGGCCCGTGGGCTCATGTCTCACTGGTAGTCGTAGCAATAGACGACGATCGGCTTCGAGCGGTCGAGCCGCATCGCCGTCTCGCGGTTCAGCTCTTTGAGCGGGATGTTGATCGCGCCGGGCAGGTGCCCTTCGTCATACTCCTCGGGCGGCAGCACCTCGACGAGTTGCGCGCCCGCCGCAATCAGTTCTTGCAGCCGCGCCCGCTCGATCGGCAGGGGCCTCATGACGCCCTGCCGCTGCTCGACTGTGCAAGCGCATCGAGCAGCCAGCGCTCGTCCGGCTGCCCGCTGAGACCGCTCTCGGTGCGAAAGACACGGCAGCTGAGGACGTAGTCGGTGCGGGCATCGGCGCCCGGCTCGATGTCGTGCCCGTCGACGCGGATGGTCGGCGACCCGAGGAAGCGCGTGCGACGGGCGGCTTCGGCATCGGGAACGTCGATCACCTGGACAGAGGCCTCGACTCCGCGCTCCCGTGTGATGCGGGAGACGAATTCGATCGCCGGCTCGCGGTTCGGGCAGCCGTCGAAGGTCAGGATCTCGATCTGCGGTCTTGTCGTGCTCTCAGTCATGTGTCCTCCCTGGTCAGCTTTCTCCACGGGCCGGGTAGCTCTTCTCGAGCACGAAGTCGATCGCGTGCACGAGGTCGTCGATCTGCGGCCGCGCGAACGGCATCGATTGGATCGACTCGAAGAAGACGGTTTGGTCCGGCTCGATCAAGAATAGGCCCGGTTCGTTGAAGCGAGCGGGTTCGCTGTCCTTGATCGCCGATGAGACGAACAGGCCCCATGCGCGCATCGCGTCTTCGGTGAGCCCGTATCCGATCGCCAGCCGGTCGAGTGTCCACTCGTCGACAGACTGCTCTGCCCGCTCGGCTGTATCGCCGCTGATCGCGATCACGTCGACGCCGCGCTCGTTGAACTCGTCGATGCGCCGGTTCAGCTCTGTCAGCTGCTTTCGACAGATCGGGCAGTGGTGGCCCCGGTAGAAGACGATCAGCGTGAAGTTCTCGGGCCGTCGCTCGGCCAAGCGCCACCTGCCGTTGCCGGCAAGTTGCACGGTCAGATCCGGCGCCTGTTGGCGCGGCTTGAATCGGTGCGCTTCGACTCGTGCTTGCGTGGTCATCTCGAGAGCTCCCGGATCGGTTGCGGGTTGCGCGTTCAGGTCTGTTCCCCGGTGTGATGCGCAGCCTCGGCAAGACGATTCCGCTGGGGGCTTGCGAATCGAAAGGCCGGGTGGGTGGATCCAACGGTCTCGACAACGAGATGGAGAAGGAGAACGTTTTGGAGCAGGCAGAGTTCGACGTGGTCGTCATCGGTGCAGGCCCGGCCGGAGAGGTGTGTGCCGGCAGGCTCGCGGAGGCCGGGCTTGAGGTGGCGATCGTCGAGGGCCACCTGATCGGCGGTGAGTGCTCCTACTACGGCTGTATGCCGTCGAAGGCGCTGCTGCGCCCGGACGAAGCGCTTGCCGAGGCCAGGCGGATCCCGGGTGCGCGCGAGGCGGCGAACGGCCCGCTCGATGTCGCAGCCGTGCTGCGTCGCCGCGATGAGGTGATTCACGACCTCGACGACACGGTGCAGATCCCGTGGCTCGAGACACGAGGTGTGACGATCGTCCGCGGGCGGGCCAAGCTCGCCGGTGAGCGTGTCGTCGATGTGGAAGGCAGGCAGCTGACCGCCCGTAAGGCGGTTGTGGTCGCAACGGGCAGCACAGCAGCCGTGCCGCCGATTCCCGGCCTTGCCGAGGCGCACCCGTGGACGAACCGGGAGGCGACGACTGCAGGGGTGGTCCCGGAGCGCTTGATCGTCTTGGGTGGGGGCGTCATCGGCGTCGAGCTCGGCCAGGCTTGGTCGTCGCTTGGATCGCAGGTGACGATTGTCGAGGCGCTGCCCACGCTCCTGCCGCGCGAAGAGGCATTCGCCGCAGAGCAGGTCGAGGAGTCTCTGGTTGCGCGTGGCGTCACCGTGCGCACTGGGGTACGTGCCGTCGCGGTATCGCGTGAGAACACCGACGTCACGGTGCAGCTCGAGGACGGCACGGAGCTGACGGGCGACGAGTTGCTTGTTGCAGTCGGCCGCCGGCCGGCAACGCGCGCGCTCGGTCTCGAGTCCGTCGGCCTCGAGCCCGGAACGACGCTCGTCGTCGACGACGAATTGCGCGTTCCCGGCTTCGACTGGCTCTACGCGATCGGCGACGTGAACGGCAGATCGCTCCTCACCCACATGGGGAAGTACCAGGCCCGCATCGCCGCCGATGTGATTCTCGGCCGCTCCGCCCGCGTGGAACAGCGGGCACAGGGGCTTCTCTCCCCGCGCGTCGTGTTCACCGATCCGCAGGTGGCGGCGGTTGGGCACACGCTCCAATCCGCCGAGGCGGCCGGCATCGACGCTCGAGCAGTCGACCAGCCGACATCCGGCAACGCCGGCGGTAGCTTCTACGGGCGCAACGCGCCTGGAACGTCGCGCCTTGTGATCGATGAAGACAGACGGGTCATCGTGGGCGCGACATTCACAGGCGCTGACGTCGCCGAGTTCGTCCACGCGGCGACGATCGCGATCGTCGCCGAGGTTCCGCTCGAGCGGCTCTGGCATGCCGTCCCTTCGTTTCCGACGCGAAGCGAGGTCTGGTTGCGGCTGCTCGAGACGTACGGCCTCTAGCGCCGCCCGCGAATCTCCCACCGCCGACCGAGCATCAAACGGTTACGAACGGACACTTCTATGCACGTTGGAGGTCAGACACGTGAAAGCAATCTGGAACGGCGCGGTTCTCGCGCAGAGCGACCACACGGTGGTCGTCGAAGGAAACCACTACTTCCCAGCCGACTCGATCGACAGACGGTACTTCGTCGAAAGCGGCAAGAGCACCGTCTGCCCGTGGAAGGGCGCGGCGAGCTACTACAGCGTCGTCGTCGACGGCGAGAAGAACAAGGACGCGGCGTGGTACTACCCGCAGCCGTCTGCCGCCGCTGAGCAGATCCGCGGCTACGTGGCCTTCTGGCGCGGGGTCGACGTCGTCGCCGACGATCGGGAAGCCGGCGAAAGTGGATTGAGCGCACCGCTACTTGGGCGTCTTCTCGCTGGACTCAGACGAGCCGCCTGAAATACCGTTCGAGCAATGCGCCTCGTCGTCTCCGAATCCGCAGAGGACTTCATCGAAACGCATGGTGGAAGCATCTACATCTGGATGAAGAAGAACCGTTGCTGCGGCGGCGGCTTCCACACGCTCGGAACAGCGACCGAGGCGCCGCCAAAGATCAGCTTCCGCCGCGACGACGCGTGCACGAACTTCGCGTTGTTCGTTCCGGAGACGCTGAGCCGGATGCCGGACGAGCTGCATGTCGAGTTGCGCAGGTTCCCGCGGCGTGTCGAGGCGTACTGGAACGGCTGTGCCTGGGTGGTCTGAGCCGCTGCGGGCACAGTGAAAGGTGATTTTGATGCGTCTCATGGCAGCCATCGCAACGCTGCCGGTCGCGCTCGGCCTAGCCAACTCGCATGCCGGTCCCAGAATCGAGCGGAACGTTCCTTACCGACAAGTCGGCGGCGCCACGCTCACGCTCGACGCCTACCTGCCGGCGCCGGCGATCAGTCGACGAGCGGCGATCATCTTTGTTCACGGCGGCGGCTGGCGGGCTGGCGACAAGTCCGCCTTCGCCCCAGGAGAACCTGTTTTTGCACCGACGGCGCTTCGATTTGCTCGCCTTGGCTTCGCGGTCTTCTCGATCGATTATCGACTGGCTCCGGCGGCCCCGTTCTCGGCCGCCGCCTCCGATGTCAGCTTCGCGGTGCGGTGGGTGCGGGGGCATGCGGCCAACTTCGATATCGTCCCGCGCCGAATCGGGATCTTTGGAGTCTCCGCAGGCGGCAACCTGGCGGCGCTCGTCGCCACTGAAGGCCGCGGATCGCTCGACCGCGGTGCGCGAGTACGCGCTGCAGTCTCTTGGTCCGGACCGATGAACCTTGCCCTCTTCGACACCGAGTTGGGCGGGCCAGCGCGCCATCCGTTCGTCGAGAGCTACCTCGCCTGCCGGCCGACCCGCTGCCCCAGCCGCTACACCTCAGCCTCTCCCGTCAATCATGTCGACCGGAGCGACCCGCCCATGCTGATCGCGAACAGCAGGCACGAGATCGTTCCGCTCGGTCAAGCGGAAGAGATGGCTCGCCGACTGACGAACGCGCACGTCCCACACGAACTCGTCGTCGTTTCAGGCAGCCGTCACGCCGCCGACTACGAGGCCGAAGTCTGGGGCGCAACCGTCAGGTTCCTGCTCCACTATCTACAGTGAGGAAGAGCCCGGCCGCGGGCGGCGGAACTTCGATCGCCAAAACACCCGCGGCCATGGCGCCTGGGTTAGTGGGGGATGCGCCGGCGTCCGGCCGCGCGCCGCCCACCGCGTTGTGCCGTCAGCGCACGTTGACCGTGATCTGCGACATCGTCCCGGCACCGAGCTCCTGCAGCCCATCCTTATTCGCCTCGATGGCGGACATTGGATGCAGCCGAGTCGGTCGCTGCGACCTCGAGAGCCCTCTGCTCTTGCGTTCTCCGCCCCCCGAAATACCGGATGCGTTGGCCTCTCTATTCCAACGCATTCCAACGATGTGACGAGGGTCCTCACTCGCACCGGACAATCAGGGAATGATCGATCTTGCACAAGAGCGAGAGCCGCCGGTTTCCGTGCGGCTCTCGTGGACTGAAGGATGCCGGGCGTGACGTCTCAGGCGGCTGTCAGGTGTTTGCCGTGGCCTTGCTCGGCTTTGTCTGGCGCGTACGCGGCTTGGCCGTGGCTGCGCCGGCCTTTGCGCCGCGGGTCCGTGGCGCGGCCTTGTTGCTTCCTTGCGCGTTGGGGTCGGCGAGTGTGTAGGTGCCTTTGGCGACGCGCTCGAACGGGCCGCCGGGCTTGGAGCCGACAGCGAGCATCGCGCTGATCGTTGCCTCGGGTGTCTTGCCCTTGAGGCTTGTGCAGCGGCCGGAGTTGATCACGCGGGTGGCGATCTCCTTGGCCGCGAGCGGTTCGCCTGCTTGGCGAAGCAGGTCGAGCGTGACCGCCTGCGCTGATTCGCCCTTCTTGGCTGTTGTGTTTGCCATCGTGGTGGCCTCCTTGTCCTCCTCATGGATTTCGGTTGGTGGCGCGGCGAGGAGTTTCCGCTGCCGCCGAAGCGGTGCTGTGTTCGGGTGCGGCACGCGATGTGTGCGTGCGTGTCGGTTGCGTTTCGGTTCGGGCCAGCGCCAGATTGGGCCGCCGGTTGGGCAGTCGATGCAGCGCACCGTCGCGCTCGCGCCGAGGTGGTCGAAGCCGAACTGGTCAGGCACCGTGGCTGGCTGGCGGGAGCGCGAGCCGGGTCGTGGTGGGGTTGGCGGCGGGGAGCGCGGGTGTCGGGTTGAAGAGTTGGCCGAGTTGCTGGCCGATTTGGCTGCGGCGCGCTTCGCGTTCTTTCCACTGGTGTGCGTAGACGCGGAGGGTGGTGTCGGGCTTTCGGTGGCCGAGCCGGCGTTGGACGTCGACGAGCGGGACGTCGAGCGCGATCAGCATGCTGGCGTGGCTGTGGCGCAGGTCGTGCAGGGTCGGCTCGGGCGCTGCGAGCTTGGCCGCTTTGGCGGCGCGCTTGAGCGCCGCACGGGCGACCTTGCGCTCAAGGCCGCCGCTGTTGCGGCTCGCGAAGAGGAGCGCGGCGGGATCGAAGAGGGCGCCGCGCTCGGCGGCGAGCGCGAGCAGGCGGCGCATCAGCTGCGGCGGGATGTCGATCGCGCGTTGTGATTCCTCGGTCTTCAGGGGGGTGCGGTTGCCGTCGCGGTCGAGCTGGTAGGCGACCCGGATCAGCGAGTGTTGGCGGTCGAGGTCGCCGAGGGTGAGCCCGAGCGCTTCGCCGATCCGCAGCCCGCCGGTCAGCAGCAGCTCGAGCAGGCAGCGGTACCGCTCACCATCGGTGTTGGCGAGGAGCGCGTGCATCTCTTCGAGGGTGAGGATCCGTTTGGGTCGTTGGTCGTCGAGTTTGGGGCGTTCGCCGCGCTCGAGTTGGCTGAGCGGGTTGACCGGGATGCGGCCGCGGCGCGCGGCCTGGCCGAGGATCATCGACAGGGGGCGCAGGGCGGTGTTGATCGTCGAGCCGCGTAGCTTTTTGCGGCGCATCGCAGCGATGAAGGCGGCGACGTCTTCGACGCTGATCTGGTCGAGCCGGCGGCGGCCGAAGTAGGGGATCAGGTGCCGTTCGAGTGCCCAGACGAGCACCTCCTGGGTGCGTGGCCGGCACTCTTGGCGGGCGAGCCAGTCGCGGGCGTACTGCTCGAAGGTCTGCCGGGTCGGCTCGACCCGGCCGCCGCGGCGGCGGCGCAGGTTCAGCTCGGCGCGCTTGGCTTCGGCCTCGTCGAGGGTTCCGTTGACGGTCAGCCAGCGGCGTTGGCCGCGGGAGTCGAAGTAGGAGATCTCGTAGGGCGGTTGCACCTTGTCGGCCGGGCCGGGCCGGTAGTAGATGCCGGGGTGGCGGGCGACCGGCCGGCGCCGAACGCCGCGGTTAGGCTTGCCTTGCATCGGAGTGAATACCTCCGTTGCCGGCCCCGGAGCGTTGGTGCGCTGCCGGGGCATTTACGTGTCGTCGCTCGACGATAGCTCGATCTTCGGCGTCCAGCCAGTGGCCTCGTATTCGGCTTCGATCCAGGCGTCGAGCTCCTCGCGGCGGAAGCGCAGACCCTGCCCACGGCGTCGCTTTCGCACCGGGATCGCGTTCGCGGCGGTCAGCTTGTAGAGCTGCCCGCGCGGTATGCCGATGTAGGCGGCCGCCGCCCCGGCATCCAGCCAGGGCGAGGCCGCCTCTGTGGTGGATTCGTCGCGCTTGAGTGCGAGCGCGGCGACACGCTCGGCCAGCGCGGTCAGCAGTTCGTCCGGGATGCTCAGGCTCAGCTCGAGCCCCTCGCCTGTCTGGGCTTTCATCGCGTCCCGCTCCCGGTTCGCGCCCCGGCAGCGAGCCGGACGTTGAGCTTCGGTGCGCTCTTGGCTGGGTGTGCGACATCGCTGGAGTTCCGAGTCGC
>Ga0307372_10011012_pt1 | contig 12137 bp, 7 predicted proteins | sample OX1MG_FD_202533 | JGI IMG/M metagenome (GOLD analysis project Ga0307372, IMG submission 202533) | Soil microbial communities from Risofladan, Vaasa, Finland - OX-1 | ecosystem: Environmental > Terrestrial > Soil > Coastal area > Acid sulfate soil | place: Finland: Risofladan, Vaasa | collected...
CCGCTGAACCCCAACCCCCCTCTGCCCCCCGCTTGCGACTACTCGAGCCGACCGTGGTCCGCAGTCTGCTCGCGCGCCTCCAACTCAGCCATTTGCTCGAGCGCTTTCCTGAGCGTCCGCTCTGGGCCCTGTTTGTCTTCGTCAACGGCTTCATCAGCCTCGGCATCATGGCGGCGGTGGGCATGCTGCTCCACACCCCCGATATCTTTCCCTCGCTCGGCCCCACCGCCTTCCTGTTCTTCTTTACCCCCAGCTCGCCCACCGCCTCGCCCCGGCATGCCATCTACGGCCACGCCATCGGAATCGCCTGCGGCTATTTGGCGCTGCTGCTGTTTGGCCTCACCCACGCCCCGCCCGCCACCCAGACCATCGGCTTTCACCGCTTGTTTGCCGCCTCGCTCTCGCTCGCCCTCACCGGCGCCCTTATGATCCTGCTCAAGGCCGCCCACCCTCCCGCCGGCGCCACCACCCTCATCATCTCGCTCGGCATCGTCACCCGTCCGTTCTATCTCCTGGTCATCGAGGTTGCCGTGATCGCCCTCACCCTGCAGGCGATCGTCATTAATCGCTTGGCCGGACTGGACTATCCCCTCTGGGCGGCAAAGCAGTGAAGGTCGTGGCCGAGGTGCGCTTGTCCTTCAATGGCCATGCTCCACAGCGCGAGTGCGATTTGGCCGCCGCCCGCGGCTGCGTGCTCGACCACGCGCGCGCGCTGGCCGGTGGTTTGCGCTGCGAGTCGGTCCCGCGGCAGTGCGCCGGCGGCCGCGTGCTGGCGCAGCAGGTGCTGGCCGACCGCGACTTCCCTCCCTTTCCCCGCGCCATGCGCGACGGCTACGCCCTGCGCGCCGCTGACGCCACCCGCCCCTTGCCCTGCCTGGGCAGTGCCCGCGCCGGCGCTGCCTTTCCCCACGCCCTTGCCCCCGGCGCCTGCGTCGAGATCATGACCGGAGCCCCGGTGCCGGCCGGCGCCGATGCCGTGGTCATGGTCGAACGCACCCGCACCGGGCACCGCTACAGCGAGGCGGGCTTGCCGGGAATCGAAGCGCGCCCTCCAAGCGACCAACGGGAGCGACCCAGGCAAAAAGTGGCGAACCCCATCCCCGACGACGTGCTCGTCGAAGCGGAGGTGCGCGCGGGCGACAACATCGCGCCCATCGGCAGCGACGCCCGCCGCGGTGCCGCCCTGCTGGTTCCCGGCCGCCGCCTCGGCCCCGCCGCCCTGGCGGTCTTGGCCAGCGCCGGCTGCGCCCAGCCCCTCGTCGTTGCCCGCCCGCGCGTCGCCGTGCTCGCCACCGGCGACGAGCTCGTTCCCGCCGACCAACTCCCCGGCCCCTTCCAGATTCGCAACTCCAATGGCCCCATGTTGGCGGCGCTGGTGGAGCAGTGCGGCGGCCAAGTGGTGGCTGAGGAGGGCTTGCCCGACCGCTCTTCGGCGATTCAGCACGCCCTCCGGCGCTGGCTCCCCCAGGCCGATCTGATCCTCTTCAGCGGCGGTGCCTCGGTCGGCACGCATGATCAGGTCGCCCCTGCCCTCGCTGCCTCCGGCGCCGAGTTCTTTTTTGACGCGGTGCGCATCCGCCCCGGCCGTCCCGTGCTGTTCGGGGCCTGTGACCGTCGGCTGTTCTTCGGCCTGCCCGGCAATCCCGTCGCGGCCCTGCTGGCCTTCCAGTTGCTGGTCCGCCCCGCCCTCGCCCTGCTCGGCGGAGCCCTCGTCCCCCCGCCCGCGTGGGCCAACGCCACCTTGGGCTTCAAGTTTCAGGCCCGCCCGCAGCCTCTCCTCGTCTTTCGTCCGGTGCGTTGGGCGCCTGCGGCGCCGGTCATTCAGCCGGTGCACTACGCCGGCGCCGCCGATCTGGCCGCCGCCGCCGCGGCCGATGCCTTCCTCATGATCCCGGAAGAGACCGCCTCGTTGCCGGCGGGCGCCGCCGTGCAGGTGGTGCCCCTGTGAGTGCACCACCGCGGCGCAGCGCCGGCTTGGGGCAGACGGCCCCCAAGCCAGCGCAAGCACAAGTGGCGGCAGCTCGCAGGCGCCCCCTGCCGGGAATCGAAGCCACGACCCTGAGCGACCATCGGTCAGGTGTGGACTATCCACCGGGACGCGCGCCGCAACGGCCCGGCGCCGCTACAGCCGTGGCCGGGCAGGCGCGCTGGGGCCCACTCCAACCGACATTCGCCGCAGCCGTGCTGGCCGGCGGCGCCAGCCGCCGCATGGGGACCGACAAGGCCGCCCTGCACTGGCAAGGTCGCCCCCTGCTCGACCACATGCTGGGCTTGGCCCGTCTCGCAGGCGTCACCGAACTGGCCGTCGCCGGCCCGCACGCCCCCGCCGACGTCGTTCGCCTGGACGATGTCGTGGCCCAGCGTGGTCCCATCGGCGGCCTGCTCGCCGTTCTGCGCTGGCGGCCGCGGGTGCTGGTATTGGCCTGCGATATGCCCCAGCTCACCCCCGACTTGTTGCGCTTTCTCTGGCAGCGCGCCTCTGCCTTCGCCGGCGGAACGCTGCCCGCCGGCCAGCCCTTGTGCGCCGTCTATACCCGAGAACTGCTGCCCTGGCTGCAAGCGGTCATCGCCGCTCCCTCTTCTCCTTCGCTCGCCGCCGCCCTTGCCGACGCGCCCCGCCTCGAACTATCCGCCGACGAGCTTGCCCGCCATGGCTTCGGCGCCGAGCTGTTCGCCAACCTCAATACCCCCGCTGACTTTGCCGCCGCCACCGCGGGGCTCGATAGCATCTCTGGCCGCACGCGCTCTCGCGGCAGCCGGTCACAGCGACGCTGTTTCTAATCGGCCAGCTTGTTCTTCATGTACTGCGCATCCTCGCGCAGCCGCCGCCGCGTATGCTCGAAGCGCAGCAGGCCCTTGCGCAGCCCGCGCGCCACCGCCGCCAGCATCCCACCCCCGATCAGCGCATATCCCACGCCGACGATCAAGAGCGCCCAGCGCCAACTGTCCAGCCAATAGGCCACCAAGCCCTCCAGCGCCAAGCTCAGCAGGACGAAACTGAACAGCAGCACCAGCGCCCCCACTCCCGCCAGAATCCCCATCGTCCGCAGCGAGCGCGCTCCCTGCTTCAGCTCCAGCGCCACCATCCCGCCCAAGTCGCGGAAATACCCGCGCGCCTCCAGCACCAGCTCGCGCACCAACTCCACCCACCCGGCTGAATGCGGCGGAGCTTCAAGAGTTCCCATGCCGCCATCCGATGCCCCCCGGCTCGCGGGCGTTGCTGCCCTTCTTCACGTCAGCCCAAGCGACCGAAGCATCCACTCTCAAACCAAGTCCGTCGGCTGGCGGACCCGTAGATGGGGAAGCCACAGAAAAGCGCGATCGGCCGTGGCGATCTCACTGACGTCGTGCAGCCGCGCACAGGCTGCCACCATGGAATCAATGGTCAACAGGCCCCAGCGCTCTCGCTCCACCCGACTTTCGCGCAGCAGCGCGACGTCGCCACCGATCACTTTTAGGCCCGCAGCGAAGAACTCCTCCATACATGCCCAATACCAACGCAATTTGCGCACGACTGCGGGCTTGCGCTCGAGCTGCCGTGCCCCCGGCGTCGCAATAAGCCCGAGCCGCCATGCCTCCTCGATCATCAGGCGATGCGCGACCTCCGCTACGCTGGCCTCAATCACCAGTCCCAGCACCTCAAGGGACGCACAGCGGGCCAGCAGGCGGCGGCACTGTTCCGATCGCCCTGTAAAGGCATAGACAACGACGTTGCTGTCCACAAGGACATGGGAGCCAGAAGGGATCTGCTCCAGGCCTGATCCATCTGCTAGGCCAGGTTGCTTCAGTCGCTCTCCTCGAGCCACTCGTCGCGACCGGCTTCGTCCCAGGCGATTGGCGCGCCAGGCAGCGGCGCCGGCCAGCGTATCTCCCGGGGAGGCTGCCTGGCACGCTCGGCAAAAAACTCGGCGTCCTCGCGCTTGGCCCGGCGCTGGTACTCTGCCAAGTAATGCTTGCGGCTGCCATCAGGTCCGCCCGGTTGCAGGTCCGCCGCTGCCCCAGCCGGGGCTGCCGATTTGTGGCGCCGCTGGCCGAGCTTCGCAATCCGGGCTTCCACCATCTGGCGCGCCTTTGCGGCACGTTCCACCGGGCCGCGGCGCGCATGGCCCGCCCGCGCTCCGCGCCGGCCCAATTCCGCGGCGGTGAGTTCACCCTTCATCTTCCCATTTTACCATCACAGCGCTGAGATCGCGGACACGAATCCGTTACATCTTCGGCGCATTGTGTCCTCGCCAACGCGACTTTTCGGGCGCACAGTCTCGCCGTCGGCATGCGGCGCATCAACCTATTCATCCACTGCCGGAGTAGCGGCCTCCTGTTCGACGCCCACGGACGGAGACATGAAGTTGAATAGCATAATAGATGGTCTAGCGCTGCTTGCGCACCCGCACGACGGCCACCGGAAGCTGTTCGCCATGCTCCATGCCTACGTCGAGCGGGACTGCCGGGACGCCTCCGCTTGGCGTTCGCGTACTCGGCACCGGTCAGGAAGTCGCGCTCGGCCTTTGAGAATATCCGGAAATCTACTACGACGACTCCACAGGCTACTGGACGGATCCCGCTCGCCTCGATCGCCTTTGCGATCCTCTGTTTTGCCGCCTGGTGGCGCCTTGGCTCCCAGCCGTGGAAAATGCCTCTGCACGGAAAGAAGTCGGACGCGTGGAATTGATTGAGCTGATTCCGCTCTCCTGTAGGGCGCGACACCAAGCATCCTCGAATTGTCGCCAACGCCCAAGGCTGGCCCAGTAGCCCGCGACCACGCAGACGTGCTTTCCTCCTCACCTATCGCTATTTCAACTCACGCGCGGTCAACAACCTCGCCCCCGCGCCGATGGGCGCCGGCCCCGACGGCGAATTCCTAGAGGCCATAATCAAAAATGCCCGGGGACAGGACTTTCCCTATTTTGACGAAAGGAATATGCGCAGCCTGCTCAAGGGCGTCCCTCTCGATACAAGCTCAAAAAGCGACTAGCAGCGCCGCCTAGCTAGCCGAGACCAGCCCGCCACCGACCCAAATGATCTTTCCAGCGGGCAGGCTCGCCTTCTCCCCGGGGCTTGCCCGCCCGTCCCGCAAACGTCATAGTGGAACAGACCTCGTTCGCCGAGCTTGGGGACCCCTATGCGCCATTCTTTGCTCCTTCTGGCCGCCGCCGCCCTCCTGGGTGCCGCCGCCGCCCAGCAGCCCGCCGCTCTCTTCGCCGGCATGCGCTGGCGCTCGATCGGCCCCTACCGCTCCGGCAACGTCTACGCCGTCGCCGGCGTCCCCGGCGATCCGACCACCTACTACCTGGGCATGCCCGAGGGCGGCGTCTGGAAGACCTCCGACGGCGGCACCGTCTGGAAGCCGATCTTCGACCAGGAGGCCGTGCCCTCGATCGGCGCCATCGCCGTCGCCTCCTCCAACCCCGAGGTCGTCTACGTCGCCACCGGCGATCCCACCGGATGGTCCTTCACCCCCGGCGAGGGCATGTTCAAGTCCACCGACGCCGGCGCCACCTGGCAGCGCATCGGCCTCGCCGATACCGCCTACCTTCCCGCCCTTTTGGTGGACCCGCGCAACCCCAATGTCGTGCTGGCCGGCGCCCTCGGCCCCCGCGGCAGTTCGAACGCCGCCGACCGCGGCGTCTTCCGCTCCAGCGACGGCGGTCAGACCTGGCAGCACACCCTGGACGTCGCCGGCGTCGCCGACATGGCCTGGGACGCCGCCGACCCCAGCGTGGTCTTCGCCACCATGCAGCGCGCCGCCTTCGGCCGCCCCTCCAGCGCCGCCGTGGGCGCAGTGATCTACAAGTCCACCGACGAGGGCGCCACCTGGCAGCCGCTCGACCAGCGCGGCCTGCCCGTCGGCCTCACCGGCGGCAACATCGCCGTCGCCTCCGGCACCCAGGGCCAGCGCGTCTACCTCATCGTCAACGGCCTCGCCGGCGGCCGCGCCGCCGGCGTCTACCGCTCCGACGACGGTGGCGCCACCTGGAGCCTCGGCACCGAACAAATCGGCAGCGCCGGAGGACGCATCTACGTCGCCCCCACCAACCCGGATATCGTCTACCTCATGGGCACCTCCCTCTACCGCTCGCTCGATGGCGCCCACACCTTCTCCGCCTTCAAGGGCGCGCCCGGCGGCGACGACTACCGCGCCCTCTGGATCGATCCCCACAATCCCCGCCGCCTGCTCGCCGGCGTGGACCAGGGCCCCACTATCAGCGTGGACGGCGGCCTCACCTGGTCCCCCTGGTACAACCTCCCCAACGGACAGTTCTACGACGTCTTCACCGACAACCAGTTCCCCTACATGATCTACGGCGCCCAGCAGGATAGCGGCACCGCCGCCATCGTCAGCCGCGGCGACTACGGCGACATCCGCCCGCAGGATTGGTACCCCGTCGGCGGCTTCGAGTTCGGTTCCATCGCCGTGGATCCGCTCAACCCGCGCTGGATCTACACCCAGGGTTGGTACGACGTATTGCGGCGCTACGACCGCGTCACCGGCCAAGTCGCCGTCGTTTTCACCCCCACCCCGCAGGACCACTTCACCAACCTGCCGCCCACGCTCTTCTCGCCCGAAGCAGCGCAGCGCCGGCTTGGGGCAGCGGGTCCCCAAGCCAGCGCGAGCACAAGCGGGACGCGCGCCGCAGGCGCGCTGGGGCCCGCGCCAACCGAAGCCCCCCACCGCCTCTTTCTGGCATCGCAAGTTCTCCGCGCCACCGACGATGGCGGCGCCCACTGGACTACGCTCAGCCCCGACCTCACCACCCGTGCGGCGGCTGCGGCGCCCGCCGGCGGCCGGGGCCGCTTCGTCCGGCCCCCCGCCATCTCTGCCCTCGCTCCCTCGCCGCTCTCCGCCCAAGTGCTCTGGGCCGGCACCAGCAACGGCCTCATCCAGCTCAGCCGCGACGGCGGCCACTCCTGGAAAAACGTCTCCCCGCCCGATCTCACCGCGCGCTCCTCGGTCAACCACGTGGACGCCTCGCATCATGATCCCGCGACCGCCTACGCCTCTGCCGCCGACTTCGGCGACAGCCATCCCCGCCTCTACCGCACCACCAACTATGGCCAGACCTGGCAGAAGATCGTCACCGGCCTGCCTGGCCAGTTCAAGGCCCGCGTGGTGCGCGAAGACCCCAAGGATCCCAACCTGCTCTTCGCCGGCACCGAGATGGGCGCCTACGTCTCCTTCGACCGCGGCGACCACTGGCAGCCTCTGCAGTTGAATCTGCCCCACACCGTGGTCTCCGATATGCAGATCCACGGTGACGACCTGGTGATCTCCACCTACGGCCGCGCCTTCTGGGTGCTCGACGACATCAACCCGCTCCGCCAGATCCAGCCAGCCGCGGCCGCCTCCGACGCCTATCTCTACCAACCCCCCACCGCCATGCGCGTGCGCTGGTCCGAAAACCAAGACACCCCGCTGCCGCCCGAGGTCCCCGCCGGACAAAACCCGCCCGAGGGCGCCATCCTCGACTACGCCCTCAAGGCTCCCGCCCAGGGTTCAATGACCCTCGCCATCTACGACGCCGCCGGCCACCTGGTCAACCAGTTCTCCAACACCACGCCCCCGCTCGACACCTCGCCCGCCAACGTCCCCGATTATTGGTTTGGCCCGCCCGCCGTGCTCAAGACCACTCCCGGCATGCACCGCTTCGTTTGGGACCTGCGCTACCCCACCCCCAAAGCGCTCACCTACAGCTACTACGGCAACATGCTCGACTACACCGAGTACACCCTCACCTGGCACGCCATCCTTGGCGCCACCCCGCGCGTGCAGCCGGTCGGCCCCATCGCCATCCCCGGCGTCTACCAGGTCAAGCTCACCGTCAACGGCCACACCTACACCCGCGCGCTGACCGTCAAGAACGATCCCCGCTCCGCCGTCACCCAATCGGATCTGGTAGCCCAGTTGGCGCTCGAGCAGCGCGTCTCCTCCGGCCTCAGCGTCACTCACGGCGCCTACTATCAGATCGCCGCCGTGCGCCAGGCCCTTGCCCAGGCTGAGGCCAAGGCCGCCGGCAACGGAGCGCTCGCCAAGGCCGCCCAGGCGTTTGACAGCCAGCTCGCCCCACTAGCCGCCGGCACCGGCGCCAGCGGCTTCGGCGTCGCCAACCGCGACCTCGCCCGCCGCCTGCAAGACCTCGACTTCGGCGACTTCAACCCCACCCCCAGCGACATCGCCGCCGTCAACGCCAGTTGCGCCCAAATCGCCCAGGCCGCCGCCCAGCTCCAGCAAATAGACGGCGCCGCCCGCACCAGCCTCGACACCCAACTCGCCGCCGCCCACCTCGCCCCGCTCCCCGCCTTCACCCTCCCCGCCCCTCCCTACTGCAGCCAGTGAGGCGCGAGCGATAGGCAACGAGAACAGCCGCAACCCGCATCCCACCCTCACCCGTTCCAATGCCGCGCGGTGTCGTGTCTCCGGCGCGCTGGAATTGCCTCAGGGGGCGCGGGCGCTGCGGTGCCCGCGTGGGGGTTTGACAATTGAATCCCCGGCGGGGGGGCAAAGTGGAAAGCCAAGTCGTTGCGAATCAACGAATTAGGCGCAGAATTTCCAGGTTTTGGAAGCCCGATTTCAACTTTCCTACTCCCGCTTGCGCCGCGGCCTTGTCGGCTTCCGCCCGCTGGGCCGGGGCGGCGCCGTCGGCGGCCGCCGCGGCCGCTCCGCCCGCTGCGAGGGCGGCACCACCGCCACCCCCGCCGGCGCAAAGTGGATCTGCTGCCGCACCGGATCAATCCGCACCGCCGTCACCGGCAGCCGCGCTCCCAGCCGGTAGCGCCGCTTGCGCCGCTCCCCCACCCACTCCTGCGTGGCGCTCTGGAAGTGGTAGTCGTCGTCGGTGAGCGCGTCCACCGGCACGAAGCCCTCGATGAACATCTCCGCCAGCTCCACCCAAAAGCCGTCGCGCGTCACCCGCAGGATCAGGGCAGGGAACTCCTCCCCCAGCCGCTGCTCCATGAACCGCACCTTCTTCCAGTCCATCAACTCGCGCTCGGCCTCGTCCGACCGCCGCTCCGCCTCGCTCGATTGCCGGCACAGCGGCTCCATCGCTTCCGCTGTCGTCAGCTCGCTGGGCAGCGCCACCGCCTTGTTCCAGTGCGCCTTCAAAATGCGGTGCACCATCAGGTCGGGGTAGCGCCGGATGGGCGAGGTGAAGTGGGTGTAGCAGTCCGTCGCCAGGGCAAAGTGCCCCTCGTTGTAGGCCGAATAGCGCGCCTGCTTGAGCGAGCGCAGCATCAGGAACGACAGCATGCGCTCCTCCGGCGTGCCCGCAATCTTCGCCGCCAGCTTCTGGTAATTGCGCGGGCTGATGCGGAACTTCCCCGGCTGCGGCACGTCCACCACCCGCCCCCGCACCCGCACCTTCTGGATGGGCAGCGGCCCCAGCCCCAGCGAGTAGCCAAAGCTGCCGGCCATCTCCTCGAACTCCGCCACCTTCTTCAACTCTGGTTGCTCGTGGATCCGGTACACCGACGGCACTCCCGATTTCTCCAAATGCCGCGCCACCGTCTCCGCCGCCGCCAGCATGAACTCCTCGATCAGCCGGTGCGCGGTGTTGCGCTCCGACTTCACAATCGAGCGCATCAGGCCAAACTCGTCAAAGGCGATCTCCGGCTCCGGCAGGTCGAAGTCAATCGAGCCCCGCCGCTGCCGCTTGGCGTAGAGCACGCCCTGCAGCTCCGCCATCAGCTCGAAGTTGCCCACCAGCGGCGCAAACCGCGCCCGCGCCTCGGCCTCGCCCTCCAGCACCGCGTTCACCTGGGTGTAGGTCATGCGCTCGGCCGAGTGGATCACCCCCTGCACCAGCTCGTAGCCCACCATCTCGCCCTGCCGGTCCATCTCCATCAGGCACGACATCACTAGCCGGTCCTGCCGCGGCCGCAGGCTGCACAGGTCGGTCGAGAGCTCGGCCGGCAGCATCGGCACCGCCCGGTCGGGGAAATAGACCGACGTTCCCCGCAGCCGCGCCTCCTGGTCGATCGCCGAGCCCGGCGCCACGTAATAGGCCACGTCGGCGATGTGCACCTGCAGCTGATAGCCGCCGCTCGGGGTGCGGGCCACATGCACCGCGTCGTCGAAGTCGCGCGCCGACTCCCCGTCAATGGTCACGATCGGCAGCCCGCGGAAATCGCGCCGCGCCGCCAGCTCCGCTTCCGGCAGCGCCTCCGGCAGCGCCGCCGCCTCCGCCAGCACCGCCGGCGGAAAGCGGTGCGGCAGGTGGTGCTTGCGGATCATGATCTCGACGTCCACGCCAAAATCGTCCCGCCGCCCCAGCACCTCCAGCACCCGTCCCCGCCCGCCCAGGCTGGCGCTGGGAAAGCGCGTCACCTCGATCTCGACCATCTGCCCGTCCAGCTCCTCGCTGCGCGGCTTCACCTGCTCGCCCAGCACCCGGTGCGGCGTGGCGCCCGCGCTCGCCGGCACCTCGTCCCCGGGCGGAATCACCACCCGCTCCCGCACTCGGTCATCCACCGGCTGCACGTAGTTGCCTTTCGGATCGCGGTGGAACGTCCCCACCAGCGTCGCCTGGGCGCGGCGCACAATCGCCACCACGCGTCCCTCGCGCCGCCCCGGCTCGGCCGGGCCGTGCTTGGCCACCAGCCGCACCGACACCGCGTCGCCGTGCATCGCCCCCAGCGTCGCCGGCGGCGGAATGAACACGTCCCCCCCACCCGGCAGCGGCGGCTCCGGCGTCACAAACCCATAGCCATCGCGGTGCAGCGAGAGCCGCCCCAGCACCTCGCCGGTGGGCATCGCCGCGGCCTTGGCCGCCACCCCAGGACGGGAAGGTGCGCCGGGGCGGGAGGGTGCGCCCGGGCGGGAAGGAACGCCCCGCGCCGCGCCCGCCGCCTTCTCCACCACGGTGAAAACGTGCCGCCGTTCCCGCAGCCGCCCCTGCCGCACCAGTGCGTCGAGTGCCTGCTGCACCCCCTGCCGCTCCCCGCCCCGCGCCTTGAGCTCGCGCAGCAGTTGCTTCAGCGTCGCCCGCCGGTCGGGCGTGCCCTCGATGTGTTGCAGGATGAACTCGGGTGCGATCATGCCACCGCGGCGCTCGTCCGCCGCCGCTCCACCAGCCAGCCGTGCTGCAGCTTGTCCAAGTCCCCGTCCAGCACCCGGTTCACGTCCCCAATCTCCAGCTTGGTGCGCGTGTCCTTCACCATCTGGTAGGGCTGCATCACGTAGGAGCGGATCTGGCTGCCAAAGTCAATGTCCAGCTTGCTGTCCTCCACCTTGCGCGCCGCCGCCCGCTTCTTCTCCAACTCGTGCTCATAGAGCCGCGAGCGCAGGATCTTCATCGCCATGTCCTTGTTCTTGTGCTGCGAGCGCTCGTTCTGGCACTGCACCACGATGTTGGTCGGCAAATGCACGATCCGCACCGCCGAGTCGGTCATGTTGACGTGCTGCCCGCCCTTGCCCCCGGCGCGGAAGGTGTCAATGCGCAAATCCTCGTCGCGGATGTTGATCTCGATGCGGTCGTCAATCTCCGGGCTCACAAACACGCTGGCAAAGGAGGTGTGCCGCCGCTTGGCCTGGTCGAACGGCGAGATGCGCACCAGCCGGTGCACCCCCGTCTCCGATTGCAGCAGCCCGTAGGCGTACTCGCCCTCGATGGTTAGCGTGGCGCTCTTGATCCCCGCCTCTTCCCCCTCCTGGCGGTCGTTGAGCGTGGTCTTGAAGCCGTGCCGCTCCGCCCAGCGCGTGTACATGCGCAGCAGCATCTCCGCCCAGTCCTGGCTCTCGGTGCCGCCCGCGCCCGGGTGGATGGTCAGGATGGCGTTGAGCCCATCGTTTTCGTTGCCCAGCAGCGTCCGCGTCTCGATGCTGTCCAGTGCCGCCTGGAGCTGCTCCATCTCGCGCTCGATCTCCGGCTCGACCGCCTCGCCCTCCCGCCCCAGCTCGAATAGCGCCCCCAAATCCTCCAGCGAACGCGCCAGCCGCTGGTCGTCGTCCAGCAGCTCCTGCACCCGCTTGCGGGCGCGGTTCACCGCCTGCGACTGCGCCGGGTCGTTCCAGAAATTCGGCGCCGCCGCCTGCTCGTCCAGCTCGGCCAGTTGTCGCTTCAGTGTGGGCGGGTCAAAGATACACCCGGACGTCGTGGGCCTTGGCGGCCAACCCCTGGTGCTCGCGCTGCAGCTCGTCCAGA
>Ga0307372_10011013_pt1 | contig 12135 bp, 10 predicted proteins | sample OX1MG_FD_202533 | JGI IMG/M metagenome (GOLD analysis project Ga0307372, IMG submission 202533) | Soil microbial communities from Risofladan, Vaasa, Finland - OX-1 | ecosystem: Environmental > Terrestrial > Soil > Coastal area > Acid sulfate soil | place: Finland: Risofladan, Vaasa | collected...
GACGAGCAGCATCCGGCCGTGGATGACGCTCGGCTACGTGTCCGCGGCCTACCACGCCCCCGAGCCGGCGCTGCTCGAGCGGCTCGGGCTGCCTGCGACGACCGATCCGAAGACGAGCTTGAGGACGCTCGCGCAGCGCGCGGGTGCTTCGCTCCTCGAGTACCTGCAGCGCGTTCAGCAAGCGGTCGCGCGCGTCGCGCCGCACAGCGCGGCACAGGGCGCAAGCGGCGCTTCCACCTGGCTCGGTGCGCTCGGCGATCGAGCGCTCGGCGCCGTGCTCGCCTACGGTTACCCGGCCCTGGCGATCACGATCCTGCTGGGTTCGCTCGGCTTGCCGCTACCCGACGGGTTCGCGACCACGATGGCCGGATCGCTGGCCGCGCAGGGCCGGATGGACTGGCTCTATGCCGGCGAGATCACGCTCGCCGCCGCGGTGCTCGGCGACGTGGTGGCTTACGGGTTGGGCCGCGTGCTCGGCCGGGGGGTTCTGGAGCGCCACGGGCGATGGATCGGTTACACGGCGCAACGCGCGGTACGCACCAGGCTGCTCTTCGAGCGCTGGGGCTCGCTGAGCGTGCTGGTCACGCGCACCTTCGTGTCGTATCTGAGCGCCGCGGTGAGCGTGCTGGCCGGGGCCGGCCGCTACCGGGCGGCGCCCTTCTTCGCATGGACGCTGCTCGGTCGTCTGCTCTGGACCTCCGCCTACCTAGGTCTCGGCTACGGCATCGGAACCGACCTGCAGGCGGCGGCCGACTTTCTCAAGAACCTGAGCGTGTTGATGCTGTCCCTGGCCGTGCTCGTCGGCTCGGGGTTGGTGACCTTCAACACGCGGCCTGCACCGGCATCCTCGCCGCCGCAGGCGTAAGGCGATGACGCAGCCCGCTGCGGTGACGATGCCCGAAGGCCTGACGAGCGCGGAAGCCTCGGCGCGGCTCCAGCAATACGGGCCCAATGCGATTGCCGAAGCCCCGCCTCGCACCCTCGGCGCGTTGCTGCGCAAGTTCTGGGGCGTGATCCCGTGGATGCTCGAGCTCGCCCTGGTCATCGACCTGGTGCTGGGCCGCTGGATCGAAGCGCTCTTCATCGGCGCGCTGCTGGTCCTTAACGCGTTCCTCGGCTTTCGTCAGGAGAGCCGCGCGACGAAGGCGCTCGCGCTGCTGCGCCAGCGCCTGACGATCAACGCGCGCGTGCGGCGTGACGGCCGCTGGCAGGTGCTGCCCGCGGCGCAGATCGTGCCGGGCGACCTCCTGCGCCTACGCGCGGGCGACATCGTTCCGGCCGACGTCCGGCTCGCCGACGGCGAAGTCTCGGTGGATCAGTCGGTGCTGACCGGCGAGTCGCTTCCGGTCGAGGGCCGTCCGGGAAGCACCGCCTATTCGGGCTCCGTGGTGAGGCGCGGCGAGGCGAGCGGCGAAGTGAGCGCGACCGGCACTCGCACTTATTTCGGCAAGACCGCCGAGCTGGTCCGGCTCGCCGCGGCACCGCCGCGTCTCGAACGCATCGTCGTCGGCGTCGCCAAGTATCTCGGCGCCCTGGACGTGTTCCTCGCGCTCGCCGTGTTCGCCGTCACGATCGTCGAGGGCCGCCACTTCCTCGGGACGCTGCCGTTCATGCTGATGCTGCTGGTCGCATCGGTTCCCATGGCCCTGCCGGTGATGTTCACGATGTCCGCGGCGATGGGCGCACGGATGCTCGCCGAGCGTGGCATCCTCGCCACGCGCCTTTCGGCGATCGAGGATGCCGCGGCAATGAGCGTGCTGTGCCTCGACAAGACCGGCACGCTGACCGAGAACCGCCTCGCCGTGGGCGCCGTGGTGCCAATCGATGTGGCGTCGCCCGACGAGGTGGTTCGCCTGGCTGCGCTCGCCTCCGACGAGGCCACCCAGGATCCGCTCGATCTCGCGATCCTCAAAGCGGCGCTCGCTCGCTCGCTGGTCGCGGCTTCCGCGCAGCGCTTGAGCTTCGTTCCGTTCGACCCGAGCACCAAGCGCTCGGAAGTGTCGATCCGCGAGAACGGCCAGGTGTTGCGCATCGTCAAGGGAGAGCCTGCGACCATCGCCGCGCTGGCTCGGGCCCCGTGGGAGAGCATTGAGCAACAGGTTGCGCGGCTCTCGGCCGACGGCTCGCGCGTTCTGGCGGTGGCAGCCGGAACCGAGGGCAAGCTGCGCCTCGCCGGGCTGCTCGCCTTGAGCGATTCGCCGCGCGCCGACTCGGCGGCCTTGATCGACGAGCTGCAAAAGCGTGGCGTTCGCGTCCAGCTCGTCACCGGCGACGGCGAGGCGACCGCGCAAGCCATCGCGGCCAGAGTCGGCATCACCGGCGAGGTCGCTCCGGCCGGAACGATCCGCGAGGATCTCGATCCGCAGACCGCGCTGCGCTTCGCGGTTTACGCGCAGGTCCTGCCGCAGGACAAGTTCTTCCTCGTGCGGGCGCTGCAGAAGGCCGGTCACGTGGTCGGCATGACCGGCGACGGCGTGAACGACGCCCCCGCGCTCAGGCAGGCCGACATCGGTATCGCGGTGGCCAACGCGACCGACGTGGCGAAAGCGGCGGCGGGTCTGGTGCTCACCAAGCCGGGCCTGGGCGAGATCATCGCGGCCATCGAGGCCAGCCGGCGCATCTATCGGCGCATGCAGACCTTCACGCTGACGATGATGACCCGCAAGATCACGATCCCGCTCTTTCTCGCCCTGGGGGTCCTGGCGCTCAACGCCTTCGTGCTCAATCCGCTTCTCATCGTGCTGCTCATGATCACCACGGATGTCGCGACCATGGCGGTCTCGACCGACCAGGTGACGGCTTCGCCCGCGCCGGACCGCTGGGCGATCCGCCCGCTCATGGTGACTGCCGTGGCGCTCGCCATCCCGCTTCTGTTGCTCAGCGGCGCCGTGTTCTGGGCCGGCGCAAATGTCCTGGCGCTGGACGCCGCCAAGACCCAGAGCCTGGTGTTCCTGTGGCTGGTGTTCGCGGGCTCGCAGGGCATCCTCTACGTGACGCGCGCACGCGGCTTCTTCTGGACGAGGCCCCATCCGGGGCGCTGGCTGAACATTGCGACCTTGATCCTGGTCGGCACGGTCATCGTCCTCGCGCTCGAGGGCTGGCTGATGGCCCCGCTCCCGCCGTCGCTGGTCGGCGGCGTGCTGCTTCTCGCCGCCGCCTACCTCGTCGGCGCCGATGTGGTGAAGGTCGCGCTGGCGCGTCTGGTGTCGAAATCCGGCGAAGCTATGGCGTCGCCGGCGCGGTGACGGCCGCGCCCCTAAGTCAAGAGAGAGCTGTTCGCTGCTTTTTCCCTGCTCGGCCGACCTCGCCCAGGTCCAGTACAGCCCAAGTTAAGCCTCCGAATCGCGCGAACCCGCAGTCCAATCTCGAGGAGCTCGAGCGCCTTTCCAAGAGGGCCTCCGACGCCGAAGCGGGAGCCGGTGGAGCTGCACACGGAGGTGGAGCAACTGCTTGCGTTCTATGAGGCGCTCGCGCGCGATCGCGGCGTCGGGCTGGCACAATCCGTGGTCGCAACGGTTTCCGGTGACCGACTCATGATCCAGCGCGCGCTTTCCAACCTCCTGTCCAGCGCCATTCGCCTTACGCCCGCGGGAAGGGAGGTCGCGGTTGCCGTTGCGGAGGACGTGGAATCGGCCACGGTCAGCGTGACCAATCCCGGGCCCGAAATCCCCGCCCGGCATCTGTCGAGGATCTTCGAGCGCTCGTATCGGATCGACCCGTCACGGCGGGAAGTTGAGGCCGACCACGCCGGCCTCGGGCTCGCGATCGCCAGGTCGATCGTCGAGATGCACGGCGGCGGCATCCGCGCCGAGTCGTCCGCCGGCGAGACCTGCTTCATCGTCACGCTTCCGCGCGGGCATACGGTGCGGGCGGCACCGTTGCGCGCAGTCCGTTCCGTATGACCCAGGCGGACGCGAGGCTCGGGCGGCACCGAGCCACGCTTGCCGAGCTGGCGACGGTATTTCTCGCGTTCTTCAAGCTCGGCTGCACTTCGTTCGGCGGACCGATCGCGCATCTCGGCTACTTGCGCGCGGAATTCGTCGAGCGGCGCAAGTGGCTCGACGATGCCGCCTACACGGACCTGGTCGCGCTATGCCAGTTCCTGCCGGGGCCGGCGAGCAGCCAGCTCGGAATTGCGCTGGGGGTCTTGCGCGCCGGCGCGCCGGGCGCCCTGGCCGCCTGGGTCGGCTTCACCCTGCCCTCCGCCGTGCTCATGATCCTGGCGGGTTACGGGCTGGAAGTCCTGCACCTGTCCACCGGCGCGGGCTGGGTGCATGGCCTCAAGCTCGCCGCGGTCGCTGTGGTCGCGCAAGCCGTGTGGAGCATGGGCAGACAACTCTGCCCCGACCGCTCGCGGGCCACGATCGCGGTATGCGCCGCGCTGCTCGTACTGGGCTGGAGCAGCGCGCTCGCGCAGATCCTCGCCATCGCGGCCGGCGCCTTGATCGGCTGGCGCCTGCTGCCGGGCGGCGTCGTTCCCGTGGCGGCTCACGCGGAATTCAAGATCCGCCGCGAGCTCTCCTGGATCAGCGCCGTGCTGTTCTTCGGGCTGCTCGCCGCGCTGCCACTGCTCGCGCGCGCGAGCCATGCGCTCGCGGTATTCGACAGCTTCTACCGTGTGGGCTCGCTCGTGTTCGGAGGCGGTCACGTGGTGCTGCCGCTGCTGCGGGCGGAAGTGGTGCCGCGCTGGATCGGCGACGGGTCGTTTCTCGCCGGCTACGGCATCGCCCAGGCCCTGCCCGGGCCGTTGTTCACCTTCGCTGCCTTTCTCGGGACGGCGATGCGCGGCGCGCCGGCGGGCTGGCAGGGCGGCCTGCTTGCCTTGTGCGCGATCTTTCTGCCCGCCTTCCTGCTCGTGTTTGCGACCCTGCCTCACTGGAACGCGCTGCGCCGGATGGGGGGCATGCGCGCGGCGTTGAACGGCGTCAACGCCGCGGTCGTAGGCATTCTTCTCGCGGCGCTCTACGACCCCATCTTCACGACCGCGGTGCACGGGCCGGCCGACTTCGCCCTGGCACTGGCGGCGTTTGCGCTGCTCGCGTTCTGGAAGCTGCCGCCGTTGTGGGTGGTCGTGCTGGCTGCGCTGGGCGGGGTCGTGATCGGATAGTTGGTCGTCCCGGGCGCAGTTACCCACCGGCTTGGCGAACGGCCGCGCCCGCTCAAAGCTTCACCCAGCCCCTGCGCAGCGCGTGGTGCAGTGCCATCCCGAACACGAACGCGAGCCCGATGTTCCAGATCGCGCAGCCCGCGCGAATCCGGCAGATCCCCGGCCGCGGGCTTTAAAAGCGCGAGTCCCGCGGGCGCGGAAGGAAATCCGCGCCCGCGCGGGGAGTCTACTGCAGGCGATAGGCGGCGTGGCAGGCGACGCATTGGGCGGTGACGTGCGCCAGCGCGGCGAGCGCCGGGCGCATGTCGCCGGTCGCGGCGGAGGTGTTGACCTCGACCGCGAATCTGCTCGCGGCCCGGTGCATCTGCATGCCGATGTCCTGCATGCCTTTCGGCATATAGGGCGCCACCTCGTGCGCGCCGTGCAGTCCCAGCGAGCTCAGTCCGAGGCGGTGCTCGGCGAGCCGGGACGCCTCGTCGAATTCTCCGTTCGACAAGGCGAGCTGTATTCTCTCCAGCGTCAGGAGGTGATCGCGCATGTTGGCCAGCTCGTGCTCGCGCAGCGGCGCCGGGAAGTGCACCAGCTCGCGGGTGTCTCCGCCCCGCATCATGTGATCCATGGATGCACCCCGATGCGGGTGGTCCTGCGCAGCCTGAATCGACGCAACTGCCGACAGCGCTGCCGCGAAAGCGATGCCTGCAACGACCTTACGCTTCATTGGGCGGTTCCTCTCACCACGAAGCGCGCAGTCTGGGCCGCCCGCCCGCCCGTTGCATATGATCGCGGTCATACGCGACGGCGAGCGGCGCTCAGCCGCAGGCGTGCACCGTCGCGCTCGACGTAGCCGGACTGCTCCATGCGCGCAAGCGTGCGATACAGCGTCTCATGGGCAACGCCCAGCTCGCGGGCGAGATCCTTCAGAGAGCCGCCCAGCCGCACCTCGTTCCGCGGACCGCTTCCCTCCGTCGCGAGGTAGTGGCGCAGGCGGTCGGCCGCGCCGTGCAGCGCCATGCGCTCCAGGCGCGCGCGCGTCGTGCGCAGCTGGCGTGCGAGAAGCGTCGCCCATTGGCAAGCAAAGGCCGCGTCCCTGTCGAGCAGGTCGCGCAACACCGCGGCCGGAATCTCAAGCAGCTCGCTCGGCTCCGCCGCGATCGCGTTGCAGTGATAGCGGCCGCTGTCCAGGGCCGCCTCGGCGAAGTAGTCCCCGCGCCGGGCGCGCTGGAGAATCACCTCCTCGCCGCGCGGTCCGAACCGCGTCAGGCGGACTTCGCCCTTTGCGACGAGGAATACCGCGCGCACCGGGTCTCCCTGATTGAAGACCGGGCGGTCCTTGGGATACCGGCGCGATTGCACGGCGGCACGCAGTGCGCGAGGAAGCATGTCCCTGACATTGTACGCAGCCCACCGCGCCTCCAGCGCCTGCGGCGCGAGACGTTCCGTGCCGCAGGCGTGCCGCATCGAGGCGAAGGGATTCAGCCTTGCTTCGGGCCGAAGCGCCCCGGACCGAAGGGTCCCGGACCGAATCCACGCCCCGGCCCGAAGCCCGGCCCGGCCTGGTCGAAGGCCGCCTTTTGCTCGGGCGTGAGCACGCCGTAGAGCTGCTTGGCCGCGCCATCGAGCGACTCCATCGCCGCCAGGCGTTGCTTCATGAAGGCGATGCGCTGGTCCATCCGCTCCGGCATGGTGCCCGTCGCCTGCATCGAGGCGCGCATCGCGAGCATGCCCTGCGCCTGCTGCTTGACGCCGTCGGCGAATGCCTGCCACTGGGATTCCTGCGCGGGCGTAACCTTGAGCTGCTCCTTGAGATACGCAAGGTGCTGCTCGGCGCGCGCGGACGGATCCCCGAACATCGGGCCGCCATACATCGGAGCGCCGTACATCATCGGGGCGCGATGCATCGGGCCCATCCAGCCGCCGTAGCCGGGTCCCTGGTACGGGCCTTGGGCATAGACTGTGGCGGCGAGGCCGGCCGCGAGCGCGGCAGCGATGCCGAGAGTAATTTTCAGTGGGCGTTTCATGACTGTCTCCTGGATGTGAGGTGCGCTGAAAGACGTCTTTCAGCAGCCTCCATTGGACTCCCGAGATGTAAACGGCTGATGCGCGCGAGCGGCGTTTTTGTCGCACACTGTGGCAGCGGCCGTCGCGGAGACATTCCGCGACAACTTTCCGTGCCGCCGCTGATATAAGACATCCATGAGCACAGCGGATCACATTCTCATCGTCGACGACGAGCTCGAGCTGCGCCGCCTGCTGGCCGATTACCTGGACAAGAACGGCTACCGGGTGAGCACCGCCGGCGACGGCAAGGCGATGCGCGCGATACTCGACCGCGGACGCGTCGATCTCATCGTGCTCGACCTGATGCTTCCCGGCGAGGACGGCCTCACCCTGTGCCGCGATCTGCGCGCGAAGTCGGAGATTCCAGTCATCATGCTGACCGCGCGCGGCGAGCAGACCGACCGCATCGTGGGGCTCGAGATGGGAGCCGACGATTACGTCGCCAAGCCCTTCAGCCCGCGCGAGCTGCTCGCGAGGATCAAGGCGGTGCTGCGGCGCACGCGCGCGCTGCCCGAGAATCTCGCGCCGGAGGACGTGGCGCACTTCCGCTTCGCGGGATGGCAGCTCGACACGGCGACCCGCTATCTCACCGCGCCGGAGGGCGTGGTGATCCCGCTGAGCGGCGCCGAGTACCAGCTGCTGCGCGCGTTCCTCGAGCATCCCGGCCGCGTGCTCAACCGCGACCAGCTGCTCGATTTGGGCTTCGGGCGCGACGCCGAGCGCACCGATCGCGCGGTCGACTCGCAGGTGAGCCGCCTGCGCCAGCGGCTGCGCGACGACGCGAAGGAGCCCACGATCATCAAGACGGTACGCGCCCAGGGCTACGTGCTCGCGGTCCCGGTGGAGGCCGGGAAGTAGTGCGCCTGTTTCCGGCCTCGCTCTTCGGCCGGCTGGTGCTGGTGCTGGCTACCGGCCTCGCGCTGGCGATGGCGATCGGCGTCGCGACGTACCTGCGCGAGCGCAGCCTGCTGCTCCAGCAGGCCGGTGCGATCGGCGCCGCGCGCCAGATCGCAGACGCGATCCGCATGCTCGACGCGCAGAGCCCCGCAGCGCGCGCGCGAACCGCGGCGAGCCTGGACTCCGCGACGCTCGACGTCTCGCTGTCTGCGGCCCCGAGCGCGCGCGCGGGCGCGGCGCCGAGCGGGCCCTACGCGCACCACGTCGCCGCGCTCCTGGGGGACTACCTCGGCGAGCAGCGGGAGGTGCGCGTCGGCCCGGACTTCGCTACGCCGCCGATGTCCATGGGCCCAGGCATGGGCCCGCCGATGATGCGCGGGGCGAGCATGCCCATGCCGATGCACCCCATGGCGGTGCAGGTCCGTCTGCGCGACGGGAGCTGGGCGACGTTTACCTTTGCGATCCCGCCGCCGCGCGCGGCATGGTCCTACCCGCTGATCGCCGGGGCGCTGGCGCTCGTCCTGGCGGTGGTCGCGGTTTCCATATTCGCGGTGGGCCGCGCGACGCGGCCGCTCGCCATGCTGGCGAGCGCGGCCGACGAGCTCGGCGCGGACATCCATCGCCCGCCGCTGCCGGAGGAGGGGCCGGACGAGGTGCGCCGGGCTGCGCGCGCCTTCAACAGCATGCAGGCGCGGCTCAAGGGATACATCGAGGACCGCGGCCGGATCCTCGCGGCGATCGCGCACGACTTGAGGACTCCGCTTGCGCTGCTGCGCCTGCGCGCGGAGGCGCTGCCGGAGGACGCCGAGCTCAGGTCCAAGCTCGAGGGCGACGTGCAGCGCATGGAGCGCCTGGTGAGCGAGACGCTGGACTTCGTGCGGGCGCTCGACAGCCCCGAGCCCGCGCGCCCGGTCGACGTGGTGGCGTTGCTCGAGAGCCTCAAGGCGGATACGCAGGCGCTCGGCTGGGCGGTGGAGATCACGGGCAGCGCGCGGCCGTATCCCGGAAGGGTGCAGGCGCTGCAGCGCTGCATCACGAATCTCGTCGAGAACGCCGTGCGCTACGGCAAGCGCGCGCGCATCGACTTGGAGGACGGGAGCGATGCGCTGCGCGTGCGGATCCGCGACGAAGGGCCTGGAATTCCCGCGGGCGAGATCGAGCGCGTGTTCGAGCCCTTCTACCGTTTGGAAGCCTCGCGCAACCGCGCGACCGGCGGCACCGGGCTCGGCCTCGCGATCGCGCGCACGATCGCGCGCGCGCACGGCGGCAACGTGGTTCTGCGCAACCTCGAAGGCGGCGGGCTGGAGGCGCTGCTCACCCTGCCGCGGCGCGCGGCTCAGCGCGGCGCGTAGGGGCCGAGCGGTTTCGGCGGCTCTTCGGCCTGCTGCGGCTGCGGCGCGCGCTGCGACGGCGGCACGTAGCCTTGGGGCGCGGCGGGCGCGGCCTGCGAGCGCGACGGCAGGATGCCGGCTTTCGGATAGCCGGCGACGTCGAGCGCGCCGTCGAACGCGCTCTGGCTGAATCCCGTCTGCACGCGGGCGCCGACGACGAGCACCGGCACCTCGTTGCTCTGCGAGACGCGCTTGAGCTCGGCGTTGGTCTGCGGATTCCACACCGAGATTTCCTTGAACGGCACGCCGCGCTTGTTGAGCGCCGCGCGCGCCTGGGCGCAGGCGTCCTTGCAGGTGGGAGAGGTGTAGAGCATGACCGGCGCGTCCTTCATCGCCTTGGCGAGCTCGTAGGGTGCTTCTCTCGTCGGCACCACGCTGCCGCCGTAGGCCTTTTTCTCGACGTCCCTCGCCGAGGGCGGAGGCGGCTGGTCCGACACGTGCACCTGGCCGCTCTGGTCGATCCAGCGGTACAGCGGCTGCGCGCACGCCGGTGCGAGCGGCAGCGCGAGGAGTATTCCGAGGAGGAGCGCGCCGCGCCTCATGCGGCGATCATACCACTGTGCCTGAGCAGCGCGTCCACCCGCGGCTCGCGTCCGCGGAAGGCGCGGAACGACTCGGAGGCCGCGCGGCTGCCGCCGACGGCGAGAATTTCGTCACGAAAGCGCGCCCCGGTCGCGGCGTCGAGGATGCCCTTTTCCTCGAACAGGCTGTAGGCGTCCGAGGACAGCACCTCGGCCCACTTGTAGCTGTAGTAGCCGGCGGCGTAGCCGCCCGCGAACACGTGCGAGAAGTTGTTCGGGAATCGGCTGTAGGCCGGCGGAAAGATCGCCGCCACCTCGCGGCGCACCTCCTCGAGCAGCTCAAGCGGCGTGCGGCCGGAGTCGGGGTCGTAGTCGCAGTGCAGGCGCATGTCGAACAGCGCGTACTCGATCTGGCGCAGCGTGGCGAGACCGGACTGGAAATTCTTCGCCGCCAGCATCTTGTCGTAGAGCGCGCGCGGCAGCGGCGCGCCGCTGTCCAACTGGCGCGTCATGTGCTCGAGCACCTCCCACTCCCAGCAGAAGTTCTCCATGAACTGGCTGGGCAGCTCGACCGCATCCCATTCGACGCCGTTGATGCCCGACACGCCCAGTTCCTCGACCTCGGTGAGCAGGTGATGCAGGCCGTGGCCGAACTCGTGGAACAGCGTGATCACCTCGTCGTGCGTGAACAGCGCCGGCTTGCCGCCCACCGGGCGCGAGAAATTGCAGTTGAGGTACGCCACCGGCGTCTGGATGCGCTCGTCCTTGCGCCGCCGCGTGATGGCGTCGTCCATCCATGCTCCGCCGCGCTTGGTGTCGCGCGCGTACAGGTCGACGTAGAACTGCCCTATGAGCGCTCCGGAGCTGTCGGCGATCTCGAAAAAGCGCACGTCCTCGTGCCAGACCGGGGCGTCGCCCGGGGTGATGCGCAGTCCGTAGAGCTTGCTCACCAGGCGGAACAGGCCGGCGACGACGACGTCCTCGGGGAAGTACCGCTTCACCTCCTGGTCGGAGAAGTCGTACAGCCTGGCACGCAGCTTCTCGGAAGCATAAGCGAGATCCCAGGCCTCGAGCCGCTCGAGGCCGAGCTCGGCGCGCGCGAAGTCGCGCAGCTGCGCCAGATCGCGCTCGGCGAACGGGCGCGCGCGGCGCGCGAGGTCGCGCAGAAACTCGAGCACCTGCTCCGGCGTGTCCGCCATCTTCGGCACCAGCGAGACCGTGGCGTAGTTCTCGAAGCCCAGCAGCCGCGCTTCCTCGTTGCGCAGCCGCAGGATGCGCGCAATCAGCGGCGTGTTGTCCCACTCGGGCCGGCCGAACTCCGAGGCGCGCGTGACGCTTTCGCGGTACATGGTCGCGCGCAGCTCGCGGTCCTCGGCGTATTGCATCACCGGCATGTACGACGGTGCGTGCAGCGTGAGCTTCCAGCCGCCGTGGCCTTCGCTCTCGGCCGCCTCGCGCGCGGCCTCGCGCACGTCCTGGGGCAGGCCGGCCAGGCGCTTGTCGTCGGTGACGGTGAGCGAGAACGCGTTGGTCGCGTCGAGCAGGTTCTCGGAGAACTTGGCCCCGAGCCCGGCGAGCTCTTGCTGGACTTGGGCAAAGCGCACCTTGCGCTGTGCCGGCAGCTCCGCGCCGCCGAGGCGAAAGTCGCGCAGCGCGTCCTCGACCAGCTTGCGGCGCGCCGGCGCCAGACGCTCGAAGCTCGGGTCGGCGCGCAGGGCGCGGTATTTCTCGAACAGCGGCCGGTTCTGCGCGAGCTCAGTCCAGTATTGCGTGAGCTTGGGCAGGCCGGCGTTGTAGGCCTCGCGCAGCGCCGGGCTGTCGAGCACCGCGTGCAGGTGCGTCACCTGCCCCCAGGCGCGCCCGAGGCGCTCGTTGGCGTCCTCGAGCGGCGCGACGAACGCCTCCCAGGCGAGCGGCAGCTGCGGCTGCGTCGCGCGCTCGAGCGCGGCGCGCGCCTCGGCGAGCAGCTGCTCGATCGCCGGCGCGACGTGCTCGGGCCTGAGATCCTGGAAGCGGGGCAAGCCCGAAAAATCGAGTAACGGATTCATGTCTGCATGTGCTCGTTCAGGTGCTGCCAAGCGCGCGCGTGGCCGCGCGCACCGTATTGACGATCAGCATCGCCACCGTCATCGGCCCCACTCCGCCCGGCACCGGCGTGATG
>Ga0307372_10011014_pt1 | contig 12135 bp, 11 predicted proteins | sample OX1MG_FD_202533 | JGI IMG/M metagenome (GOLD analysis project Ga0307372, IMG submission 202533) | Soil microbial communities from Risofladan, Vaasa, Finland - OX-1 | ecosystem: Environmental > Terrestrial > Soil > Coastal area > Acid sulfate soil | place: Finland: Risofladan, Vaasa | collected...
TTCGGCCTGGACGACATCACCGAGGCCTACGACGTATTCAGCCGGCCGGCCGAAACCGGCGCGCTCAAGGTCGTGCTGAGCCGGTAGGCCCAGCGAGCCGGACATCCGATCCGGCCCCGGCTAGACCGGATAGCAGCCAGCGGTGACCGTATAGGTACGGCCATGCGGCGCCGTCCAGGTGAGGATGCCAGGCCGGGTCTGAGCCAGATGCCAGCCTGGCGACTGCTTCGTCTGGTGATGCCGCCTGCACAGTGGCTCGTGGTTGTTATATTAACACACATGGCCGATGGTGCTCGCTGCTTGATCTACACGCGGATCAGCAAGGACAAGCTGGGCGAAGGGCACGGGGTGGCGAACCAGCTAGCGGACCTGGAGAAGCGGGCGAGGGCGCGCGGGTGGACGGTGGTGTACCGGCTGTCGGACAACGACATCGGGGTGACCAGGAAGGACCCGACCGCGGCTGGGAGGCACCGGCCGGGGTGGGCGGAGGCACTGCGGCTGGTCGATGCGGGAGCGGTGGACGTGGTGCTGTGCTGGCGGTGGGACCGGGCGCTGCGCGAGCCGCTTGACCTGGAGTACCTGATCCCGAGGTTTGACAAGGCGGGGGTGCGGTTCGCCGAGGCGGACGGGATCATCGACCTGGGGACGGACTCAGGGCGGCTGGCGGCGCGGATCCTGATCGCGGTGGCGAAAGCGGAGCAGGAGCGCAAGTCCGAGCGGCAGAGGCTGGCGAACGAGGCGGCTGCGGTGCGCGGGAAGCGGCGGCTGGGGACGCCGCGCCCGTTCGGGTACTGCGAGGACCGGGTGACGGCGCATCCGGCGGAGGGGCCGGCCGTGGCGCAGGCGTGCGCGGTGGTGCTGGGCGGCGGCACGCTGTCCGCCGTGATGCGGGAGTGGACGAAGGCCGGGGTGCGGCCGGTGCAGTCCAGGTCAGGCCGGGGCTGGACGAGGCAGTCGATCCGGGTGATCTTGATGAACCCGCGGATCGCCGGCCTGTCCGCGTACCGTGGCGAGATCGTCGGGACGGGGCGGTGGGAGCCGCTGGTGAGCGAGGAGACGTGGCGGGCGGTGCGCGGTGTTCTTGATGACCCGTCGCGCAAGCCGCAGCACGGGGTGCGGACGCTGCTCGGAGGGCTGGCGCTGTGCCCGTGCGGGAACGTGGTGACCGGCATGCCGTCCCACACGGGGCATCACATCTACCGGTGCGCGCCGGCGTCCAAGAACCAGTCGTGGCGCGGCGGGCACGTGGCCAGGCTGGCGGCCCCGGTGGAGGACTTCATCGCCAGGCTGGTGATCGGCCGGCTGTCCCGGCCCGATGCCGCTGACCTGGTGACGGTGCCAGAGGGCGGGCCGGATGTGGCGGCGTTGCGTGAGGAATCGGCGGCGATCCGGCGGAACCTGGAGGACCTGGCCGCCGACCGGGCGCTCGGCCTGGTGAGCCGGGCGCAGATGCTCGCCGCGACCGAGCGGGGGAACGTCCGGCTGGGCGAGATCGGCACCGACCTGGATGCCGCCGCGCGGGAGAACGTGCTCGCGCCGCTGGCCGCAGCCGAGAACGCGGCCGCCGTATGGGAAGACCTGGACCTGGCCCGGCAGCGCGCGGTGATCAAGACCCTCATGTCGGTCACGCTGTGCTCGCCGGGGAAGGGTGCCCGGCGAGCTTTTGACCCTGGCACGGTTCAGGTTGCCTGGCGGCATGGCTAGCACGCCGGGCCGTTCATCCGTCCTGGCTCAGGGCCGAGGGCTTCCGCCTGGTCGAAGAGCCGGATAGTCCGCTTGCGAAGTTCGTGCAAGGCGAGGAAGTTGACATGAATGTCCAGGCTCTCCGGGTGTCCTCCGTGCATGACGAGCCCGCACGTGACATCCAGGAGAGCGTTAAGTGACACCTCGGCAGGCTGGGCCAGGCCGGTGGTCGTCGGCCCGGCGGTCACGACCACGGTCACCGGGCCCGCTGCGGGTGCGCCGTCCCCGGCGGTCGCGGCGTCCTGGCCGGGCCGGATGGTGAGAGCCAGTCCGTGGGCGGTGGCGTGGACGAGGTGGCTGCCGGTCGCGTACAGGTAGCGCAGGACATCCATGTTGGCCTTGGCTTCCAGCCGGGCGAAGGTCAGCTTCGGCTTGATGAGGCTGGCAGCCCACCCGTAGGGCTCCAGGTACGCCTTGCCGTAGCGGGAGGTGAGCCGGTTGCGCTCGCGCCTGAGCGCTCGCATCGTCTCCTGGCTGACGGGCGGCCAGCCGAGGCGGCTGCTGGAACGCTGGTAGTGCTCGGCACACTGCCAGTGCTCGATGTGGGTGTGGCTGAGGTAGCGGTCCGCGAGGTCGGCGTGCTCGGGCGTGCGGCCATGTTCGGCGATCACGGCGGTGGTGACGGCGATCTCGTGCAGGGTGCGGTAGCGGGCGTAGGCACCGCCGGGGAACCCGGCGGCAAGCAGTGCGTGCACCTCCGCCGACGTCTGGCAGGCCCTGGCATGCAGCAGCACGAGCGCATTCGACACGCTGTCGGCCGGCGCAGCGACCTCATCGCGGCGTTGTGCGCACCGCGTTCCCAGTTCCGACGCCGCGATCGTCACGGTGTAGTACGCGTCTAACGCAGTTCCCCACCGGTCCGTGAGTTGCGCGGCCCTGGCCTGCCTGCGGGCGGCAGCCAGTGGCGCCCTCTGCTGCATGTGATCCGCCAGGACGCTGGCGCGGTCCTCAAGCAGGTCGGCGGCAGCCTCGCCCATCTGCCGCAGAGCCTCTTCCCGTGGCGTTCCGGCGGCGAGTGCCGCCGCGAGGTCGTTGGTCATCTTAGCCGCGTGGGCATCGATCTCCTCGTCGGAAAACAGGTGGAATCCCGGCACGCCGTCCTCCCGTCACCGTGAGCTACCTGTCCTTGACGATAAGACACCCTGGCGCACGTGGCCATAGGCCCGGTCGTGTCACAAAGAAGGCTGTCAGGACCCGCTGCCTGGGCGAACCCGCGGTCTGAACGTCAACTGCCGGGGCGGCCGGGCGCGCGGAGCAGCAGTGCGAGGATGTCACGCTGGGTGGCGGTCAGCGGCGGGGCGGTATCGAGCAGCCGGGTGATCCAGTCGTTCAAATGCTGGTCGTGCTCGCCGTGGGGCGGGCTGGCCTGGCCGGGCACGGCGTCGGGGCTGACCGGCGGCCTGCTGGTCGTGGTCCGCCTGGTCACCGGTTCGTGATTTCCGGTACGGCAGGCAGGCTTTCGCGCACGATCCGATAATAACCACGACTTTCCTGTGAACGGTAAGGCTAATTCGCAGAACAAAACAACACTGTGCCCCATTGAAACGCAGCGGACCGCACTGAACGCCAATCATCAACAGCGAACTTACTGGTCCGCCGGAAACTCATCGGCCCGCGTCGCCATTGATCGTCCTTAGCTGGCATCAAGAGAGCTGTCCTAAGGTGATGAGCACCCTCGCAGGCGACCTGGATCACGCTACTGACCAGGACGTTCCCGCCCGTCAGCTCGCGCAGCCACTCCTCGCTCAGGCCGCATCGGGACCTGACCGCGCCCTGGACCTTGAATACCCTGCCGACGTCATTCCGTGCCCGCTGCTTACGCGCGGATAAATGGCTGGAGCAAGATGTGCCGTAAACCCGGCTTAGGACTGGACCGGGCGCGGTCCGTGAATAGACTGACACCAGGAATGCGCGCCATTTTCCCTGCCGGGATTACTGGCGCGGCGAGGCGATTACCGGGCTGCCGGCTGATAGCTGACGGTCGGCGGGGAGCGTGTCAGTTGGCGGACACCGCGGCGAACGGCAGCCCTGCCCGGCGGCGGGCACGGCGTCCGGGTGCGCCGCGCCGGTACCGGGTGGAGTTCTGCCTTTCCGCCGAGGAGTTCGCCGCCGTGCGCGAGGCCGCCGAGCGGGCAGGGCTGTCACGCGGCGCGTACGCGGCCGGGGCGGTGCTCGCCGCCGCGACCGGCGGCGGCGCGGGTGAGCAGTCGGAGTTCCGGCAGGCGCTGGGCGAGCTGATCCGGGCTTCCGGCCTGGTCCGCCGGATCGGGGTGAACCTGAACCAGGCGGTGGCCAGGCTGAACGCGACCGGGCAGCGCTCCGGTGACCTGCCGGCGTACGCGGCCGAGAGCCTGCGCCGTGCCCAGCGGCTCGACACGGCAGCCGAGCAGGTGCGCAGGGCGCTGCGGTGATCGCGAAGATCAGCGTGCCGCGCGGGGTCCGTGCCGAGCCGCTCATCTACTACCTGTTCGGGCCAGGGCGGCGCGAGGAGCACACCGACCCGCACCTGATCGCCGGGTGGCGGCACCCCGCCGAACTGGAACCGCCGCTGCGGCCGGACGGCAGCCGGGACTTCCGGCCGCTGCTCGGGCTGCTGAAGCAGCCGCATGCCGCTCTCGGCGAGCGCGGGTATGCCCGGCCGGTGTGGCACTGCGCGGTGCGTGCGGCCCCGCAGGACAAGATGCTCTCCGATGATGAGTGGGCGCAGATCGCCTGCGACGTGATGGACCGCACCGGCCTGGCCCCGTGCGGGCAGGAAGACGACGCGGTCCGCTGGGTCGCGGTGCGGCACGGCGCCGACCACATTCACATCGTGGCGATGCTCGCCCGGCAGGACGGCGGCAAGCCCCGGCTGTCCTGCGAGCGGTACCGCGTCCGGGCTGCTTGCCTGGCCGCCGAGAGCCGTTACCAGCTACGCTCCACCTCCCGCGCCGACCGCACCGCGCCTCGGGGCCCGTCCCGTGGCGAGACAGAGAAAGCAGCCAGGCGCGGCCTGGCCGAGCCTCCCCGAATCACGCTGCGAAGGCATGTCATCACCGCGGCAGCGGCCTCGGGCGGCCAGGAGGAGTTCTTCACCCGGCTGCACGCCGCCGGGATACTGGCGCGCAAGCGGTACAGCACCACCACCCCCGGTCAGGTCACCGGATACGCCGTTGCCCTGCCCGGCGACACCAGTCCGCGCGGCGAACCGGTCTGGTACGGCGGCGGCAAACTCGCGGCCGACCTGACCTGGCCCAAGCTCACGCGCCGCTGGACCAGTCCCGGCACCGCACCCGCCCGCCAGGAACGGTGGACCGCAGCCGAGCGGCACGCGATCTGGGAACACGCGGCCCAGGCCGCCGCCGAAGCGGCCGCGCACATCCGTGCCGATCCGGCCACCGCGGCCGACGCGGCCTGGGCAGCCAGCGGCACCCTGCACGCCGCGGCCGCCGCGCTGCGCAGCCGTGCCCTGCGCCAGGCCGCTGACACGTTCGACCGGGCCGCCCGCGCACCCTACGGCCGCGTCCCACGGCCCACTCCGGCGGGAAACCAGCTCCGTCAGACAGCCCGGCTGATCAGTGCCTGCGCCCATCTCACCCGCGACCCCGCGCTTGCCACGGTCACGCTGATCACCCGCCTGGCCGTGCTCGCCGAAGCCGTCGCCGAACTGCGCGCGACCCAGCACCGCGCTGCCCAGGCCACGGCAGCCCGTACCGCCGCCCGCCAGTTGAACGCGCGGATTAGATCGCGGCCGGCCCCGGTCACGACAGCCAGCAGGCTCGCCGCGCAGTCGTTCCCGCCGTCCCCTTGGTCACCCGCCTGGCAGCCCCCGCCAGAGCGGCAGCGTGCCGGCCGGGACCGCATCAAGTCGCCGGCCAGGCACTCCGCGCGCCGTTACTAGCCGGCGTGCGGCCCGGCCTGGTGGCCTGGACTGGTGCCGATTGGAACAGTATTAACGGCCGGCTAGGTCCTTGGGTAGGTAGAAGAAACCCGACTCACTCGCGATATTTCTGCGGAATTCTTTGATCCATCTCGTGTTCCAGCCGCGTCTCTCAAGTCCGCCGTCGCCAATTTTGATCAACAGGGTACGAGGATATTTTCGATGGTTGGACCACAGTCGCTGATTAATGAATTCACGCATATCAACATAGCTTTCGTACGCGGCTTCTGCCTCGGCCCAAGTAGCCTGATGACCTCTGTGTACGATCTGATTACGAAGGCGATACAAGCGATGCCAGTATTTTCCGACCGGTGTATCGAGTGCCTTTGTGTCCCATCGCCCGCCAAGCAGTTCCGGAAGTATGGTCACGAGCAGAGGTTTAACGCCTGGAGTGGACCCTAGTCGGCTGCTGATCTCGGCGTATGTATGCCCTTGGTCAACAAGAAGCATCCCAAAAGTTCTGTATAGCATGCTTTCCATTGATATCTGAAGGCTGATTATTATGGCCGAGTTGTCGCCAGTGTAGCGGCGAGCGTATTCCGCACGGCGAAGCCATTCCGATGAAGTAAGGAAAGGATGCAAGTCCAGTTGCTTGTAGCTGGCAAGGAGATCATCGAGCGAGTCGTGAGGATCGCGGTGATCTGGGTCTCGGGGATACGCGTCCGGATGCATGACCATCGGCCCGATGAAATGCCATTCCCGCCCGGTTTGCGCATCGTACGCGCCTCTAAACACGACTGGGCCGACATCGCGCGTCGTGATCGGCCGAACGCGAGTATCCCTGAAGATCGTATAGTGAGCGCGCAGAAACCGGTTCAGCACCTCCAGGCAGCGATGGAATGTGAATCCGTCATCCCTGGAGTCGTCAGAGTCCAGGCGAGCATCGGGGGTTTCCAGCGTGATCCACTGCTCATACGCTTCATCGTCTTGGCCCAGTTCGCTGACCTCAGGCGCCGAGTCAAGCTGGTACAGCTTCGCGAGCACTTCGCCGGCATGCGGGAGCCATGGACCTCTGGGTGCCGTGACATTGCAGAGCCTGATGACGACGAAGGCTGTGTCGCCGAATGTATCCGACGCATCTGGGGTCATCCACTGACCGGGGACGCCGAACACGTAGCTGCCTCCATCGGCGAGCCCGAGCGGGAAGGGCAGCCTTGCCGTGAAGGTCATCACCAGCGGCCCCTGCAGGCCGTCGGCACCCTGACCCTCACCTGGCTCACGCTGCTGGTCGCCGGGCCCTATGATCTTCACGATCGGCCAGCGCGGCAGAGGTGCGTCTGGCGGCACGGCGTCTGCGCGGCCGGACCACGCCTTAGCCAGGCTCAGGGCGTCCAGGGAGCGGGAGAGTTCGGCGCGGTACCGGTCCGGATTCGCCTTCGCCAACTTCTGGTACAAGGTGACTGCCTCGCTACCGATGGTGAGCGCCTCGGGATGGTGGTGAAGCTTGACGAGAGTCGGGCCGAGATTCGCTAGCGAGTGCGCGAGATCTGGCAGGTACAAGCCAGGATTGTTGAGAGCGAGGTCACGTCGCAGCGCTACCGCTTCCTCGGCGGCGGGCAGAGCCTTCCTGCGGGCGATCGAGTTCCGCGAGGATGGAGCCCAGGTTGTTCAGGCAGCGGGCCAGTTCGCTGACATACTGCCCAGGGTTTGCCTCCGATAGCTCGCGGTAAAGGGTTACGGCTTCTTGCGCCGGTGCGAGGGCGTCCTCACTCTGATCCGCTTTCCAGAAGGTCGCGCCTAGGTTGCTCAGTGACATGGCAAGGGCCGGGCGGTGCCGGCCGGGCTGTTGACTTGCGAGATGGCGTCGGATTCGTACTGCTTCCTGTGCTAGTGGCAGCGCATCTGCCGGGCGATGCACCGTGACCAAGGCGGCGCACTGCCTTTCCAAAGCACCGGCGAGGACGGTGCCGTGACGGTCGGGATCAGTCGCCTCTATTTCACGAGAAAGGATGACTACTTCCTGGGCCGTCACCAGCGCTTCATCCGGGCGGTCCAGATCTGAGAAGACGGTGATGAGGTTTTCAAGCGAGCGAATCAGGAAGATGCCATAACGCTGCCAGTCCGCCGCGGTCAGGTCACGACGTATGGCGACGGCCTCTTGCACCAGTGGCAGAGCCTCAGATGCGCGGTTGAGTCCACAAAGCACGGGAGCGAGGTTATTGAGCGATATCGCAAGATCGGGGAGATACGAGTCCGGATCCTGTTGGGCAAGCTCTCTTCGGATTTTGAGCGCCTCTTGCATCGGCTTCACTGCCCTTGCAAATCGGGCAAGCTTAAGAAGATAGCCTCCGGCATTTGACAAGCACGCGGCCAAGTTAGCCCTCTGAATCAGAGAATTTGCCTGACCCGCCACGATCTGCCGGTAGATGGCGGCTGCGTCCTCCGCGCACCGAAAAGCACTATCCACCTCCCCGGTCGATGAGAGGTAAACAGAAAGATTAGCTAACGACGCGGCCATCTGAGAGTCGCTGGCTTCCAATCCGCGAAGAAGGTCGATGCATTCACGGGCTGCTGATATAGCATCATCGTAGAGCCTCTCGCCCGCAAGCTTGGCTGCACGAATGTAAAGTTCTCTCGCACGTTCCCACTGATCGATCTCTTCAACCGGCGTGCCATCCAATAGTTTGCTGTCTTTCGCTAATCGGGAACTCGTCCGCAGCCAGGCAGCATTCTACTTTCGGGTCGTGCCGACGCAAACTATTTCCAAGACGGGAGTGCGTGCCGGGGCAGCCGCGTGATAGCCCTGACCACGGGACCGCCGGGTCCTGAGATAGGGGCGGTCAGCGGTGGGGTTGGCTGTTGAGTGCCTGCAGGGTGAGTGCCCAGGGGAAGGCGTTGATGTGCTGCCCGCCGGTTCCGGGTGCGTGGAGCGGGTAGACGTCGGGGCCGAGTAGTACCTGGACTCCCCAGGAGCGGAGCCTGGCCACGCTGTCGGGGAAGGCGGGGTGGGCGGCGTGGGCGTAGTTGGTGAAGGGGAGCGCGGCCACGGGGAGTTTCTTGCCGATGGCTTCGACGAGTATGCCGAGGGGCAGTGTGTCGCAGATGCCCAGTGCCCATTTGTTGATGGTGTTGACGGTGGCGGGCGCGACGATGATGGCGTCGGGTTCTGGCAGGGAGTCGGGGGTGCCTGGTTCTTTGTACTGGCTGCGGACCGGGTGGCCGGTCAGGCCGCGGAGCGCGGCGGGGTCGAAGAACCGCAGTGCGGAGGGGGTGGCGAGCAGGCAGGCGTCCCAGCCTTCTTCGTGTGCGAGGCGGATCATCTGGTCGATGTTCTGCGCGGGCGGCGCGGCGCAGGCGATGACGTAGAGCACCCTGGTCATTACGCGTCCACTCCTGCCCGTTGTGCGAGTGCCCGCAGGGATGGCGCCGGCTTGCCGCGGGAGCGGCTGATGAGGTTCTCGATTGTGCCGCGTGCCATCGGCCGGCAGGTGACCTCGCGCGGTGCGAGCGTTTCCGCTTCGAGCAGCTTGCCGAGGGCCTCTTCTCGCATGCCCCACTGGCTGTAGCCGCGTGCGACGTCCACGAGGTGGTTCGCCCGGCGCTCCCGGCGGACGAGCCTGACTCCCGCGCTGTCCATCCGGGACGCGACCTCGACGGCCAGCCCGCCTTCGCCGAGGCTGACCAGTGCCGCGACGTGATGGATTCCCACGTTCGTCGGCCCGAAGGACAAGCGGTAGTGGTTGGCGCTGTCCGGGTTGCTGGCCGCGACCGCGCGGGCCTCGCGGATGAGATCACGCACCGAGATCGCGTTGCCGTCGCCTGCCGCTGCCATCGCGGCCTGCAGCAGCATGTGGCCGTAGACCGACCTGGCGGCGGCGGTCCTGGCGCTGACCTCGACTCTGGACGCCAGCGACACGTTCAGGTCCAGCGCTGCCTTCGGCCTGCCCAGCGCGGTGAGGGCGTTCGCGACCCGGAAACCGGTCAGCGCGGCCAGCACGCAGTCGCCGAGCCGTTCGGCCAGGCCAAGTCCCCTGTCGCCGGCGAGCCAGGCCAGGTCGTACTCGCCGAGCTTGCGCAGCGTCGACGCGGTGACCTGGTACACCTCGGAGAGGATGGCGGCCGTCTCATCGCTGTCCAGCATGACGCTGCTCCGCTGGGCATCGAGCAAGAGCCCGGGCAAGCTCTTGCTGACGACGTGATAGTCGGCTTGCTCGAACGCGGCCCACACGTGGGCCAGTTGCCGCCGCAGGCGCGCGGTATCCGGCTGGTAGCCGGCGGGAATGTGGTCGCGCACGGCGTCGTATCGTTCGAGTGCGGCCCGGATCAGCTCGACCTGGGCATCGTCCATGCACTCGCGGTCATCGCGTGCCGGGTCCCGTCCGATGAGCACGGGCAGGTCGACGCGAAGCTCTGTGCAGATAGCCAGCAGGACCGGCAGCCGGCTGGCGCTCCGCGTTCCGGCTTCTACCTTCTCGACCCAGCTCTTGGAACGGCCGATCCGGTCGGCGAGAAGCCGCTGCGTCACACCGCGCCGTTCCCGCCAGTAGGCGATGCGCGCGCCAAGTTCAAGATCATCCATCCCGGCTGATCGCTCCCAGGTCTAGCTCGCCGTTTCCCATGGTAACCAGGCAAGCAGGCTACGGCCCGGACGCTGACAAGGTCGCACGCCGCGTGCGACCTTGATCGCCAGCCGGTGCGTACTGTCGTCCGGGCCATGGCCCCCAGGTCCAGAGCGATACGGCATTTCGCACTGGCTCCCGATGCCGATACTTCCTCCCCGAAAGCACCAGGCTCAGTAATGACGAAACCGGCGGCGTTCTCTCACCCGGCCCGAATGGAAATGGCGGCAGCGCTCACGCAGAGCACGCTGGACGCCGCCGCCCGGCTCGGCGGCCCGTTCGCCGCCGCCCTGATGGCAGGATGCCCGGCCAGCGACCGGCCCGCCAGTCAGTCGCGGGTGTTCGAGGGCACCAGCGACCAGGTCAGGGCGGTCCGCCAGTTCATCCGGACCGCCCTGCCGGCTCATCCGGCCCTTGATGACGCGGTGCTGGTCGCCTCCGAACTGGCAGCGAACGCGGTGGGCCACACCGCCAGCGGGAATCCGGGCGGCTTCTTCCTGGTCCACGTCACCGTCGTGAGCCCGCAAGCGATCGCGGTCCTGGTCACCGACCAGGGCAGCGGGCAGGACCCGCGCCCGCAAGACGTCAGCGCCGACGACGAGGCCGGGCGCGGGCTCGCCATCGTGACCGCACTGGCATCAATGGTCATCCCCTTCGGCGGCACCGCCGGCCGCACGATCCTCGCGGTAGCCGGCAGGTGTCACCATGTGTGATCCGCGCGTGACTTCTCCGCTTTGCTAGCCAGAGATGAGCCACTCGGTCACCGTCCGGAGCACGAACGCCTGCCAGTCCTGGCTCTGGGGATTCCGGTACTGCGGATCGTTGTGAACGGCAAAGCCGTGCTCAGCACCGTCTATTTCCACGAGGCGGTGCGCTGCCCGGAACTGGCTTGCCGCCTGGCGTGAACCTTCGATCGAGACGAAGGTGTCTTCGGTGCCGTGCACGATGAGGGTCGGTGCGGCGATTTCCTCGATGACCTGCCATGGCCTGATCCAGAAGACCTCGTTCAGCATGGCCCTGCCGTGCCTGACGGTCGGCGAGTGGCTGATGTACCCATCCCGCTCAAGCCGCTGCGCGGCTTCATCGCAGAGGTAGTCCGCTGACCAGTACGGCTTCTGATCAACGTAGCGGTCCTTGTAGTTGAGCTGGGGGTTAAGCAGCACCAGGCGAGCGATCTCCGCCGGGCACCGGGCGGCGTAATAAGCGGCCAGGCCGCCGCCGAAGCTGGCACCGAGCAGGCTGACCCGCGTCGCAGAAGCGACTTGCCTCACATACGCGAGCGCTACGCGGATGTCGTTGAGGTGGACCGTCAGGGTGTTCTCCTCCTGCCGCCCGTCGCTCTCGCCATGGCCGCGCAGGTCGTACCGCAGGCTGGACACGCCCGCTTCAGCGAAACCAGTAGCCAGTCTCGTGAAGAAGCCGCCTTCCTCCCTGGTGACACCACCGCCATGGACCATGACCACTGCACGTTCAGCGGGAGTGCCGGGGACGGCGAGCGTGCCAGCCAGGTGCGAGCCATCGAGGGTGCGGATGCTCACCGCAGAGCTATCGACTCGCATGGCTCTCCTGGCGATGAAGGACAGCCTGTCAATCCGTCTCGTGAGAAGAGACTAAGCCCGGTTCAGCGACCGCGCGATGACCGTGCGGCGAGGCTAGCCTGAGCCAAGTGACCACCTCAGCTTCGCCGGAGACCCGGCCCGGCGATCACGGCCGGCTGCGAACCGGGCTGGCGGACTACATACGCAGCCGGGGCACTTTCGCCAGCGCGGCGGTCGAGGGCGCTTTCCGGCGGCTGCCACGGCACCTGTTCCTGCCCGGCGTTCCGCTCAGCGACGCCTACGCCCCTAAGGTCGTGGTCACCAAACGCGGTCATGACGGGACCGCCGTGTCGTCCGCGTCCCATCCGAACCTGGT
>Ga0307372_10011017_pt1 | contig 12133 bp, 6 predicted proteins | sample OX1MG_FD_202533 | JGI IMG/M metagenome (GOLD analysis project Ga0307372, IMG submission 202533) | Soil microbial communities from Risofladan, Vaasa, Finland - OX-1 | ecosystem: Environmental > Terrestrial > Soil > Coastal area > Acid sulfate soil | place: Finland: Risofladan, Vaasa | collected...
AAAGATCACATCATTCAGCAGATGTTCCCGGATCTTTTCCGCTTGGGCGGTCCAGGCGTCAGCGCTTACGGGTTTGGGCAGCGCCGGAGCCCGCGCCATCAGATACTCGCGCAGCTGGTCGATCACCTCTTCATGGGACTGGATCGGCTGGCTGACGAGGGCGCTGACCTGTTCGGTAACTTCCTGACCGCAGGCCAGCGATGCGCAAAAGAGCACGCTGAACAGGACGGCACAGAATGAACGCATGGTGATCTCCTGGGTTAAGCTTTCCGCGTTTGAAATGGAGCGTGATTATATCCGTTTCTTCCGGCCGGAGTCAGCAAACATTGCCCGGGCCTGCACGGGTGAGAAGATAAGGCTTTCGGGTTGTCTGGCCTGCAAGGTCAACGATGCCTGCCTGCCCCAGGCGCCGGCCGGCTTCTCCCGCGCGGAATGCGCCTCCCGATCGCCGCGAACCTGGATTTAAGCCTGCATGGGTCTCAACGGTTGGTCAGTGGACCTTAATGCTTCCCATGTCATACCATCCGTCGGGCTGGCGGCCTTCGATGGCCAGGCGGATGGCCGGCTTCCCCGTTCGCGGATCGAGCATGCCCACCCGCAGACGATAACTTCCGGGCTTAAGATTTTCCGGAATGTAAACTGTCCCATCGTAGACCGCATCACCGGGAAGCCACTTGCGGATATCAACCGGCAGGCGGAGGGTGGCACGGTCAGAATCATTTTGCAGCTGCAGGGCCAGCCCGTACTTGCGATAAATGGGAGCAACGCCGGCATTGAGCCACCACATGTGAATCATGGCCATGGAACCGGGCGCCACGGTGCGCGGATATTCCAGGCGGCGGAGAATGAAGCGGTAGCCCATCTTCTTCTGGAATTCATCAAACTGCTGTTTCCATTCGGGCGGTATGGCCGACGACTTGATGTTGACCGAAGTCACGTGCCAGCGGAGCGCCTGCGCAAGAATGTAATCGAGATCATATCCGTGCTCTTTCCAGGAACCGGGAACCCCGCAGCTTTCGAGCGAAACCGGGCTTCTCTCCCACACGTTCTGGATCCCCGCGCGAACCACCTGCTGGGGATAGATGTCGAGCATTTCTGACGGGAAGTAGGGGTCGTCGGAGTGCCGCCGCATATCGCCCCAGCAGTCCAGCCGCCACCCGGCTCCGTGTTCGGTGCCGTAAGTGAGCGCCTGCTGCTCGTCAAAGTTCATCAGCAGGGGCGTCCGTTTGAATGCCTCGAGCCAGATGTCGATCAGCGCCTTCTGATAACGAAACGCCGGCATGTAAGGGCTCCAGCCCTCGCCCCAGTAGCCGACCGAGGAGATGTCGACCGTGTCGAGGTAAGGGTTGCCGTCGTAACGCTTGCCGGCGGCGGCAACGAGTTCTCCCCAATCTTTGAGGTAAAGGGGATCACTGAAGTCCGGCTGCCAGATGCCGCCGTCCTTATCGCCGGGCTTGTTGGCCCGGCGCGCTCCGGAATCCTGATACCACTGAGGCAGCGGATGTTTCTGGTCATAGGGCATAATCCGGATGGCCAGGCGCTGATGATGCTGGCGTGCTTCCTGGAGCGCCAGGTCGATGATGTTCCAGCGAAACTGTCCTGGCTCGGGCTCGATCGCCGACCAAAACCAGCGGCAATAGGAGATCGAACTCCCGGGAAAATCGGGAGGCGTGGGGGCGTTTTCCAGTTGCATTTCCGGGCCGGCTTCCGACCATTTAAGGCCCTGGTTGAGTGTCTGCCCGTTGAACCGCTGGAACGTCTGGATGCCCATGCCGGGATTCACCAGCACTTGCTGAATCTCCCGCGGCCGCACGACCACATGACTGGTCTGAGCCATGGCCGAGGTGGCTACAAATGTGAGATAAATGGCCCACTGGAATACCTTCCAACGCATTGAGCCTCCTTCCGTATGCCTTTCATTTTCCACAAGTTGACAGGCAAACAATGGTTTTACCACAGATCGCCGTCCGCCTAGAAGTTTTGTTTATCAGAATGGTAAATTAAAATTCTGGACAAAGGCTTGACTAACGGCAGGAGGCACGGTACGTTAAGTCGCCCTCATTCAGGTGATAGATGCATTACCAGAACTTATCCGAGGTAGAAAAATATTTTATGGAGGCTCAATGAACCCGAAGTCCGTCCTTGAATTTGCGAAGGCCAACAACGTGAAGGTAGTCGATGTTCGGTTTACCGACTTGCCCGGGTTGTGGCATCACATCTCTTTCCCCCTTCACCAGTTGGAAGAATCCTCTTTTGAAGAAGGGTTCGGCATGGATGGTTCCAGCATCCGTGGCTGGGCGGCCATTCACGAGAGTGACATGTTGCTGATCCCGGATCCCGCTACCGCCATGCTTGATCCTTTCACCGATGTTCCCACCCTGGTGTTGATCGGCGACATCACCGATCCCGTCACCAAACAGCACTACCTGAAGGATCCCCGCCACATTGCGAAGAAAGCGGAAGCATATCTCGCTTTCACGGGGATTGCCGATACCGCCTACTTCGGCGCGGAATCTGAATTCTTTATTTTTGACAACGTGCGCTTTGACCAGGCGCAGCAGCACGGCTACTACTTTATCGACGCCGAGGAAGGCCGCTGGAATTCCGGGCGCGAAAAGGACAACCTCGGGTACCGGCCGCGCTATAAGGAAGGATACTTCCCCGTTCCGCCCACGGACCACTACCAGGATCTGCGCTCTGAGATGATGCTGACCATGGAGAAGGCCGGATTGACCATCGAGTGCCACCACCATGAAGTGGCCACCGGCGGCCAGAGCGAAATCGACCAGAAGTTCGATTCCATGCTGAAATCAGCCGACGCCATGATGCTTTACAAATACATCGTTCGCAACGTGGCCCGCCAGTATGGCAAGACCGTGACCTTCATGCCCAAGCCCCTTTTCCAGGACAACGGCTCCGGCATGCACACGCACCAGAGCCTGTGGAAAGACGGCAAGCCGCTCTTTGCCGGTGACCTTTACGCCGGGCTCAGCCAGATGGCTCTGTGGTACATCGGAGGCCTTCTGCATCACGCGCCGGCTCTCGCCGCGCTGATGGCGCCCACCACCAACTCCTACAAACGGCTGGTTCCGGGCTTTGAAGCTCCGGTCAATCTGGCTTATTCGCGCAGGAACCGCAGCGCCGCCTGCCGCATCCCGATGTATTCGCCCAGCCCGAAGGCGAAGCGGGTTGAGTTCCGGCCGCCAGACCCGTCCTGCAACCCCTACCTGGCCTTTGCCGCAATGATGATGGCGGGCCTGGACGGCATTGAGAACAAGATCGATCCCGGAGAGCCGCTCGATAAGGACATTTACGATCTCGGCCCCGAGGAACTGAAGAAGGTTCCTTCTCTTCCCAGTTCGCTCGAGGAAGCTCTGAAGGCCCTGGAGAAGGATCACGACTTCCTGCTCAAGGGAGATGTCTTCAGCGAGGATTTGGTCGAAACCTGGATCGGCTACAAGATGAAGAACGAAGTCCAGGCCATCAACACCCGGCCCCATCCTTACGAGTTTGCGCTGTACTACGATATCTAGGCGCAAGTGGCGTGTTCTCAATTGGTTGGGAACACGCCAAGAAAATTCGCATATTTTTGGCATACTCGGCGAATTTTGCTCCCGCTGGCCGGTATTAAGGCTTCGGGGGTATTGCCGGGATGGAAAGCCAAAGGACCGAAACCGGGGTTGGACTTGATCCAGCCCCGGTTTCTTTTTGCCCAAAGACTGTTACGGTAGTCGTTCGCCATAGGACAAACTGCAAAGACAAGCACCGGGGCGGCAGTTGGCGAAGGTGCCGCTGTCCGAAAACTCTTCTCATCTATGAGGGCCAGGGTTCAGGGAAGAATCGGCGCGTCAGCGCCAGGACCCGCTCCTGGGAACTGGCTGAACAGCGGGTCCAGGAACTGCGGGACTCCTGGGGCCCGGAGAAAGTAGAACTCGGCGTCTGCCGACCGAAAAAGAACAGCAGCAGGTTCGGCTCGAAGAGGCGGTGGATTCATTCCTCGCCGACCAGATTGCCCGGCTGGGGGACAATAGCACGGTTCGGAATTCACAGTCGCTGTTCGGCTACATCGATCCTGAATCCAGGACCGTCACCAGAGAGGGCCGCCGGTACCGGCGGCCTTTGGCCCGCTGGTCATACCCTGACCGGTTTCACAGCCTCGAGTTGTGATGTAAACTCTCTCTCTTCTGGTGGCGCCAAACCTCGGGCAGATCAGAGGAGGTCAGAAACAATGTCTTTATCAGATAAGGGCCATCCATCGAGCAAGTCGCTGGGGATGGACCAACCGATTTGCCGGCGTGACTTTTTGAATTCGACGCTGCTCGCGTCCGGCGGCGTACTGCTGGGTTCCCTGAGCCCCGCTCAGCTTCTGGCCCGCGATGATTGGACGGGCTACGGCGGCGTGGGCGATTACTCTAATTCAAACGGCAACACCTATGACGTCATGACCGCGGGTCACCAAATCCGTGACCGGGCCTTCGATTCGATTCCAGCCCAGGCAATCGACACAGGCGAAGTTGTTGATTGCGCCGTGATTGGCGGAGGGCTTAGCGGACTGGCGGCTGCGTTGTTCTTTAAGAAGTATGCAGGGCCAAAGCTCAAGTGTCTGGTCCTCGAGAACCACCCGATTTTTGGTGGCGAGGCAAAACGGAATGAATTCATCGTGGACGGCCAGCGGATCATCGGACCCCAGGGGTCGGACCACTTCCAGGTCCCCTATCCACACAGCTTCATCGCCAGGTTCTACGAGTTGATTGGCTTGGAATGGCGCAATTTCAAATATCAGGAGTGGACTAAATCCTGCCCTGAACTCCCCCTGGGCACGAGCTTCGAAGATGCGAAACCGCCCTCCGGACTCTATTTTGGGCCGAAGTTTGGAAAGAAGCCGGGAGTGTGGTTGATCGATGCCTGGAAGAAAAAACTGGAAGGTGCGCCGATTTCGGCACGCATGCGCGCGGAGCTTCTTCGCTACAACGAACGGCTGAAAGACAAGGTGCAGATCGGTTTTCCCGGCGATGAAAAATCACGGCGCCTGGACAGCATGACCATCAAGCAGCACCTGATGGAAACGTATGGCCTGAGCAGCGAAACGATTGAAACCTTTATGGCGGAAGAGGGGGGCGGCTTCGGTGCGGGGCCTGATGTGCTCTCCGCCTACTGCCTGTATGCCTTCGAAGAATTGCACCCATTGAACAACATTGACCAAAACCATTCCTTCCCAGGGGGGAACGCAGGGATCGCGCGCCAGATGGTGAAAACGCTGATTCCGCAGGCGATATCCGGTCCCCGCACGCTTGAAGCGGTATGCCGAAATAAGATCAATTTTTCGGCACTTGACCGGCCGGGACAATCCACGCGGATTCGCCTGGACAGTACGGTGGTCTGGGTGAAACACGACCGTGACTCCGCCAACTCGAACTTCGTCACGGTAGCCTATACCCGCGGCGGCAAGATCTACTCCCTGAAGGCCCGTTCCGCAGTGATGGCCGGCGGGTGCTGGACATCAAAGCATATTGTGCGTGATCTGCCCTCTCTGCAGCGCCAGGCTTATGACCAGTTTTACCGTTCACCGTGCATGATGGCCAACATCGCAGTACGAAACTGGCGGTTTCTTTATAAGATGGGGATCTCGGGGTGCCAATGGTTTGAAGGCCTGGGTAGCTTTACGGCGGTCCGCAAGGTTCCGACTTTCTCTACGGACAACACAACCATTGGGCCGGATTCTCCGGTTGTCCTTACGCTGAAAGTCCTCTTTCCTCACGCCGGCCGTTCGTTGGAGGAACAGGGCAATCTCGGCCGGGCCGAGCTTCTCTCAACTTCATTCCGGCAATACGAGCGCAGGATTCGCGAACAATTCGGTGAAATGTTCTCACCGACCGGCTTTGATCCGCAAAAGGATATTGCGGGAATTGTTCTGAACCGTTGGGGGCATGCCTACGTGAGTCCTCAACCGGGTTTCTTTTTCGGCAAAGACGGGAAAATTGCCCCCCGCGAAGTTCTTCGCCAGGCCCCTTTTGGCAGGATCGCTTTTGCCAATACTGACTTGTCCGGGGCCCCCGATCATCGGACGGCAATCGGGGAGGCGCACCGGGCCGTCAGCCAACTCCTGGACCAGGTGCTGACGGAATAAGGCGGCAGGTGGGCCTGGTTAAGACACCAGCAGAAGCACTAAAAGGTCACCCCACACAACGCTACCGGAGCACATGCAGCGAGTCGCACAAACCTCTCGCGTGTGTAATGCCGGGGCGGCGCTCAACTGTTGAAGCGATTAAGCACTGGGTATGGTGCAGGGCTTGCAAGTTTCCAGGTGAATTCTCTCTCTTCACCTGGTACTGAAAACCCCGGTCAGGTCAGGACTGTTGACGAGCCTGTGGGAATAGCGCTATTACGGCTTGATTGGGTGCTGACCTGGGGCGGGCTGTGGGCGTTTTTATGGCGTTCCTTACATCATTCTGACCGGAGGGGCGTCCTTCGGGGATGCTCACCTTGCAGGATCGTAGTTCAGGTGGGGCCCCAGCCAGCGTTCGACGGTGGCAATCTCCGTCCCCTTACGTCGCTGGTAGTCAAGCACCTGATCGCGATCGATCTTGCCCACGGCGAAATATCGGGATTCGGGATGCGAGAAATAGAGGCCGCTTACGGATGCAGCGGGATACATCGCGAAACTCTCGGTAAGCCGGATGCCCGTGTTCTGCTCGGCCTGCAGCAGATCGAATAGGGTACGCTTTTCCGTGTGGTCAGGCGAAGCGGGATAGCCCGCGGCAGGGCGTATGCCGCGGTAGCGTTCGTGCAGCAGGTCGTCCTGGGCGAGCTTCTCTTCGCATCCGTAACCCCACGCGTCGCGCGCCCGCTTGTGGGTTAGTTCGGCCAGCGCTTCGGCCAGGCGGTCCGCCAAGGCCTTGGACATGATGGCGTTGTAATCGTCATGGTCCTTCTCAAACTGATCGACCAGCGGCTCGATGTGGACCCCCGCCGTCACAGCGAAGGCTCCCAGGTAGTCCGCCAGGCCGGTGTCGCGCGGAGCGATGAAATCCGCCAAGGCGAGGTCCGGTTCGCCATCCGGCTTCGCCATCTGCTGGCGCAAGGTGTAAAAAGTCGCGCGGACGGCAGTCCGTGATTCGTCGGTGTAAACCACGATATCGTCACCAATGCTCGCCGCCGGGAAGAAACCCATGACGGCGCGCGCCTCAAGCAGATCCTCGGCGACGATCCGCTCCAGAAGTTCCTGGGCATCGTCAAACAACTCCCGGGCCCGGGCGCCCACTTCCGGCTGCTCGAAAATTTTGGGATAAACCCCGCGCAGCTCCCAGACGTGGAAAAAGGGTCTCCAATCGATGTAAGGGAGGATCTCTTTGAGGGGCACGGGACTGGCCACTCGAATTCCGGTGAACGAGGGACGCGGAGGAGTATAGCGGGCCCAGTCGAATTGCAGCCGGCGCTGGCGCGCCTCGTCGAGGGTCCGCAGTCTCTGCGATTTGGGCCTGCTGTGAGTTTCCCTCATCTTTTGCTGCTCACGGCCATTCTCCTCCGTGAACGCCGGCCTCAACTCGCGGCTCGTCAGGCGCCCGAGCACGCCCACCGCGCGCGATGCGTCCAGCACGTGAACCACGGGCTGCTTGTAAGCGGGAGCAATCTTGACGGCCGTGTGGGCGCGGCTGGTCGTCGCACCGCCGATCAAAAGTGGAACCGTGAAACCTTCGCGCTCCATTTCTCTGGCCACGTGCACCATCTCGTCGAGCGATGGGGTGATCAAGCCGCTGAGGCCGATCATGTCGGCGCCCACGTCGCGTGCCGTCTGCAGGATCTTCTCGCACGGCACCATCACGCCCAAGTCCACGACTTCGTAATTGTTGCAGCCCAGCACCACCCCGACAATGTTCTTGCCGATGTCGTGCACGTCGCCCTTCACCGTGGCCATGACAATCTTCCCGGCCGCCTGCGCGCCTCCGGTCAGGCGCTTTTCGGCTTCCAGAAGGGGCAGGAGGTACGCCACCGACTTCTTCATCACGCGCGCGCTCTTCACCACCTGTGGCAGGAACATGCGGCCGGAGCCGAACAGGTCGCCCACCACGTTCATGCCCGCCATCAGCGGACCTTCGATCACGGCCAGGGGGCGGCCGTATTGGCGGAGCGCCTCTTCCGTGTCGGCGTCGATGTATTCGACAATGCCCTTGACGAGCGCGTGCGAAAGGCGTTCTTCCACCGTTCCCCGGCGCCAGGCGTCTTGCTCGATTTCCTTCTGGCCGGTCTGCTTCACGGAATCGGCGAAGGCGAGCAGCCGCTCGGTCGCATCCGGGCGCCGGTTCATGATGACGTCCTCAACCAGGGCCAGGAGGTCCTTGGGGATTTCTGCATAAATGCCGAGCTGGCCGGCGTTGACGATGCCCATGTCCAGGCCGGCTCGGATGGCGTGGTAGAGGAATGCCGTGTGCATCGCCTCGCGCACGACGTTGTTGCCGCGAAACGAAAACGAAAGGTTGCTGATGCCTCCGCTCACCTTGGCGTGCGGCAGCGCAGCCTTGATCTGGTGAGTTGCCTCGATGAAATTCACGGCGTAATTGGCGTGTTCCTCCATGCCGGTGGCGATGGTAAGAATGTTGGGGTCGAAAATGATGTCCTCGGGAGGAAAGCCGACTTCCTCCGTCAGGATGCGGTAGGCCCGCTTCGAGATTTCGAGCTTCCGCTCCACGGTGTCGGCCTGGCCGCGTTCGTCGAAGGCCATCACCACCACGCCTGCGCCGTAGCGGCGCACCAGGCGCGCGTGCTGCTTGAAGACCTCCTCGCCTTCCTTCAGGCTGATGGAATTGACCACGCCCTTGCCTTGCACGGTGCGCAGGCCCGCCTCAATCACGCTCCATTTGGAACTGTCGATCATGATGGGCACGCGTGAGATGTCGGGCTCGGAGGCCACGTAATTCAGGAAGGTGGTCATGGCCTGCTCCGATTCGAGCATGCCTTCGTCCATGTTGATGTCGATGATCTGCGCGCCGGCGTCGACCTGTTGGCGAGCCACGGCCAGCGCTTCTTCGAACTGGCCGTTCAGGATGAGGTTCGCAAACCTGGGTGAGCCCGTCACGTTGGTGCGCTCGCCGACGTTGACGAAGTTCGTGTCCGACCGGAAGGTGAGCGGTTCGAGACCACTGAGCCGCGTGACGCGGTCCGGCTTCGCGCGGCGGTGCGGCTTTGCTCCGCGCACGGCCTCGGCAATTGCCCGGATATGCTCCGGCGTGGTGCCGCAGCAACCCCCGACGATGTTCAACCAGCCGTTCGCGGCAAACTCGCCCAGGTCACGAGCCATGCTTTCCGGCGTCTCATCGAACCCCCCAAAGGCGTTCGGCAAGCCCGCATTCGGATAACAACTGATGTAAACGGGAGCAATCCGCGAAAGCTCTTCGACGTGCGGCCGCATCTGCTTCGGGCCCAGAGCGCAGTTGATGCCCACGCTGAGCATGGGAATGTGAGAGACGGAAATCCAGAAGGCTTCGATGGTCTGGCCTGACAGTGTGCGCCCGCTTTGGTCCACGATGGTGACCGAAACCATGAGAGGGACGCGGCGGCCTGATTCCTCAAAGTATTGCTCGACCGCGAACAGCGCCGCCTTGGCATTGAGCGTGTCGAAGATGGTCTCGGCCAGGAGCAGGTCGACGCCGCCTTCGACCAGCCCGCGCGCCTGCTCGTAGTAGGCCGCGCGCAACTGTTCAAAGCTTGTCCCGCGCGCCGCGGGATTGGCGACGTCCTGCGAAACCGAAGCGGTCCGGCTCGTGGGCCCCATCGAGCCCGCCACAAAGCAGCGGCGCTCCGGGTGCTCAGCGGTGAAGTTTCGGACGGCGCGCCTCGCCACCGTAGCGCCGGCCACGTTCAACTGATGAACGTGATGCTGAAGCCCATATTCCGCCATGGAGATGGCGTTGGAGTTAAACGTGTTCGTCTCAATGATGTCGGCGCCCGCCTGGAGGTACTGCCGGTGAATGTTCTCAATGAGGTGGGGCTGCGTGATGTTCAGCACATCGTTGTTCAGCCGCAGGTCGCGCGAATGGTTGGCAAACTCTGAGCCGCGATAGTCCGCCTCGCCCAGGTTGTGGGCCTGGATCACGGTGCCCATGGCCCCGTCGAGGAGGACGATGCGCTCCCTCAGGATGCCTTCGAGCGGATTGTCGCGACGGTCGCTGGCTTTCATGCGTTCAGTCTTTCCTTTTCTTAACGCCCCGGATGATGCGGCAGCGAGGGCCATCAATGAACTGATTTGACCTGGGTTTCGCCCCGCATCTCTTTAGACTCTTTCAGTATAACAAGAGATACAAATGTGCAGCGGAAACGCCCTTGCCAGGTAGTGGAACATCGCAGCGAGCGGTTTTATCCCCGCAGCCCTGATTCAGGCAGGTGGTCTCTGATTGTGAATCTTTTCCCCGCTCGATCGCGGGTAACCGGATATCGCTCACGGCCCAGCGGGTCCTGATTAACGGCAATCACTTCGCGGTTGGTGAGGATCTTGAGCGTTCCGGGCGGGATCTGTCGCAGATCGTTGCCGGCAATCAGCGGGGCCGCCAGCATCGCCCGCAGACTCATGTGGGTGCGATCTTCCGGCGGCGTCTGCGCCAGAGTTGGAGCCTGGTTCGCAACTCCTGCCGCGGGCCACGCCAGAGTTGCAACAATGATCAATGCGCAGGCCAACGCCAATCTCAGCTTATTCATACGATCGTTCCCCTTCGTCCTGTCACTTCACACCCCTATCAATCTGCTTCAAAGCAATAGGGTTCACTGGGGCAGCAGTTGCATCCCACCAGAAATTCCGGGCAATTCGAAAAACTTTTCGACGCGGTAGGGTGACCAGTAACCGCCCCAACGCTCATCGGACTGAACCAGCGCCCCGAGACGATCAACCATTTCCTTTCTCAGGGCCGCGTGTTGGGGTTCCTGGGCCAGATTTTCCGCCTCCACTGCATTCAGATCGTAAAGCTCATCGATGCTGGAGGAAGCGTTATAGGAATAAAGATGGTGGTTGCCTTTTCCATCCCACCTCTGAATGCCGCACGCAAAGTTCACTCCCACGTGCCAGCCGCAGGAGAAGATCAGGTCACGATCAGCGGGCCTTGCCGTCTGCCGCAGGTGCGGAAGGAGCACCTGGCCATCCAGCCGGGCTTGCGGCTCAATGCCGGTGACCGACAAAAGGGTTGGGGCCACGTCGAGCAGAGAAACGGGAGCGTCGACGGCGTGCGACCGGATGCCCTTAGGGATAGAGACGTGCCGGTTCGATCTGGGGGGCGGCCTCGCCCGCTTCCACCATTCGCGCAATCAGCCGCTCACGCAGGTGGGCGGCAACCTCGGGCAGCGGGCGGTCGCCGTCATAATGAACCAGCTGAGGTGGGTCATGGCGGCCCGCCAGGTTCAGCAACTGGTGGGGGTCGGCGGCCAGGTTGTACATCTGGTATTCCTGGTAGTGCATGCTGCCGGAATCACGATCTCCGCGGCCGTTGGGATCGACCACGCAATAGGTCCACTGGTCGGTTCGCAGCGCCCTCGCCACCATCGACGCGCTGATTTGAACGAAGGCCTCATTCCGCCATTTTTCGCGCCCTTCCGCCCGGTTGATCACCGGCATGAAGCTACGGCCTTTCATTGAAGCGGGAACGGACACGCCGACGGCGTCCAGCAAGGTTGGCGTCACGTCCACCATGCTGACCACCTCCCGCACCTTCCGCGACTGGTTCAGTCCGGGTCCCTGCAGGATCAGCGGAATGTGAATCGAACTGTCGTGCGGGCTCCGTTTGTACTCTGTGTTCCGAGTCCGGAAATGGCACCCGTGATCGCTGATGAACATCACGATCGTGTTCTCCTCCAGATTCTCTTCGGCCAGCGTCTTCATGACGGTTCCCACCGAATCGTCGATAGCCTTGACGTCGCCGTAGTAACCCGGAAGCTGCGCCTGCCAGTCGCCGGGGAAGAAGCGCAGGTCTTTGGGAGCGAAGGGATTCTGGTAACGCTCGATGTAGCCTTTGGGCGGCAGAAAGGCGTTGGCATCGTTCTGGAAATGGGGTTCCAGCTGCGAAAGGACCAGCAGAAACGGCTTCTCATGGCTTTGCTTCAGGAAGCGCACCGCCCGGTCCGTAAGATAGTTGACCCGGTAAATGTCTCTGAA
>Ga0307372_10011018_pt1 | contig 12133 bp, 7 predicted proteins | sample OX1MG_FD_202533 | JGI IMG/M metagenome (GOLD analysis project Ga0307372, IMG submission 202533) | Soil microbial communities from Risofladan, Vaasa, Finland - OX-1 | ecosystem: Environmental > Terrestrial > Soil > Coastal area > Acid sulfate soil | place: Finland: Risofladan, Vaasa | collected...
CCGCTTCGCGCTCGCACAGCGTCTGATGCTGCGCATTTCTTGTCGTTTTTAGCGCGGGCCAATGCCTCCTGGAGCGGTCTTGCAACCGTCCCCCCGCAGGCCCAGAGATTTGGCGGCGCTTGGCTTTTCCTCCGCGTGCGCGGAGCGCTAAAGCGCGCCTTTTCAAGGCACAAGCAGAAGGCGTCGCGCGATCTCCGAGGCGGAACTCGGCGGCGCTTCTCATAGAAGGAGATTTCGTCATGTTGAAAGTTTTTTCGATGTTGCTCGCCGGCGGCGCCACGGCCGTGCTCGGCGTTGATTCGGCGCATGCCGGCTGTGGTTGCGCTCCCTCTGCCGCGGCGCAGGCTCCGGCTGCCAGCGCTCCTGCGACGGCCGCTCGTCCGGGCGTGCAGTCCATCCGGCGCTACTCGGCCGCGCCGGGCGCCTATCAAGCGCCGGCGATGCGCCGCTCTGGCTCGTATCGTTCCCGCGGGCCGTCCTGGTCGGCCACGCGCAAGGTGCTTGGGCATTAATGGGCGGGCGGGAATCGCCCTGCGGTAATTCGTAGAGACGATCCAGGAGGAATCGCTCGACACGGGTGATTTCGGCGTATCTCCGGCTCGGGCGTGGCGTCCTGGGCCGGGGCCGCCGACAGCAGCCGGTGCGTTCAGGCGAGGTTGACGCGTAAAGTTCGTTTTTTTCGACACCTTGGACATTCAGGAGATTGAACATGTGGAAGCTGCTTTCGATGTTCGTGGCGTTCGGCGGAGCAATTATCGTGGCCGGCGCACAGCCGGCGTTGGCATGCGGCGGCTGCGGCATGTCGCGCGGCGGCTATCGTGGAGGCGGTCGCGCCGTGGCCAGCCGAAAGGTGCTGGGCGGCGGTCCGAACCTCGCACAGGTCAACCCGCAAATCGATCGGCCCAGTTTTGATTCACCGGCGACCGGCATCGCGGCGCAGCCGCGGCCGGGCTTCTCGCCTGCGGTACAGACCGTGGCCGCACGCGCGAAACGACGCGGCGAGACCTCTCCCGCCTCGCCGATGTTCACCTGTCCCATGCACCCGCAAGTGCAATGGACGAAGCCCGCGGACTGCCCGATCTGCGGCATGAAGCTCAAGCTCAAACCGGCCGCAGCCGATGCGGTGAAGCGCAGCGCGGCCCGCGGCGACCATGCAGACATGGACATGCACGACATGAGCGGCATGCCGGGTATGGGCCAAGAAGCGATGAGCGGCATGATGATGTGCCCCGGTTGCACGATGCAGATGGAGGACGGCATGCAGGGCATGGGCGGTGGCAAGCATGCCCCGGCCGCGTCTCGAAAGCCATCTATGCGCGGCATGGGATGCGGATGTTGCAATTGACCCGGCGCGCCTATCGCGCAAACGGCGGCCGCACATGGGTCCGGAGGGTTAGCGCCAATGGCCGGCCCATGTGGCGGCCGCCTTCGCCGCGCCGGTTTTGAGAATACCGAAGAATCGAACAACGAGCTTGATATGAACGAACCAGCAACGGGCGAACAACGACTTTCGCACGACGAACCCGACCCGCTCGACGAGGGCGGCCTGCGCGCCCCGCCGGGGCTGAGCGGCTGGCGAAAGGCGTGGTGGTGGTTCGACTTCATCATCCTGGTCAAGCTGGCCCGGCTGCGGTTCATCGGCATCTTGGCGGTGATTGGCGTCGTCATCACGCAATGGGACATGCTCGTCGCCTATTACGATCGCTGGACGCGGCGGGCCGAAGCGGCGGCGGTCGGGTCGAGCGACGTGGAATGGTTCTGCCCGATGCACCCCACGGTCGTGCGCGACAACGGCAAGGACAAATGCCCGGTCTGCTTCATGCCGCTCTCGAAGCGCAAAAAGGGCCTTGCCGCCGAGGCGGCGCTGCCGCCCGGCGTGGTCAACCGCGTGCAGCTTTCGCCTTACCGCGTGGTGCTGGCCGGCGTCGGCACGACCGAGGTCGATTACTTGCCGCTCGCCAAGCAGATCAGTGCGGTCGGCTTCATCGAATTCAACGAGCGCGAGCAACGCAAGGTCAGCGCCTGGGTCGGCGGGCGGATCGACAAGCTGTACGTCAACGAAACCGGCACGAGCGTCGAAGCAGGCGAAGTGCTGGCCGATTTGTACAGCCCCGATCTTTACAGCGGCATGCGCGAACTGGTGACGGCCGCCCAGAGCGGCTCGCGGCAACTGGCCGCCAGCAGCCGCGAACGGCTGCGGCTGCTGGGGATCAGCAACGATCAGCTCGACGAACTGGCCAAGACCGGTAAGGCCAACACCCACCTCAAAATCCGCTCGCCGATCGCCGGGCACATCATTGAAAAGTACGTCGTCGAAGGGCAATACGTCGAAACGGGCATGCCGCTCTACGACGTGGCCGACCTGTCGACCGTCTGGATTCACGCTCAGGTGTACGAAGACGATTTTCCCTTTTTGCCGCAGCACGACGTGCAGAAGCCGCTGCCGCCGGACAGTCCCGATGCCCTGCCGGTGACGGCGACTAGCGATGCCTTTCCCGACGAGCCGTTTCACGGCGTACTGTCGTTTATCTTTCCGCACGTCGACCAACAGACGCGCACGCTGACGATCCGCTGCGAACTGGCCAACCCCGGCCATAAGCTGAAGCCGGGCACGACCGCCACGGTGACGATCGACGTGCCGCCGCGCGAGTTGGAAATGTTCGTCCACGCCTTCGCCGACGACGCCGAGCGCTTGGCGAAGCTCGACGAGGGGCTGCTGCTGGCCGTGCCCGAAAGCGCCGTCATCGACACGGGCGCGCGGCGCGTCGTCTATCGCCAGACGCAGCCGGGCGTGTTCGAAGGGGTCAAGGTCGCGTTGGGGCCGCGGATGACCGGCCCGGACGGCGCGACGTACTTTCCGGTGCTCGACGGCCTCAAGCCCGGCGAGCGAGTGGTCGCGGCCGGCTCGTTCCTGGTCGATGCGGAAACGCGGCTCAATCCGGCGGCCGGCTCGATCTATTTCGGCGGCAGCGGCGGCTCGCAGAGCGGCTCGACCGTGACCGCGGTGCGGCCCTCGACGCCGGAAGATCCCGATGCCAAGGTCGAGGCTGCGCTGGCCAGCCTGTCTTCGGAAGACCGGGCCTTGGCCGAAGCGCAACAGTACTGCCCGGTCCTCAAGAACAACCGTCTGGGATCGATGGGGCCGCCGGTCAAACTCGACCTGGGCGGCCAAACGGTGTTCGTCTGCTGCGAGGGGTGCAAAGAACAGGCCCTCGACGAGCCGCAAGCGACGGCGACCGAAGCGGCCAAGCTGCGCGGCGGCAAGACGACTTCCGGCGGCGCCGCAACGAAAGCCCCGGCTGCGAAAGCCACGAGCACGCCGCCGCTAGCCCAGAAGGATCCCGATGCCCGCATCAAGGCCGCGCTGGCCAAGCTCTCGCCCAACGACCGCAAGTTGGCCGAGGCGCAACGCTTTTGCGCCGTTCTCGAAGGCAGCCGGCTCGGCGCGATGGGCGCCCCGGTCAAGCTGGTGATCGGCGGCAAAGCGGTCTTTGTCTGCTGCGAGGTTTGCAAGGCAGACGCCCAGGCGGACGGTCAGGCCGTGTTGGACAAGGTCAGGCGCCTCAAAGGCCAAAATGCTCGGACCCAAAAAAAGTAGTTCTGTTTCGCCGTCATTTGTACGGCATTCACCCCTCTGAAGGAAAAGGAGAAGTTTGATGAGACGATCGCTTACCGTGGTTCTAGCCGCTTCGCTCGCCGCACCCGTTGGTTTGGCAGGTCTTTCGCTGGCGTCGGCCGCCGAAAAAGCGAAGGATACGGAAACGAAGATCAGCCAGACGCTCGCCCGCTTACCGGCGGCCGATCGCGAGGCAGCCGAGGCGCAGCGCTACTGCGCGGTTAAGCAGGGCCATCGGCTCGGTTCGATGGGCGCGCCGGCGAAAGTCGTCGTCGCCGGTCAACCCGTCTTCGTGTGTTGCGCCGGGTGCAGCAAGAAAGCGGCGTCGGATCCTCAGGCCACCTTGGCCTCGGTCAAAAAGCTGAAGAAGATCGCCGCTTCGCTGGCGAAACTGTCGCCCGACGATCGGAAGACGGCCGAGGCTCAAGCTTATTGCGCCGTCGAAACCGAAAACCGGCTGGGAACGATGGGCAAGCCCGTGAAGCTGCTGATTGGCGGCCAGCCCGTGTTTCTCTGCTGTGCGGGCTGCGAGGACGCGGCTAAAGCCGATCCTGAAAAAACGCTGGCCAAAGCCAAGGAGTTGAAGACCGCCAAGTAGCATTTGAGGTTTTGGATTTTTGATTTTGGAATTGGGCGCCGTGCATCGCCAAGGCTGCACCTGCCGCAGCCGTCGGCATGCAGCGCCCCGGTGTTCGGCAACGCCTGATGCCTGACGCCCAACCTGACCCACCCGGAGGCTAACGCCTCCGGCTCGCCTGAAGCCCTAAGCCTGATGCCCCCATGATCGAACGCATCATCGAAGCCTCGATTCGCAACCGGTTTTTGGTGCTGACGCTTGCCGCGGCGCTCACCGCGGCGGGCGTCTACGCCTTGCTTCACACGCCGGTCGACGCGATCCCGGACCTGAGCGAGAACCAGGTGATCGTGTTCACCGACTGGATGGGCCGCAGCCCGCGCGAGATCGAAGACCAGGTGACCTATCCCTTGTCGCTCAATCTCGAAGGGCTGGCCGGGGTCCGGGCCGTGCGCTCGTCGAGCGAATTCAACTTTTCGATGATCACGTTGATCTTCGAGGACGACATCGATTTTTATTTCGCTCGCCAGCGCGTGACCGAAAAAATGGCCGAGGCCAACACCTTCCTGCCGCCGGGGGTCACGCCCTACATGGCGCCCGACGCCACGGCCCTGGGACAGATTTTCTGGTACACGATCGAGACCAGCCCCGAGCACCCGGTCGATCCGGGGCGGCTCTGGGCGCTCAATAAGTTCTACATCGCCCCGCAGCTTAACGCGGTTGCCGGCGTGGCGGACGTAGCGGTGGTCGGCGGCGCGCCGCTGGAGTATCAGATCGACGTGCGGCCCGAAGATTTGCGGGCTTACGGCATCACGCTCGGCGAGTTGTACGAGGCCGTCTCGCAGAGCAACGTGCCGGCCGGCGGCGGCGTCGTGCAGAAAGGGCGTGCGGAGTACATCGTCCGCGGCGTCGGCTGGATCCGCGACAAGACCGACATCGAAAACACCGTCGTCAAGGAAATCAACCGCACGCCGATCTACGTCAAAACCATCGCCACGGTGCAGCTTGGCACGCAGTTCCGCCGCGCCGTCTACGAAAAGGACGGCAACGAGGTCACCGGCGGCGTGGCGTTGATGCGGCACGGCGAAAATCCGCTGGAAGTCACCGAGCGAATCAAGCAAAAGATTCAGGAGATCCAGCCAGGCTTGCCCGCAGGCGTCCACATCGTGCCGGCTTACGACCGCACGCGGCTGATCCACGGCGCGATTCACACGCTCGGCGAAGTGATGTGGCACGAAATGCTGATCGCGTCGGTCGCGATCCTGCTGATCCTCTCGCACGTCCGCAGCGTGCTGGTGATCTGCATCACGCTCCCTTTGGCGGTGCTGTTCTCGTTTTTGACGATGTGGCTCTTGCGCACCCTGGGCGTGATCGACATCCAGGCCAACATCATGTCGCTGGCCGGCATCACCATCTCGATCGGCATCCTCGTCGATCAGGCGATCGTGATGGTCGAAAACGCCACGCACGCGCTGAAAGACCGCTTCGGCGATCGCCAGGTGACGGGCGATATCCGCGAGCTGGTCATTCCTGCCTGCCGCACGGTCGGCCGGCCGATCTTTTTCTCCGTGATGATCATGCTGATCTCGTTCATCCCTGTGTTCATGCTCAGTGGACGGGAAGGCAAGTATTTCCATCCGCTGGCCTTCACCAAGAGCTTCGCCCTGCTGGGCGTGGCGCTGATCTCGATCACGCTCGTGCCGGCCTTGATTCCCACCTTCATCAAGGGGCGGCTGCGGAGCGAAGAAGAGAACTGGATCGTTCGCAGCTTCATCAATATCTACAAGCCGCTGTTGACCTGGGCCTTGCCCCGGCGAAACCTGGTGATGTGGATGTTCGCCGTGCTGTTGATCCTGGCGGCCGGCATGTTTCCGCTGCAAGCGCTCGTCGGGCAAGGCGCCTCCGAAATCGCCTGGCGGCGGACGTTTCTCGGCGTGTTCGCGCTCGTGACCTCGCTGACGGTGCTCTCGATCACCGGCAAACGAAGTTCCGGATTCAAGGAATTCGTCGGAGACTGCGGGCTGTCGGCCGTGGCCTTGCTGTTGATTGCCGCCGCATTGACCATTGCCTACTTTGGCAATTGGCTCGCGTCTACGTTCCACTTCATGGTGGCGATCTGGCCCTTTGGAACGGTCAACCTTGTCACGGCCGTCAAGTGGCTCGTGATCGCATTCGCCTGCGTGCCGCTGTTGGCGATGTTCGTCATGGGGTATTGGACCCAGCGTCTTTTGCTGTGGCGGACCATCACGCTGGCCAGCCTGGTCGCGATCGGCTTGTGGGCCTACCACTTCCCCAAGATCGGCGTGGCCTTCATGCCGGCGCTCGATGAAGGCACGACGCTCGACATGCCGGTCACCGTGCCGCGGGCCAGCGTCACGCAATCAGCCGACGATCTCAAGGCGCGCGACGCCTTGCTGCGAGGTTTTCCCGAAGTCGAATCGGTGATCGGCAAGGCCGGCCGGGCCGACACGCCCACCGACCCGGCGCCGCTCGACATGGTCGAGACGTTCGTCAACTTCCGGCCCAAGGAGCTGTGGCCGAAGCGCGTGTTGAAGTTCGACGACGCGCGGCGCCAAACCGAGGCGGCGCTCGAATTGCTCCAGGAACGCGGATACGTGGCGGGTCGAGAGCCGGAAGGCGAAAGTCCTGCGAAGTCCAAGGTCCAAAGTTCAAAGTCCGAGACGATGAGCGAGGACGACCGCAAGCAGTTGATCGATGACGCCACGCAAAAAGCGCTGGAGCGGTTCGACGAAACGCTGCGCGAACTGGCGTTGCGGCGCTACCAGGAGATCGAAGCCGAGTTGCGCGGCGAATTGACGCGCTGCGCGGTGAGCGAGAACGTGCGGCGGATTGCCGAGTCTCCGGCCGTGGCCCAGGGATCGCGACCGTACGACGACGCCCTGATCGACGATCTCACGGCGAAGTTCGCAGACAAATACGGCCATTGGCTGGCGACGAACCCGGCGTTGGAAGACGTCACGCAATTGAGCCACGACGTGGCGGGCTGGCTCAAGGAGCGCGGCATGATCTCCGACGAAGCACGGGCCTTGGAGCCGAACGGCTCGTGGCTGAGAACGCTCGCGAGCGGCGCGGCCGAGCTGTTGGGCGGAGAGCGCCGCGATTTCGCCAGCGATTTGCTGGCCGCCGTCGAGCGCCGCCGCGACGCAGCGTGGCGCGAGCGGGTGCAGCGCGTCAACTGGGAATTGTTCGACCGAGGCGCCGAGGCGTACTGCTGGTACGCCTTGCAAGAAGTCGTCGCGGCGGCCGAGCGAGCGGGCGCCGTCGCCGAAGCTCAGCACGCGGAGGCGTCGGAAGCATTTGCCGCCGCCGCGCTGGCCGGCCAGTTGGGCAAGCCCGTCGACGGCGCGGCCGCGCAGCCGTTCATCGAGCTGCGAGAAACGCTCGTCGCCGCGTTCAGAAAGCGAATCTTCTTCTGGCCGCGACAGACCGGACCGAAAGGCGATCTGGTCGACGACGAAATGGGCCGCGTGTTGCAAGTGCCCGGCTGGAGCAACATTTTCACGCAGCCGATCATCAACCGCATCGAAATGCTCTCGACCGGCGTGCGCACCGACATCGGCGTGAAGGTCTTCGGTCCCGATCTGGAGACGATCGACCGCGTCTCGAAGCAGGTCGAGCAGGTCCTCAAACCGCTGGCCGGCGCCCGCGACGTGATCGCCGCGCCGTTCATGGGCAAGGGCTACGTGGAAATCGACATCGACCGCGAGCAGGCGGCCCGTTACGGCATTTCGGTCGCGGACATCGAAAACGAAATCGAAGTGGCCCTGGCCGGCAAGGCCATCACCTATACGGTCGAAGACCGCGACCGCTTCCCGGTCCGCGTCCGCTACGCCCGCAGCCAGCGCGAGGAGGAGGAAGACATTCGCCGCTTGCTGGTCAGCGCCGGCGCCATGACGGCCCAAGGCGCGGGCGGCGGCATGGCAGACGGCCCGAACACGAACGCCGCCTCGCGAACGGCCGGTCACGCGGCCAGCCCGATCCACGCCGCGCGCGGCAAGCCGCTGATCCCCTTGAGCGCCCTGGCCGACGTCAGAGTGACGGAAGGCCCGGCGATGATCAAGAGCGAGAACGGCCAGCTCGTGAACTACGTGACGCTCAACGTCCGCGGCCGCGACATCGTCGGTTTCGTCGACGAGGCGCAGCGCGTCGTGGCGGCCAAAGTGAGCTTGCCCGAGGGCGTCCACGTCGAATGGAGCGGCGAGTTCGAGCACCAGGTGCGGGCCGCCCGGACGTTGATGTTCGTGTTTCCCGTCGTGATCGTGCTGATTTTCGTGATCCTGTATCTGACCTACAACGACCTGATGGACGCCGTGCTGATGATGCTGGCCGTGCCCGAGGCCCTGGCCGGCGGCGCCTTCTTCATGTACCTGTTCCCCAAAATCGTCCACGGCTGGGAGGCGCCGCCGATGGATTTCAGCGTCGCCGTGTGGGTCGGCTTCATCGCCTGTTTCGGCATGGCGACCGAGACGGGCATCATCATGTTGGTCTATTTGCGCGAGGCGATCGAGAAACGCGGCGGGCTGGAAAACATCCAGTCGCTGGCCGAACTGCGGCAGGCGGTAATCGAGGGCGCGGTCCACCGCCTGCGGCCCAAGCTGTTGACCGAGGGTGTGGCGATCATCGCCATTTTTCCGATGGTCTTCGCCAAAGGCGTCGGCGGCGAAATCCTGGCGCCGATGGCCCTGCCCGTCTTGGGCGGATTGCTGATCTCGGACGAAGTCGTCGATATCTTCCTGCCCGTGCGATTTTATTGGGTCCGCCGCGGCAGGTGGTTGAAATTGCAAAGCGAAAAGCAACAACCGCAGCGGGCGACGCCCGCGGAACGCCCGTCGGCGCCGGTTGTCGCGTCGACCTAAGGACGGACGCAGGATCGAGACCGAAGTTTGTTTTTCGACAGGAAAGGAGCAAGGATGTTGGCTTTCACGAACCAGACTGGTGGATGCTGCTGGCGAATTATCTGGCGGCCATCGCCTGGGCCGTGTGGGGCTGAGATCAGCCGACAGGCGTCTTTACGCCCAGCTTGCCGGCCAACTCGGCGAGCTGGCCCCAGTTGCCGTCGTCGAGCGGCACGCCATTTTTCGAACGCTCGGCCAACACGCGCCGCTCGGGATCGCCGGGGAGCTGAATCTCGTCGACCCCTTCGACTCGCGGACAACTGCGCATGAAGGCGACCAGTTGCGTCACTTCGGCCGCGAAATGCCCGGCGCCTCCCAAGTGCCCGGGATCGAGCGCCAGCATGAACACGCAGTTGCCGTTTTGATTGATCGGTTTCTCGCGGATCGTAACCCCGCCCGACAGGGCACCAGCGAAGATCTCGACCATCAGTCCCAGCCCAAACCCCTTGTAGGCTTGCGAACCGCCCATCGGCAGAATCGTGCCGGGCGGATTGGCGTAAAGTGCGTTGGGGTCGTTGGTCGGGCGGCCTTCGCTATCCAGCAGCCAGCCATCGGGGCAAAGCTGGCCGGCGATCTTTTTGACGCGGACTTTGCCTTCGGCCGTGGCGCTGGTGCCAAAGTCGAGCACCAGCGGAGCGGCGCCGTTAGGAGCGCCGAGGGCCAGCGGATTGGTACCCAGCCGCGGCGCCTTGCCGCCGACCGGCGCCACGCGCCGCGCATGTCCGTGGGTGTTGACCATAATCATCGAAACCAGCCCGGCGGCCGCCGCCTGTTCGCAGTACTCGCCCAGCCGGCCGATATGCCCGCAGTGATACAGCGTGCCGACGCCGGTTCCGGCCGACTTGGCCTTGGCGATCAGGCGGTCCATCAACCGCCGGGCCTGCGTTTGCCCGAAGCCCCAGCCGCCGTCGGCAACCAGCAGCGTCGGCTCGTCTTTGAGCACGTGGAACTCGGCGCCCGGCACGACCTCGCCCTTGGCGACCGTGTCGAGATAGTAAGGAATCCGCATCACGCCGTGCGAATCGTGCCCGCGCAGATTCGCCCCCACCAGGCTTTCGGCGACGAGCCGGGCTTCGTCGCGACCGACGCCGCCGGCGGCCAGCAGTTCGAAAGCAAAATCAGTCAACGCGGCGGCAGGTAGGGCGGGCATTGGGGCGAAATCTCCTGGGCATGAGTTGGAAGCACGCGCTCGGCGGAAACACCGATTGTGCCAAGCTTTTGCCAGGCTTCAATGGCCTGGGCTGAAAGGCCAATGTGCGGCTTTTGCAGCGAAGACCACGGCGTTTCTGTAGGGAACGCCCTCTGCGGCGTTCCGAGGGAGCGAGTTGGACGGCCGGTTCTCTAGCTCACGGCACGCCACGGAGGGCGTGCCCTACAGCGTCGCAGCCGAATTCCTGCCCCGTCTAAAACACGCCCTTGATGACTTCGCCGCGGCTGAGCACCATCGGCCGGCCGAGCGGGTCGCGCAGTTCGGCGCCCGGCGGAAGGCCGAGACTGTGAAAAATGGTCGCCGACAGATCGTGCGGCTGCACGCGGCCTTCCTTCGGGTAGCCGCCGAGGGCGTCCGAGGCGCCGATCACCTGACCGCCGCGAACTCCGCCGCCGGCCAAGGCGCCCGAAAAGACATAGCCCCAGTGGTCGCGGCCGGCGCCGCCGTTGATCTTCGGCGAGCGGCCGAATTCGCCGACCCACACGACCAGCGTATCGTCGAGCATGCCGCGTTCGGAGAGATCTTCCAGCAGCGCAGAGTACGCCGGATCCATCGTCGGCATCAGCGTGCGTTTGAGGTGATATTCGTTCTTCTGGTGCGTGTCCCAAGCCGGCGACGCCGCGGTGTCTTCCTTGTGCCGGGTCCAATTCACCTGCACCAGCGACACGCCCGCCTCGACCAGCCGGCGGGCCAACAGCACGCTCTGGCCGAACCGCGTTCGCCCGTAGCGGTCGCGAACTGCGTCGGGCTCTTCCTCAAGCTTGAACGCCTTGCGGGCTTGCGGCGCGGAGAGCAAATCGCAGACCTGCTGCCGATACGAGTCGTAGCCGCCGACGGCGCGCGACGCCCGAAACCGTTCATCGACCGCGCCCAACAGCGATTGCCGGCCGGCGAACCGCGGCGACGTGACCTCGGCGGGCAAGCTGAGCCCCGGCACCTGAAAGCCCGCTTCCGACGGATCGCACATCATCAGCCAGGGGTCGGACGGCCGGCCGAGCCAACCGGCGTCCTGGCCGGGCCAAGGAACCATGCCGGTGTTCCAGATGTGCTCGGGCAGCGTGACGGCCGAAGGCTGGCCCGATCGCTCGGGCCGCAGGCGCCTCACGACGGCGCCGAGGCAGGGCCAGTTGTTCGGAAAGCCGGGCTTGGCGTTTTCGGAGTTCATCGGCTGGTGCGGCGTACCAGTGAGCACCCAATAGCCGCTCGAAGAGTGCGCGTTGTCGTTGGTCGACAAGGCCCGCAACACGCAGATTTTGTCGGCGATGCGCGCCGTCTGCGGCATCAATTCGCCGACCTTGAGGCCCGGCACGTTGGTGTCGATCGGCTTGAGGTTCCCGCGGATTTCGGCCGCGGCCTCGGGCTTGGGATCCCATGTTTCGTGCTGCGGCGGCCCGCCGAGCATGAACAGGAAGATGCACGATCGGGCCTTGCCGCCCACAGGACCGCCGCCCGTCGGAGCGGCGGCCTGAGCCTGGCGAGCTTCGAAGAGCGCCGGCAGCCCCAGGCCCAGCGCGCTTAGGCCGCCCACGCGCAGCCATTCTCGCCGACTGATTCCGTCGCACAGCCGCACCGGCCGATCGTAAAACGACAGCATTCCACACTCCAGAGTCCCGAACGCCGAACTGGCCCGCCGGTTCCTATTGTATCGGCAGTCAAGCAAAAACGCACGATTGACTGCCTGATTTCCTGCGGGCGGCCAAGCCGATCGGCAGCCCTCGTCTTAGTTCAAGTTTCGCGGTTTTCGCCAGGCAATTTCGGTCGAATTGAAATCGGCCTCCGTGCCAAAAACGGGTAAACCTGTGGTGAATTCAACTTCC
>Ga0307372_10011020_pt1 | contig 12132 bp, 11 predicted proteins | sample OX1MG_FD_202533 | JGI IMG/M metagenome (GOLD analysis project Ga0307372, IMG submission 202533) | Soil microbial communities from Risofladan, Vaasa, Finland - OX-1 | ecosystem: Environmental > Terrestrial > Soil > Coastal area > Acid sulfate soil | place: Finland: Risofladan, Vaasa | collected...
GTGATCGAGGCGCATCATCTCTTCGCGCTGTGCAGCGACCAGCTCGATGTCGTCGTGCATCCGCAATCGGTCGTCCACGGCCTGGTGTATTACAGCGACGGCTCGGTGCTGGCGCAGCTCGGCTCGCCCGACATGCGTACGCCGATCGCGAACGCGCTCGGCTGGCCCGACCGCATCCCCGCGCCGAGCCCGCGCCTCGACCTCGCCAAGCTCGCCAAGCTCACTTTCGAGGCGCCGGACCCGAAGCGCTTTCCGGCGCTGCGCATCGCGCGCGACGCCCTGGTCGCGGGCGGGGGCGCGCCGACCGTGCTGAATGCCGCCAACGAGATCGCGGTCGCCGCTTTCCTCGACGAGCAGATCGGCTTCCTCGACATCGCCGCGACGGTCGAGCACACGCTCGATCGCCTGTCGGGTCGGCATATCGCCGCGCTCGATGATGTTTATGCGCTCGACGACGAGGCGCGGGCGATGGCGCGCGCGCTGATCGGCGACAATTCGCGGCACGTCGCGCGCGCTTGACGCCGGATTTTGCGAAACCTGTCCTGGTCACGGGCGCGTCGGGTTTCGTCGGCGCGGCGGTGGTGCGCGCGCTGCTTGCCCAGGGGCGCAAGCCGCGCGTGTTGCTGCGGCCGCAAAGCGATCGGCGCAATCTCGCCGGCCTCGCTGTCGAGCCGCGGATCGGCTCGCTCGAGGACGCGGCCTCGCTGGCGGCGGCCATCGAGGGTTGCGGCGCGCTCTATCATGTCGCCGCGGATTATCGCCTATGGGTTCGCGACGAAAGCGCGATGTATCGCGCCAATGTCGACGGCACGCGGTTGTTGATGCTGGCGGCGCTCGAACAACATGTCGCCTGCGTCGTCTATACCAGCAGCGTCGCGACGCTCGGCATCATCGGCGACGGCACGCCATCCGACGAGACGACGCCCAGCACGCTGGCCGACATGATCGGGCCCTACAAGAGCTCGAAATATCTCGCCGAGGAAGTCGTGCGCGATCTGGTTCGCGTGCGCGGCCTGCCGGCGGTGATCGTCAATCCCTCGACGCCGGTGGGCCCGGGCGATGTGAAGCCGACGCCGACCGGCCGCCTGATCGTCGAGGCGGCATCCGGCAAGATGCCGGCCTTTGTCGATACCGGCCTGAACATCGTCCATGTCGACGACGTCGCCGCGGGGCATTTGCTCGCCGAGAAGCAAGGCGCGCCGGGTGAGTGCTACGTCCTGGGCGGCGAGGATTTGACGCTGGCCGAAATCCTGCGCCGCATCGCGCTCTTGACCGGCCGCAAGCCGCCGACGATCAGCATTCCGATCCCGGCAATCTGGCCGATCGCGCTCGGCGCCGAGGTTTGGGCGCAAGTCACGGGCAAGGAGCCGTTCGTCACCCGCGACGGGCTGCGCATGGCGAAGAAGAAGATGTTTTTTTCCTCGGCGAAGGCCGAGCGCGCGCTCGGCTATCGCGCGCGGCCGGCGCAGGAGGCGCTGGCCGATGCGGTCGCCTGGTTCAAAGCGGCGGGGATGTGCCCATGACCGCGGCACTGGCGTGGCTCGTCCTCGCGATCTGGGCCTATCTGCTGCTGGCCCGCGGCTTCTTTTGGCGGGCGCGTGTCGAAACATCGTCGCCCCTGCCGCAACAATTTCCCAGCGTCGTGGCGGTGATTCCGGCGCGCAACGAAGCCGACGGGGTCGGGCGCGCCGTCGCCTCGCTGCTCGACCAGGATTATCGCGGCGCGTTCTCGATCGTGCTGGTCGACGATCACAGCAATGACGGCACCGCCGAGGTCGCGCGCGCGGCCGCCGCCGGCAACGAGGATCGCCTCACCGTCGTTGCGGCAGGATCGCTGCCCGGTGGCTGGACCGGCAAGCTTTGGGCGCTTAGCGAAGGCGTGCGCCAGGTCGCGCGGCCGCCCGATCTCTACCTGTTCACCGACGCCGATATCGCGCATCACCGCGCCAATCTCACCGAGCTGGTCGCGCGGCTCGAAGCGGAGCGGCGCGATCTCGTCTCGCTGATGGTGAAGTTCCATTGCGAGAGCTTTGCCGAGCGGTTCTTGATTCCGCCGTTCGTGTTCTTCTTTGCGCTGCTCTATCCCTTCGCCTGGTCGAACGATCCGCGCAAAGCCACGGCGGCGGCGGCGGGCGGTTGCATCCTTATCCGCCGCAGTGCCTATGAGCGGATCGGCGGCTATGCGGCGATCAAGGGCGAGTTGATCGACGATTGCGCGTTGGCGCAAAGGGTAAAGCGCGGCGGCGCGATCTGGCTCGGGCTGACGCCGACGACCGAGAGCCTGCGGGTCTATCCGCGTATCGCCGATATTTGGAATATGGTCGCGCGCACCGCTTATACGCAGCTTCGCTATTCGCCGGTGGTTTTGGCCGGAACGGTTCTGGGGCTGGTGATCACCTATCTTGCACCGGTGTTCCTGGTCTTGGCCGGCGGTCGCGGGGCCTGGCTCGGCGCGCTCGCCTGGGCAATCATGGCGCTAATCTACCTACCGATGCTGCGGTTTTACGGCCGCTCGCTGCTGTGGGCGCCGTTGCTTCCGGCCGCGGCCTCGGTATATCTGGCTGCGACCATCGCATCGGCATGGCGGCATTGGCGCGGCAGGGGCGGCGAGTGGAAGGGGCGGGTGCGATGGCAGGGTCGCTGACGGTCGAGACGCCGTCGGGCAAAGGGAAGGGCGACGAGAATTTTCCCGTCGGCTCGTTCCTCATCCGCCGCGACCTGCGCTCGCACGTCCGCGCCTTCTACCGCTTCGCGCGCAACGCCGATGACATCGCCGATAATCCCGGTCTGCCTGCGGACGAAAAGATCAAGCGGCTCGACCGCATGGAAGCGGTGCTGGACGGCGCGCCCGGCGATGATTCGCCCGCCGCGGTCGCGATGCGCGCAAGTCTCAACGAGACCGGCGTCACCTTCCAGCATTGCCGCGACATCTTGCGCGCGTTCCGGCTCGACGCGACCAAGCTGCGCTACCAAGACTGGGCCGAGTTGATCGAGTATTGCCGCTATTCCGCCTCGCCGGTCGGACGCCAGCTTCTCGATCTGCATGGCGAGAGCCGCGACACCTGGCCGCCGTCGGATGCGCTGTGCAGCGCGCTTCAAGTGCTGAACCATTTGCAGGATTGCGCCGAGGATCAACGCAATCTCGATCGCGTCTATCTGCCCCGCCAGGACCTCGATACGTGCGGCGCGGCCATTGCCGAGCTGCAGGCGCCGCAATCGAGCAAGGGCCTGCGCTGTGTCATCGATCGGCTGCTTGATTCGACCGATCGATTGATCGGTCAGGCGCGCCAATTGCCGCCGTGCGTCAAAAGCGCGGGGCTGCGCCGCGAATGCGCGGTGATCGTCAACCTCGCCGAAAGACTCTCGTGCCATCTGCGGCGCGGCGACCCGCTGGCGACGCGCGTGAAGCTGAGGCCGATCGATTTCGCCGCGTCGCTTATCATCGGCCTGTGGCAAGGACGATGAGGGTCGTGAGCGAAACCGAGCTTCGCGCCGGCATTCGCGAGCGCGTCGCGGCCGCCGGCACGTCGTTCTACTGGGCGATGCGGCTGCTGCCCGAGGCGCGGCGCGATGCGATGTATGCGATCTATGCGTTTTGCCGCGAGGTCGACGACATCGCCGACAGCGACGCTCCGGCGCCCGCGAAACAGGCGGCGCTCGATCGGTGGCGGCGCGAGATCGACGCGATCTTCGCCGGCACCAGCGCATTGCCTTTGGGCTGCGTGCTAACCGCCGATGCCATACGCTTCCGGCTGCGCCGCGAGGATTTTCTTGAAATCATCGACGGCATGGCGATGGATGCGCAACGCGACATCCAGGCGCCGAGCCTCGCCGAACTCGATCTTTATTGCGATCGCGTCGCAAGCGCGGTGGGGCGGCTGTCGGTGCGCGCATTCGGCGACGACAGCGCGGCGGCGGATCGTGTCGCCCATCATCTCGGCCGCGCGTTGCAGCTCACCAATATCCTGCGCGACATCGCCGAAGACGGCGAACGCAATCGGCTTTATTTACCGCGCCAGCTCCTGGTCGCGGCCGGTATCGAGGCGACCGAGCCCGATATCGTCATTCGTCATCCCAATCTGGCGCTCGCGTGTGACCAGCTCGCCGATATCGCCGAGCGGCATTTCGCCGACGCACAGGCGGCGATGGCGGCGTGTTCCCGCCGCGCGATGCGGCCGGCGCGCGCGATGGGCGCGGTCTATCGCGCGCAGCTTGCGATGTTGCGCGAGCGCGGCTGGCGACGCTTGGGCGAGCCGATCAAGCTGGCGAAATCGACCAAGCTCTGGCTTGCGCTGCGCCACGGGCTGATATGATGCCGCCGAAACGCGTCCATGTGATCGGCGCCGGCCTCGCCGGTCTTGCCGCCGCGCTCGTGCTGGCCGAGACGGGCACCCAGGTCGTGCTTTATGAGGCGGCGCCGCAGGCGGGCGGGCGTTGCCGCTCGTATGTCGATGCGATGCTCGGCTGTCGCATCGACAATGGCAATCATCTTCTGCTATCCGGCAACCGCGCCGCGATGCGTTATATCGATATGATCGGCGCGCGCGCGACCCTGACCGGGCCCGATGCGGCGGTTTATCCGTTCCTCGACCGCGCGAGCGGCGAGCGCTGGGTGCTGCGGCCGAATGCCGGAAAAATCCCGTGGTGGATTTTCAGCGCGCGTCGCCGCGTCGCTGGAGCCCGGGCCTGGTCCTATTTCGGCGCGCGAAAGCTGCTCGATGCAGCGGGCGATGCGGTCGTGACCGACATTGCCGATCCGACCTCGACGCTTTACCGCCGGCTATGGCAGCCCTTGGCGGTAGCGGCGCTCAACACCGAGGCCGAGGCCGGATCGGCGCAGCTTTTTGCCGCGATCCTGCGCGAGAGTTTGGGCGCCGGCGGTCGCGCTTGCGTGCCGCTGCTGCCACGCGAGGGATTGTCCGAAACGCTGATCGATCCGGCGGTCGCGAAACTGCGCGCGCGCAGCGCCGACATCCGCATCGGCGCGCGGCTGCGGGCGCTCGGCTTTGCGGGCGAGCAGGTCGCGACGCTCGATCTCGATAGCGGCACTGAAGTTGTCGGGGCAGGGGAGGCCGTCGTTCTGGCGGTGCCGCCGGCGGTCGCGGCGCGGCTGGTGCCCGATCTCACTGCGCCCGATGAATTCCGCGCCATCGTCAATGCGCATTATCGTCTTGCCTTGCGCGGCGATGCGCCGTGGTTCGTCGGCGTGGTGGGCGGCGTTGCCGAGTGGGTATTTCGCAAGCACGACGTGCTGTCGGTGACGGTCAGTGCCGCCGACCGGCTGATCGACATGCCGGCCGACGCACTAGCGCCGCTCCTGTGGCAGGATGTCGCCGCCGCGTTCGATTTGCCGGCCGACCCGATGCCGGCTTGGCAGATCGTCAAGGAGAAGCGCGCGACCTTTGCCGCGACGCCCGCGCAGCTTGCGCGCCGTCCGGGCACCGCGACACGCTGGCCGAACCTCGTCCTCGCGGGCGACTGGATCGCGACCGGGCTTCCGGCGACGATCGAAGGCGCGGTTCGCTCGGGCTTTGCCGCTGCGGACCATCTTCTGAGCCGCGCGCAAACCCGCTAGATTGCCGTTATGCCCGACACCCATATCCCGCCGCTCGATCTGGCGGTCGATCGCGCCGCCGCCGCGCTGATCGCGCTGCAGCAGGACGATGGCCATTGGCTGTTCGAGCTCGAAGCCGACGCCACGATTCCGGCCGAATACATCCTGCTGCAGCATTATCTCGGCGAAATCGACGATCCGCACCAGGCCGAGATCGCGGCCTTCATCCGCGGCCTCCAGGCCGATCACGGAGGCTGGCCGCTGTTCTATGGCGGCGATCTCGATTTGAGCTGCAGCGTCAAAGCCTATTTCGCTCTCAAGGCTGCCGGAGACAGTCCGGATGCGCCGCATATGGTCCGCGCCCGAGCGGCTATTCTTGCCGTCGGCGGGGCGGCGCGTGCCAACGTCTTCACCCGCATCCAGCTCGCGCTGTTCGGCGAGCTGTCTTGGGACGCCGTGCCAGTGATGCCGGTCGAGATCATGTTGCTGCCGCGCTGGTTCCCGTTCCACATGACCAAGGTTTCCTATTGGTCGCGGACGGTGATCGCGCCGCTGCTGGTGCTGATGGCGATGAAGCCGCGCGCGCGAAATCCGCGCGGCATCTCGGTGCACGAGCTGTTCACGCCCGGTACGCAGGCGCAGCCGCCGCGCGCCAAGGGCTCGGTCTGGGCGACGGTCTTCAATATCGTCGACCATATGCTGCGCGCGGCCGAGCCCTGGCTGCCCAAGGCCTCGCGCCGGCGCGCGATCGACGCGGCGCTCGCCTTCGTCACCGAGCGTCTCAATGGCGAGGACGGGCTCGGCGCCATCTATCCGGCGATGGCGAATACGGTGATGATGCTCGATTGCCTGGGCGTGCCGCCGAGCGATCCGCGTGTCGCGGTCGCGCGCGCCGCGCTGCGCAAGCTCGAGGTGCGCAAGCCCGGCCGCGTCTATGTGCAGCCCTGCCTCTCGCCGGTCTGGGATACGGGCCTTGCGGCCCATGCACTGATGGAAGCCGGCGGCGCGGCTGCGCTGGCGTCGGCGCGGCGCGGGCTCGATTGGCTGGTGCCGTGCCAGGTGCTCGATCTCGCGGGCGATTGGGCAATCGCGCGGCCCGGCGTGCCGCCTGGCGGCTGGGCGTTCCAATATGCCAATCCGCATTATCCCGATCTCGACGACACGGCGATGGTGGCGCTGGCCTTCGATCGCTGCGATCGCGCGCGCTACGGCGACGCGATCAAGCGCGCGGCGGATTGGTTGGCGGGCTTGACCAGCCGCAATGGCGGCTGGGCGGCGTTCGATGCCGACAACACTTATTACTATCTCAACTACATCCCGTTCGCCGATCACGGCGCATTGCTCGATCCGCCGACCGCCGATGTCTCCGCGCGCTGCGTTGGCATGTTCGGCCAGATCGGTGGCTACGACCAGGCGCTTGCGGGCGGCATCGCCTATCTGCGGCGCGAGCAGGAAGCCGATGGCTCATGGTTCGGCCGCTGGGGCACAAATTACATCTACGGCACCTGGTCGGTGCTGGTCGCGCTCAACGCCGCGGGGCTCGCGAAATCCGATCCGATGATCCGCCGTGCGGTCGCGTGGCTGCTGGACAAGCAACGGTCCGATGGCGGCTGGGGCGAGGATGGACGCTCTTATTGGTTCAACCAGCCGCGCGGCGAGGGCCGCACCAGCACGCCGTCGCAAACGGCCTGGGCGCTACTGGCGCTGATGGCAGGCGGCGAGAGCGCGCATCCGGCCGTGGCGCGCGGCGTCGCTTATCTGCTTGGCACCCAGCAGCCGCACGGCCTCTGGGACGAAGAGGCGTTCACGGCGGTCGGCTTCCCGCGCGTGTTCTATCTTCGCTATCACGGCTATCGCGCCTATTTTCCGCTCTGGGCGCTGGCGCGCTACCGCAATTTGTCGAGCAACGGCCACGCCGCCTATCCCTACGGCCTCTGATGAAATGGGCCGCGATCACCGGCCTTGAAGCCGAAGCGCGCATTGCCCGTCGCGCCGGCCTTCCGGCGAAAGCGAGCGGCGGCGTTCCGGCGCAGACGCTTGCAATTGCGGAGGCCTTTCTGCGCGCCGGCGCCGAGGCGCTGGTGAGCTTTGGTATTGCCGGCGCGCTGGCGCCGTTGCTTGCGCCCGGCCGGTTGCTTTTGCCGCATGCGGTGATCGACGACAGCGGCAAGCTCTATCCAGCCGACGTGTCCTGGCGTGCTGACGCGATGCAGGCGCTGCAGCGCGCCGGCTTGATGGCGGAGGAGGGCGATGTCTTTGGCGCGGCTACGGCGGCGGCATCGCCGGCGCGCAAGGCGGAATTGTTTCACGCGAAGAACGCGGTCGCCATCGATCTCGAAAGCCACATCGTCGGGCAGGCGGCCGCCCGCTCCGGAAAGCCTTTCCTGGTGCTGCGCGCGATTGCCGACACCGCCGCGCAGGCGCTGCCCGAGGCCGCGGTGAATGGGCTCGATAGGCGGGGCAGGCCGGCGCTGGGTCGCGTCCTGCTGTCGGTCGCGCGGCGGCCCGGGCAGATTCCGGCGTTGCTGCGCCTCGCCGGCGATACGCGGCGCGCCCTAGCCGCGCTAGACTCGGCGCTCGCCGCCCATCCGTTCCGAGGGAGTGTCGCGCGATGAAGATGGTCCAATTCAAGACGCCCGGTTCCGCATCGGTGCTCGACTATGTCGAGGTGCCGACGCCCGAGCCGCAGGCCGGCGAGGTCCTGGTGCGCGCGCAGGCGATCGGCGTCGGCATGCCCGACGTGATGATCCGCCGCGGGGTTTACAACTGGATGCCGCCGTTGCCGGCGGCGCCGGGCACCGAGATGAGCGGCATCGTCGCGAAGCTCGGGCAGGGCGTGACGCGCTTCAAGCCGGGCCAGCGCGTCGTCGTCTCGGCGCGCGACCGGCCGCATCGCGGCGGCTGCTACGCCGAATACAACGCGACGCCCGAGAATTCGGTCTATCCGCTGCCCGACGGCGCCGATCTGGACCAGGCAGCGGCGCTCGCCAATTATCAGGTCGCCTATCACCTGCTCTATGATTGCATCGCCTTCAAGCCGGGCCAGACGGTGCTGGTGCAGGGTGCCGCCGGCGGCACCGGCAGCGCGCTGGTCGATCTCGCGCGCGGTGCCGGGCTCGGCGTCATCGGCATGTGCTCGGGCCAAGCGAAGATCGATTTCGTCAAAGGCTTCGGCGTCGAGCACGTCATCGATCGCACGCAGCGAGATGTCGGCGATGCGGTGAAAAAAGCGACCCAAGGCAAAGGCGTCGATTTCATCATGGATTTCGCCGGCGGCCCGGATTTCGTCAAGAATTTTGGGATGCTGGCGCCTTACGGCGTGCTGGTGAGCTATGGCCAGCTCGCGGGCAAGCCGCAGGAGGATGTTTATGCGGCGCTGCGCGCGCAAGCGGCGAAAAATCTGGCGTTACGGGTCTTCTCGATGCACATCTACGATCGTTGGCGCGAGCCGCAACAGGCGGGAATGCGCTGGCTGATCGAGCGCTTGGGGCGCGGCGAGATCCGGCCGCGCATCTATGATCGCATCCCGCTTGCCGAAGCGCGCCGCGCGCATGAGCTGTTCGAAAGCGGGCAGGTGATGGGGAAGCTGCTGCTGAAGCCCTGACGAAGGGCGTCCTCAAGGGATAGCGGCGCCGGATGATGCCGGCGCCGCTATTTCGTGACGACCGCTCTGCGCCGATCAGTGCTTCGGCTTTTTGAGCAGCGGGTCTTCGCCGTGGCTGCGGCGCTTGCCTTCTTCCTCAGCGCGCCGCAACGCGTCGCCTTCCTTGCCGTCGAAGGCTTTTTCGGCCTCGCGGGCTTTTTCGCCGGCCTTGCCGCTTTCGTTGAATTCGCGCTGGTGATCGCGATAGACCTTCGCCGACGCGTAATCGCCTTCGCCCTGATTCGGACCCGAGCTCTTTTTGTCGTCCGCGGGCTTTTCACCCGATGTTGCTTTTTCGGCCATGCTGCACCTCCAATTGCCGTGGACTCGCCTCGTCTCCGCGGAGGCGCTCTCCTTTATCAACAAGGCCGGCAGGTGGCGGTTCCCCTTGAGGTCGCGCGCAGCAAACCTAGAGACCTATCCGGTGAGGCCGAATCGAAGCCCCCTCACCGACAACCCGGCCAACCGCTCTTCGCGGTTGGCCCCTCCGCGAAGCGGGAGCAAGGGTGAGGGGGTGGTCCGAGCTGAGTAGATTCAGCTCTCTAGCCCGCGCCGCGGGATGCTGTCCGCGCCTGTGTTAAATTTAAATACCGAGATTGGAAACGCTGGCAATGAACGCCCGCATCAGTGTCCCGTCTTGATCTTGGCAAGCTCGGTCTTGAATTGGGCCAGTACGGTTTCGCCGCCCTTCGTCGATTTCGTCCATTGCTCGATCGTCGGGGTGATCTTCTGCCGCCAGCTTGCCACTTGGGCGGGCGTCGGCGTCACGATGGTCTGCTTCGGCAACGCCGCGACGGCCGCGCGCTGGGCGGCGTTCTCCGTCATCATCGCTTGGCCGAAGGCGCGGCTGAATGCTTCGCCGGAATTGTCGGCGATGATCTTGCGCGCGGCCGGCGTGAGCGAATTGTATTTCGCTTTCGACATGAAGATCATGCCGGCGGCGCCGCCGAATGCGGTGTCGATGTGATAGCTTGTGACGTCGGCAAGCTTCCAGGGATTGAATGCCACCCAGGCGATCATCGTGCCGTCGGCGGTGCCGCGCTGGATCGCCGGATACATGTCGGTCAGCGGCAGCGACAGCGGCGCGCCGCCCAGGGCGGCGAGCGCGTCGCCCGCCACCTTGCTCGGCACGATCAGCTTTTCGCCAGCGAGCGTATCGAGGTTCGTCAGCGGCTTGGAGAAATGGAATGCCGCGGGCGGCAAGGTCACGAGCATGATCGGCACGACCTGATCGTATTCCGATGCCAACGCCCCCGACTGATAGAGGCGCCAGAATGCGACCGTGGAAGCAACGCTGTCATCCGTGATCAGCGGCAACGCGACCACGTTCGACAACGGGAATTTGCCGCCGACAGCGGCTTGGATTTCCCAGCCGATTTGGATGACGTCGCTCAAGACGCGGTCGTAGATGTTGCCGAAATCGGCGAGGCTCGGCCCCGAGCGCACATCGATCGAGAGCACGCCCTTGCCCTGCTGGTTGACGCGTTGCGCCCACGGCTGGACCACTTTGGCGTCGATCACCGAGCCGGGCGGCACGACCTCCGCGAATAGCAGCTTGGTTTCCTGGGCCTTCGCCGGCATGCCGGGGACAAGCACACAAATGCCCGCTGCTGCCAGAATCGCCGTGACGACCCGCTTCATTGCTTCCCCCTTTGCCGCGCCGCCGCTCGACGAGGCAGCGGCGCCTTCGTTATTCGGCCGCTTCGCTGCTGACCTTCTGAGCTTTGATGCTCTCGAGCGCATTCTCGACATGGCGCGAGAACACGTAATCCGCCGGCCGTTGATGATCGAGCGAAATCTCGGGCGCCATCTCGCCCTCGGTCGTCACGCCCCGCAGCGCGACCCGCAGCGCCTTCAGCGGATGCTTGGCGGCATCCATCACGGCGGTCGCCTCGTAGCCGCTATGGACCATGCAATCGGCGCATTTCTCATAATTGCCGGTGCCGTAGGAATCCCAATCGGTGGTCTCCATCAGCTCCTTGAAGGTCTTGGCATAGCCTTCGCCGACCAGGTAGCAGGGCCGCTGCCAGCCGAAATAGGTGCGCGTCGGATTGCCCCAAGGCGTGCAGTGGTAGTTCTGGTTGCCGGCGAGGAAGTCGAGGAACAGGCCCGATTGCGAGAACGACCATTTGGTGCCGTTCTTCGCGCGGAAAATGCCGCGGAACAACTCCTTGGTCTTGCGCCGGTTGAGGAAATGCGCCTGATCCGGCGCGCGCTCGTAGGCATAGCCCGGCGAGACGGTGATGCCGTCGAGGCCCATCTCCATGACCGTGTCGAAGAACCGCGCCACGCGCTCGGGCTCGGCGCCGTCGAACAGCGTGCAGTTGATGTTGCAGCGGAAGCCCTTGGACTTCGCCAGCTTGATCGCCGCGACCGCGCGGTCGTAGACGCCGTCCTGGCAGACCGAATGGTCGTGCATCGTCTGGTCGCCGTCGAGATGGATCGACCACACGAAATAGGGATTGGGCTTGAAGCGGTCGATCTTCTTTTCGAGCAGCAGCGCGTTGGTGCAGAGATAGACGAACTTCTTGCGCGCGATGATGCCCTCGACGATCTCCTCGATCTCGCGATGCAAGAGCGGCTCGCCGCCGGCGATCGACACCACGGGCGCGCCGCATTCGTCGACCGCTTCGAGGCATTGCGCGACCGAAAGCCGCTGGTTGAGGATCGGATCCGGGTAATCGATCTTGCCGCAGCCCGCGCAAGCGAGATTGCAGCGGAACAGCGGCTCGAGCATGAGCACGAGCGGGTAGCGCTCGACGCCCGTCACGCGCTGCTTGGCGACATAGGCGCCGACGCGGATCATTTGATGTAACGGAACGGCCACGGCAACTTTCCTTATTTTTGATCGGCGGGCTTATTCGACCGGATCGGCAAGCTTTGCCGGCATGCGGAAGCGGACATTCTCGGTGATGCCGGGCAAGGTCTCGAGCTT
>Ga0307372_10011021_pt1 | contig 12130 bp, 15 predicted proteins | sample OX1MG_FD_202533 | JGI IMG/M metagenome (GOLD analysis project Ga0307372, IMG submission 202533) | Soil microbial communities from Risofladan, Vaasa, Finland - OX-1 | ecosystem: Environmental > Terrestrial > Soil > Coastal area > Acid sulfate soil | place: Finland: Risofladan, Vaasa | collected...
CTTGCCGCGAACGGCGCCGCTGCCGACGTACTCCTTGCCGTACGCTGCGCCGATGTGCTTCGCGGCTGCCACTTTTGCCTCGTCGCTGAGCCGGATGGAGTCGGTGCGCATGTATGTGATCAAACCTGTCGACCCGGCGCTGCCCAGCTCAACACCTTCGTAGAGCTGCTGGGCGATGCTCATCGCACGCTTCGGGGGCATGCCGAGCCGGGAGCTCGCGTCCTGCTGCAGCGTGCTCGTCGTGTGCGGCGCCTGCGGGAGGCTGGTCCGCTCCTTGACCTCGATGGATCGCACGACGAACGGCGGCGTCTGCGTCGTGACCGCGCCCTCCGCGTCGAGCCCGAGCGCTGCGATGACCTCTTGTGCCTCCGCTTCGGTCCCGAGCTCCAGCTTCTCGCGGTCGACGGTGTCCTTGTCACCCCGTCTCCCGACAAGGCGGGCCGTGAATGGGTTGCTGCCGTCTTTGACAAGAAGTGCATCGATGGTCCACGACTCGACGGGGACGAAGGCATCGATCTCGGTCTCGCGATCAACGACGAGTCGCACCGCCACGGATTGCACACGTCCGGCGGACAATCCCGCTCTCACCTTGCGCCAGAGCAGCGGCGACAGTCGGTAGCCGACGAGGCGGTCGATGACTCGTCGCGCCTCCTGCGCCGCAACCAGCGAGCGGTCGATCTTGCGAGGGTGCGCCAGCGCCGCGTCGACGGCGCTCTTGGTGATCTCGTGGAACACGATCCGGTCCGGGTCGGAGAGTCCGAGCGCCTCGGCGAGATGCCACGCGATTGCCTCGCCTTCACGATCAGGGTCGGCTGCAAGCAGTGTCGACGTCGCCTTCTTGGCCGCGGCGCGGAGGTCGCGGATCTGCTTCTCCTTGCCCTTGATCAGCTCGTACTGCGGGATGAATCCACCTTCGACATCAACCCCCATCTTCGATTTGGGGAGGTCGCGGACGTGGCCCATCGATGCAAGGACGATGTACTCGTTCCCGAGAAAACGGGCGAGCGTTCTGGCCTTGCTCGGCGACTCGACGATGATCAGACGTGACACGTTGTTGGTTTCCTCTGAGGCTCTGACGCCGGGCTATACGGTACGGGCCACGAGGCCTCCGGGCAGGGACATTACGGCTCCAGCAAGCTCCAGCGCCCCAAGCCGGGTCGCGACGACCGACGGGGAGAGGGCAAGGGCAAGCCCTATGTGGTCGGGGTGAACCGGCTGCGTTCCCATGCGTGCCAGTATCTCCCGCAGCGGTGGGCTGAAACGCTCGAGCCCTCCCCTTCGGGGGTTTGTCGCGACGTCCGACGCGATCTCCGGGACGGCCACGCCGAGTGCAGAGATGGCGTCGAAGACATCGCCGATGCCCAGAAATGGCCGGGCGCCGTCGCGGATCAGCAGGTTGGTCCCGCTGCTCTGACGGGCGCGGATCGAGCCGGGGACGGCGAGCACCTCACGACCGAGGTCGGCAGCCCAGCGGGCCGTGCTGAGCGCGCCGCTCCGCTCGGTCGCCTCGACGACGATGACCGCGAGGGCGAGTGCGGCGATGATCCGGTTGCGCTTCGGGAAGTTGTATTGCAGCGGAGGCGTGCCGGCCGGCTCCTCGGTGATCACCGAGCCTTCGTTGGTGATGCGCGAACGGAGCGCGACGTGCCGGGGCGGGTAGCAGACGTCGATGCCGCAGCCGAGCACCGCGACGGTCGATCCGCCGGCATCGAGCGCGCCCTCATGCGCGGCGGCGTCGATCCCGAGCGCCATGCCGCTCACCACCTGGATTCCGGCTGCCGCGAGGTCGCGCCCAATGGTCCGGGCTATCTCGACGCCTCCGAACGTCGCCCGGCGCGAGCCCACCACAGCGACCGCGGGAGAGGCCGGCCCAATGGTGCCGAGCTGCCAGAACCCACGTGGGGGTCGCTCGAGATGGTCGAGGCGGTGGGGCCATTCCGGTGAGCCCGGCGAGACCCAGTGCGGTTCGAGCATCAGCCGGCCATCTCGATCCGGTAATGGAGCGCCTCGGCAAGCGCGTCCTCACCGACACGGTCGTCTCCGGCGAGGTCGGCGATGGTCCGCGCGACGCGGAGGACGCGAAAGAACGCCCGTGCGCTCAAATGCAGACGCTCACCGGACAGGGCGAGCAGTCGCCGCGCGGGAGCCGTCGAGCGGGCCGCGGCGAGGATCTGGCGACCGGTGAGCGCACCGTTGCCGTTGCCGGTGCCGGGACGCAGGCACTGGCGAGCCCGTGCCGCTTCCACCCGAGATCTGACGGCGGCGGACGATTCCTCGTCGGCGCCGTCGAAGATCTCGCGATATTCCTGACGGGGCACCGAGACGACGAGGTCGATGCGGTCCTTGATCGGCCCGCTCAATCGGGCTTGATACGCGCTCAGCTGTCGCGGCTCACAGCTGCAGCCGCGCGCGTCACCGAGGTGTCCGCACGGGCAGGGATTGGACGCGGCGACGAGCATGAAGTCGGCGGGATACGTGACCGCGGCTCGAGCTCGTGCCACGGTCACCGAGTGCTCCTCCAGCGGCTGGCGGAGCGCCTCGAGGTGCTGGCGTGAGAACTCGCAGAGCTCGTCCAAAAAGAGGACGCCTCGGTGCGCGAGACTGATCTCGCCCGGCTGCGCGAGCCCGGTGCCGCCGCCGACCAGACCGGCACGCGAGATGCTGTGATGCGGTGCGCGAAACGGCGGTCGCAACGTCGTCGGAGGGCGCTCCCGGAGCGTGCCGCGCAGGGAGTAGATCGCGGCGACCTCGAGCGCCGCGTCCCGTTCGAGATCCGGAAGCAGCGACGCGAAGGTGCGCGCGAGCATCGTCTTCCCCGCTCCGGGAGGGCCGCTCATCATCAGGTTGTGGCCACCCGCGGCTGCGATCTCGAGCGCCCGCTTTGCGTGCCCTTGACCGCGCACCGCGCCGAGGTCGGGCTCGGGCTCCGAAGCGGCGGACGCCCCGTCGCGGACCCCGTGGGTGAGCGGCCGTTCCCCGCGCAGGTACGCGACGCAGGCCTGCAGCGTCGGTGCTCCGAGCACCTCGGTCCCCTCCGCCAGCGCAGCCTCCTGCGCGTTCTCGACCGGGACGATCAGACGCCGGATACCCGCGCCGGCGAGGCAACGCGCCATCGGGAGGACGCCCGTGACCGGCCGGATCGACGCGTCAAGCGCGAGCTCACCGATGAAGGCGATCCCGTCGAGAAGGAGCGACTGGTCCTCGGCGCGGAGGACCGCCAGGGCGATGGCGAGGTCGAAACCACTCCCCTCCTTTGGGAGCTCAGCGGGCGACAGATTGACGGTGACGCGACGCTGCGGGAAGGCGAATCCCGCGTTCCGGACGGCCGGCTTGACTCGCTCCCGTGCCTCCTGGATTGCGCGATCGGTGAGGCCGACGATCGTGAAGCCGGGCAGGCCGTTGGCAACGTCAGCCTCGACACGGACCGGCACGCCGGCGAGTCCTCGTGTCGCGCAACTAATTGCACAGGCAATCACACAAGAGAGTGTAACATGCTTCGTGTCCTGGAGAAGGGCTGCGACGCGTTCAGGTGCGTCCCGGTGCCGGCCGGAAAGCGCTCGGACCTGCGCCTGAATCCTCGCGCGCGTCGTGACGCCATGGTCCAAGATCGACCGGAATGAAGAAGTCGTTCATCGCCATTGGACTGACAGCGCTCGTCCTCGTTGGGGTGGCCGTCTTCCTGTCCTCTTGGCTCGCTGCCAAGCCGACCTTCCAAGTCGTCAACGTCGATGGGCAGGCTGTTGACGTCGTCCCATGGGTGAGTGGGCCCTCGATAGCCGTCGGCTGTGGTCAGACCGAGAGCGTTGATACCAGCAACGCACCTGGGCAGCCGTGGCTTGTCACCGTGACTTCGCAGACCGGACATCGCGTCTTCCTTCGGCAGGAAGGTTCCGGCCCGCTGGAGGTGATCGTTCGTCGGGGCGGGGCTCTGATCGGTGCGCCAGCGCCGTCCGTCGGGCCTGCTGGAGTGGGTTGTCCGGCGGCTGGCTGACGTTTTCAGTCCGTACGACTGGGCCGTGCTGCCCAGGCGAGACCCCCCGCCACGATCAGCGCACCGACAACAAGCTGGCTGATGGCGAATGCTGCCACGCCCGTACCGTCGCTCAATAGAGCCCCGCGCACGATGAAGAACACGATTCCGGTCAAGTAACCAACGCCGAAGGCCGCGGCGGCGCCGCCAAACAAGTCCGGGGATCGGTTCAGGGCGACGATCGCGACGGGAATCACGAGCAGGATGCCAACACCAGCCGTCTCCAATCCCAACAAGGCCAATACGGCGCCGACCGGAAGCCACAGGAGCAACCATGGGTGGATACGGCTGTTTGCAACCCCAAGTCGATGCCTACGTCGATTCCGGTCCACCGCTTTCAGCATACGTCGCATTTCCGGTGGCGTAGAACGCTGAGTGATGCCGCACTCAAACGATCCAGAGCGATGTCGACGTGCAGGGCCCACGGCGAGTGCCACGAGCGAGCGGTCCTTCGTGATGGAAATATCGAACACCAACATGCCCATGCGCCCCGGACGTTTCCAGAGCCGACAGTCCCGATTCTTGATGGCCGAGTGCCCCGAACCGCGCCTCGAAACTCAGTCGTCGAGCACGGAGAGGTCGAGCTGCGCCAAGCGGTCCGGATCGGCAATCAGGTCCACCTCGGTGATGCGTCCTTCACGGATCACGATTCGGCCGACTCCGAGCAGACGCCCACCCGGAGCCATGACGATGCCGACGCTTCCATCGACGATCAAGGGCCGCGTGAATCGGGATCGCTCGGAGAAGGCCAGCGCATTCTTCGCCACCACTCTCGCGCCCCGGAGCTCGAGCGCCGCGGGGCCGCCGGACGCAGTGCGGTCGACGCGGAACACGACGTCCGGGTCGAGCACTGCAATGAGCGCATTGAAGTCACCCCCGCGTGCAGCCGCGAGAAACGCAGTGACCACCGCACGTTGACGGGCGAGGTCGGCGCCGGGGAGCGCCGCACCACCGCGCACACGGCGGCGAGCGCGGCTCGCGAGCTGCCTTGCCGCTGCCGGCGACCGTCCGACAATCGGGGCGATCTCGTCAAAGGGGACCGCGAACGTATCGTGCAGCACGAAGGCAAGCCGCTCAGCAGGCGTGAGTGTCTCGAGAACGACGAGCAGCGCCAAGCCGACGGAATCGGCGAGCAGGACCTCCTCCTCCGGGGCGGCGCTCACCGTGTCGACCAACTCCCGACCGATGGATTCCTCGCGGCGAACGGCTCTCGAGCGAAGGACGTTGAGGCACACTCGCGCGAGGATCGTCGTCATCCATCCGCTCAGATTCTCGACGTCGTCTGCGCCCGATCTGCACACGCGAAGCCAGGTGTCCTGGACCGCGTCGTCCGCCTCGGCAAGCGAGCCGAGCATCCGGTATGCCACCGCCCGCAGGTGGCCTCGCTGTTCCTCGAAGCGCTCCGCAAGCCACTGCTGTTCGCCTGCCATTCGTCAGGTGCCTCCGTGTGCTGGTCTCACGAGTGGAGACCCGCGACGTCGGCGCGATGTGACCGGACACGTCGGAGTCAGTCGATGCTGGAGCGGTAGCGGGCGCGACGACGGCGTGAGGGATCGCTCGCGAACGTGAGCCCCTGGTTGGTGCCGCGAAGGGCGATCACGGCGTTCTGACCGAGAAGACTGGCCGCGAGCGCAAGCTCGAGCCCCGCGACGCTGACATTGCCGACGCCGGCCTTGGAGGCGAAGAAGCCGATCACGATCCGGACCGCGATCGCGGCGATCCACAGGCTGAGTGTGATCGCACTCCCCTGCCGCCACATCACCCCGTCGCGTTCGAAGACACGCATGCAGCAGCCACGGAGGGCGCCGAGCGCAAGCGAGCTGACGACGTCAAGTCCCAGATACGTCACGGCCGTGACGGTGAGGGTGCCGTGGCCGACGACGTTTGAGATCGCGACGAACGCGACGACGATGAGCAGCGCCGGGAGCAGCCACAGTCCGCGTGGTGTCACCGGTCTCGCGATCGTCTGCCTGTACAGAATGAAGACGACCAGCGCGAGCACGAGCGCCGCGTTGAGCACGGCAGCCACGTTGATCACGCGAGCAACTCTAATTGAGTCGGGGCTCGTTCGTGGCCGGGGGGAGCGCGGCGCGCCGCCGCACTCCCCCGGCGCGAAATCAGCCCTGGTGGCCGCCGCTCGGGTCGAGCGACTGGCCGGTTTCGAGCAGCGTCTTCAGACCGCTGAGCACCCAGCTCCAACCGCCGCCGGCACCCTGGTCCTCGAACGCGCCGGACAGCAAGAGCTGCAGCTGCGGGGCGCCTTCGAGCTCGTGGACGATCGTCAGCCGGGTCACGCCCTCCTTGCGTGGCTCGATCTCGTACGTGAGCCGGGTGAAGCCCTCGGCGGCCATCCCCTCGTCCATGAGCATGCGCCAGGTCTGGACGAGCTTCCGGGGCGGATCGGCTTCGAGCACCTCGCCATCCACGGCCAACTCGGGAGCGCCCATCGCGCGCATGCCCTCGTTGGCGTAGCCCCGGTACGCCCCGCCCGCGCGGAGCTCGTACTCGCCGCGGCCGCCGTATCCATAGCGCTCGGTCCACTCCGGCTTGGTGATCGCGTCCCAGATCTTCTCGGGTGGCGCTTTGATGTACACCCGATAGACCTGCGTGGTCGCCGTCGTCGCAACAGTCGTGGTCATGCCATCTCCTCCAGGTCGGTTTTGAGGTCGAGGAGCGCCGATGCGTGGCGCTCCCGGTACTTGCCGATCCACCGTTCGTGGAGCAGCTGAATCGGGACCGGGTTGAGGAAGTGCAACTTCTCCCGGCCCGAGCGGCGCGTGACGACGAGGCCTGCATCCTCAAGGACGCGCAGATGCTTCATCACGCCGAAGCGCGTCATGTCCAGCTCCGATTCGAGCTCCGTCAGCGTGCGGCCGTCACGCTGGAAGAGCAGGTCGAGCAGGAACCGACGTGTCCGGTCGGACAGCGCCTTGAACACCAGGTCATCGTCAGCCATGACCGGAGCATACGTGACCATTTAGTCACGTGTCAAGTCCGACCCTGGGGTGGCGCTCAGTCGTCCTGGACGGCGTTCTTGATGTGCTCGGTCCTGGTGACCGTCAGCGCGCCATCCATGAGCAACCCGATCACGTCGATGCGACACGGTTGCTTCTGGCGATGCGTCTGGCTGCGATACGCCTCGAGGAGCATGCGCAACTTTCGTTGCTTGCGCTCGTCCACGGCCTCCTGCGGCGTGCCGAACCCGATCCCTCGGCGGGCCTTCACCTCGACGAGGACCAATGTGTCGCCATCCTCGGCGACGATGTCGATCTGACCGAGCCGGGTGCGCCAGTCCCGCGCGAGGATGCGATACCCCTGATCCTTGAGGTAGGTCAGCGCAGCGGCCTCCCCTGCGTGGCCGACCCTGTCCTTGAGCGGACGGGCCGGAGGCAGTTGCTCCGGCGAGCGCGACCCGCGACTACGCTCCGCCGTCGCTCTCCGCCGGGGCGGTCTCGTCCGCGGCGACGTCCGCCTCCGCAGTCGCCTCGGGAGTCTCGGCGTCGTCGACCTCGGCAACGGGCTCCACCGCCTCCGGCAGCTCCTCGGGCTCGATGTCGTCCGCGACCGCTGGATCGGGCTGCGCGCGCATCAGGGTCATCTCGGGGCCGCCGACAGGCTGCCGGCGCTCGCGGATGCGCGCGTGCTTGCCGACCTTCTCACGGAGGTAGAAGAGCTTCGCGCGACGGACCTGACCGTGACGCAACACCTCGATCTTGTCGATGCGCGGGGCATGCACCAGAAACGTGCGCTCGACGCCGACGCCGTGCGACAGACGACGCACCGTGAAGCTCGTGGAGAGTCCGGTCTTGCCTTTGACGGCGATCACGACTCCCTCGAACACCTGGATGCGTTCGCGTGTTCCCTCCACGACCTTGACGTGCACGCGCACGGTGTCGCCTGAACGCAGGATGGGGACTTCTTGCTTTTCCTGCTCGCGCTTGAGCAGATCGATGACATTCACGTTGTTCCTCCGGGCCTGGGTCCAGACCGTATCAGATCAGGGCGACGCAGCCCGGTCCTTCTCATGCTTTCGTTGCGCCGCCACGCCGCGATGGCGGCATGGTTGCCCTCGCGAAGGACCGCGGGGACGGACTGTCCTTCGAAGTCCGCCGGGCGGGTGTACAGGGGTGCCTCGAAACCGCCGCTCGTTCCCTCGGAGAACGTCTCGTCGCCGAGCGACTCGGGCGAGCCGACAACGCCGGGGACGAGACGCGAGATGGCCTCGATGACGGCCATCGCAGCCACCTCACCACCGCTCAGCACGTAATCGCCAACCGAGAGTTCCTCACCGATCTCGTCGCGCGCACGCTGATCGACGCCCTGGTAGCGGCCGCAGATCAGCAGGATCGACTCCTCCGCCGCGAGCTCGCGCACGACCGTTTGATCGAACCGCCGCCCCTGGGGTGACAGCAGGATGCAGCGCACACGAGGATCGCTCTCGCGGACGGCGCGCAGCGCGCGGATCAGCGGCTCGGGCTTGAGCACCATGCCGGCGCCGCCGCCGAATTGCTCGTCATCAACCTGGCGATGCTTGCCCTCGCTGTGATGACGGAGATCATGCACACGGAGCTCAACATCGCCGGCGCTGACCGCGCGTCCGACAACGCCGATGCCGAGCGGCCCCGGGAAGATCTCAGGAAAGATCGTGACGACGTGGAACCGGATCACACGCTCTCCTCCTGCCACGGTGTCACGGTGAGCGTGCCGGCCGCGATATCGATGCCGGTCACGTAATCACGTGCCATCGGGAGGCGGTGCACGTCGCCGTCGGTGTTGATGACCAGCACGTCGTTACCGACGCCGGCTTCGACGTCTTCGACAACGCCGACAGCAACGCCGTCGGTGTCGACCACGCGCAATCCCACGAGCTGCCACACGAACCACTCGCCTTTGGCAAGCGGGCGCGCCGCGTCGACATCGACGCAGAGATACTGTGTTCGGAGGCGATCCGCGTCGGCCGGCGCGGTGATCTCGTCGAACGCGAGGAGCACGGCGTTGCCGGGCCCCTGGCGCGAAGTACGCACCGTCAGGACGCGCGAGCCGTCCTCGACCTCGACGCGAGTCCCGGGTTTGAATCGAGTCCAGTCGCCGCCGCACGGTTCGACACGCACCTCGCCACGCACGCCGTGCGAGCGCAGCACTTGCGCGACCCGCAGCTTGACGGGGGCGACCGGTGGTCCGCCTGATGTCACCGCAGGTCCTTCAACTCCACCTGCACACGCTGGTGATGACGCAGTCCCGCGGCGCGCACCACGGCGCGCACGGCCTCGATGTTGCGACCGGTCTTGCCGATGAGCTTGCCCATGTCCTCTTCGGCCACGTGCAGCGTCACGATGGTGCTCCGGCCACGCGGCCGCGCTTCGACGGTGACGGCGGAGGCGTTGGACACGATGCGCTCGGCGATGAACCGCGTCAGGTCCGCGTAGTCGGTCATTCCGCGGCCTCCCTCTCTGTGGGTGATGCCTCCGCAGCATCATCGGCAGTCCCCTCGGCGTCCTCACTCGCTTCCGCCGACGGGCCTTCCTCCACGTCTGCGGCCTCAGGCTCGGCGGCGGGCGCCTCGGCGGCCTCGGCAACTTCCGCCTCGAGCTCGGTCTCGGGAGCTTCCTCTGGCGCGTCGGGAGCGGGAGCCTTCACCGCGCCGTTGGCCTTCGCCTTCGCCGGCTCCGCGGCCGGCTCGCGGACCGTCACCGTGAATGCGCGTGCCGCGAGAATCCCTTCTTTCACAAGGAGTTGACGCGCGCTGTCACTCGGCCGGGCGCCGCGCTTCAGCCAGAGCTGCACGCGCTCGGTGTCGATCCGCACCACCGCGGGATTTGGCAGAGGATCGTAGAAACCGATCGCCTCGATGAACCTGCCGTCGCGCGGGCTGCGCGAATCAGCAACCACCAGCCGGTACACCGGCCGCTTCGTGGTGCCCATCCGCTTCAACCTGATCTTGACCAATGTCGTGCTCCTTTCTTATTTCCCGTCGCAGGACCTGATCACAGGCCCGCCTGTCCGAGTTGTGTTGGATCGATGTTCTTGAGCTGTCGAAGCATGCGAGCCTTGCCGCGGATTCCCTTGGTGCCCCTGCCGCCGAGGCTCTTGAACATGCCCTGCATCTGCTCGAAGCCCTTGAGCAGCCGGTTCACGTCGGCGATGGTTGTCCCGCTGCCGGCGGCGATGCGCTTGCGGCGTGAACCCTTGATCAGCTCCGGATGGCTGCGCTCCTGCATCGTCATCGAGAGGACGATCGCTTCCATGCGCCCGAGATCCTGTTCAGAGGGCATCGCTGTCCCGGCCTGCTGGATCATCTTGCGTCCCCCGGGAATCATCCCGAGCACGCCTTCGAGCGACCCCATGCTGCGCAGTTGACGGAGTTGCGTGAGCCAGTCGTCCATCGTCAGGCGGCCGGCGAACGATCGCTCGACCATCTCCTCCGACTTCTTCTGATCGAACTGCGACTGCGCGCGCTCGACGAGCGTGAGCACGTCTCCCATGCCGAGGATGCGTGACGCCATGCGATCGGGCGCGAACGGCTCCAGGTCCGAGACCTTCTCGCCGACGCCGCAGAACATGATCGGCTTGCCGATCGTCTCGCGCATCGACAGGGCGGCGCCACCGCGGGCGTCACCGTCGAGCTTGGTGAGGATGACGCCATCGACTGCGACCGCGTCATCGAATCCCTTGGCGACGTTGACCGCCTCCTGGCCGGTCATCGCGTCGACGGTGAGGATCGTCTCGTGCACGGTCGTTGCTTTGCGGATGTCGCGCAACTCGTCGAGGAGCGCCTTATCGATCTGGAGGCGGCCAGCGGTGTCGAGGATCACGACATCGCAGTTGAGACGCTCTGCCTCGGCGACGCCACGCTTGCAGAGCTGCGGCACCTTGAGCTTGCCGTCGGGGATCGTGACCGGGATCTGGTTGTCGGCGCCGAGCTTCTGGAGTTGCTGCACAGCGGCCGGCCGCCGGATGTCCGCCGCGACGAGCATCGGACGGTGACCGTCGCGCCGGATCGCAAGCGCGAGTTTCGCGGCGGTGGTCGTCTTGCCCGAGCCCTGCAATCCGACGAGCATCAGCACCGTCGGCGGATGCGGCTGGTAGCGGATCTTGCGTTGCTCACCCCCGAGCAGCGCGATCAGCTCTTCATTAACGATTTTCACGATCTGCTGACCGGGGGTGAGCGATTCGAGGACGTCGCTGCCCACTGCCCGCTCGCGGATCCGGTCGACGAATGCGCGCGCGACACGGAAGTTGACGTCGGCCTCGAGCAGCGCCACCCGGACTTCCCGCAGGCCGACCTCGACGTCTTCCTTGGAGAGACGTCCACGGCCGGAGAATCGGCGGAGTGCGGTCGTCAGGCGATCGCTCAGTGCTTCAAAGGCCATCAGGCGGTCACCGTCGCGATCCGGGCACGGAGCTCGGCCTCGACCCGGTCGCGCCGCTCCATCTCGGCCGCGTGGCCGAGGCGCTCCTCGAAGTGGTCGAGTTGCGAGAGCGCCCGGCGCACCAGGTCGTGCGCGCCACTGCGCGTGCATTGCAGGTGCTCGGCTAGCTCGGTGAACGACCAGTCCTCGTGGAGATGCAGCCGGCACGCCTCACGCTGGTGCTCGGTGAGCAGCGCGCCATACACGTCCAGCAGGCGCTCCTGCGCGACACGCGAGAAGAGTGCTCGGGGGATGGCGCGTTCTGTCAAGGGCAAGACCTTGACATCCTACAACAGCAGAGCCGGCGACCCGGCCCATCGCTCTCGCGATGGCCCACGATCGCCGGCTCCTTGCGCGGCAATGCGCCCTATGCGGCGACCACAGATCCCTCGAGCGTGCCCTCGGTTTCCGCGCTCGCGACCCGCGACCGCGCGGGAATCATGGCGGCGACGACGGCACCGACGATGACCACCGCACCACCGACGGTGATCGCCGGGATGAGCCCGGCGACGAACGATGCGCCGGAGGTGTATCCGCCCCAGTGGGCAAAGATCGAGGCGAGCACGGTGACACCCAGCACGCCGCCGAGCTCGCGAATGGCGTTGTTCGCCCCGGAGGCCTTGCCCTCCTCACGGGCGCTCACGGAGCCGAGCACGACATTCGCCACCGGCGCGAAGAACATGCCCATGCC
>Ga0307372_10011026_pt1 | contig 12128 bp, 11 predicted proteins | sample OX1MG_FD_202533 | JGI IMG/M metagenome (GOLD analysis project Ga0307372, IMG submission 202533) | Soil microbial communities from Risofladan, Vaasa, Finland - OX-1 | ecosystem: Environmental > Terrestrial > Soil > Coastal area > Acid sulfate soil | place: Finland: Risofladan, Vaasa | collected...
AAAGCCGCTAAGCTCTTTGAAAAACACTTTGAACGCCGCATACCGGAAGGCAAACCCGATGGTGCCCGGGAGCCCTCCTACCAGCCACATAGCAATGGATTCGCACTCGAGAAAGACGATATACGCAGGATTAACACCCTGGAGCTTGCCGCGAAGAAAGCGCAGCATTGTTAGTTGTTCTTCCCCGTTCGGCCGCGGCGTTTTTGCTTCATTCGCTCGAACCGTTCCAGACTTCGGAGAAGAATCCCGGGGCCAAATGTGAGATAACGATTCCCTAGGTAGCCGATCGGTAAACAGATCGGAACGGTCAGGAGTAAGCCTAGGATCGGAGTGAGATGGAAGAGCCGGACGCTTACCTCTATGACCGCCACCGAAACGAGGTAGACCACACCGGTTATAATGACATATGTTCCGGCCTGCTGCACGATCGTTCGGTCGAAGGATCGGAAATTGCAGTATTTATTGAACACAAACTGCGCGGAGACCGCGACCGTATAGCTTATGGCCAGCGCGAGCAGCCGCTCCATACGCACTGCCAACAGCAGCCAAAATGCCGCAAACAATATGGCTTCGCCTACAATCCCGATCCATATATAATTAAGGAACAATCCTAGGCTGTGCGGCGAATTCACGAACGGCGCGAACTTCATTCGCACGCCTTCGGGCAGCCGGCGCTCGTACGCCCCATATAGAGCCGATAACACCACTTCGTATTTCATGTAGTGCGGCTCGCCAGGGTCGCGACGATGCTCTGCTCGGCGTCGAGGGGGCGTCCGTGCGGGGACGTGAGCCGCTCGATCGGCGTAGGTTTCATGCCGCGCAAACCTAGGAGGTTATCGCGATCGATCGGTAACGGAACGTGCAGCATCTGCGCGACCGAAAGGCCCAGGTTTGCTATGAAAAACGGGACGGGTATAAATATCGGCTTTACGCCAAGATGTCGGGCTAATAAAAAACATAATCGACGATAGGCTATCGGCTGCTCCGCGGCGACGGCATACACGCCGTTCGGCAGTGGCTTTTGCAGCGCGTCAACGAGAATCTCGACACAGTCGTCAATATAGATGGTTTCGACCGATTGTCGGCCGCCGTCGATCAGCGGAACGTATGCGTGTTTTGCGAGATATGCGGCGAGTGCGTGAAAAAGTCCGCCGTTGCCGATAACCAGGCCGGGACGAACACAAAAAAAACCCCGCTCTAGAAACATGCGTTCGATCGCATATTTTTGCTGCCCGTACTGCGAGAGCGCATCTCCGTCTGCGGCCATGCTGGATATGAACAACGCCTCGGCTACGCCGTTACCGATAGCCGCGTCGAGGAGGTTCGCCGCCGCCCGCAGGTTGCTCGTGAAGGCTCCCGCAGCGGCGCCGGGGCGAAGCAGCGCCCCGTGAATAAGCACGTCGACATTCGTAAATAGGTCGGCGGGAAGATCGTCAGCGGCCAGGTCGAGCCGGCGCCATTCGAAGGCCGGGTCGTCGATCGGCGCGTTAGCTCGACCGACGCCGACCACGCGCCAACCGCGCGCCAGCATGGCACGCGCGAGCGCCACGCCGATAAACCCGCTCGCACCGGTCAACAGTATGGTCCGGCGATCGCCCTTCACGCGCGCGCCTCCGCCGCTACCGCTTTCGCGACCCGATACGCATTCGCCATCAATGAAAGCGTCAGACCTTTCGCCGGAAGAAACGTAAACCCCGATCCGTCTGCCACATAGACGTTTTGGAATGTGCTCAACCGCCCGGACGGCGAAAGCGTATAGGGCGCGCCGGTATCTGCGAACGGAAGCGTCCCCGCATAGTGGATGCTGGCACCGTTTGGCGGGTGGACTCGCTTGACGGGGTAGGCGCCGAGTTGCCGGAGCGCGCGCATAAAGAGTCGCTCCCGTATCTCGATACGTTCCGTTTCGTGCGCGGTCGTCTCCGAAATGATCGCTAGCCGATCGCCGGTGGGTGAAACTGCATCCGGTTCACGCCTAAGATACGTCGTATTTGAATAGCCCTGCGGGTGGTGGATGCCCGCAATTAACAACCCCGAGACCGCAAACTGCAATAATTGTCGCGCGTCGCGTGCATTGATTGGGAGTTCGCGCAGCAATCTGAACAGTAACAGCGAGCGATAGGTATACAACGACGCCTGGGCGATATCACCGTGGTCCGAATCCGGGTCGTGCAGGAGGACGAGCTGTGCGAGCCCGGTGTTGCGGTCCAGCATAGGCCTACCTACACGGCTCGGGACGACGCACGGCATATACGTGTAGGGATTGCACAGCAGTGGCAGCTTCGTGTCCGCGTCATCGCGCGAGCGGAGCACGATTCTCGCGGAGCCGAACACACCGGCGGCTAGGACCAAGCGCCTACAGCGGTGCGTACGCTCCCCGAGGCCGCGGATGTCGAGTGTGGAAACCTCGATGAATCCATCGCGCTCGGTAAAGCGTGTAACGAGAACGTTTCCTTCGTATGTGAAGCGCCGGTCTCGCATGAGTTCTTCGACCAGGATCCACGGGCGCCAAGCCGCCCGCTCTGCGTCCGAATAGAAATCCATGTCCCGCAGCGTCGTTGCGCAACGCCCGTCCTTCTTTTCGGTCAAGAGCGCCAAGGCAGGACGGCCTAAGCGAAACCCGCCGGCGTGTATTTGCGGCTTTCGGCGGCTGTACCGCGCAAGCAGCGCCTCGATGGTTGGATCGGCCGGAATCGATGGCTGAATGCGCTCGAGTCCTCCATGCGTGTAGGATGCGGCATCGTCGGCAGAGCCCGAGATTCCGATCAGGTCGGAGATGTTTTGGTATGCTTGGCGCATCTCCGCAATGGGTAGAGACGCTCGTTGTAACTCGGCCTCGGAGAAGACATTGCACCCGAGCCCCCAACCGCTGCCCAACCCTCCTAATGCAAGGCTCTCAACGGGCGCAAAAGTATCCGACCGCGTCGGTAAAAATCGGCCGACCTCGGCGATGATCGACCGCCGCGGAGGAGTTAGATGCGCGTAGCTCTCGCCAGCGTGGGTTCTGAGGCTCTCGAACTCTCGTCCGAGAAAGTAGTCGCGCTGCTCCCGGTCGGAACGGCGCAACTCAACGAACGACTGCTCCGGGATCAGACCCTGATATGTATCGTCGCGCTGGCCGCCGTCGAGCATAAGAACGCTCAAACCGGAAGAGATCAGCGAGTGCGCGGCAATCGATCCGGTCGCACCCGATCCGACGACGATGCAGTCGGTAACGCTCATACGAAGTGGCGGAGGACAAGGGTGCCTAGCGCGGCGCTTGCTACCAATCTCGCCCCAGCCCCAAACGCAGCCAGGCCCGATCGCAGGCCGGCACGCGGCGCGAAGTCGGCATAGTATTCGGGAGACGTTTCCAAAATTGCCGACATCGCCAAAATACGTGCTCGCAGCGGCGAATCTGAACGAACCATCGCAAGGCGGCCGTCGATCGCGCTTAAGAGCCAGGGGTGGCGCAACGCAAGACTCAGGAGCCGAGATGAGGAGTCGTCGAGTTCCTCCAGGTATGCCTCGGCTCGAACGTACACTTCCAGTATTCGTTCGTGCGGCTCCCCCCCAAGGAGGTAGCGCCCGAGGAGTCGAGCTTCAAGGCGGGGAGAGACAGAATCGCGCGACATTCGGCGAGCATTCTGGCTACATGACAATCTCGCCCGCTCGACGAGGGACGGGACTCGCGGGTCGGCAATCTCATCCCCGAGATAGTAATGCGCTATAAATCGATCTGTTTCGTCCTCGCAGTGACGTTGTCTCTCGGCATAACCTCCTGCACGGCCAAGCCGCAGCACGTCGTCGTGACTCCCGTGGCCCCAGGCGGAGTCGTCGTCCCGGCCGGTACGAAGCCGGGGGCTTTGTACCGCGGCCTGTATGTCGGGCGCTCAAGCGACCTCACGTGCTGCCTAACGGCACCGCTCGCTACCCTTACCGCAACAAAGCATCTACCAGCGGGAAATCTAGTGCTCGTGTTCTATCTTCCCGATTCGGACGCGGCAAGCACCGGATGGTTCAAAGCCCACGGGATAGCCCTAACGGTCGTCTTCAATGGCCAGCCGGCGCGCCGCGCCTGCTGCTTTCACGGAGGGATGAACAGCGCTACCATCGAGCTGCCGGCGAAACTCCGCGGCGTCGTAGGCCCGATAACCTTTCAGTTGCGAACCCAACCGGCTTTCGTCCCACACAATATCGATCCCGCAGGCATGAAAGACACACGATCCCTGGGCGTCATCCTTCAGCGCCTATTTTTCTATTAAAGCTTCCGTTCGAACGCGATGAAATGCGCGTCGGATGTAGGCGCCTCCATGAAGCCTCCTTGCAGCAACTGGCGACGCAAAAATGTGATTTCGGTGGGCGCAAGTACGCCGCTATCAACGCCTACGACAACCGCGCCAATCTTGTTGGCATCCATATATTCCATTGCCCCGTCTCTATCGATGGCAGCTGCTAAAAGACGATAACTCCCCGGCCCGAACCAATCGCCGAAGGCGTGGGCGCCGTGGAGCTCGACGTAGTAGTTTATCTCCGCTTGCACGAGCAGCACGGTGTTGTAGGCAGGCAGTTTCAAGGCCGGCGCGTTGAAGATTCCCTCGGCCTCCGAATATCCCGCAAGATCTCTATCGAGCAAAGCATTATCACTGGGCATGAACGCGCTTAGATTCATGTAATTGGCAACGTCGTAGTTGAGATAGAAGGTGTCGGCCGATGCAGATGGGATGATCGTCGCCACGGCGAAAAAGGGGATGACGATTAGGCCGAAGCGTATGCGCGGTGCGAAGTACAGCAGCAGCGAACCGGCGGCGGCAGCCATTGCAGGATAGAACAGCAGCGAATAGCGCGCGAGCGTCGACGAAGCAAAGAGATATGCAACGCCCAGCAGCGTCCATGTCAGAAGCCCCTCGATCGCCCACTCCTCTCTCGATCTCGACGACCTAAGGATGAAAAACAACCATCCCGCAGCGATGGCGTACAGCGAAAGGAAGACGGCGGTAACGCCATATTCGCGGAAATCCTTCGACAGTGGATCGGATAACACGCGCAGCGGATAGGACGCTACCGCAGCCGCTGAATGGTCGGTGTGGAGGTCTGCCGTTATCCCCGCCCATTCGGCCTTGGTGAACGATGGATCCTTACCTCGCAACATGAGATTAAATACCGGTGGAACCGGGTCTCCGTCTTGAATCAGATTCCTCACGTACCACGGCGAGGACAGGGCGCAAAGGAGCACGATCAAGCCCAGCAAACGACGCTTCGGGACCCGGCCTTTCAATCCGACGAGCATGAGAACGACCGCTGCTGGAACGAACACAAAGAACGATGGCTTCATTCCGGCGAGGAACGACGTGCAGAGTATCGCCGCGAGCACGTACCTCGGCTCATCCGTAAGTATCGCCGTGATCGCGGCTCCGATAGCTGCTAAGAAGAACATCCCGGTAGCGGTGTCTTCCATCGCCGTTCCGGTCCAACGCAAGAAGACCGCGCTCAGCACGACGCTCAGAGGAAGCGCGATATAGACGACGTTCGCGGCTCCCTGGCGTAGCGCCGTTCCGGCTCTCTGCGCCGCTTCGTCAATACTAGCGATCAGCGCAAATATGCCCAGGCATACGATCGTTCCGGCGAGCCAGTTCAGGAATGCGACATACCGGCCGAGGCGCGCGACAAACATCCAGGCGTACAATAGCTCATAGTTAAATGCGTAGTACGGAAACCGGAAGCGATAATCGGCATAAATACGACCTGCCCGAAACCACTCGTACGGATAAGCTAGATGGATACGAACGCCATCGGAGCTGATGTCCGGGAGCGCGGCTTGCGTGCAAAGCACCAACATGACGGCGTATAACAGCAGCGCCGGCGCGTTGAACGCGATCCGGATAGTATTTCCGCGCGCGATCCAAAACGAGCGCTCGAGGACGCTGTTACGATGTACGAGGCTAACGGTAACGAGGTTTGCCGCCACCATTATGGCCAGCCCGGGAACGGTTAGTAGGCCGACCATCCCTAGAACGAAGCCTTCAAAACCACAGATCGCGAAGCCGGCTGCGGTTGCAATAACGATTCGAAGCATCGCACGGCCAGCGCTGGTCGGAGCGGCGGCGTTGCGCGGTTCGACGCTCAGTCCGGTCACGAAAAAGAAGAGCCACGCAACATGCGCGACCAGAAGTCCAACGAGAACCTGTGATATTGCGTACAAGGCGCCCTCGACGGCCGATGATCTGGGGCTCTAAGAAGCCGCCAACAGCTTACGTGGCTTGTCGAGTATTTTGGTTTAGTCCTTCCCACGCCTCATCTATCGCCGCGGCAGCACGGGGCCGCCGGTAGGATCGGCGGCGCGACGCGCTACGGACCGAAGCCGCGCTGTGATGCCCCGGGTTACGCGCGGATCAGGGATCGGCGTCGCCGCCGGGCTTGGTAGCGCTGCCGGAGCCGCTCGCGGTTCACCGGAGCACTGAATCGTATTTACACGGAGCGGGCGGCACAGGATGTTGAATCGCTGCAAGAAAATCGGCGGCGATGATCGCGTGCCCTTTGTCATTTGGATGAAGGTCGACAGGAGTCAAGTAGTTTTTGACGTCGTATAATCTGGAATCACAGTTAAGATCGACGACCGTGGCACCCTGAGCTTCAACTGCAGCGTTCATCCCATTTATGAGACGCGTGCGGCCCTGACGATAAACGCTGTATGGCGCACAATTTAGGTTTTCCAACCCGCCCTTGTCGGCCGAATTAATATTCGTCGCGATAACGATACGCGCATCAGGTGCCCGCGCTCGAACGGCGGCGACCAGCGCAGTCATATCTGAAGCAAACGTTCTGCGCACTTCGGAGAAAAGCGCTGGCATGCTTGTAATATCCGATAAATTGGGCCGCAAATTCAACTGTCGACATCCAGATATCGTTCGTGCCAATGTATATTGTGACGATATTTGAATCTACAGGAACGCGCGACACCTCGTCTGCGAGTATGCCGTCCATTTTCGGATATGGGGCGCCGCTGGCAGAGTGCCCAGGAAAAAAGGAGTTGGGCTCCGGGATGAGGTTTCGCCGGAGATGCCGAGATTGGTCCAGTTGGCACCAAGGTCCGCGGCGAAGATAGCTGCATACGACGTCTTCTTGGCATCCGACGCGCCGACGCCGAACGTGATTGAATCACCTAGCGTCGCCAGGACAGGTCGCCACGTAGTGCCCGGCCCAGGCGTTGAGGATGCGCCCGCTGGGGCAGGGGCAATGAGATTTTGGATGATCAGGAATACGGCGGCAGCAAGCACCATAATATCGTTGGCATGTCCCGCTGCCGATCCTCTCAACGGCTTTCCGGCGCTAGCACCGTAATCTTTCCGGGTTTATGAAGGCGGACAGCGCTACTAAAGATGCTACCCCGCATGCTATACACATATCGAGGTTTGGGCCATTCGGCTCCGTGGTTCGGGGGCATCGGAGGGACCAACATTCCTCGTGAGCGGGGGAAAGTGGGGGCTCGCCCGCATAAGGGTGCTGCGTGAAAGCCACCGCTCTTCTCGAAAACCCTACCGTATACAACCTAACGCAATGGCTCCTGGGCGCTGAGAAGCCGCGCCGCTACTGCATCACGCATCACGCAAATGTTGTCACGGGGGAAAGAGTTCTGGACATCGGCTGTGGGCCAGGTCTCGCTGTAAGATACCTTCCAAAAGTCGAGTACTTCGGCTTCGAACCTAACGCGGGATACGTGGCATCTGCGCGGCGGCGATTCGGAAACCGCGCACAATTCACATGTGGTTATTTTGACAGTTTCGCAGCACAAACGCTCGCCCCGTACGATCTTGTGCTCCTTCTCGGCGTTGTTCACCATTGCGACGATGCCACGGCCGATAACCTCTTTGCCGATATTTGCAAAGGCCTTTCTCCCACTGGCCGTGTTATAACGCTCGATCCGTGCTTTACTCCGAAACAGTCGCGCCTTGCACGATACGTCGCCACGAAGGACCGGGGCGAGCATGTGCGATCGCCGCAGGGCTATCGGGACATTGGCGGAGCCCGCCTGCGCATTCTTGGGTCGGAAACACGTGATGGTCTACTACTGATCCCCACGACTATACACATTGGCGTGTTCGGAAAGTAGTCGCCTCGTCAGCGCTTCTTGCGCTTCACAATCGCTATCCCTAGGCCCGGAATGACGTGTGGGTGATTTAAATCATACCCATCCTTGCGCATTCGCTTGAGGATAACGTTGTTGACGCGACTCAGCTCAGCGGCACCAAGAAAACTCACCGCCCCGCCGTACGTGTAGCCATTGCCATTCGGCCAAACGGCAAGCACGGCGTAATCCGCAGTGTCGATATTCATTGGGAAGAAGTACACGCTCCGCTCGTGATACAAGAATGGCATTCCCGCCTCCGGCGTTGTAACCGACGCTCCCTCCGGAACGGCGGCCGCAACCTCTTGCCCCAGGCGATATAGCGCAACTCCACGTGGACTCACAAACGTTTGAACTTGCTCGATGACTGTTGGAACAAAGGTTTGCGCGAGCTGCGTAAGCGCGATCTCCGGAACACCCGCGAAGGGCACGATGGAGCCTATAAGCAGTAATGCAGCAACCGCCCCACAGTAGAATAGCCATTTTACCCTACGCTCGCAAGCCAGGTGGTAAGCTCGCACGAAACCCAGTAGGGCGGCCCACACGAGGATTGGAAAGTAAAAGGAGTGGTAGTGCGTACTCCATCCGGTCTTCTCCGCGCCACCAATGTTCCCAAATACATTTGGCAGCATAACCACCAAGGCAACGAGCGCGGCGCGCCATTCAAAGAAAGCAATCGCAAACAGCGCTGCATTTACCAAGAGCAGCACGAGGATCCCATTGACAAAATGTGGTTGCTGCAGCTCCTTCAATAACGCGTGAAGGCTAGTAGGTAAAAACGTACTGTAAGCGCTGTTTACTACCACAACCTTGAGCATCAGTTCGCCGAAGACAACGAGCGCTACCGATGTAACAAGCTTAAAGGTTCGATCGGGGACCGTCCGCCAATACAGTAATGTATACAGCAGCAGCGCCCCCCCAGCGGTGAGGGCTCCACGCTCGTTGATCGAAGCGCAGAGAAGCCCGACGGCAATAAACGCCCACCGCGGCGCACGTTCCCGCGACGCCAAAGCCATAAAAACAAACCCGGACAGGACGAAAATCCGATCCGGATAGAATTGCCCGAACAGAATGCTCTCGCCCCATGCGGGATGAGTCATCACCATCAGCCCAAATATGGCCGCGCCCCAGGCCGGAATCGACCGCCTTAATAACATCACAACAGCTAGGTATACGAGCCCGACAAATGAAAGCGCGAAGACGATCGGAAGCAGCCACTCTACAGGTATTATTTTTGCGAATAGCCCGATTGGGAATAAAACGAAATAGGAGTGCAGCCTAAGAATATTCTCATTGCCGCCTGGGGGCGTTAACAGGGGACTCGCGGCGATCGCTGACGCCGTCATCTTGGGAAGATGACTTTGGACGAAGAACAACACATGCGTAAATAGACTGCTCGTCGGCGTCCCGTGCGCGGCGATGTTTCGCGCCGTTTGGAAATAGATCGCCGAGTCCCCACGCAAGGCGTCGATATGAATGATCTTTAACGCAATCAGAGCCGCACAGAGTGGAAGCAAAATGCTAGCTGGGACAAAGTAGATCCAGAGCGCCGGCCTTTTTTTAATTAGTCGCACGAGGCGAACCTACGCTGCTGCAGCCGCACAAGCCCTCTTGACATGTTCGTCGTTGGCCAGCATCGTCAGCGAACGCGACCGTCGGGCAAAAGGTCGGTGACTTCGCCATCGCGTATCAGTCCAGATCGAATTAGTCGAGGACGCCCTTTGACTTCCGTCATGATTTTTGCGACGTACTCACCCACCACACCCACGGCAAAGAGATTGAACGACCCGAAGAGGAGAATTGCGATCAAGACGGTCGTGATTCCCTTAGGGGCAATACCGGGCACGAAGATGCGCAATAGTGCCTCGATGACGGCGATCAGCATCGATATGCCGAGTGCGGCCACACCAAGGGTCGTGAGCATCGCGAGCGGCGTGTTGCTAAAGGAAAAAATGCCCCGCTTCGCCCATTCGATATTCCTCAATATATTGTTCGTTGATCGCCCAAAAGCGCGCTCCGGGCGGACGTAGTCGATGCCGGTTTGTTTGAAGCCCACGTATGCTCGCAATCCTCGCACGAACAGATCGCGTTCCGTGCAGGCAAGGAGCCAGCCAACGACGCGACGATCCATCAGCGAGAAGTCGCCGGCATCAAGCGGAATCGGAACATAACTAAATGCGGAAAATACACGGTAGAAGGCTTTATAAAGCAGCTCCCACGCGAAAGGCATATCGCGCTTTACGCGGCGCCCGAAGACGACATCCGATCCCTGCTCCCAGCGTTCGTAAAAGGCCTCGATGAGTTCGGGTGGGTCCTGGAGATCGCCGTCTAACAGCACCACGGCATCCTTAGTGGATAGCTCCATACCGCTGCGAAACGCCATTTGCGAGCCAAAGTTCCGGGAGTGAGAGATGCCCACCACGCGCGGATCGCGAGCCGTGATTTCGCGGATCGCCGCAGCGTCCCCGTCCGGGCTTGAATCGTCAACGAAGATGATTTCGTAGTCGATTCCAAGCTTACGAAATGTTGTGGTGAGCCGCTCGTGCATTAATGGAATTGCACGCTCGTCCTTGTAACATGCGACTATGGCGCTGACGCTGCGTTTGCGTTTCTGGGCTGACTTATCCGTAACGACCTTAAACTGCCGATCGTCGAGCCCTGCGACCCAAGAGGCGGTCTTTTTCAATCCGTCTTCAAGCGAAATGGACGCCGTCCAATCGAGCATGCGCTGCGCTTTCCCGGCATCGGCATACCAATGTGCGAGATCCCAAGCGCGATTCGGCATCGAGCCGAATTCAGGCTCTCCGGGGAGGCCAAACACATCCTTCGCAAGCAGAGCCAATTCACCGACGGTCACGCATCTGCCGGTTCCAATATTAAGGCTCTCGCCGTAGAATGCGGGGTTCATTTTCGCAGCTGCAACGATGAAGGCTCTACACACATCGTCAACGTGTATAAAATCGCGTGAGACACGCGCGTCAACCAACGTCGGGTATTGCCCCTTCAGCGCAGATCGAAGCAGTTGAGGGATCAGACGCGAAGTGTCTTCGAGGGGCCCGTATACCGAATAGAGTCGCAAATTTAGGCATGGGAAGGCTTTTTGCTTTCCCAGGAAATGCAAGTGGTTTGCCGCCGCTAACTTAGAAACCGCGTAGTAGCTGTTCGGTTCGAACGGTCCTGACTCCGGCGGTGCGGTGCAGTTAGTACCGTATTCGGACGACGTACCGGCGTGCACATAGGCCGCGAATGGCACACGAGCCAGCATTTCGGTAATATTGACGAGCGCGGAAAAATTGGTGCGATAGATTTTATCGACGTCTTGTTCGAAAGAGTAAGCTCCGTAGGCTACGCAGTCGAACACCGTTTGTACGCCGGTGCTTTCGACGAGATTCTTGGTTGCCGCTTTGTCGGTCAGGTCAACGGTGAATACATGCTCGTCATTCACGTCCGCAAGTCGCCAGCTTTTGGCGCGCTGTTCTACCGCGAAAACGTCTTTGCGGTGAGCGGCTATGGTTTTGAAAAGATTCGCACCGATGAATCCCGACCCGCCGGTGACCAGAATCGGGCCGCGTAAGGCCCGAATATAGCGCTCGAGATCGATCATAGGGCGATCGCCTCAAGGACCGACTCCGGGTCGAGTCCCGAAGCCTTCCGTAGATATTGCTGCGACCCGTAACGCTCGTAGCGATGCGAACGCGCATGCAAGCTCGTGAAGCGCTTAGGGAAGAGCCCGCGTTCCATTAAATCGGTCGCAAGCTGGCTCGCTAACCCGCCCTGGCGAACATGTTCTTCAATCACGCAGAGCCCAGGCCCATTCGCAATCGCGTCAAGCAAGGCCGGCGGCAAAGCATGGCGTTCCAGCGGAAGCTCCGTTAGTGCCCAGAGGTTCGGCCGTCGAGCCTGCGGCAGAGCCATGATCGGTTCGAGGTAGGTACCCACGAGCGGGCCCAGCACAACGACAGCCATCCCATCTCCGGCAACAAGTTGCCGCCACGGCGCATAATCAGGCACAGCGAAACTCGCGGGC
>Ga0307372_10011027_pt1 | contig 12126 bp, 9 predicted proteins | sample OX1MG_FD_202533 | JGI IMG/M metagenome (GOLD analysis project Ga0307372, IMG submission 202533) | Soil microbial communities from Risofladan, Vaasa, Finland - OX-1 | ecosystem: Environmental > Terrestrial > Soil > Coastal area > Acid sulfate soil | place: Finland: Risofladan, Vaasa | collected...
GAGCTGGGCGTGGACGTGGTCACGCGACTGCACCAGAAGCGCACTGCGGACTTCCGCCGCGGCAAGCGATTGGGCGCCGGCGATCATGTGGTCACATGGGATCGCCCGGCTCGCCCCGCGTGGATGGCCGTCCGCCAATTTGGCGCTGAAGAAGCGATGGGCGACCAAGGCTTCGTCGACGCGGCCCAGCCGGTCGAGCGTCAAGTGCCGCAGGCTGCCGCGCACCGAATCGCCGACCAAGAGCGCGCCGGTGAGCACCGCCGTGCCGGCCACGACGCCCAAGGCCACGGCAAGATTCATGCGCCGGTGGTGCAGGAGGCTGGCGAGGATTAGTCGGAAGGCGGACATGGCTCACACCTCGAGTCCGAATTGGTGCGGGTCGCCGAAGTTGCCGTAGGTGAACCGGTTGAGGAAGCCGAAGCAGGCAACGCCATCGAACCCGGCCGGTACGTGCGGAACGGTCACGACACGGAGGCGGCGGTCGAAGCCCAATGTGGGAAGTTGCACGCGGACAACGTACGTCGGAAAGGAGCCGATGTAAGCACCGCCGAGAGTGATAGGTTGGTGCGCTGAACCGCCGCAGAGCAGACAATCGTGTTCGTCGAGAAGAAGATCCACAACAGCCCGGCGCGAGCCCGCGCCGGTATCGGCCAGCAGATCCCGGGTAAGCGGCTGGCCGCCCTGGGCAAGCGTGAGCATCACCTGAACGGCCGGCCGACCACACATCAGGGGCCACTGCACCCGGGGCATCAAGGAAGACTCCAGATTTCGACCACCTCGTCATAGTCCCGGCTCGCTTCGACGGAAAAGCACTTCGCCGGGTCGGGTTCGATCTTTTCAAGGCGCCGAGCCATTTCCTCCAGGTCGTCGGCAACCACCACGATCTGGCCGTTCGCGATACCCGCAAACTTGCCGGCATAAGGGGAGTGCGGATTTCGCCGGGCCTCTTCGTTGATCTGGCGCGCCAGTTCCCGGTTTCGCGCCTGCACATCGGCAAGAATTGACATGGCGATCTCCTCACCTGGGTTCGGGGCAAGCAAGAGGGGAATTCCCGGATAGCATCAAGTTTGACGCCATTCGGGCATTCCCCTTTCCCAGCCCTCCGCGACTCACAGACTGAATTATCTCACGACTCGGCGGGGTGCTCGGCCGCGATCCTGTCCCCAACCGCTTGCGGCGGCAGCCTGCCAAACGCCTGTTCCAGTTTGGCCTTCGACTCGTGGCTGCCCATCGTGAATTCGCCGTCGGGGATGAGCACCAACTTCATGCCCAGCTTGTTGGTGATCGTTTCGCCCGGCTTGGGCTTTTCGGCGGCGGTGGCGCCCCCGGCGGAGGCCAAGGCGCCTACGAGGGCCATCAGGCCCCCAATTGCGAAAAGCACATCGAACAGCGTGCGGCGTGTCGAATGAATCATGGGCCGTTTCCTTGTGTGGACTGGGAAGTACGTCCGCCAGCCCGATTATCTCACGACTCGGCTGCTAAACGCAAGGTGCAGCGACCGCCTCATTCACGGTTGCGCGGCGGCAAGAAGCTGCTGCGCCCAGGCGGCATCGTCGCCGGAGAGAGGTGGCTCGGGCGGGCCGGTCGAGCGTCAAGTGCCGCAGGCTGCCGCGGACCGAGTCGCCGACCAAGAGCGCGCCGGTGAGCACCGCCGTGCCGGCCACGACGCCAAAGGCCACGGCGAAATTCATTCGCCGGTGGTGCAAGAGGCTGACGAGGATCAGGCGGAAGGCGGACATTTTAGGTATTCTACCCGTACCCTTGAATTAGGTAAAAGGACGTGGGACAATTATACTTCGCGCGGCCGAGAATGAGACATTTTGCCTAGAAAGCGGTGGCTGGTGGCAGAGCGTCAGCGATGCCCCGGTTAGATAGCGACCGGGGCATCGCTGACGCTCTGCCCCAGCCACCGTGATTGTCTCATTGTCGACCGCGTGAAGTATAGATTCCCACGCCGTAACCTGCGCGCCGCATTCATCAGGTACAATCATTCAGGAGCCCATCGCCTAACGCCTTTCGCCTCTTTGATTGCGGCGAAGGTCGCGTTGCGGAAAGGCTGCCGAGGAGTTCGCCGTGGCTAGTCCGTTTCCTGGCATGGATCCCTTTTTGGAAAATCCCGCCTATTGGCTCGACTTCCATTCGCGGTTCGTCAACTGTTGGTGCGAGGCCATCGCGGACGTATTGCCCGCCAGTTACGAAGCCGGCATCGGCGAGCGTGTTTATCTGATCGAGCACGATCCGGACGTGCGCAAGCTGTGTTACCCGGACATGGCGTTGACGGGGGAGAAAACCCAAAGTTCAGTTCCGCCATTGTCGGCTGGGGGACTGGCCACTCTCGACCCGGTCACGGTCCCGTTGATGATTCTCGAGGGGCCGCGTGAAAGCTACATTGAAATCCTGCACCATCCCGACCGGACGCTGGTTGCCGTCCTGGAGTTCTTGTCGCCGGCCAACAAGGAGTACCCCGGACGGACAGAGTATCTCGCCAAGCGAATGGCACTGCTCAAGCAGAATGTTCACATGGTGGAATTGGATTTGCTGCTAGGCGGCCGCCGATTGCCCATGCAAGAGCCATTGCCACCCGCCGACTGCTTTTACCTCGTTTCGCGCGCGGAGCGACGCCCGGACTGTCAGGTTTATCGTTGGACCGTCAAGCAGCCACTGTCCAAACTCCCGGTGCCGCTGCGCGCCCCCGACGCGGATATCCTCATCGATCTTGCCGCCGTCTTTACTGTCGCATACCAGCGCGGGCGGTTCAAACGCCGGATCAATTATCAGGCGCCCGCACCCGCGGCCCTGAGTGACGACGATCGGCGCTGGGCGGCTGCCCTCGTCGCCGGCAGGCAGTAAGTTGTATTGCCTCACGATTGCTGCCTTTCCCCGTGTCGCCCCGCAGGCGGCCGGAGGCGGCCGGAGGCGGCCGGAGGCGGCCGGAGGCGGCCGGAGGCGGCCGGAGGCGGCCGGAGGCGGCCGGAGGCGGCCGGAGGGGCGACACGGACGGTGGGGATGCGGCCGCATTCGATTTAGAAACCAACGTGAAACTCCAGGGGGCAAGCCCCTGGCATCTTACGAAGAGACCCGGATTGCCCAGCACTCCCGTTTCACCACCCGCAATCAAAAGATGTGTAGAACAACGAGGGCGTAAGAGCCTATTCCGAAACCCGCTTGTGGTGTAGGCGACCCGCCTGCCAAGTTACGGGAAGAGCGCTGATTTCGGGCGAGCACATCGTACCCGAGGCAGCCTTGGAAGCCCTGGCAGAGAAGAACTTCGTGTTCACTGTGAAAGGGAAGGCAACTTAGTAACTATTCGCCCAGGACATAGGCGAAGATCAAGGGCGCGACGATCGAGGCGTCGGAGTTGATCATGAACTTGGGTGCGTCCTTGTCGAGCTTGTACCAGGTGATCTTCTCGTTGGGTACGGCGCCTGAGTACGAGCCGAACGACGTGGTCGAGTCGGAGATCTGGCAAAAGTAACTCCAAAGCGAAACCTTCTTTTCCAGATCCTGGATGATCAAGGGCACGGCGCAAATGGCGAAGTCGCCGGCGATGCCGCCGCCGATCTGGAAGAAGCCGGGCCGGTGCCGCTCGACGTTTTCGAGATACCAGCGCACCAGATGCTCCATCTGCTGCGTTCCGCTCTTGATGGCCGCATGACTTGCGACCTCGCCCTCCATCACGCGCGCGGCGAAGATGTTGCCCAGGGTTGAGTCTTCGTAGCCCGGAGCGTAGACCGGAATCCCCATGTCGTAGGCCGCCCAGACCCAGGAATGCTCCTTGGGAATCTGCCGCACGTCGTCGAGCACGCCTTCCTCGATCAACCGGTAGAAGTACTCGCAGGAAAAATACGATTCACCCTGGTCGGCCGCCTCGGTCCAATACTGCAAGAGCTTCCCTTCGATGTGCCGGATCACCGTTTCGGGAATGCAGGTGTCGGTGACGCGGTTGAAACCGGCGTCGCGCAATTCGAGCTCGTCGTCGGGCGAAAGATCGCGATAGTGGGGGACCATTTTGTATTCACGGTGCGCGACGAGGTTGAAGATATCCTCCTCGAAGTTGGCGGCGGTCGTCGAGATGGCATGCACCTTGCCGGCGCGGATCATCTTGGCCAGCGAGATGCCCAGTTCGGCCGTGCTCATGGCGCCGGCCAGGGCGAGCAGCATCTTGCCGCCCCCCTCGAGGTGCTTTTTCCAAGCCCGCGCCGCGTCGACCGTCTCGCGCGCGTTGAAGTGCCGGAAGTGGTGGTCCATGAATTCGGTGATGGTCATGGGCATGGCGTTAGGCGTTAGGCGTTAGGGCGGATCATCCCGGCCGCGTGGAGTATGTGGCTTTCGCCGCTAACGCGGCTTGCTCTCCGGCGGGGGATATCGGAGATCGGTTTTCTTCGCTTCGCTCTTTTTTCTTGCTCCCGTTGCTTCGCAACGCTCGTACCTGACCATGAATAATCCGGGCTCGCCCGGATTATTCATGGTCAACCGGCAAGACGAATCGGTACAGGGTCCAGTGCCGGTCGTCGGGACCGGCCAGCCGCTGGCCGTCGCGTCGCAGTTCGGCGGCGCCGGCGCCGTCTTCGACGAGCGCCCAGAGCACGGCCCGGCCCAACGCGAGGTGGGCGCTGAGGTCGGCGAACTCCTGGTAGCGGTTCGACAGCCCCGTGTAGCGACGCCCGCCGGACACGTCGTAAAACATCATCTGCCGCAGGATCCGAGGCACATCGAAACTCGCCGGATCGTAGGGCGTGTTGACGTGAATCAACGTCTCTTTCCGCTCGCTTCGCTCGCGGACCAGCTTCGCCCCCTTGAGCACGGCCTGGAACGTGATCTGGCTGCCCGCGCGCAGCGTTACGGTTCGGCCCGGCTTCAGTTCGTCGATCTCATACACCCACCGCCCGCTGGCCAGCATGCAGTTCGTGAGCGTCAGCGGTAGTTTGCTGGTTACCGAGCCGACGGCCACGCCGTCGGGCCCCGCGGTCAAGCGCGACTCAAGCGGCGGCTCGACCGTCTGTTGCCAGCGCGCGGTCAGTGCCTTGGTCGACCAGATCGGAATCGGCACGTCGTCGAGAGCGTCCAGGGAGGCCGAAAAGGAGTACGGATGCATCGGGGGCCCCAGTCCGATCGCGGCCTGCTCCATGCCTCCCAGCGCTCCGCCCGGCAGCCCTTGCCACGACATCAGCACTTCGGGGCCCTCGGCCTCGGCAACCGTTTCGGCCCGGCCCGGCGGTTCGGCCCGGCCCGGCGTTTCGGCCCGGCCCGGCGGTTGCGACTTGGGCGCCAGCGTCAGATCGTACGACTCATTGCCCGGACTGAACACGTTCAACCAGGTCGTGCCGCGCAGCAGGCCGCCGGCGACGTCGACGTCGACCAGATCGACCTGATTGACGCGCAGCGCGTGGCCCTTCCAGGCGCCGGCCAGCGCCAACGCCAGCCCGCAGAACGATACCGCAATCAAGGGGAAACTCAGCCAGGTCCACTCCATCCGCTTAATCCACCTGAGCAGCAGGAAGTCGAGAGGACCGATCAGGAGCACGTAGACGAACGCCAATCCGGCCACGAGACCGAAGTGAGCCAGCTTGACTCCCGCGAATTGGTCGAGCGCGCCGCGCAGTTGGCCGGCCAGGTCGGTGATGCCCAGGTAGGTCGCGGCGCCTTTGCCAAGCTCGCCCTCATCCTGGCCGCGGTCGGGCTTTCCGTCGAACAAGCGGGCGACGAACCCGTTTCGCCCCGGCCACTCGGCCAGGGGCGCCCGGCCCAGGTCGACGGCCACGAAGACGATCGTGCCGAACGCGCGCGGCGCCCGCACGACCAGCGGCAAGTCGCCGTCCCGCGCTTCGACCACTCCGGCCACATCGCGCAGCTTGATCGCGTCGAGTACACGGCGGCCGGGCGGGAAGACGATCGGGTGCGACGTCCCGCTGTAGGTTTCCAAGACGCCGGTTCGCGGCAGGCGGGTCGGGCCCGACAGCTCGCCCGGCAAGAAGCGGGCCAACGGCTCGCCGGGCGCGAACAAGCGCGGCGCATCGGGCCCCGCCGCCACCAACAATCGCCCTCCCAACTCGACCCATCGGGCCAAGGCGGCCGCTCGTTGGGAGTCGGGTTCCAGCGCCGCGTAAACGTCGGCTTCGGCCGCCGAGACGACAAGCCAATCGACCCCTTCGTAACCGTACCAGCGCGTGGGTAGCCGCGCGGCGGTGTCCAAGCCGACCACCGTGACCGGATCGGCCTGGTCGCGCCGCGGCCGGCCCAGGGCTTCGCCGACGCCCAACGTCCCGCCGAGCGTCAGCACCAATTGGCGCCGCGACGAGAGGGCCGGCTTGAATACCGCTGAACGCTCGTCGGCGGCGAAGACGCGGCGCGCGACGACCTGTTCGAGCTGCCGCAACTCGACCGACAAATCGCTTTTGAGGCGGCCGAACTTGACATAGACCAACGTCCTTGTTTCCTCGCCGGCGGCGAGCGTGAAAGGCTCTGACCTGATCCGGCTGCCGACGCCGTCGCCGTCAGGCACGGTCAATTCGACGCGAGCTTCCCATTCGCGGTCGCCCCCGCGCAGCGCCACTTCCACCGGCGTCCAATAGCCGACGCGGTAGTGCCCGGCGAAACCAACCTCGACCCCGACGATCGCCGGCCCGGCGGCCCGCGCCGGCCGGCCAAGGGCGACGAATGCGCAGGCCATGATCGCCAACCAGCGCCAGGCGGAACGACGATCGATCGGCGCGCAAGTCGATGGGATCATGGCTTCTCCGCCGCGGCGCAGGCGCAGACCACCTGCCCGCATCCTGGGCAGCCCAAGCCATACTTGCGCGAGACCGCCTCGGTCAGGTCGACGCCGACGACGTTGGCGATCGTCGTCAGCCAGGCCAGCACGTCGGCAAATTCCTCGAGCCGCTCGGCGTGCGTGCCCTGCCGCAGGCAACTGGCCAATTCGCCGACTTCCTCCATCAGCCACATGAACGTGCCGTCCACGCCACGCGCCAGATCCTTCTCCAGGTACATGTCGCGGATGATCTGTTGGAATTGAGCGATGGTCATCGTCGCGTCAGGCGCACTCGCGTGCCAACCTGGCCGGCGCGATGGGTCGGCGGGTTCGGTCGTCAAGGGTCGAGTTTCTCCAAAAGCGCTTGGGCGCCGGGGTAATCGGGATCGGTTTTCAACAAGGCCGCCAGCGCTTCGCGGGCCTTGTCCGGCTGCCGCGCCTCGACCGACGCCTGAGCCAGGGCGAACCGCCAGCCCGGTTCGTCGGACTTCAGGCCCAAGGCCACTTCATACTCGGCGACGGCCGCGGCGAAATCGTGGCTGCCGGCAAGCGCCTCGGCCCAAAGCCGATGGACTTCGGCATCCATCACGTCGACCTGGTTGGCTTGGTCCGCCCAGCGGGCCGCGAGGGCGAAGTCGCCCGCCTTGAGGGCGATCCGCGCCAGTTTCTTGCGGATGGCCGCATCGTCGGCGTCTTGCTCGGCCAGGCGGGTCAACTCCGGCGCGAGTTTCGTTTCGTCGCCGCTGGTCAGGTACAGCCGGGCAAGTGCCTTGGTCCAGTTCGTATTGGCCGGCTCGCTCTCAGCCCCCAGCCGGTACAGTGCTTCCGCTTCGTCGTACTGCTTGGCCTTGAACCGCAGTCCAGCCAGCAGGTTAAGCACATCGGGCTGCGGCGATCGCCGATCCAGGCACCCTTCCAACAAGGCCAGGGCTTCGTCGGTCTCGCCCACCACCAGGCGCACGCGGGCCAGCACGTAGCCGGCCAAGGGGTGCTTCGGTTGTTTCTCGTCGGCCTTTTCGGCCAGCTTCCGCGCCTGCGCGTAGTCTTTGCGGTCCAGATAGGCCCGCGCCAGCCGGGCCAGGAGGTCGGCGTCTTCCGTATCGGCCGCCTGGGCGCGCCGCAACTCGGCGAACGTCATGCTGGGCGGTTGGGCTTGCCGCGAAAGGCCGGCCACGACGTCACGCACGAACCGCGAATAGCCCTGCTCGAAAACGGCCTGCTCGACGCCGAACGCGCGCCGGAGCGCGGCCGGCGTTTCCAGATTGTCGCGGTACGCGGCCAGCATTCTCGCCGGCGCGTCGTCGCCGTACGTGGCGCGCATGTACTGAGCGTACAACTGGGCCTGGCAATAAGCCATCTGCCAGTCGAGCCCCGACTTGGGTCGGATGAACCCGAGGTTGATCGTGTCGAGGTTCAAAAGTTCTCCCTTGGGCACGCGTTCGGCCAGCAGGTCGTTCCAGGCCTGGGGCCGCGGCAACCCCTCGCTTTCGACCGCCAGCGCCTCGGTGAACCAGTGGGGGATGTTGAAATGGGTCTGTTGCAAGTTGAGCACATGGACGAACTCGTGCTTCAAGACGCGGGCCCAATTGTACTTCTTGGGCATGTCGTTGGGGCTGGCCAAGGCCACCATTTTCCCGGCGCAGGCCCCCACCGTGCCGACGTAGGGCAGCCCGACCATCCGGGCGCTGAACCAACCGTGGCCGTTCGTGTGACGCGCCCGCGAGAAGATCTCGAACAACGACTTGCCCTCCGGCTCGAAGCCAAACTGCTTGACCAACGACGGGTAGACCTCGGTTTCGAGGAACTTCGCCGCGTAGCGGGCCAACAACTCGTCGCGCCCCCGGTCGAACTTGATCGCGAAGTGCTCGGTCTCCAACAGCGCGTAACCGTCGAGCACGTCGAGCACCTTCAGGCTGTTGTCGACGCGGACATTGAACGGATCGACCGCGAACGATTCGTCAAGCAGCTTCTTGGCCTCGGCTTCGTCCCCCAGCCGCATGTACATCAGCCCCAGCGCCCCGCGCGCGGCCGTGAGCCGCGGCATCCGTTCGACCGCCTCGCGATAGTAGCGGGCCGCGGCGGGAAATCGGCGGGTCGTGTCCAAGGCGGTGGCCAAAGCGAAGTAGAACTCTCCGGCGTGCGGGTTGCGCTCGTCGACTTCAGCCAACAACCGGTCGAAGCGCGTGCCGGCCGGGTTGTCGCGCTCGATGAGTCCGTCGACCACGGCGTAAGCCGCCGCCAGCCGGCCCAGCGTCTCTTCAGCGACTGGATTGAGCGGCACGGCCGCCTCCAGTTCCTCGACCGCCTTGGCCGCTTCGAAGTTGGCCAACGACAGATCGGCCCGCGCCCGCTGCGCCGCGGCCAACTTGGGGTTCAGTTCCAGGGCGCGTTCGATCAACCGGCTCGCGTCGTCGAGTTGATAATTCTGCAATGCCAGCGCGGCCAGCGCGGCGTGGACTTCGGCTGAGTTGGGGTTGAGCCGGTCGGCTTGCTTCAGGGCGCGGGCGGCCTCGGCCTGATTGTACTTCTCCAGGAACAACAGTCCCGTCTCGTAATGGGCCGGCCAGTAGGTCTTGTCGAGTTTCAGGGCTTCGGGATACAGGTCGTTGACCAGGAACGAGAACTGCTTGGTCAAGCGGTGCCAGCGGGCAAATTGCGCCGCGGCCAATCCGACGAAGCGCAGCGTTTCAGGCGAAGTCACGTCGTGATCGTTGTAGTAGTCGACGAACCACTGGTAGGCGGCGTCGGCCTCGTCGAGCCGCCCCGCCGTGCGTAACAGTTCCGCTTCAATCCATCGGGCCGGCGGCGAATCGGCGTCACGCTTGAGCGCGTCATCGACCGCGGTCCGGGCCGTTGGATAGTCGCCCCGCTCGAAGGCGAGCTGGGCGAGTTGGGCGTGCAAGTCGGCGGCGTCGGGGTGCTTTTCGACGGCCACCGCGAGTGTCGTTGCCGCCTCATCGAGCTTGCCCACGGCGGCCTGGCAGCGGGCAAGGCCCAAGGCGGCGGCCACCAGGTCATCGGCCGCCAGCTTCGCATAAGCTTCTTCGGCTTCAGCGTACTTGCCGGCGAGAAGAAGCCGCCTCGCCGCGTCGAGTTGGCCGTCGGCCCAGGCCGCGGGCGCGGGGGCCAGCCAAACCGCGGCCAGCAGCCACGCCAAGGCCAAACCAAGAGAGGGGTTGAGTCGCATCATGTATCCACAAGGTCCGATTCGATTGACGTTAACTCAAGCCGCGCCGATTGGCAAGCCGTTCCGACACCCGGTTCGGCTCCGGACTCGACAAACGCGGCAAGAGGGGTACTGTACCATACTAGGATCTGGCGGCAGAACCGCCCGGCAGGCGGGACGCCCACACCACCATGGCGGTCCTGGGATAGGCACTGAGCGTCCGTATCCGATTTCATTCGTTCTCAATCGTTCGCATACGATGGATCTCGACCGTTACTCGCGGCAAGTGCGATTCAAGGAGCTTGGCGAAGAAGGCCAGCGCAAGCTGCTCGCCGGGCGGGCGCTGGTCTGCGGCTGCGGGGCGCTGGGTACCGTCATCGCCAATACGCTGGCCCGCGCGGGCGTGGGCCGATTGCGGATCGTCGATCGCGATTTCGTCGAAACGAACAACTTGCAACGGCAGGTGCTGTTCGACGAGGACGATGTGGCCAACAACCTGCCCAAGGCGATCGCCGCGGCGAACAAGCTGCGGAGGATCAACTCGCAGGTCGAGATCGAGCCGATCGTGGCCGACGTCGATCACACGAACATCGTGGCGTTGCTCGACGGCGTTGACGTGATCGTGGACGGCACCGACAACTTCGAAACCCGTTTTCTCGTCAACGACGCGGCGGTCAAGTTCGGCATTCCGTGGGTGTACGGCGGCTGCATCGGGGCGGGCGGGCAGACCATGACCATTTTGCCCGGCGAAACGCCCTGCCTGCGCTGCCTGATACAGGAGGCGCCGCCCGCCGGCGCGGCCGAGACCTGCGATACGGCGGGCATCGTCGCGCCGATCATCAACGTGATCGCCTCGATCCAAGCGATGGAGGCCATCAAAATCCTTGCCGGCCGGCGCGACGCGGCGCAGCGCTGCCTGTGGGTGTTCGACCTGTGGGAGAACCGCGTACTGCCGATGAAAACGGCGGGCTTGCGCGAGCAGGCCGATTGCCCGACGTGCGTGCGCGGCGAGTTTCCCTGGCTCGCCGGCCGGCGCGGCAGCCACTCCGCCGTGCTTTGCGGACGCAACGCCGTGCAATTGATTCAGCCCGACCGAGCGCATGTGTCGCTGGAGGCCCTGGCCGAAAAACTGGCCGCCGTCGGCCGCGTCACGCGGAACCCGTTCTTGTTGCGGCTGGCCGTCGGCGACTACCTGATCACGGTTTTTCCCGACGGCCGGGCCATCATCGGCGGCACCGACGACATCTCCACTGCCCGGATCGTGTATGCCAAGTACATTGGGGCGTGACCGTGTTGCCCCCTTGAGGCGGCTCCTTTTCCTTCATTGAACGAATTGGCGACAGATTGCCAGTAACCGAGCGTCTGCTTGGGCACCAGCCTGATCCGGCCGGCCTAACCCGGATTATTCATGGTCCGGGGAGGAACTCGCGCACTGTGCTGTAGCAGAATTCGCAAGAATTCTGGCGTAACTCGTGTCCACGGCCTGACTTCTTGCGAAGCCAGCTACGGGACCATGAATAATCCGGGCTAAAGTACTTTGCGAATTTACTCGGCCAGGACACCAACAGGAGAAGAGGCCACCGGTCCTCGGCATCGCCATCGACCCCTCCAACCATTTGTCGCGAAAACCCTCGTTTATCTTGATCGAGATTACATCAATTATCGTGAACGCTCTCAAAGGGGCGACACCGGAGGCGGCGCCACGCTCTCTGTCGCCCCTCCCTCTACCACGCGAGAGGATAGGGCAACGCTGAGGAGCGACCCGAGCGCTCGCGCTGGTGCCGGGAAATGGGCGGGAGTCTTCGCTCGCCGGGGACTCCCGCCGCCCGCCCCAGTAACAACATTTTCCGGCCCTAATGCGATAAACCTAACGTGGTGCATTGCACCACCCCGATGTCGGTTTTCGGCCCCCGCCCCGATCAGCGCGGTCGGACATATATCTAGATCTTCGGGGCTGGACGACATTCAATTTGTGCGTCGATCCTGGGGCTTACGCCGGCTTACGCCCCAGGTTCAGCTATGTCGTCCCTTCGGGACTGTCGGCTGAATGAATCCGCAATCAGCTGATACCCAGAAACCATCCGTTGAACTAACCGCTTCGCGGGGGCGGACAAGACTTTCCGTTTGTCGGTGGCGTGAGTTGGCGACCGTCACGGTGCGTCCTGCCGGGGTAAGTCGCGTTGTGCTGCCGCGACGGTTTGACACTTTG
>Ga0307372_10011028_pt1 | contig 12126 bp, 8 predicted proteins | sample OX1MG_FD_202533 | JGI IMG/M metagenome (GOLD analysis project Ga0307372, IMG submission 202533) | Soil microbial communities from Risofladan, Vaasa, Finland - OX-1 | ecosystem: Environmental > Terrestrial > Soil > Coastal area > Acid sulfate soil | place: Finland: Risofladan, Vaasa | collected...
GCGCCCTTCGTGATCGCGCTGGCAATCGTGATCGACATGATTCGCGAGCACCACGAACGCAACAAGCATTGAGACATGTTGCTATTCTACGAATATTTTCACGGCGATAATGGAGCAAGTATCGGCGTGAGCCATCAGACAGGTTGGACGGGCTTAATCGCGAATCTGCCGCAAGATCACGGACTCATATGATATGATAGAGCCGCATCAAAAATCGTCATAAGGATATCTTATACCATTATGCAGAAACAGGCGGATACGCTGGTAAGGATGAGCGCGCGCGCTAAAAAGACACTCCTGCTGGATGTCTATAAGCGGCGGCGCATCGAAGCATGCGGAGTATTGATTGGAACCATAGATGAGGCTGGTAACTGGCTCATCGAATTAGCGCATCCCATGCGTAACCCCTTTGACTCACCAGTTTACTTTGAATTTGACCCCGAAGATCTCCTGAATGTTGATCTTTTATATCCGGGAAAGGTGATCGGGGCCTATCATAGCCACCCAACCGGTTTTGCGAAGGCCAGCGGCACAGATCGCAAAAATATGAAGCGCGTAAACGTAGATCAGCGTATCCCCTGGGTCTGGCTGATCGCCTGCGGGCCTTTTGACCAATCTTTCGCATTATTTGAAGAAGAACACCATCATAAAAGCATTTCACCAGCATCCTCGATCATCGCATATCACCACTACGCGCACGGAGGACTGCGGCAAATCGACCTGCAATTTGATGACGAGAAATAAGAGTAGTCATGTAACACCGGATGCGCTATAATAGACGCCGATAAGATGTTCCAATTTATCTTTATTGATAGCGGAATAAGTGTGTAACGTGTTGCTACGTATAGCATCTTGATAGAGGTACAGGCAATGAAATGCCCGAATTGTGGAAATGAGTTAGACCCGAATGAGGTTTTCTGCGGACAGTGCGGCGCGCCAACCCGACCAACAGGCCTGCCGACAGAGATGGTTCAGATACCGCCCGCGCGCAGTGGACAACTTAATAACCCGTACAATACGCAAATAGCGCCCAACACCGGAACGTATAATGATGGCACACAACAGCCACCATACCCGCCCAGCGCTTACCCTCCCGCAGCCAACCAATCAACTATTCGGCCCTCTGGCCCGCAGCAACAAAGCGAGTTCTACCACGATGCGACAGAGGCTATGTCTATCATGCCAAATAGTGGGCAGAACTACCCGCCCGGCTATCCGCAACAGAGCTACCCGGGCGTCCCACCGCAAGGGGGCGTACCTGTTGCGAGCCATTATGTACCACCCATGCAGGCAACCAATGCTAATTATGGTGGCCCTGGTTTTCCGCAGGCCCCCGTTTACCCGACCGGGCAGGCTTATGGATCGCGCCCAGGAATGACACCGCCGCCAAAGCGCAACAATAATGTGGTAATGATTATTGCAATTATCTGTTTCGCGTGTGCTATTATTGCCGTGAGCGCGTTCGGCATTCTTTACCTGGTGCATAAAAGCCAGCCCAAAACGGCTATTACGCCGACACCGGGCATCACCGTAACCACTGCGCCATCACCCAACCCCAGTCCATCGCCGAGTCCCAGCCCATCACCGTCACCGAGTCCCAGCCCATCGCCTTCTCCATCCTTGACACCTACGCCCAGCGCTACACCGGACAACGGATTCTCGTTCTGCGGCAGTCCCTGCACTACCAATGGCTTCGAAACCGAATCTCCCAATGGCTGGCAGCAGGCAACGCCGGACTCAACGACGATCGAGTTTAACGATCCTCAACAACCTGATGCCTATGCCATTTTCAGAACGCCCGGAGCCACTACTGATGATGCCATCACACTCATCAAAAATGACCTGATCGCCAATTACGCCTCAAAACCCGGTTATACACCGCCAACTGCAACTTCTAGCATGAACATTGGCGGAGAAAGCTGGACCTATGAAATTGCAACATATCAGCTTAACGGCGCAACTGAGCAGGTCCAGGTCTACGCGACGGTTCACGGGGGCAACGCCTACATTATTGAACTACAAGGGCCAGCCGCACAGTTTACTACCTTCTACACCAGTTACTATCAGCCTATGCTCAACCAATTTGTGTTCCAACCGGGGTCGTAGGCGTGGAAAATAACAGAGATAGTGGATGACAATTACAACTACATTTGTTATCCGCAAAAATAGAAACCTGGCAGAAGGATTTGACTATTAGGACGTTGTAATGTAGCATGGCATGGGTGCGATACCCGATCCACGTTTTATGTTAAGAATGAGCAGGAGGGATGCAGACTTATGGCGGTACTGGCAATCATTGGAGCGCAATGGGGCGACGAAGGCAAAGGCAAGATTGTTGATGAACTATCAATGCGGGCAGACTTCGTGGTGCGCTACCAGGGTGGTAGTAACGCGGGACATCGCGTGGTGCATGAAAAGGGCGAATTCGCCTTTCGGCTTGTGCCATCCGGTATTCTTTTCCCTAACACGACCTGTATCATTGGCAACGGCGTGGTCGTTGACCCCAAAGGATTGCTCGACGAAATACAAGAGCTACAAAGCCAGGGGATCGATACTTCACACCTGTTCATCAGTGAGCGCGCGCACGTGGTCATGCCCTATCATTTTCTGCTTGACAAAATGGAAGAAGAAGCACGCGGCGCGGATAAGATCGGCAGCACTCAACGCGGCATCAGCCCCGCTTACGTTGACAAAGCCGCCCGTATCGGCATTCGCATGGCAGACCTGCTCGATGTTGATACCTTCCGAGCCAAACTCGCGTCCATCCTCCAGCAGAAGAATCGCATGCTTACACAGATTTACGGGCAGCCGCCGCTTTCTCTCGAAGAGATTCATGGCGAATATTTCGGCTATGGCCAGCGTTTGCGCCCGCTCATCGTCGATACCCAGGCCATGTTACACGATGCGCTTTTCGAGCGCAAAACCATCCTGCTTGAAGGCGCGCAGGGCGCGCTGCTCGACATCGATTTCGGCACCTATCCTTTCGTCACTTCCTCTGCAACGATGGCAGGCAACGCTTCCAGCGGCGCTGGTCTACCGCCGCATTCGATCGACCGCGTGATAGGAGTGTACAAAGCCTACATCACCCGCGTTGGCAGCGGCCCTATGCCCACGGAACTCTTCGACGCAGCAGGCAAGGAGATGAGCGACCGGGGGCATGAATTTGGCACAAACACGGGCCGTGCGCGTCGCTGTGGCTGGTTTGATGCCGTCGCGGGTCGTTTTGTAGCGCAGTTGAACGGTATGAATGCCGCCGTCATCACAAAACTGGACGTGCTTGACACCTTTCCCACTATCAAAATTTGCACAGCCTATCAATTGCACGGCAAGCTAGTCCACAGTCTCCCCGCCACACAAAGCGACCTCGCGGCCTGTGAACCGATCTATGAAGAAGTCGAAGGCTGGCAGTGCGATACTTCGAATATCTTATCCTACGAGAATTTACCACAGGCCGCGAAGAACTACTTAAAGCGTATTGAAGAGCTACTTGAAACGCCCATAGCGCTGATATCCGTCAGTCCCCAGCGCGGCAGAACAATTCTAATACAGGACGTACTGGCAGAGCCTGAGTTTGATTCGCGCTATCCGCGCAACGCGCGCAGGTTTTAATGTTTCATACCAAACCACGCTCTCAGCTACACTGGTGTAGCTGAGTAGGTGATAATCATGCCCGCAGTGGCAGTGCGCACACCACTTGTACAATAGAGAAAGCCATCAGGCAGGCCACTCGGCTTTTGCTTTAACTGCTGGTTAATATTTGACTCAAACAGGGTAACAAAGCCCGTAACAGGAATGCCACTGACATCCGCGTGAACGACGTGAATTTGTAATAGACAATTGCTGACATAGGGCTGCACGACAAGCGTAAAATGCCTGGTCAAACCAATGCCTAGAAAGGTAAATGTATCGTCGGCGTTAATTGTCATCTGGTCCCCATTAGCGAGATCCACCTGGACATTCTCTATCATACCTGGCGCACCCGATTTGAGCAGGTTCGTTCTTACAAGGCTGGTGATAAATGCCTTATCAACCTCGACAGTAATATCGGTTTTGCCAGGCTGCGTTGTTGACAATATTTTTCCGTCACCTTGAAGCCCATACAATACAAGTGAGCCGATACCTATCATGATCCCTAGCAACAGCGCGACAACGGGTATGATGATACGTCCCGGTCGGCTTCTCAAGGCGGCACGCACGCGGGCTAAACGTTGTTTTCGAGGAGGTTTGGGCGGTGGCGTCGGCTGCTGCAGGGGTGAAGTAAGGGGGGTTGATGGATTATTCATGACATGTTCTCCTCTAGCGATCACCCGCGACCGGAACTTCCTCAAGCTTCATAGAGAGCAAACGCGAGACGCTATCGCCACCCATCGAGACGCCGTAGATGACCTGGGCAGCCATCATGGTGACGCGATTGTGTGTAATTACAATAAACTGCGTGCGCTGCGCCAGTCGCTTCAGGATTTCGCAAAAACGCGTGACGTTCGATTCATCTAGCGCCGCATCGACTTCATCGAGCAGGCAAAACGGCGGCGGATTGATCTCCAGCAAGGCAAAGAGCAGCGCAGCCGAGACAAGCGCGCGCTCGCCTCCAGAAAGCAGGGCCAGGTCCTGCACCTTTTTTCCGGGGGGCTGCACAATTACCTCGACACCGGCTGGCATGGCGGAGACCTCGGAGCGTGAATTGCCCTCTTCCTCATTTTTGGCGGCAATCAGTTCAAGGCGGGCATGACCTCCGTTGAAAAGTGTAGTGAAATGTTCGCGAAAACGGGCATTGACCGCCTCAAAAGTGGTCTCGAACTGGCGCGCCATGGTGGAGTCCAACTGGCTGATGATGGCGCGCAGGTGCAGGGCCGCCTGCTCCATGTCGGCAATTTGCGTGGTGAGAAATTCAAAGCGCGTGCGTGTCTCTTCATACTGGCGGGGCGCATCGGGATCACTACCTCCAAGCGCCTTGAGGCGGCTGCGCAACATATCCACGCGTCTGCGCAACTTGCGTAGTTGTGTCTCCTCTTCTTCCGAAAGCTCCGCCATGTCAAGGGCAGCGTTTGTTTCCCCGCTTCCCGCGTTCTCGTCGTTTGCATTATCAAGATCTGTTCTGGCGGCGTAGCGTGCCAGTTCGCCGGGGTCGGTTACGTCCATTTCCTCTTGCAATTGTTCCAGCAAGGTTTCAACGGCGTCCCGCGCTTTCTGGCTGTCCAGCAAACAGCGGCGATAGGCCACCTCCAGTTCATTGAGTGTATGACGAAGCTGTAGTGTTTCCCGTTCAATGGAAAGAATTTGCGTATCGAGATCAGCAGCCCTTGCTTCGGACAGTTGGAGCCTGTGGGTAAGTTCCTGCGCGCTCGCCCGCGCCTGTTCGAGTTGCGCGCGGTGCAAGTCGATACTGTCGCGTAACACCTGAAACTGCGTCTGAGCTTCCAGCACGCGTGCCGCGCGCTGCTCAATCTGGGCTTTCAAATCCTGGGCCGATGTGTGTTGTGCCGCCAGTTGCTGGCGCAGCGACTTCGCCTCCTGTCGTTTGACGGCAAGGGCTGTACGCGCCCGGCCAAGTTCATCTTGCTGGCGGCGAAATACCAGCGTGCGCTCTTCTACCTCGCGCTGGAGTTCCTCAACCAGCCCGGTCAATTCACGCTGCGATTTCTCGTGCGCGCGCACTCGCTCGCTAGCGGCCTGTACTTCCTGCTCCAACCCGGCGAGTTCTGCCGCCAGTTGTTGCTCGACAGAGCGCGCCAGTTGCAGTTCAGTCTGGACGCGATCAAGCTCACGCTGCGTTGCGGACAGAGCTTTATTGCATTCGTTGATAGCATTGGCATTGCGCTGTAACTCTTTATCAACCGCGCTCTGTTCGACGCGGCGTGCCTCCAGGCCACGCTGTGCCTCGCTTATCATGCCATTCAGCTGGTGAATCAGAGTGACATGCTCCTCAAGCTGGCCGGGCAATTCACGCAGTTCGCGTTCGTAGGTCAGCAAACCCTGCTGGCCGCCCTCTTTGCTGCTGCCGCCCGTCAGCCAGCCACGCGCGTGCAAGACTTCGCCGCCCAATGTCACCAGTAATTGCAGGCTACGCTCAACGCCCGCCTGCCGTTTCTGGTTCATAAGATCAAGCAGCGCGCGCGCCGTCTCAAGATCATGCACAATGACCACGCCGCGCAGCATGCGCTGAAAGAGGGGGACAAAACGCTGCTCGCACTGTATCAAACGCCACGCCAGCCCCTTGACCTTATCTCTTGACCCGGACGCGCTTTCTAGCAAAGCATCGAGCGCGGTTACTTCCGCCTGCGCATGCCCATCATGCTGGCTCTCAGCATCCACCAGCCAGATGAGCATGGCTTTCCCCGAGCGGTTCTGGCGCAAGAAGTCCAGGCAGAGACGCGCGTCATCGAAGGTCTGCGTGACAACCGCCTGCAAATAAGGGCCGAGCGCGGCTTCCAGAGCGCTTTCTAGACCTGCGGGAGCAACACCCAGTTGTGGAACAGGACCAAGCAGCCCATTTAGTTTACCGGCGGGAGCGCGCAGCAGTGTACGCACTCCATCGCTGTAGCCGCTGAGGCTGGCGCGCCAGTTGTTGAGCATGTGCAGTCGATCTGAGACCGCGCGTCGCTGGCGCTCAGCCTCGTTCAAGGCCTGCTTAAAGCGCTCGATCTCCTGCTGCACATCGCTTATGGCGCGGTTTATGGTCTGCCTGCGAGCGGTTATTTGTTGCTCTTCGTGGCGCGCAGTATCGAGCCGGGCGCGTTCTTCGAGCTGGCGCGTTTCGAGCGTGCGGATCGTTTGCTGTGATCCGGCAATGGTGTCACGCCGCGCCGCCAGCACGCGGTTCCGCTCGCCCACCAGCTTCTGCTGTCTACCAAGGTCAGACTGACTGGCTCCCAGGCGCGCCTGTACTTGAATAAGTTCGCTTTGCGACGAGCGCAGGCGTCGCTCATCCATCTCGAACTCTTTCTGCGCCTGCGCTACTCTCCCCTCCATGGTGGCCAGCGCGGCTGCATCGTCATCGATTGCGTCATCGGCCGCGTCGCATTGCTCTTCCATATCGATCAGTTGCCGTTGGGCAGCGATCAGGCGCTCGCGTAAGCGCAATTCCTCCTGTCGCTGCTCCTCCTGCTGCCGCTCCAATCCTACGATACGTTCCTGGCTGACTGCGATCTCGCGTTCGACGCGCTGTGCCACTGAACTGGCTGCATTAACCGCTTCACGGGCCTGCGCATTATCGCTTTGAGCTTGCTGCCTTTTGAGACGCAACGATTCCCTGCGCTGCTCGGCTGCGCGCACCGACTCCTCCACCCGCTGCACCTGTTGCGCCATTGCCAGCTCGGCTTGCTCCGTCTTTTCCTTAACGGCGAGCAGGCGTCTCCATTGCAGGGCATACCAGGTCAGCAAGACTTCTTGCAACTCGCTATTAAGCTGCAAAGATTCGACGGCGCGGCGTGCCTGCTCTGCCAGAGGTTCCAGGCGCGGCTCAATCTCGCTCACGATGTCGCGTAGGCGTTCGAGGTTCTGTTCCGTCTGTCGCAGGCGGTTTTCAGAATCGCTACGCTGTACCTGATATGGCCGGATGCCGGCGGCATCCTCAAACAGGCCGCGGCGCTCCTCAGCGCGCAGGCTCAGGGCAGCATCGATCAATCCCTGCCCGACGACGGTATACGAATCATGCCCGATGCGCGCCTGTGCCAGCAACAAGACGACATCCTTGAGGCGCACTTTCTGCTTATTGATGAGGTATTCGTTCTCGCCAGAACGGTAACTGCGCCGCGTCACCGTGAGTTCGCTATATTCGGAGGGAACCCAGCCCGTGCTATTATCAAGCGTCAGCGATACTTCCGCCATGCCAAGCGCGGCTTTGCCATGTCCGCCGGAAAAGATGATGTCCTCACTCTTTTTGCCGCGCAACTGCCGCATGCTCTGCTCGCCCAGCACCCAGCGCACCGCATCCGCCACGTTGGACTTGCCCGCGCCATTTGGCCCCACTACCGCCGTGATGCCTGTGCTAAACTCCAACTGGGTGCGCGTGGCGAAGCTCTTAAATCCCAGCATTTCCAGGCGTTTTAGATACACTGTGTTGCCAATCCTTTAACCAATCTCTATAATGTGGTTAGGATAATATCATAGTATAGTCAATCCGTCGAGTGCGAATTTATGCCGAATGCCTTGCCAATCTGCGTAAGTGCTGAGCATCTGACACTTCCTAGCTCTTCAGAGAGTCTATAGTAGAGAACACTCAACTATTCGCAATAATTTACGCATGTGGAGCTATGTTACTATTTTTTCATTTGCCCGTGCTTGCCAGCACGCTGCTGGTTTCAATTATTGCTATCTTTACCCTGGTCGGCATCATGGTGCGCCCGTTCAAGCTCGACGAGGCGCGTATTGCGCTGGGCGGTGCCGGTCTGCTACTGGTCGCCGGACTCATTAACCCCCTGGACGCGCTGACGACTCTGTTACAGGATTGGAATATCTTCTTCTTTTTCCTGGGCATGATGTCGCTTTCCGCGCTGGCCGATGCAGCGGGGCTGTTCGACTGGCTGGCGGCGGGGGCTGCACGCTTATCTGGCGGCAGTTCCAGGCGGCTTTTCTTCAATGTTTTCATTCTGGGCAGCCTCATCTCGATGGTGCTCTCCAATGACGCCACGGCGCTCATTCTCACACCCATCGTCTATACGCTGGTAACGCGCCTACGCCTGCCCGCGCTGCCATTTTTGTTCGCCTGCACCTTCATCGCCGATACCGCTTCTTTCTTGCTGCCGGTGAGCAACCCCATCAATATCATTGTGCTGACGATGTTCAAGCTGGACCTGTGGACATTTTTGCGCCTGCTGTTTATACCCGCGCTCGTGGTGATTGGCATCAATATGCTGGTGTTCTTTCTGCTCTACAGGAAACAGTTAAAGGGCAAATTCGACATTAAACGCCTGACGACGAGCGCAAACGCCATCCGCCACCGCGCCTACTTTCGTTACACCTGTTCAGTACTGCTCCTGGTGGTGGTGGCCTACATTGTGGCATCCGCGACGCAATTCCCGCTTTCGATCGTCGCGTTGGGTGGCGCGGCGTTGCTGTTCATCGGCGCGCTGAGTTGGAAACAAACAAGCATACGCGATGTGGGCAGGCACGTTTCATGGTCGATTTTTGGCTTCATCGCTGGCATGTTCATCGTGGTTCGAGCGGTCGAGGATACACACCTGACGGCACAGTTTGGACAACTGTTGCTCCACCTGTCGGGCGGTAGCAGCTTCGGCGCGGTGATGGTTGGCACTGCTGGCGCGGCCACCGGCACCAATCTAATCAACAATGTACCCATGGCGGTGGTGCTGACATCAGCGCTACAAAGCATCCAACATGCCTCGACTACTACGCGCCTGGGTTTTATCGCCGCGACCATCTTCGGCTGTGACCTGGGGCCAAACCTGACCACCGTTGGCTCGCTGGCAACCGTGCTCTGGCTTTTGATCCTGCGGCGGCGTAATATAGAGGTATCCGGGCTGGACTACTTCAAAGTGGGCATCATAGTAACGCCGTTGATGCTGCTGGCCGGAGCACTGACCATCTGGCTGCTTTTACGCTAAATCTCTAGCCTTTCGTTCTCGATGCGAGCGAATGTTAATTCAGGAGGGAAACAATGAAAGTCCTGTGTTGCCTGGATGGTACGAATAGCGAAGAGATCAGCAATGCAGTGAAAAATATGCTGCCGGCTAGCTCGCTTACTATCGGGTTGATTTACGTTACAGATAGCGGCCCACATGCAGAGATCGAACGCAGTCGCGAGCGTTTTATGCGCGCGCCACAGCTCGATCCCCGCAGGCGCAATCAAATGCGGGACGCGGAGGCCAGCGCTGCGCAGGATATCCTGGAAGAAGGAAAACGCTATTTATCTGGCGCAGAAATTTTCCAGAGAACAGGAAGGCCAGAGCGTGAGATCGTAAATTTCGCGGTAGAGTGGAATGCCGGACTGATCGTGATCTGCCCGCGCTCGCCTCGCGGCGGCGGCCCGAATATTGGCCCTAAATCTGTCGGTCACGTGGCGCGTTTCGTGCTTGACCACGCGCCCTGTCCAGTACTACTGGTGCGCCCGCTGCAGCGTATTACCGTCTCGCCGGTACCCCCCGCGCCTCCCATACCGCCTGTCCCGCCAGGATAAGCCACTCACTATGCTGCTGCATCACAAAACGATTGTGTCCTGTTCCGCCTCTGGCGCAAACTGAGCGGCATAGAGTCGCTGGTACAGGCCTGATTGCTGTAGCAACGCCTCGTGGGTTCCTCGCTCGACGATGCGCCCTTGCTGAACGACGAGAATCTGGTCGGCGCGTTGTATCGTCGAAAGCCGGTGGGCAATGGCGATCACCGTGCGGCCTTCGACCAGTTTCTCCAGGGCTGCTTGAATAAGCCGCTCCACCTGAGAGTCAAGCGAACTGGTGGCTTCGTCCAACAGCAAGTAGGGAGCCTGGCACAGTAAAGCACGAGCGATAGCCACGCGCTGCTTCTCACCGCCGGAAAGCCGGTAGCCGCGCTCGCCGACAATCGTGTCCAGCCCATCCGGCAATCTATCAATCAGGTCGCGCAACTGCGCGGCTTGCACAACAGCCTCGACATCATCCCTGGTTGCATCAGGAACTCCATAGCAGATATTCTCATGCAAACTCGCGTGGAAGAGGAAGAGTTCCTGCGTGACTACCGCCAGGCGGCGACGCAGGTCATGCTGCGCAATATCAGGCAGCGCGATATCATCAAGCTTGATGCTTCCACTGGTGGGATCATAAAAGCGCGCAGCTAGCGATAGAATAGTAGATTTACCTGCCCCGCTGGGACCTACTAGAGCGGTGAGTTGACCGAGTGGAGCAGTGAAAGAGACATCATGCAGTATCTCTTTATTGCTGGCCTTACCTGGATAGCTAAAGCTGACCTTCTCGAAAGCAATTCCTTCTGTCGCAATCAGAGGCAATGGTTGTGGCACTGCCGGTTCAGGGACGCTGGCAGGGACTTCAAGATACTGGAAAACCCGGTCAAACAGGGCCAGACCGCCGAGCAGGGTCGCGTTAGCTCCAGCTAACGAAGACGCCGGTGCATAGAGTTGGGCAAGGTAGGTGGCAAAGGCGACGATTGTACCCAACGCGACCTGGTGCGTGATGACGAGATACGCTCCATACGTATAAAGCAGTGCAGGACCCAGAGCGGCCAGGCTCTGCACAACAACCGAGAGCCATTGTCCCACCACCAGCTGCCCTACCTGCTCCTGGCGCACCCTGGCATTGACCTTATCGAAGCGTTGTGCCTCGCGTTCCTCCGTGCCAAAGCTCTTAACGACAATCGCTCCTGACAGGCTGAGCGTTTCTTCAAGCGCCACCGAGAGATCACCAAGCGCGGCCTGTGCCCGCTCCATAGCCGTGTAACGTCGCCTGCCAAAATGCAGGATGGGAAAGGCGAACGCGGGCAGAGCAACCGCTGTTACCAGCGCCAGACGCCAGTTGATGCTTATCATTATTGCCAGTGAGCCAATAAGGGTTATGAGATTGGCAAAGGTTCCTATAAAGGACATTGTGAGGACGTTTTGCAGACCTCCGGCATCGTTTAGAAAGCGCGTGTGGATTTCGCCGGAGCGCGTCCAGGTGAAAAATTCGAGGCCGAGCGATTGCACATGCCGGTAAAGGCGCTCGCGCAGATCGGCGATCAGACCCTGGGCAATGATAATGCTCAGGTAGTTCTGGCCCATCCCCAGTAGAGCGCTCCCAATGGGAAAGAGCACAAGTCCCCCTCCAAGCAGGAGAATAAGCCTGAACTGATGTTGTGGAATGGCTGTGTCGATCAGTCCGCGGATCAACAATGGGGGGATCAGTCCCAGACTAACACCCAGAATCGTCACAAACGTCCCAAACACGAGTTGCCAGCGATAGACGCGAAGAGCTTGCCAGACGAGAGAGAGCGTGTGTGAAATATCAGGTTTCCCATCGCTTAGATATTTCATCGAACGTTGCTGATTCCAGAGCGTTCCCATCCCACCGCCCATGCCCCCGAAACGACCACCACCAGAAAGTGCCATAGTATGTTCCTCCAACTGTACTTCCAGCGATTTTTAACGAGGGAATTACCCTATCTTTCTACCCTGGCATACCCTGTCAGGCTCCAGTTTGTACA
>Ga0307372_10011030_pt1 | contig 12124 bp, 9 predicted proteins | sample OX1MG_FD_202533 | JGI IMG/M metagenome (GOLD analysis project Ga0307372, IMG submission 202533) | Soil microbial communities from Risofladan, Vaasa, Finland - OX-1 | ecosystem: Environmental > Terrestrial > Soil > Coastal area > Acid sulfate soil | place: Finland: Risofladan, Vaasa | collected...
TCCGCCCATGCGGTGCGGCGCGGCCTGGAACGCGTGCGCCGCCGGCGCGATCTCGGGTTCGCATTCCTGCATCATGCCGGCCTATTTTTTTGATCACGTTGTAACTATATTATGCGAGACTCAGTAATTGCAAGTTACTGCAAGCACAATCTGGAATAATTCACAGCGCGCGCGATAGCGTGTTGGAAGTGTGTCTCTGAGTTTTCGTTGTTAAGTGCGTGCTGCACTAATTGGCTAGCGCAGCTGGCTGTCCTTGCTGCCGCGGCGATTGTAGAGGCTGTGGGTTTTAACTTGTTCATCAGCTTGATTCTGGCAGCGGATGCACAGGCGCACACCGCGGATGGCCGTGCGCCGTGCCGCCGGGATTTCCTCGCCGCAGGCTTTGCAGTGTGTCAAGCTCTCACCCTCCGGCAGGCGGCTGCGCACGCTCTTGAGCGCGTCCTCGATGCTGGCGTCGATCTGCTCCTGCACGGCGCCGTCTTTTGCCCAGCCACTCGCCATACCGCCTCCTAACTACAGGCAATGATTGTACGCTACGATCAATATAAGGCATTTATTGCATATCGTTAATAGGCTGTTACATGCAGTGTGTATCGCGATCCACATGTACGCGAAGATTTTTTATTTAACGATGTCAGGGTGGAGAGTGTGAAGAGCAACAAGCTGGATGCTGTGCACGAAGTGTTGTTGATGGGCCCAGGGCCGTCATGCGTGTACCCGGAAGTCTACCGGGCACTGGCGCGCCCGACACTTGGGCATCTCGATCCGCTGTTCATCGCCATCATGGACGACATCAAGGCGTTGTTGCGCACGCTCATGCAGACCACCAACCACGCGACCTTGCCCATGAGCGGCACTGGCTCGGCCGGCATGGAGGCGGCGTTCGTGAACCTGGTGGAGCCGGGCGATGCTGTGTTGGTGCTGGTTAACGGCGTGTTCGGCAAGCGCATGGCCGATGTGGTGGGGCGGCTGCGGGCCCAAGTGGATGTACTGGAATTTGAATGGGGTACGCCGGTGGTGCCGGAGAAGGTCGCCGGCAAGCTTATGGCCAAGTCGTACGCGCTGGTGGCGGTGGTACACGCGGAGACCTCGACGGGCGTGCGCAACCCGGTGGCAGAGATCGGCAAACTCGTGAAGCCCGCGGGGGCGCTGTACCTGGTGGATGCTGTCACCAGCCTCGGTGGCATCCCGGTGCAGATGGATGCCTGGGGTATCGACGTGCTGTATTCGGGCACCCAGAAGTGCCTGTCTTGCCCGCCGGGACTGGCACCGCTGAGCTGCTCGGAACGGGCGCTGGCCAAACTGCACGGGCGTAAGACCCAGGTGCCGAACTGGTACCTGGACCTGTCGCTGCTACTAAGTTACTGGGAAGGGGCCAAGCGCGCCTATCACCACACGGCGCCGATCAACATGCTCTATGGGCTGTACCAGGCGCTGCAATGCGTGATAGCCGAAGGCCTGGAGAACGTCTACGCTCGGCATCGGCAGATGCATGATTTTCTGGTGGTAGAACTCGGCAAGCTGGGGTTGGAGATGCTGGTCGCGCCGGCCTACCAGCTGCCGATGCTCAATGCCGTGAAGGTGCCAGCGGGCGTGGACGAGGCCGGCGTGCGTGCGCAGTTGCTAAGCGAGCACCGCATCGAGATCGGGGCAGGGTTAGGTCCGCTGGCGGGCAAGATCTGGCGCGTGGGACTCATGGGGCACACGGCGCGCGAGGCGAATGTGCGGCGGTTGATCGAAGCGCTACGCGTGGAGCTTTGATGCGCGCCTGGAAGGCGGTGTGTTGGATGTCCGTCTTAGCCACAAGTTTTTTATACCGCAAGCACAGGCAACATCCTTTTAATACGCACAAAATCTCGGCATGCGCGAAGTCTAAGCATGTGATGGGTTTGGGAAAAGCCGGGATGGATGGATTCGCGCGGGCGGATTGGAAATGTATTCACTTAAGCCCCGCTCTTTTGATCTGCAGTGACTTGTATTATCGTGGTCGGCCCTAAGGGTTTGTTTGTGGAGTTACCAATGAAAAACAGCTTTTACGACACCCTCGCATTTGTCGGTCGCGTGCTGGTAGCGGCAATCTTCATCTACGGGGGAATCAGCAAAATCACTGGCTATGCGCAAATCGCTCAATTTATGAATGCCCACCATATCAGCGGACATCTGCTGCCGTTGGTGATTGCGCTTGAACTCCTGGGAGGTCTGGCGCTGGTATTCGGCGTACTCACGCGACTGGTGGCCGCGGTACTTGCCGCCTATTCGGTGGCCGCCATCTGGATTTTTCTGTTGCCACCTGCCAATCAGACTATGCTGATCCTGGTGCTCGCCGAGATTGGCATGCTCGGCGGCCTGCTGAGTTATGTGGCGGCCGGCGCCGGGCGCTTCAGTGTGGATAGTATCTGGTTCAAAAAATCTTAGATGTATGAACCAACCTGGCTGGCGTCCACAGGATGCGGACGTTGCTGCCGCGCATGGTATTAGGACGGGTGACAAATTCTGAAAATTTCGATTAGCTGGATTCGCAGTGCGGTTTGAAACATCTCAAATCAAGTCTTTATAGATATCGAGCCGGTCAAGAGCGCACGGAGTCCAGCAATGGTCCGAGATCGTGCTTGTCGGCAGCGTGCAACGCCGTCACATAAGTTTTTCGAGTCTGCGTGGCATCCACAAGACCTTCCCGGCCCCAGGAAAAGCGGGGACGGTCAAGTGAAACCAGCAGCAGGTCTGTTGCGGTGCGCGCATGGTGGCCATTGCCGTTCGGGAATGGATGGATTAGCGTCAGCCGATGATGGAAGCGCGCAGCGATTTCATCCGATGGGTAGGTGCCGGTCTTGATCCAGCGCGGTGGTGATCTTTCTGATCTTGGTCTATTTTCTGTTTAGACCTGTCGCAACACAGTACTTCACTGGAAACGGGGTGCACGACAACTTATAAAACCTTGATTGAAAAGGGCACTGACCTTGACCCCTTAAATTCGGGAAGGAATCCTGCCGGATCCGGAGAATGGTGGCCATCCGGACCCGGCAGGTAAACGCAACTACCAGCCTGTCTCAGTCTCCCTGATCGTCATTGGTCGGCAGTAGATCACACGTTGCGGCATCCGTCACCGCAGTGACGGCGCTGTTTGCATTTTCGATGGTCCGGTTGTAGCACAGGGGGGGTCCCCCGCCGTTGCTCTGGAACTCGAAATGCTGCGAACTAGTCATTCCCGAGTTCCCAACTATAGAGAAACCGGGACTCAGGATGAGCGTGTCCTGCGCCTTTACGTCATTCTTTTCCGCAACTGCAGACTTGCCTCCCGGCAGGCCCAGTTTGTTCTGGTAGTCTTGCTCCACGGTCGTTGCGATGTCGTAATTCCCGTTCGAATCTTGGAAGAACTTGTAATCCAGGTTGAGCGGGAAACTCCAGTTCCTTACGGAGGTACGGGTCTGTCCACCCGGCCCGGAGATCTGCGTGACGGTCTTCACTGGGTTGATGAGCACGATGTCCTGATCGTAGATCGCGTTATTGATCGTGTACGTCTGGGCGTTCGCAAACTGCAGGTCCTGATCCACGGTCGTGTTCTGACGCCCATCAGGCAGATTGATGTAGCCGGAAAGATGCGTGTGAGCGTCGGAGCTCACCGTCAGGGAACCACCGACATCGCCGGAGCTGTCTACCACCAGGTTGTCTGTAGTCTGCGGGCTAAGAGCCGGCACATCCATGGCGGTGACCCCGCCGGTGATCCGACCCGCCCGCGGATCCTGGTACACGAGAACACTCGCAGCTACTGAGAAGTAGTTGCTTGAGTTGTAGACGCTCACCGAAATGGTGTGGGGTTGCCCATCATCCAGTTCGGCCACGAGCGGGGTCAGGTTAACCCGATAGGCCTTGAAATTCAGCGTCTGGGCGCCGGGTGTGGGCCCCCAGAGATCGGGGTCAATGCCGCCGGTATAGATCCAAGGCGAGATCGGGGCATAGGCCACCGCCTTACCGTCGATCTGGACCACCGCTTGGCGGTAGCCTGTGCCTCCGCAGCTCTGCAGCTCGCTCTCGTACTGGTCCGGGACGCAGCTGTACCAGAACTCGTCGCCGATCTGGCTTTGAGCGATGATGTCCACGTACATCTGGGTCATGTTGGTCGGGAACGTGAACTGCTGCGAGAGCAGACTGGAAGTTGCGGGCAGATAGGCCGGCTGATTTCCTGAGTTTAGTGGGAATACCGCCGAAGGCACATCGGCTTTGCGAGGATCAGTTTGGCTGTGATCGCGTCCCTGTGAGTACGGGTAAAAGTACAGATACCCGCTGCCGTTGATGATTCCGGTGTAGGTGCTATTGACGATGTTGAAGATCGTCATGGCACCGGACTGCGGCCGCGCCAGCAGCGCACTGTAGTCCGTGACATCCTTTTCAATATTCCAGGTCGGCCCCAGATCATGGCGCGGTTCCGGAGTCGTACCGAAGTACAGGTTTGCATTGCCGAGGAACAGGTAGGCGGTCCGGTCAAACTGGCGCCCGGGAGTCACGCTGAAATTCCCGACCAAAACGACTTTGGCCCAGGGTGCCGGGCACGCCGCCGGCGGCGTGTAAGCGAACGGCCGGGGTGCGTAATTGTCAAAGGATTCGGCCTGGAACAGAGGGACGATGCAGGGACTTGTCTTTGGATGCGAGACCAACAGGTCCGCAGTGGCCTCATCCCGTTGCCCGATGACTGGCTTGGGCGGCACGTTCAGTATTTGCTGTGAATCGAACGGATTGGCGCGGACGCCCGGGAGAAAGAGGGGCAACCCCAGCAAGAGACCAGCGATTTTTAATAGTTTCTTTGTATGCATGTATCACTCCTTAGCTTGAAGGGTCAATGTATGAGATGGAGAGGGGAAGAAAACACCACCCGGCCACACGGTGTGCAACCAAGGCCTGATCAGACACGCATTGCGCATGTGCCTTAAAATCCCCCTCGTTCATGATGTCCAGTCGGCGACGCTATCAAGGTCTGCGGCTTAGTGGGCGGGTATTTCAACTCTAGTTCATAACAATCATTTGTCAATGCAAAAACCGGGATTGCACCACCCCCCCCGGGGAAATATGTATAAACCCGCAAGAGCGTCAACACGACCCGGCAGGTCTTGAGGTCAGCTGATTTGGAATTGCCGGATTAAATTCTTGGGTGATGTATTGATTCATGGCTGTGGATTACCCTGGTTCCTTACAGCCGCTGCTATTGGTTCCGTCGCTGGCACTCACCCTGGTGAGTGTCTATTTCTTATTTAGACCTGTTGCGACACAGTACTTCACTGGAAACGGGGCGCACGACAACTTATAAAATCGTGTGTGCGTTATATTTATTCTGTAAATATTTTAGAGGACCGCCGTCATGACTTTGAGCAAACGCAAACTGGGCAGACAGGGACTGGAGGTCTCGGCTATCGGATTGGGCTGCATGCCCATGAGCCAGTCGTATGGCCCGGCAGTCGAGAGTGAATCAATTGCCGCGCTGCATCGTGCCATCGAACTGGGTTGCACCTTCTTCGACACCGCCGAGGTTTACGGACCGCATACCAACGAAGAGCTGCTCGGCAAGGCGTTCAAGGGACGGCGCAAGCAAGTGGTGATTGCCACCAAGTTTGGTTTTCGCATCCAGGACGGCAAGCAGGTCGGCACCGAACGGGACAGCCGACCCGAGCATATCCGTGAGGCAGTGGAAGGCTCACTGCGGCGGCTGGGTACGGACTATATCGACCTTCTCTATCAGCACCGCGTGGATCCGGCGGTGCCCATGGAGGATGTGGCGCGCAGCGTCGCTGAGCTGGTCAAGCAGGGTAAGGTGCGGTATTTCGGTCTTTCCGAAGCCGGCGTCGCCAACATCCGCCGCGCACATGCGGTGCATCCGGTATCCGTGGTGCAGAGCGAATATTCCCTGTGGGAGCGCAATCTGGAAGCCGACGTGATACCGGCGTTGCGTGAACTGGGTATCGGCCTGGTGCCATTTTCGCCCCTGGGCCGCGGGTTTTTAACCGGCGCGGTCAAGCGCGCGGAAGACTATCCACCAGGTGATTTTCGGCGAGGCGATCCGCGCTACCAAGGCAAGAATTTCGACGCCAATATGCAGGCCGCGCAGGTGGTGCGTGATGTGGCCGCGGCCAAGCAGGTGAAGCCTGGGCAGATCGCGCTCGCCTGGCTATTGCAAAAAAGCCAAGACATCGTGCCGATACCCGGCACCAAGCACCTGAGTTATCTGGAAGAAAACGTGGCCGCCGCGCAGGTGCGACTGGATGCCGCCGAGATGCAACGACTCGACGCGGCTTTGGCGCCGGGAAAAATTTCCGGGAAACGCTACAATGACACCATCATGGCGACCATTGATCGCTGAGCGAATGCAGTCGGAAAGTTGGATTGATGGGTCCGCGGTTATAGAAAAAGGCATTGACCTCCTTAATCTAAGCGCCTTTAAACAAAGACTACGTCACGCTTTAAGTCGATAGCCGGTGCGGAAAATCCAATAAACGATCGTCAGGCAGATGAGCATGAACAGCAAGGTCATGCCGAGACTGGCCATGAGGCTCACGTCGCCAGAATTGTAAAAACTCCAACGGAAGCCACTCACGAGATACACCACGGGGTTGAATAACGAGACCGTTTGCCAGATGGGCGGCAGCATCTTGATGGAATAGAAACTGCCGCCTAGGAAGGTGAGAGGCGTCAAGATTAGCATTGGCGCCAGCGACAGCTTCTCGAAGTTGTCGGCCCAGATGCCGATTATGAAACCCAACAGACTAAAGGTTAAGGATGTCAGCACTAGAAAAAACACCATCCAGAGAGGGTGTCGGATCTCCAGGGGCACGAACAGCGTGGCAGTCGCCAGGATGATGCTGCCGAGGAGGATGGATTTGGTGGCGGCGGCGCCCACGTAACTCAATACCGCTTCAAAGGGCGATACCGGCGCTGACAGCAGCTCGTAAATCGTGCCGATGAATTTCGGAAAGTAGATGCCGAACGAGGCATTCGACACGCTCTGTGTCAGCAGCGACAGCATGATGAGACCCGGGACGATGAACGCACCATAGCTGATGCCATCCATGTGGGTGATGCGTGAGCCGATGGCCGAACCGAACACCACGAAATACAGCGAGGTTGAAATCACTGGCGCCACGATGCTTTGTATAAGCGTGCGCTTCATGCGCGCCATCTCATAATCGTACAGAGCGCGTACCGCGTAGATGTTCATCGGTGATCTCCGATCAGTTTCACGAAGATCTCTTCCAGGGAACGTTGTTTGGTCTGCAGATCATTGAAACCTATACCTAAGCGACTGAGATCGGCTAGCAGCGCAGTGATGCCGGTGCGCTCGGCGTGGGTATCGAAGGTGTAGACCAGTTCTCCGCCTGCATTTTGAAGTTCCAGGGAATACTTGGCGAGTTCACTGGGAATGGCGGTGATGGGTTCCAGCAGATGCAGCACCAGCTGTTTCTTGCCCAGTTTGCGCATCAATTCAGCCTTCTCTTCCACCAGGATGAGCTCACCTTTATGGATAACGCCGACCCGGTCGGCCATGTCTTCGGCTTCCTCGATGTAGTGGGTGGTGAGGATGATGGTGACGCCGCTGGCGCGCAGATTTCTGATCAGCTGCCACATGTCGCGGCGTAGCTCCACATCTACGCCGGCCGTGGGCTCGTCCAGAAACAGCACCGTAGGCTCGTGCGCCAGCGCCTTGGCGATCAACACACGGCGTTTCATGCCGCCCGACAAGGTCATGATCTTGCTGTCACACCGGTCCCAGAGGGAGAGTTGGCGCAACACCTTTTCAATATGCGCCGGATTCTTTGGTTTGCCGAACAGTCCACGGCTGAGACTGGCCGCCCCCCGCACCGTGACGAAGGCGTCGGTGGTGAGCTCTTGCGGGACTAGGCCGATGATGGAACGGGTTTTGCGATAGTCCTTGACGATGTCGTGCCCGGCCACCAGTACCCGGCCTGTGCCGGGATTCACGATTCCGCAAATGATGCTGATGAGCGTGGTCTTGCCCGCGCCGTTGGGCCCGAGCAATGCAAATATTTCCCCGCGGTAAATATCCAGACTAACATTTTTCAGGGCTAGATAACCGGAGGCGTAGGTTTTGGATAAGTTTGAAACAGAAATGATTGGATGTGCGCGCGAGCCATGCCCGGGCAAGCTTGCCAGAACACGGACGACGCCTGGAGTCCGACTGTCATCCGAGTGCCGCTCAATTGTCTCGTTCATAGTCTTATCATTTTTAGTGGTACGCCGCGTTAATTTTGACACCACAACGGACGCACAGTATTCACGAAAGCATGCAACAGCGGGTACCAGAGTAGCATGCAGCTTCGCTGCGACAACGTCGTGGTCGCCTATGCAGTCTATGGGTTTTCTCGTCGTGGGTGGCGCTTAAGCAACCCGGTATTCCGGCCCCGGTCTTCCTCCGCCACCTCATCCAGCGCCGGCGCTATGGCCTTGCAGGGCGCACACCATTCGGCCAGTAATCTACCAGCACCGGCAGCTCGGATTGCAGTAGCTGTTCGTCGAAGTTCAATGGATGCATGGCGATGGGTTACCTTTGAATGCGAGATCTATGGATTCGCGGTTATAGTACAAGGGTACTGAACCGATCCCGATTGCTTGTGTTATTGGTTACAAGTCAACGGGGAGATGGTCGTCAACACGAGCGGCTGGTGTGTGCCGGTGAGATTGAGCCGGGCATCCAGTTTCGTGACTTGCGGTTGCAATGCACTCCATGCCGTTGCAGTGGTGTTGAAATCCCCGCACAGCTCCCGATAAGTGCGGTACAAGGAGGTTACTGGAGCATTTTCACTGGTAGAAGTGACCATCTCCAGTAGCACCGATGATTGTCCATTGATCCTGCTGAAACTGGTGGCGCCCTTGACGGGTGGCACGGCGTAAGGCCCCCCGGAAAGACCGATGGAAGCGTCGGCAAACGTACCGGTGAGCTTGGCGAGTTGCGCCTGCAGTGACTTTGCCAGCACCTCCGGTGAACCTTTACCTGACGGTGTCAGTTTTGCGCCGAATACCTTGCCCTGTTCATAAGCTTGTTTGCTGGCCGCCATGACCGCGATGATATGCTGCGAGAGCGCCAGTTGCCTGCGCATGGCTTGCATGGCTGCCGGTGCATCACTGAGTCGCGGATCCTGCTTGAGCGTCAGCGGTTGCGTATAAGACGTTCCGTCTACCGTCAGCTTCACCGTGTAATGACCAGGCAACGCCAGCGGACCTTGCGGAATAAAAGGCGTGTCATGCGGCACGGCCCCCATGGATTGGTCGAAGAACAGCGCCGGTGGCGTCGGGTAACGCATGTTCCAGGTCACCCGGTGGGCCCCCGCAGTAACCGGCAATGGCAGAGCCGGCCTGATCCAGAAACCGGGCGCCGGCGGAGCGGGCTGATCGAGCTTGGGGATTGGAGCATTCGAATACGTGCGCACCAGCTTGCCGGTGTCATCGAGAATCTGCAGCCGTAGCGTGCGTGCCGGCTGTTTGATCCAGTAGTCAATGATTGCCCCTTGCGGCGGATTCTGCGCGTGCGGAACTTCGGGCGGGAATGGTGTGTCCTGGTTGATATTCGACTGCGCCAGTATCGCCTGCGCGGGACGGAACAGATGCATCGACTCGCCGGCCATGTCCGCGCGCAGCTGCTCGAGCGGCGAGATATCGTCCAGGATCCAGATGGCGCGGCCGTAGCTCGCGGCGATCAGATCGCCGTCGTGGATCTGCAGATCATAAAACGAGGTGGTCGGCAGGTTGAGCCGCAGCGATTGCCAGTGGTCGCCGTCGTCGAAGGATACGTACACGGAGGTTTCGGTGCCGGCGAACAGCAGACCTTGCTGGTGCGGGTCTTCCCGCACCACCCGCACGAAACTACCGGTGGCCTGGTCCATGGGCAGGCCGGCAACGATGCTCTGCCAGGATTTGCCGTAATCGCGGCTGCGATAGATGTGCGGCGTGTCATCCCCGGTAGCCGAGTCCTCGACGGCCGCATAAGCCTCCGCCGGATTGAAATCGGATGCCTGAACGTTGACGACGCTGCGGATGGATAACTTCGGCGGCGTGACATCCTGCCAGTGTTGTCCGCCGTCGCGGGTCACGTAGATCACACCGTTGTTGCTGCCGGTCCATATCACCCCGGCCTTGGCCGTCGAAGGCGACAGCGACTCGAGGGCATCGCCGTGATGCACGCCTTGCGGTGGAGGCATTGGCGGCTTGCCGGGATGCGCGGTCAGATCCGGGCTGAGCTTGCGCCACTGGTCGCCGCCGTCGCGGGTCTCCCATACATTCTGGGTGCCGTAATACAGGGTGTGCGGAGCCTGCGGCGAAAACACGATCGGGGGTGAAACCGCGCGCCGGAAATCGGTATCGCTGACGGCGCTGATGGCGCCGACGCCCGGATCGACGCTTTGTGCGCCCCAGGTCTTGCGGTCGAGTTTTTGCAGGAAGCCCAGGTTGCCGCTGCTGAACAGCACGTCGGGATTGGCAGGATCGATGGCCACGAATCCCGTTTCCCATCCCGGCAACGGAAACCAGTCCAGATCGGTGATCTGCCCGAACAGACCGCGGCTGGCGACGGCCACTGCTCCGCTGTCCTGTTTGCTGGCATAGATCCAGTAGGGGAAGCGGTTGTCCGTGCTGATCTTGTAGATCTCGGCGGTGGCCTGGTTGTACCACAGGCTCCAGGTGCCGCCGCCGTCCAGACTGATGGAAGCGCCTTGATCGCCGCCGTAGACAATGTGTTGCGGATTGCTGGGGTCAATCCACCACTGGTTCGGATCGTCGCCCCCGGGCGCACCTTTGAACGCCACCAGGGTGTGACCACCATCGGTGGAGCCGTAGACACAGGTTCCCATGGTGTAGACCACATCCGGATTGGCCGGATCCACCAACACCTGCTTGCTGGATGTATAAATGGTCTTGGTGGCCAGCGACCAATCGGCTCCGCCATCGTCCGACCGGTACAGCCCCTTGTGGTTCAACAGGTACACGCGCTGGGCATGCGTGCCATCTGCGACCGCAGTCGGCCCGGCCATTTCCGGTAGGCCGTGGCCCGCGAGTTTTGTCCAGGTCAGACCCTGGTCGGTGGATTTGTAGAGGTTCGAAGGCCCCGGGTGCTTGAACCGCGAATACCCTGAAACCCCCGGGGCACGATAGGTCTGCGCCACGGTGGCAAAAATTACGCGTGGATCATCGGTGGCCCAGGCGAGGTTGGTGGCGCCTGACTCTGGCCCGGCGGCCAGCACCGACTGCCAGGTGCGGCCGCCATCGGTGCTGCGAAATACACCGCGTGCGCCGCCTTTGTGATGGCCAATGCCGCGCGTGGCGGCCAGCACTAGGTCGGGATCGTGCGGATCCACCAGCAACCAGGTTATGGCCCCGGCATCATTCAAACCCGCGCTCTGCCAGTGGGCCCCGGCATCGGTGGATTTCCAGATGCCGCTGCTGTACTGGGAACCGAAGATGCTGCCGGTACCCGCGTAGATGATCGATGCTTGTGATGGCGCCACCGCCAGTGCCGTGATCCCGCGGATCGCGTGCTCGGCATCGGTCACCGGATTCCAGGTTACGCCGGCATTCACGGTCTTCCAGACTCCGCCGTTATCGGTACCCACATAGCCGATGGCCGGTTGTCCGCTGACACCGGCGACGGAATCCACCTTGCCGGCGATGAACGGGCCGACGTTTCGCCATTGCATGCCCTGCAGCAACTGCGGGCTGACCTGGGCCTGCACCGCTGCTGCGATACACACTGCGGTAGCGGCTGCCAGCGCGCGGCCGACCCGGCGCAATCCCGAAGTTCTAAGCCGTGAAGTCATGGCGATCTCCTGATTCGTGGGTTGCCGAGTGCATACCACTCGGCCAGTAATCTACAAGCAACTGTTCGTTCAAGTTTATTTGATTCATGGCGATGGCTTATAACTGAGTGCGGGATTGATGGATTCGCGGGGTAGATTTGGAAATAGACTTAGATCAGTCTTATCAGTCTTATAAGAACATAAGGAAATTTCAAGAGCGTACAAAATCCAGCAATGGGCCGATATTGTGCTGATCAGCAGCGCGCAGCGACGCCACATAGGCTTTTCGGGTCTGTGTGGCATCCACAAGATTTTCCCGGCCCCAGGAAAAACGTGGA
>Ga0307372_10011031_pt1 | contig 12124 bp, 11 predicted proteins | sample OX1MG_FD_202533 | JGI IMG/M metagenome (GOLD analysis project Ga0307372, IMG submission 202533) | Soil microbial communities from Risofladan, Vaasa, Finland - OX-1 | ecosystem: Environmental > Terrestrial > Soil > Coastal area > Acid sulfate soil | place: Finland: Risofladan, Vaasa | collected...
GATGGCGAGAGCCTCGATCACCTGTACGTGCGGCCCGGCTGGCAGCGGCGAGGCGTCGGACTGGCGCTACTCGAGAAAGCGAAAGCGCTGAGCCCGCGACGGCTCGAGCTCTGGACGTTTCAGCGCAACGCCAACGCCAGAGCCTTCTACGAAGCGCAGGGGTTCCGCGCCGTGGAATACACGGAGGGCCGCAACGACGAAAACGAGCCCGACGTGCGATACGAGTGGGCGCCGGTTCGATGACCCGGCCCGGCCCGAATGTCTCCGCAGGCCGTCGCACGCGAGCTGAGCGGCGCGTTCGCGCGGCCGCGTGGAGCGCGCGAGCGTCCGGAAAAGCGCGAACGCCCGCCGAACTCGCCGTTGGGCTACGGCAGCCAATCGCGGGGTACGATCAGCAGGTCGTCTGGCACTGGCGCTCGAGCAGGAAGTAGCCGATCCGCAGGCGGAGACCGCCGATGGCCAGGAAAGCCTTGCCGAGCAGCAGGTCGTCGGAGCCGGGACTGACGCGCACCACGTAGTCGCGCAGGGCCGCCGTGATCGCCAGGCGACCGTTGCCTCCCTGGCCGTAGTCGAGCAGGAGCGCATTCAGGTACGCGTTATCACGACTCTGCGGATCAACGGGCAGGACCCGGTAGAAGCCGAAGCGCCGCCGCTCTCCGCCGGTGAGCCTGACGAACCACGCCTCGCCGGGCCCGTTCTGCCGGGCGCGCACGTTGTAGCCGAACACCTCCCCGGCGCCCCCTCGGCAGAAGCCCTTGATGAACTTCCGGAGACCGAGCAGCCTGGCCCCCACTCCAAGATTCATGCCCCGGTACTCCCAGCCGGTGAGGGCATCGGCATCCGGCATCTGCCCGTGCCGCATGAACTCCTCCAGCTGGCGCGGGGTGCGGCTGGTCACGCTCAGGAACTCCGTCGACGGCATGTCCCGCGCCTTGTCGCTCATGCCGGTGCTCACGTTCGTGGGCTCCACGTCTCGAGGATGCGCTCGGCGTTGCGCGTGGCCAGCGCCATTATCGTCTCCATCGGGTTGATGCCGATGGGCGAGGGGAAGAGGCTGGCGTCGGCCACGTACAGGTCATCCGTATCGTAGACCCGCCCGTAGGAGTCGCACACGTGGCGGGTCGGATCGCCACCCATGCACGCCGTGCCCATGACGTGTACCGTGCTCAGGTTCATGGCCTGCGCCGGCACCGTCGAGTCGCGCAACCTGCGCGCGTCGTCTGCCCCGACGAGGTCGGGCGCGCCCTGGAAGGGCACGATCACCCGCCGCGCGCCGGCGGCGAAGAGCAGCTCGGACAGCAGGGCCGTGCCGCGCACCAGGGTTAGGGCGTCGGCGGCGGAAAGGTTGTAGTGGGCGGCGGGCCGCCCGTTGGGCAGCAGGCGCACGCGCCCCGCGGCGGTGTCTTCCACCAGCACGCCCGCGCTCACGATCTGATTGTAGTGCCCCATGACCTCGGCCAGCTGGCGTCCGTAGCGGTCGATAGCCATCGCCAGGAGTGGCGGGGGAAGGTTGACCGCAGCCATGATGATCCCGTCGTCCTGGAACTGGCGCACCTGGTAGGCCTGGTGCACGCCCTTCCAGCCCTCCACCGCCTCGTCGAAGATCGCGGTGACTGGAGCGTTGGGGTGGAGGGTCAGATTGTGCCCGATGCGCTTCGAGGGGGAGTGGACGGCCGACCGCAACAGGAGCGCGGGCGTCTGGATCGCCCCCGCCGCCAGCACAACCCGCCTGGCCCGCACCATGAAGCGCGCTCCCGGACCCCCATCTTCCTCCACGAGGTGGCCGCTAACCCCGGTCGCGTGCTTGCCGTGCATGGTGATGCGCTCGACGTGGCAGTCGGCGAACACCTCCGCGCCGAACGACAGTGCCCTGGGAATATAGGAGACGAGCGTGGAGCGTTTGGCCCCGGTGGGGCAACCGAAGATACAGTTGTTGCAGCCGCCACAGTGCAGCTGATTGCGGATGTTGGGGAGGGTGCGCCAGCCCTCACGCTCAGCGCCTACGCGCAGGAGCTCCTGGTCGCGTCCAATACTGCCGGGGTCCTGGGGAACTGCCGAGACGAAGCGCTCGACTCGCGTGAAGTAGCGCTCCATCTGGTCGGGCAGGATCGCCTCGACGGCATCCTCGCTGCGCCATCGCTCCAGCACCCGGTCAGGGGTGCGCCAGCACATCCCCCCGTTGATGGTGGTCGAGCCGCCCACGCAGCGACCCTCCGCGAAGCTAATGGACGGCGTGCCGATGGTCGCCTGCCCGCCGCCATCGCGGTAGAGCTTGCGTACCATGGCAGTGGCCTCTGACGTGAACTCCTCGCTTCGGTGGTACCCGCCTTCTTCGAGCACGATCACGTCCAGCCCGCCCTCCGCGAGCTCGGACGCGATCACGGCGCCCCCGGCGCCCGACCCGACGACCACCACGTCACACTCCAGCTCCCCGCCCGGGAAATCGCGGCGGGTATGCACGCGCGGTGAGAGGCGCGCTGAAGGCTCGCGGGTTCCCCGTAGAGACGCCGGCACGAGCGGATCGGGCGCGAGCACGAGGGCTTCGTGGCGCGCGATCGCGGCCGACCACGTCTGAAGCCTGCGCTGCGCGGTCCCGGCGATCCACGGTTCGGGGTCATAGCCGAGCGCGCGGTACGCGGCAGGCTGCTCGTAGTGGGCCAGCACCAGCAGCCCCTTCAGCACCCTGGCCGTGCCGCGCGCCAGCGCGTGCCGCGACGACCACCAGGCGTGGTAGTGACGGCGGGCCATGGTCAGGGGCAGGCGCGAGAACGGTCGCCCGAAGGGAGGGCGCAGGGCCGCCAGAAGCTCGAAGACGCGGAGACTCAGCAGGATGGCGCTGCGCTGGCCCCTGGAGAAGGACGCAAGCGTCGCCTCCGCGTGCCGCAGGATGGGCTCCGTCCCCGTCTCGCGGCTCGCTCCTCCCTCGAAAGAGGGCTCGCTCATGCCACGCTCGGCGGCATCCGGTTCGCACACGATCGGCACGAGCGCCTCGAGCGCGCGCCTGTCCCGTATCGAGAGCTGAAAGCGAGCGCGGGGGAGCGGCATCGTCATTCCTCACGCATGGGGCGGGTCTGCGCAACTGACGTGGTACGAGAGGGTCCACGCGCCATGAGGCGGCGTGAAGGTCTGCTCACCGGCACCGCAGAGATCGGCCGGCCGGCCGGCTTCCCATTCCAGCAGCGGCCCACCGTCGACCCTGCCCGAGGCCAGCTGAACGCCGTCGGAGGGGTCGTTCTCGGCGTATCCGGTGATCGCCAGGAGAAGATCCTCGTCGCCCGGCGCCAGGGCCTGCACCGGCGGCACGGCGGCAAGAGAGTAGCTGCCGCCGCTCTCTACCGGCGCATCAGCCAGGATACTGCGCCAGGCGTGGTCAACGATGGCGTCCATGTACCAGTGGCCGGTGCCCGGAAGCCCGAGCTGCGGGTCGATCAGGTCGACGGGTATGCCGCCCATCATGGCGCGCGCCGTGTCACGAGCCTGATCCCGCAGGTCGTCCCGGACGGCGAGTCGATCGAAGGTGACCGTATACGACACGAGCGAACCGGGCGGAGGAGGTCCGTCCCGGTAGCCGAGCAGCAGCTCGAAGTACGCCGATCCGCTCTGGGCAGGCGGCGCGAGGTGTACCGCGACGCGCGTGCCGGAGCCGGTCCCCTCGATCCTCCAGCGCACGGCAGCCGGCGAGCCCGCAACCACCCGCACGATGGGCGTCGCTCCCGGGTCCATGGCGCTGGTGGAAAGCGCGACCTGCGTGTCGAACGGCGCCGCCGGCACGTCCACGAAGCCCGGCGCGTTATTCATCCACACTCGCAGGACCCGCACCTGCTGCGGACTGCCCTGGAGCTCCGTCCGCCACTCGTCCCGCTCGCTGGCGACGACCGCGGCCGGGTGGATCTCGGTGAAGCCGTCGTGCCCGCAGTCGAAGATCCAGCGGCCCGCGACCGTCACCCGTTCACCGGCCACCGGCCGGTAGGCGGCCGGAAACGGTCCGGTCTCCGCTTCCACGTGCAGGAGGGCGCCGGGGCCACCACCGCCAAGCACGAGCCAGGTCGAGGCCGGATCGACCGCCATGTCAAACTCGACGTCGTGGCTCGTGTGGAGCCACGGCGAGTCCGCGGGTGATACGTCAATTTCGCGCAGGATGCCGCTGGCCTGGACGAGCGGATAGTTGGCGTCCACCGGTGCCCACTTGCACGTGGGATAGATGGCGTAGGCCAGCTGGGCTGGGCCGGCGGTGCGATACGGGCAGACTCGGTCGAACGCGGCGACATCGGGCGCGCCGCGAGGCGAGGCAGGGTCGGGTGACGAGGCCCAGGCCGGCCCCGCGGGCGTGAGCGGCGAGGTCTGCGCGTACTGCTCCACGCTGCAGCGATCCGGGGCCGGATGCCAGAGGACCACGAGCCCGGCGAGCAGCAGTGGCAGCACCACCAGCGGCACCATGACCAGGGCGTACCGTTGGCCAGAACCTGCCGGACGCCAGTCCCAGGGGCGACGGGCGCCGGCGGGCCAGCCCGCGATGCCCAGGCCCACGGCGACCACCAGCAGCGTGAGGGGCAGACCATAGAGTGTGGTCGAGCCGGCGTTCGCGTGGGGCAGCCACTCGCCCGGCCCGCGAAGCACCAGCACGAGCCCCGTGCCGGCGAGACCCAGGCCGGCACGGCGAACGGGACCGGCGAGTGCGCGCCCACGGCGACGCGCCAGGAGTGCGGCGCCAAGGAGGAGTATCGTCGCCTCGATACCCGCCAGCAGCAGCACGTATCGGGGCGCGGCGCCAGGGCTGCTGCCATGGCTATTCAGCCGCAGGTTGCGCAGCGTCTCGGCGGCCAGCATGACCAGAAGGCCGCTCGCCAGGCCCGCTGCCACCGACAGGTACCGGGGCAGCCGGGCCAGCCGATAAGCCGCGGCCGCGCCCATGGCCGTGCCGACGAGGAGCAGGCACGGAGCCTGGAGGCTCGCCTCTCCATCCAGCATCCAGTACAGGACCAGCCCGACGCCCGCTAGATACGTCCCAACTGCGCGCAGGCCTGCGGCGTCCGCGCTCCTCCGGCCGAGGGCCACCAGCGCCGCCGTTCCTCCCGACACGGCCACCATGAGCTCGATGAACAGCGCGGCGCCCGCCCGGCCAAGTTCGGTCAGGTCGGTGGGCCGGTAGTCGTGCGGAACCTGGGCGCTCACCGCGAGGGCCACCAGCGATACCCCGGCCAGGAACCACAGGATAGCCAACCGAGCGGGGCGCGGCAGGCGCGAGGCGATCCAGGACCAGCCGAACACCAGCCAGGCCACGCCCAGGGTCAGGTAGGCGGCCCAGGCGAGCAGGATCTCCACGGAGGCACTTCCCTTTCATGCCTTCAGAGCCTTCTCCGGGTTTTGCTACGCGTGACCGCTGTCGAAGCAGCGAATCGCCCCGCTGTACCCGGCGCGGGTCCTGTCCGCGCTTCCGGCTTGCCGCCGCGTGCCGCTCCCCGTTGGCGTTCCCGGCGAACACGAAGGGCTGGTGAGCGTACGGCGAATGGACGAGCGGCGCAAGCCGGACCGGCGAGGCGAGCGGCCTCCGCGGCGCCCGGCCACCAGTCCCACCCGGACCCTTGACAGCGACATGTCGGTGGCACGGCGATTGCACCACCAGTTCAGGTTGGAGCGGTATTTCCCGGCAGGCAATGAGGGGCAGCGTGAAGCCGATTCTGGTCGTCGACGACGACGCGAGCATTCGCGGGCTGATCTGTGAGATTCTGGACACTGAGGGGTACGAGACACACGCGGTGGCCAACGGTCGCGACACCGTCACGGCCGCGCGTGAGTTGCAGCCCGCGCTGATCATCATGGATCTCCGCATGCCGGTGATGGACGGCGTGACGGCGATCCGGATGCTGCGGGCGGACCCGGGCACCGCCGGAATCCCCATCATCGCCCTGTCGGCCGGGTTCACCCTGCTCACCCAGGCGCGGACGCTGCCAATCGAGGGCATCATGCCGAAGCCCTTCGAGCTCGACGCCCTGATCGCGCTCGTACGGCGGAGCTTGACCGTCGACACGGTGGTCGCGCCCGAATAGCCAGACTGAGCCCGTCCCCGGCCGTTGTCCAGGCGTCACCCACCCTGAAGGCCCCAACGGGCGGCCCCGCCATCGTGTCCGGGAGCGCGCCCGATCAGCCGAACGCCAGCACGAGGATCCCGACGACCATGACCCCGGCGGCCGGCAGCCGTCGCTTGAGCTCGCCCTCCGACAGCAGCCGGGCGCCCATGAACGTGCCGATCAGGATGCTGATCTCGCGGGCGGGCGCGACGTAGCTGACCGGCGTGAAGCGCAGCGCCGTCAGGACCAGGATGTAGGCGAGCGGGCTGAGCGCGCCCACGGCGAGCGTCGACCCGCGGTGCCGGGCCCAGAGGTGGCGCACCGCATCGCGCTGCCCGGCCGCGAGCGGGGCCAGCGCGAGCGCCAGGCAGATCTCCTGAGCCCAGTTGAGCACCAGCGGCGGGATGGCCAGCGCGCTGACGGCGTGCGCGTCCCACAGCGTGTAGGTGGCGATCACCACGCCGACCAGCACGCCGAAGATGGCGCCGCGGTGAGCGCTCGGATCGCGGAAGAGCCGCGGGCCGCCGGTGAGGGCGAAGACCCCGCCGATGATGAGCGCGGCGCCGAACAGGGCGACCGGACCCGGCCGCTCGCCGAGGAGCGCGATCGCCCCCACGGTCGCCAGCAGCGGTCCGGTCCCGCGGGCCAGCGGATAGACCACCGACAGGTCGCCGACCCGGTAGCCGCGCTGCAGCAGCAGGAAATAGACGATCTGGAGCGTGCCGCTGCCCAGCATGAAGGCCCACTGCGTCGCGCCCAGGTGCGGCCGCGCCAGCAGGAAGGCGGCGACGGCGAGCGGCGCGTAGATCACGGCCGAGACGGTGCCGAAGAGCCAGACGAAGGCCGGGCCGCCGTCGACCCGCTTGACCAGCAGATTCCAGCTGGCGTGGATCACCGCCGCGACCAGGATCAGCGCCAGGGCCAGGGGCGACACCGTCGGGCTCCCATCCGCGAGGCATCGAAGATCCGCCGCCGCGCCCCCGCGACGGCCGCCCGGCTGCCGGGGCGGGCCAAGCATCGCCCGCGCAGCCACGCGCCGCAATCCCCGGCGGCCGACCGGTACGAAGCCCGCCCCGTGAGCCAACCTGATTCGCCGTCGCGGTGATCCCGCGGACCGCTGCGTGGCCCGTGCAGCTGGCACAATGCGGGCGTGCCGGAAGTTCGGGAACACGGGGCCGGCGCGAGCGGTCGGTGACGAAGGGGAGGGGAGCGTGGCGGGTCGCGTGGAAGGCATCTTCATCACGTCGGGAGCGGGCAGGCCGATGGAGCCGGTGACGGAAGCTCGGGCGCTCGCTGGATCGGGCCTGGCCGGCGACCGCTACCAGGCCGGTAACGGCTACTACTCGCAGCGCCCGCTGCCGGGCGGCGGCCGCGAGCTGACCCTGATCGAGGTTGAGGTGCTGGAGGCACTCGCGCGGGAGACCGGGATCGTCCTGGCGCCCGCCGAGACGCGCCGCAACCTCACAACGCGCGGCCTGCGCCTCAACGCGCTCGTGGGCGCGCGCTTCACCGTCGGTGACGTCCTCTGCGAGGGGGTCCGCCTCTGCGAGCCCTGCGTCCACTTGGAGGAGTTGACCGGGAAGGCGGTCAACGCGCCGCTGGTGCATCGCGGCGGTCTGCGCGCCGGCATCCTCTCGGGCGGGGTGATCCACGTCGGTGACGCGGTAGCTCCGGTCGACGGCGACGCGACAGTGTCGCGGACCGCGTTGGGCACCTGATCCCGCAGACGGAAACCGGCCGTGCCGCTCAGCCGAAGCGGTACTGGACGCCGTAGCCACCGCGGGGGTAGGTCCACTCGACGTTGTGGAACTCGCAGCAGACGATGCGGCAGGTGCCGCACTCGACGCAGCCCTCGTAGGAGAAGAGGACCCGTCCGTCCGGCTGCGGCGCGTAGCAGGCCGCCGGGCAGCAGTTGATGCACTGCTGGCGCTCGCACTGCAGGCAGACGTCGTGGTCGATGATGCGGATGTGCGCCCGCGTCGGGTCGACGTTGTAGGTGTCGAGCGCCAGCTTGCGCTCCAGCCCGGCCCGGTCCCTGATCGAATCCTGCACCATTCCCACCGCGACGCTCCCCCATGCCCACGCGACCCGCGATCGGCCGGCCATCTCGACCCGGGCACCCAAGCCAGACTCTAGCCCTCGCGCGGGGAGGGTGTCAACCGCGCCCCGTCGTCCGTCGCCCGCCTCACACCCTGCTACCCACTCCGTCCCGGCCGGGCTTGAAACCCGCCTCTTCGTCTGGGAGCGCCGCGCCCGCGTCGCGTTCGCGGGCACCTGTCGTGGTACACTGCGCGCAACCTCGGAGAAAGACCGGACGGACTCCTCTCGACGATGGGCAGCCGTTTGCCCGCGGCGCGCATCGATGCTGGCGACGGGCACAGGTGAGGGGCGTGATGCGATGAGCGCGACGGCAGAGCAATCCGGCGGGACAGACCGGTCGAGATTCGTCGATCTCGTCTTCCAGGGCGGTGGCATGCGGGGCATCGGCCTGGTCGGGAGCTTCGCCGTCCTCGAGGAGCAGGGGTACCTGCCACAGCGCGTCGCCGGGAACTCCGCCGGCGCCATCGTCGGCGCGCTGGTCGCCGCCGGGTACAGTGCCGCCGAGCTGTACGCCATCCTGAGCGAGTTCGATTTCCGCCGCTTCGAGGACGGGGAGTGGTCGCACCGCCTGCCGCTTCTACCGACGTTCAGCCTGCTGACAGACCTCGGCATGTACAAAGGCGAGGTCCTGCTGGAGTGGCTTGAGGACCTGCTGGCGGCCAAGGGCGTCCAGACGTTTCGCGACCTGCGCTACGTCGACCCGGACCAACCACGGTCCGCCCCGCTCTACGCGCTGCAGGTCATCGCCTCCAACGTCAGCCAGAGCTGCGCGCTGGTGCTGCCCCAGGACGCTACCCTGCTCGGAATCGACCCGGACGACCTGAACGTCGCCCTGGCCGTGCGCATGAGCATGAGCATCCCCCTCTTCTTCGAGCCGGTCCGAGTGCGGCACCCCGAGACCGGCGACGAGCACCTGATCGTCGACGGCGGGCTCTTCTCGAACTTCCCGGTCTGGCTCTTCGACAGCGACAGCGTGCCGCGCTGGCCGACCTTCGGGCTGCGCTTCGTCGAACCGGACCCGCGTGCCGCGGTCGTGGCGAGCGCGCCGGCCGACCGGTGGCACCTGGACGGGCTGCACCGTGACGTCGACTTCCTCCGCAGCCTGGTCCACTTCGCGCTCGACGCCCACGACCGGTTCTCCCTGGACCACGCCGACTACGCCCGCACGATCGCCATCTCCAGCCTCGGCGTCCGCAGCACCGAGTTCGACCTCCCGCGCGACCGCGTGCTGGCGCTCTACGAGGAGGGACGGTCGGCGGCGGCGCGCTTCCTCACAACCTGGAGCTTCGACGAGTACATCCAGAAGTTCCGCACGCCCGAGCTCGTGACACCCGCGACGGCTTAGCCTCACGCCGGGCAGGGTTGAAACTCGCCTCTGGCAGTCATATTCCTCGTTCAGCACGCGTGAGCGGGTTGCGTCCTATAACGCGCCGGTTCAGCGCCGCACGGATGCTCCGGTGCCGGCAGCACCTGCGCCCCATCCGCCGTGCCACGTCCGCCGCGTCAGGAGGGCAGGCGCTCCCGGAAGTAATCGGCCAGCATGTCCGCCATCGCGTCCAGGTAGCGGACGCCCCGCTCGGCCTGCGCCGGCCGGGCGTCGCCCAGGATGCCGTTCTGGGTCAGCGCGGTCATGCCGCGCTCGAACACCGTGCGCGAGGCGGCCTCGTCGAACGTGCCGACGTAGCCCTCGGCGGCCTGGTCCATCAGGACCAGCTCCGGCCGTTGCGACAGCACCAGCGACGTCTCGGCCTCTCCGGCGTGGGCGCCGCCCACCTCCGCGCTGATCCCATCCTGCTCCCCGACCACGACCATCGGGTGGATAAAGGCCATCAGGTCCGTGTACGGCAGATAGCGGGCTCCGTCGATCCGGCCGCCGGTCTCGTCGAGCAGCTCCTTGAGCGGACCAAAGTTGCCGCCGTGGCTGGGGACGACCAGGACCGTCTGGAAGCCGTGGTGGGCCATGCTCTCCACGTACTGGCGCACGACCGCCTTGAAGGTCGGTGTGTCGAGCGTGATCGTGCCGGGGAAGGCCATGTGGTGCGTCGAGACGCCAAACGGGATGGTCGGCCCGACGATGACGTTGCCCAGCCGCGCGGCGACCGCCTCGGCCAGGGCCGTCCCGAGCAGGGTGTCGGTCTGGAAGGGCAGGTGCGGCCCGTGCTGCTCCATCGAGCCCGCCCCGACGACGACCGTGCGGGTACCGGCATCGAGCGCGGCCCGCACCTCCGGCCAGTGCATCTCCGACAGGCGTCTGATCTCCGCCATCGCGTTCCTCCCGCCCGGGTTTTGCCGCGTCCTGTCAACCGCGGCATTGTCGCACGGTCCGGTACGCCGGGGTTCACCTACTCGACGGCCGCCAGGATGCGGGCCACCAGCGTGTCGAAGGGGCGAGGCGGCAGCGCCGGCAGGTCGCACCGGGACGCCTCCTCGGCCAGCCAGCGGCCGTAGAGCCGGCTGGCCCGCGCCTGTGTCCGCTGCTCGGCCGGGGACCGGTCGATAAAGCTCCGGCCGCGCGTCCGCATGTTGGCCTCGATGACCTCGGGGTCATCCTCGATGAGGAACACGGCGCGCACCACGCCCGGCTCCACGTCCAGCCCGGCGAACGCCCGCCGCGCGGCCAGGGCCGGCACCAGGTCGTCGCCCTCGATGACGGCCGGGTCGCCGTGCGACGTGTGGTTGGCGACGACGATCTCGATGCCGCGCGAGGTCTCCTCGGCCACGGCGATGCGCCACGCCGCCACCTGCTCGGGCGGGTTCCGGTAGACCCGCGACAGATCGTCGAAGTGGTGCAGGGCGGGACGGTGCGCCGCGGTGAAGTTCCATTCCAGGGTGAGGCGGAGGTCGTCGGCCGGCAGCCAGGGGATGCCGAAGCCCAGACCGATCGCGCGGGCCGCGGTCGACTTCCCGGCGCCCGAGTTCCCGCCGATCAGCAGCACCTGCCAGGATGGCGTCGAGAAGCGGTCCACGCAGCCTCCTCCCCGCACCGGGCCGTACCGGTGGATAACCTTCCGCGAACGCGTCCCACGAGCTACCATCGGCCCGATCGCCCGCGGCGCCAGTGCGCGCCACGATCCCAACGAAGGAGCGGCCCGCATGGAATCGCCCGACAGTCAGGAGTCGGCCCCGATCATGAACATCGTCGGCGAGCGGGTGATGCTCGGTCCGCTCAGGCGTGAGCAGATTCCGCTCCGGCTGCGTTGGGCCAACGATCTCACGACCAACCGCGCCTACGATCTCCCGCGGCCGGTGACCGAGGAGACGTTCCGGGCGACGTACGATCCCGTTGTCGGCGAGACGCGACACATCCGGTTCACCCTGTACGAACGCGCCACCCGGCGCCCCATCGGCCACGCCAGCCTGCTGCGTGTCGAGCTGCGCGACCGCACCGCGGAGTTCGATCTCCTCATCGGCGAGGCGGACGCACGCGGTCGGGGCTACGGCACCGAGGCGACCCAGCTGGTGCTCGACTACGCCTTCACCGCGCTCGGCCTGCACAGCATCTTCCTGCGGGTCTACGCCTTCAACCTGGCCGGCATCCGCGCCTACGAGAAGGCCGGCTTCCGGGAGGTGGCTCGCCGGCACGAGTGCTTCTGGATGGGCGGGCGGTTCTGGGACATGGTCTTCATGGACTGCCTGGCGCGGGAGTCTGCACGCTCCGAGAGCCCGGTGCTGGGGCGGGTCTTCGTGCCGGACGCGCCGCGGCCGTCACGGGAGGGCGGGGCCGGATGAGCACGGAGGAGCGCGCCGGAGCGGCTCCGATCTACAACATCGTTGGCGACCTGGTGGCGCTGGGCCCGCTCGTCCTCGATCCGGACGGCGAGCGGCTGCACTGGGCCAACGACTTCCGCACGATCCGGGGCTACGACCCGCCGTACCCGATGACGGCGGAGCACTTCCAGCGGATCCACGATCTGACGATTGCCGGAAAACGCGTGGTCTTCACCCTCTACGAGCGG
>Ga0307372_10011032_pt1 | contig 12123 bp, 7 predicted proteins | sample OX1MG_FD_202533 | JGI IMG/M metagenome (GOLD analysis project Ga0307372, IMG submission 202533) | Soil microbial communities from Risofladan, Vaasa, Finland - OX-1 | ecosystem: Environmental > Terrestrial > Soil > Coastal area > Acid sulfate soil | place: Finland: Risofladan, Vaasa | collected...
GTGCTAATCCCCACCTCCGTGACCGTGCCAGCAGATGGGTCTATGAAAGGCGGAGTCACGGCAATCGTCACGGATGTCGTACAGAATCCTGTGAACGGGGTGACGGTGTCGATTGCAAGCGAGGATGATTCCGGTTCCGGGCATGCCGTCAGCTGCGTAACTGGTGCTGGTGGCGCTCCCGCGGGTGAGTGCCTTCTACTCAGCAACCATGACGCGACGCAAGAGACGGGCACACTGACCGCCACCATTTCTGGCCCTGTCAACCAGACGGCGACCATCAACTTTCCAGCTCCCGGAGCGGCACCTACGGGGATCGCTATGTCGGTTACAAACGGCGGTGGAGGAAGTGCGGCGCTCGCAGGTTCGGACGTGTTCTCTGACGGGAATCACTACCTGGTCGAGGAGAGCGACGGAGTCGCCGGGAATTATGACGCCACGCCGTCCGAGGCGGTCGTCGGGGCGCAGCTCACCAACGGCGGGGGTGCCCTCGCCGTCGGGACCGATCCGTACGCCGTGAACTGGACGATCCACGACACTGGCACGACCAGCGTGTTCGTCGACGCCGTGTCGAGTGTGGCCACCCTGCCCGGTGTCAACGTGATCTGCACCTCGACGACGCAGTCCGACTCCAATCAGTCGTCGAATTGCACGCCAGGTTCGTTCGACCTGGATACCACGGCGCACTTCGCCAACCCGGCTAACCCGGCGCTGAACGGGTTGGGAACACTGAACAACACCATGCCGGCCAACAAGACGGCGATCGGCGCGGGAGCCTCGCTCAGCTTCACGGTGTACATGACCGGCGGCAACAACAACGCCGAGGTGGTCGTCGACTCGACGTCGAACGCCTTGTCGGCAGCCACGGTGACGGCGCAGGTGGCCACCGACCCCTTCGGCTCAGCCATCGAAGGGTCGACCATCGGAACGGCGTCGTCGGCGTCGCTGCAGTGGCTGCCGGTGGCGAGCGCCTCCTCGGTGGCGGGCACCCTGTCGGCCCACGACTCGGTCGAGTCGGCCGAGCCCGACGCGACCCATGACTGGGTCGTCCTCACGGGGGTGTCGACCGCCGTCCTGGCGAACTTCGACCAGACGACCGGTCAGACCTACAGCGCAAGCGGGGCCGGTGTCTCCGAGGCGACGTTCGAGAGCGACATCGCGGGCGGCTCCTTCCCGACGTTCTCGGCCGGCGGCTACGGCTCGCCGGGCCAGGCGAACGCCCTGGTGTCGTCCTCGCCGCCCTCGCCGCCCTCTCCGCCACCGCCATCCCCATCTTCCCCGCAGCACTACTGGACGGTGGCATCGGACGGCGGCATCTTCGCCTTCGGCGCACCGTTCCACGGGTCGACGGGCGCCATGACGCTCAACAAGCCGATCGTCGGCATGGCGGCCACCGCCGACGGGGGTGGCTACTGGCTGGTGGCCGCCGACGGTGGGATCTTCTCCTTCGGCGACGCCGCCTTCCACGGGTCGACGGGCGCCATCAACCTGAACAAGCCGGTGGTGGGCATGGCGGCCACGGCCGACGGGGGTGGCTACTGGCTCGTGGCGTCCGACGGGGGCGTCTTCTCCTTCGGCGACGCCGCCTTCCACGGGTCGACGGGTGCCATGACGCTCAACGAGCCGATCGTCGGCATGGCGGCCACCGCCGACGGGGGTGGCTACTGGTTGGTGGCCGCCGACGGTGGGATCTTCTCCTTCGGCGACGCCGTTTTCCACGGGTCGACGGGCGCCATCCACCTGAACAAGCCGGTGGTGGGCATGGCCGTCTCGAGCGACGGCAGCGGCTACTGGCTGGTGGCGTCCGACGGCGGGATCTTCGCCTTCGGCGCCCCGTTCTCGGGCTCGACCGGCGCCATGCACCTGAACGCCCCCATCGTGGGGATGGCCGCCGACCCGGTCACGGGCGGCTACTGGCTGGTGGCGTCCGACGGCGGGATCTTCGCCTTCGGCGCCCCGTTCACGGGTTCGATGGGTGGCCTGTCGCTCGCCCGCCCGATGGTGGGGATGGCGGAATCACCGACGTAAGGTTCGGTGTGCAAACGACACGGGTCACGCTGCTCCCGGGCGACGGCACCGGGCCCGAGCTCGTGGCCGCGGCGTGCCGCGTCCTCGAGGCGACCGGCGTGCACCTCGAATGGGAGACCCTCCAGGTGGGCCAGGCCGCCGGGCCCGGATCGGGGCTCCCCGACGAGGCGCTCGCCTCCGTCCGCGCCAACCGCGTGGCGCTCAAGGGCCCGGTCACGACGACCAAGGAACGCCGCGGCCCGCGCTCGGTGAACGTGGAGTTGCGCAAGGCCCTCGACCTCTACGCCCAGGTCCGCCCGGTCCGCAGCCGGCCCGGTATCCGCACGCCCTTCTCCGGTGTCGACCTGGCCGTGATCCGCGACACCACCGAGGACCTGTACGGAGGGGTGGAGTTCGAGGCCGGCGCGCCCGAGACCGAGGCACTCATCGAGACCGTGAACCGCGCCGGGCGCGGGGAGGTGCGCCCGGGGTCGGCGATCGGGATCAAGCCAATTTCCGAGGCGGCCAGCCGGCGGGTCGTGGCCTTCGCCATGGAGTACGCGCGCGACCACGGCTACGGGCATGTCACCGCCGTGCACAAGGCGAGCGCCATGCGCTCGACCGACGGTCTCTTCCTGGAGGTGGCCCGCCACGTCGCCCAGGACCATCCCGACGTGGCCTTCGACGAGATGCTGGTGGACTCGACGTGTGCGGCGCTGGTACGGCGGCCTCAGGAATTCGGCGTCCTCGCCACCCTCAACCTCTACGGCGACATCCTGTCGGACCTGGCCGCCGCGCTCGTCGGCGGGGTGGGGCTCGCCCCCGGCATGAACGTCGGTCCCGACGCCGCGGTGTTCGAGGCCGCCCACGGCTCGGCGCCGAAGTACGCGGGGCTCGGCAAGGCGAACCCCATGGCCATGATCCTGTCGGGGGCGCTGCTCCTGCGACACCTGGGGGAGGGCGACGCCGCCGCCCGGGTCGAGGCGGCCGTGGACGCCGTCGCCGCCGAGGGCCGGACGCTCACCTACGACCTCGAGCGCACGCCCGCCGACCTCCCGCCGGCGTCGACCGACGAGGTGGCGTCGGCCGTGATCGCCGCCCTCGGGCGGCCGTAGCGCTCACGCCCGCGTCATCGTCCAGCCCGCCACCACCACGGTCGACCCCGTGGCCGTCTCCGTGACTGTCTCCGTCACCGACACGGCGTAGCGCCCCGGCGCGTGGCCGCCGGTGACCGTCACGGTGGTGGACAGCGTGACGCCCGTTACCGTGTCGCCGGCGGCGCGCAGGGTGACGTCGAGGGGGCTCAGGTAGGCCGGGACGTGCGCGCCCACCAGGGGCGTCGGCGGCGACACTCCCGGCGCCACGGCCGACCACCAGTCGAGGCGGTCCTGCGCCAGCGCCTTCACGCCGGCGATGAACCCCGACACGGCGGCGCTCTGCACGAGGAGGGGGGCGGTGGACTGCGACCACGTCTGGCCGGGCGTGCCGGCCAGTGTGAGGGTGCCCATCGGGATCGAGTTGGTGGTGAGCGTCAGGCCTTGCGAGGCCAGCGCCGCCGGTGCGGGCACGGTCGGCGCCGCCGCGCCCGACGCGTAGGTGAGGATGGCGCCGTTGGTGCTCGTCGACGACGCTTCGGCCAACGTCACCACGTACCGCTGCGGGGTGAACCACAGGGCGTTGGTGGGCCAGCACGTCACCAGGGTGAGCGTGGGGCCCGGCGTGTTGTAGACCGGCGCGCCCTGCGTCACCACGGCGTGGCTCTCCACGACGAAGGTGGACGTCGTGCACGGTGTCTCGTAGAGCACGGTGTCGCCCGCCTTCAGCGCCGGGAGGTTCACGAAGTAGGACACGTCGTGGGCCTCGAGCACTGCGGTTCCCGCCGTCCCCGGCCACACCGAGCTCGGCAGGTGGCCGACCGCCACCTCGAGCTGGGCGTCGCCCACCCCCTCCTCCACCGGGGCCACGAGCCCGAGGGCGGGGACCACGAGCAGGGCCCGGACATCGCCCGTGTCGGCCGCCCCGCACGAGCCGAGCTTCACCCGCGAGGGGTCACCGACGACCTCGGTGGGCCGGGTCGTGGTGACGCCCTGCTGGTAGCGGTGGACGAGGGCCTTGCCGGCCACCTCGCTGTGATGGGTCCACAGGGTGGCGTCGAGCTGCCAGGCCCCGGCCCCGGCGACGAGGAGCACTCCGGCGAGGACCAGCCCCCGGTACGGCCAGCGTCGCCGACCGGCCGACGCTGCGCGCCCGACCCGGGTCGACGACCGGACCATCCCACGCTCCCTTCGGAGGCGGCGATGACGGCCAGAAGGGCGGTCATGCTGTTCCTGGTTCCATCGTAGTTCGACCTGGAGTGGTGGCGGCCACACGATCCGTGAACATCTTCCCGTCGGCCACGACGGCCACAGCTCGCGGGAGTGGTGCCGGAGGATCCGATGGCACGAGCGACGTCCCGGGGTCCAGGCAGACCCCCGGGAGTAGGCTCTTCCCCCAGTGAACCGCTGGAAGTCACGGAGCGTGGGGCCGGTCGCCCCGACCCGCGCGCGGCGTGGGCACGAGGCGTTCGGGCCCGACTGGGACACGACCCCGGCGGACCCCACCGCCATCGTCCCCGACGACCGCGGGCCCGAGGCGGACCGGCTCCTGCGCCAGGCGCTGGGCCGTCACATGTTCCTGGGCGAGGCCGCCCTGGTCGTCAGCTGGGCGCTGTTCGCGGTGATCGTCTTCCGCTTCCTCGTCGAGAGCCACCGGACGGCGGCCAGCATCACCCTGGGCTGGCTCTTCGTCGGGGGCAGCTTCGTCATGGTCCTGGTCATCCTGCTGTTCCGGCGGGTGGCCGAGCGCCGCATCCGCCTGGGCCTGCACGACGCCGGCGTGGCGCTGCGCTCCATCCAGTCGGTCACCGACCCGGGCCTGTCCTTCCTGCCGCTCGACTCCCTCCTCGACGAGCTGCTGGCCCGGACCGGCCGGGTGGTGGGGGGCGACGTGGCCGCCATCTTCCTGCTGGCCGAGGACGGCGCCACCCTGACGGTGCGGGCCTCCTACGGCCTGGACGCGCCGTCCACCGAGGACGTCCACGTGCCCGTGGGCGAAGGGGTCGTCGGTGAGGTGGCCGCCCGCGCCCAGGCGGTCATCGTCAACGACGTCGAGGCGGCGGCGACCGCACCCATGCTGCGCGAGCAGATGGCCTCGTTGGTGGCCGCGCCTCTCCTCGTGGGGGGCATGGTCATCGGCGTCGTCCAGGTCGGCACGCGGGCCCATCACCGGTTCCAGGGCCGCGACCTGCAGCTGCTGCAACTGGTGGCGGACCGATCGGCCGCCTCCATCGAGCGGGCCCGGCTGGACGAGGCCGAGCGCCGCAGCCGGCTCGGTGCCGAGCACGCCCGGCAGCACGTGGCCTTGCTGGCCCGCGCCGCCGACGTGCTCGCCACCGCGTTGGAGTCCTACGACGAGGCCATGGTGCGGCTCGTCGAGGTAGTCGTCCCGTCGTTCGCCGACTGGTTCTCCGTCGACGTCGTGGACGAGCAGGGGACGCTGCGCCGGGTGGCCCACGGCGCGCGCGGGCGCCTCGCCGAGACCACGGCCCGCCACCCCCACCCCGAGGGCGAGACGCTCGTGCGGCAGGTGCTCGCCAGCGGCCGGCCCGAGGTCGTCATGCGGTCGCGTCGAGACGGGGCGCCCCACGGTGGTGAGCCCGCGGCCTACGGCAGCTACATCGAGACGCCGGCCGATTCGAGGATCGAGTCGATGTTCGTGGTGCCCGTGCACCTGCGCGGCCTGTCGTTCGGGGCGCTCAGCTTCGTCACCGGGGAGGGCCGGCGCGGCTACCGCCGCTCCGACCTCGAAACCGCCCGCGGCCTCGCCGAGCGGGTCGCCATCGCGGTGGAGCGCGTCCTGCTGTGGAGCGAGAGCCGCCAGGCCGAGCAGGCCGCCACCCGCCACGCCGGCCAGCTGCGCCGTCTCATGGAGGCCGCCCTCGCCGTCAACGCGCCGCTGGCCGAGCCCCAGGTGCTGCGGGTCCTGTCCGAGCACGCCCGTCGGGTGCTCGACGCCGGGCAGGCGGTGGTCCTGGCCGTCCCGGTGGGCGACGGTGCGGCGCCGTCGGGCACAGCGGTCGACGCCGAGGCCGACACCGAGGTCGAGGTGGAGGTGGAGGTGACCGCCCCGGTGGGTCTGCTCGAGGCGACGGCGCCCGTCGTCGACGGCGCCCGTCGTCTGATGGCGCGCGCCAACCGGCCGATGCGCCATGCCGGCGGCGTGCTCGAGGGATTCGACGACGCCGCCGCCGCCGCCGATCTGGCCGTCATGGGCTCGCCCACGGTCCCGTGGATGGCGGTCCCCCTCGTCGACTCGACGGGTACGCGCCGGCGGGCCATCGTCGTCCTCGGGAGGGATCGGCCCTTCAACGTCGAGGACGAGTCGGTGCTGGTCCTGCTGGCCCAGATGGCCACCGTCGCCCTCGACAACGCCCGCCTCTACCAGGCCGTGCAGGGCAACGAGCAGCGCCTGCAGGCCGTCGTGGAGTCCTCACCCCTCGCCATCGCCGAGCTCGACCTCGACGGCGTGGCCACGTGGTGGAACCGCGCCGCGGGGACGCTGCTCGGATGGGACGGCGCGACGTCGGGACAGCGTCGCATCCCGGCCGCCGACAGCGCGGCCTCCTCGATGCTGGCCCGTCTGTGGGAGCGCACCCGGCACGGCGAGGCGACGGTGGGCGTACAGGTGACGGCCCGGCGCGACGACGAAGTGGTCGAGCTGTCGGTGTCGACGGCCGCGCTCCAGGACCACGAGGGGACGGTGACCGGCATCCTGGCCGTCGCCGAGGACGTCACCGAGCGCCAGCGGATGCTCGAGCAGTTCCAGCAGGCGGAGCGGATGGGGGCCATGGCCCGCCTGGCCGGCGGGGTGGCCCACGACTTCAACAACCTGCTCACCGTGATCCTCGGGTGCAGCGAGATCATGTTGCGGCGCCTCGCCACCGACGACCCGCTCGTCGCCGAGGTGGAGGCCATCCAGCGCGCCGGCGAGCGGGCCGCCGCTCTCACGAGCCAGCTCCTCGCCATCGGCCACCGCCAGGTCGGCCAGCCCGAGGTCGTCGACCCCGACGCCGTGGTGGGGGCCATGGCGCCCATGCTCACCCGGGCGCTGGGGGAGGACGTGCAGCTCGACCTGATCCCCGCCGAGCCCGCCGGCCGCATCCTCGTCGACCCGGCCGAGCTCGAGCGCGCCGTGCTCAACATGGCCATCAACGCCAGAGACGCCATGCCCAGGGGGGGCCGGTTCGTCATCCGGACGCGCATGGTGGGGGCCGAGCGGCCCGTGCCCCAGCAGATCGTGGCGCTGGCGGTGGGCGACACCGGGATGGGCATGGACGCCGAGACCGCCGAGCACTGCTTCGAGCCGTTCTTCACGACCAAGGGGATGGCCAGGGGCACCGGGCTCGGGCTGGCGGCGGTCCACGCCATGGTGACGCAGGCCGGCGGCCAGGTGAGCCTCGACACCGCGCCGGGGCGCGGCACGACCATCACGCTGTGGTTCCCCGCCGTGGAGGCCGAGGACCGCCAGCTCGAGGACGGGCCGCCCGAGCTCGACACGAGCGTCGGCGACGAGCTCGTCCTGGTGGCCGAGGACGAGGACGAGCTGCGGCGCCTGGCGGTGCGCGAGCTCGAGGAGCGCGGCTACCTCGTGCTGGCGGCCGCCAACGGGGTTGAGGCGTTGGCCGTGGCGCGCTCGCTCGAGCGCCCTGTCGACCTGCTCGTCACCGACGTCGTCATGCCCGAGATGAACGGCGTCGAGCTCGCCGAGACGCTCGTGGGCACGTGGCCCTCGATGGCCGTGCTGTTCGTGTCGGGGCACCTCGACGAGGCCGCCATGACCCGCAACCCGCTCGACCTCGACGCCGACCTGCTGCCGAAGCCGTTCACGCCCGGCCAACTCGGGCGCCGGGCCCGCCAGGCACTCGACCGGGCGGCCGCCGTCCGGGACAGCCGGCCGCTGCCGGCGCAGCAGCGTGACCGGGCGACCGGGACCTGATCAGGGCTCGAAGCGGTACCCCACGCCTCGGACGGTGCGCACCCAGCGCGGCGTGTCGGGGTCGGCCTCGATCTTGCGGCGGATGCGGCGGATGTGCTCGGTCACCGTGCCGGCGTCCTGCCACTCCGACGAGGAGTCCCACACCTGGGCGAGCAGCTGCTCCCGGGTGAAGACCTGGCGCGGTGAGCCGGCCAGGAAGGCCAGCAGGGCGAACTCCTTGGCCGTCGTCTCGACCAGCGTGCCCGCCACCCGGATCTCGCGGGCCAGCGTGTCGATGGACAGCTCGCCGAACTCGAGGGCGCCGGTGGGTGCCGCCGGCCTGCGGTTGGAGCTGCGGCGCAGGACGGTCCCCACCCGGGCGGCCAGCTCGGCGGGGGAGAACGGCTTCACGATGTAGTCGTCTGCACCCAGCTTGAGGCCGAGGACCCGGTCGGTCTCCTGGCCCCGGGCGGTGACCAGGATGACCGGGATGTCGCTCGTGCGGCGGATGGCGGCCAGGACGTCGAAGCCGTCCTCGGTGGTGAGCATGACGTCGAGGATCACCAGGTCGGGGGGCGTCTTCCCCAGGACGCCGATGGCCTCGACCCCGGTGGTCGCCTCGGTGACGCGGTAGCCGTCGGCCTCGAGCAGTCGCGACAGCATGCCCCGGACCTCGGGGTCGTCGTCGACGACCAGGAGCTTCCCGCACGATCGGGTCGGCACCGCCGCGGGGCGGGCCGGTTCTGCCGCTGCCACTTTCGCCACCACCGTCTCCCGACTGCTCCGCCACTCAATCCATTGGCTCGGTCACCAAGCGTAGTGGGCGGGGTCCCCCTACCTGAAAGGCCTCGGGCTGTTTCCCGCACCCTACCGCCCGCGATGGGTCGCCTGACCTACGGCACCGGAGCCCGGGCGGGCTCGCGCGCAAGTTGGGGGGGGGTTGATGCGCTGTAGGTCGGGCGGTGGTCTGGGCGGTGCACACTCGGGTCGTGGCCGCTGGTTTCAAGCACAGAGGGGGCGTCCACCTGGCCCCCGTCATCGAAGGCTCCCTCCCGGGCGACCGCCGGACCGAGCCTCCGACGGTGCTCGTCGTGGGTACCGACGACTGGGCCATCGAGCAGTCGGCGACCGAGCTCGAGGCCGGCGGGTGCACCGTGCTGCGCTGCCATGAGCCCGGTGAGCCGGCCTTTCCTTGCAACGCCCTGATCCAGGGAAGGACATGTCCTCTCGACGTGGGCTTCGACGTGGTGGTCACCGTCCGTGCCCGACCGCTGAGCGAGCCCTCCCAGGCCGAGCTCGGCGTGGTCTGCGCATTGCACCAGGGAGTCCCACTGGTGGTCGCAGGCGTCGCCTCCGAACGGCCCTTCGGGCCGTGGGCGGCACTTGCCGTCGAGCAGGGTGGTGACGTGGTAACGGCATGTGAGAAGGTGACGGGAGCGACACCCGTGGCCATCGCCTCCGGATCTCGGGTTCGTCCCGCCGAGGAGCATGTCCCTGTGCCCAGCACCGCCGCCACCTGATCCCAGAATCTCCCGAGCGACCCCCATGCCCGTTGCCCGCAGCACCGCGGAGATCGATGTCTGGCTCGAGGAGCTCTGGCAGACGCGTGGCACCGACCTGCTGCTCACCGCCGGTGCCCCCCCGCTCGTGCGGGTCGACGGAGAGATGCGCCCGGTCACCGGCGGCGAGATGTTCAGCACGATCTCGGTCGAGCGGGTGATCAAGGACGTCATCGGCCCGGACCTGGTGGCGAGCTACGAGGCAGAGCGCGAGATCGACTTCGCCTTCAGTTGGAAGGACCGGGCCCGCCTGCGCTGCAATGCCTTCCATCAGCGCGACACGTGTGCGCTGTCCCTGCGGATCATCCCCTACGAGATCCCCGGGTTCGCGCAGCTCGGCATCCCCCCGGCCGTCGAGGCCTTGGTGGAGCTGCCGATGGGATTGGTCATCGTCACCGGCCCGACGGGCTCGGGAAAGTCGACGACCCTGGCGGCGATGATCGATTACATCAATCGCTACCGCAAGTGCCACATCATCACGATCGAGGACCCGATCGAGTACGTCCACGCCAACCATCGGTCGGCCGTGAGCCAGCGAGAAGTCGGGACTGACACGGTGTCCTTCGAGCGGGCGCTGCGCTCCGTGCTGCGCGAGGACCCCGACGTGCTGTTGGTGGGTGAGATGCGCGACCTCGAGAGCATCGCCACCACCCTCACCATCGCCGAGACCGGGCACCTGGTGTTCGCCACGCTGCACACCAATGACAGCGCCCAGGCGATCGACCGCATCGTGGACATCTTCCCGTCGGACCGTCGCGAGCAGATTCAGGTCCAGCTGGCTTCGACCCTCGAGGGCGTGATCTACCAGCGCCTGGTGCCCCGGATCGGTGGAGGGCTGGTCTCCGCCTACGAGGTGCTGATGGCCAATCACGCCGTGCGCAACCTCATCCGCGAGGGCAAGACCCGCCAGCTGCGCAACGTCGTCTCCACCCACCAGTCGGAGGGCATGCAGACCCTCGAGATGGGCCTGAACCAGCTGATGGCCGAGGACCTGATCGATTACGAGACGGCCCTCCGGGTGAGCCTCTACCCGAAGGAGGTGGAGCGGCCCCGGCAGTACGCGCAGGTCCAGAAGGTCCAGGCCCCCGAGCCCGTTCTCGAACCGGTCATCCCCGGCGCGATGGTGGCCAGCCCGGACAACCCGCGGGTGACGTCGTTCTGAGCCGATCCGTCCGGAGTCGAGGAACGATCCAGCCTACGATGGAGGTGTCCGACCATCGGTGGGGAAGAGACCACAGAGAATGGCGATACCCCCGACTGAGAGAGAGATGACGCCAACGCGACCGTCACGAACGCAGAACGACGGTCACCGTGCGCGGCGCCCGAGCCGCCCGGGTTGCCACGCGCTACTCGGGCCGCGCCGGGCCCGTGGCCCGCGTCGCCCGCCTCGCAGGGGCGAGGAGGGCTTCACCCTGATCGAGCTCCTCATCGTGCTGGTCATACTTCCCCTCGTCATGGGGGCGATCGCCATGGTGATGATCACCATGCTCAAGAACCAGCAGGGCATCCAGGGCAAGGTCACGGATTCGGCCGCAGCGGCCACGGCCTCGACCTACTACGTCCGTGACATCCAGAGCGCCTCCAGTGTGACCACGGCGGCCAACCCGGCGAGCGCGCCCCAACAGTGCAGCGCCTCGGGCCTGTCCGGCTCGAAGACGTTCCTATTGGGTATGCAGCTGCAGGGCGTGTCGACGGTGGTGTCGTACTACACCTGGACGCCTGCACCCGCTGCGCCCTCCGAATTGGTGCGGTTGTACTGCCCGCAAGGTTCGTCGACACCCCAGAGCCGAGTGGTCCTGTCCGACAACGTCAGCACCACGAACCCCCCCGCGCCCGTCGTGAACTGCGTCTCACCCACTCCCACCAGCATCCCGACGGGGGTGACCTGCAATCCCGGCAGCGACTGGACCTTCACCTACATGGTGTCGACCGTCACGCTCAACGTGACTCAGGGATGCTCCACCCCTGGCGTTGCCTGCGCCCCGTACCAGTACGCCCTCACGGGTGAGCCGGTGTCGGGGATCCCGGTGCCCCCCATCGTTCGACCCAACGCCGCGCTGACGCTCCTCGGGATCGGTACGGACATCTCCTTCACCAACTTCAGCTCCCAGGACGACGTCTGTGTCGTGGGTTCCGCACTTCAGGGCTACGACTACAGCCACGGTGTTCCCGCCATCAGCAGTGGCTTTCTGAGCCTCGGCAACAGCGTCACGACGACGAACACCGCATCGTGCACTCCGGCGTCGCAGAGCACCGGCCCCTGGGACTACGTCTACAACTGCCTCAACGACAACACGACGGGGAGCATGTGTCCCACGAGCGGCGGCCACGATGCAGTCTCGGGGAATGGCGTCGACGTCAAGCCGTATCCTGTGTCGACGAGCCAGCCGGTCACCGACCCGCGGGCCGTATGGGCTTCGCAGAACAAGCCGGCACCCATCACCTCACCGAGCGGGTCGTGCACGGGCGGCTCGACGATGTCATGCACCCCCGGCCTGTACGCGAACGGGCTCAACATCACCAGCCACCGGAACGTGACTTTCCAACC
>Ga0307372_10011033_pt1 | contig 12120 bp, 11 predicted proteins | sample OX1MG_FD_202533 | JGI IMG/M metagenome (GOLD analysis project Ga0307372, IMG submission 202533) | Soil microbial communities from Risofladan, Vaasa, Finland - OX-1 | ecosystem: Environmental > Terrestrial > Soil > Coastal area > Acid sulfate soil | place: Finland: Risofladan, Vaasa | collected...
CAATCCCGCGCCGCCGGCGCCAATGGCACCGGCGGCCGCGCGGGCGCTGGTGCCCACGGGCGTCGCCGATTCCACCCGCGCCGCGGCCGATTCGGGCGCGGTGAGCGACAGCGACGTCGCCAACTGCGCGACGAGCGTGTTCGGTGATTCCGCCGCCCAGGCCGATTCGGCGCGTCCCAGCTGGGACATCGATGTGCGGTCGTACGAGACCCGCGAGCGCGTCCAACGCTACATCGCGGTGTTCACGGGTCCGGCCAAGGATCACATCACGGAGCAACTCGAGCGCGGGACTCGCTACGAAGGCATGATCCGCGAACAATTCCGCGCTGCCGGCCTCCCCGAGGACATGTACTACCTGGGCCTGATCGAGAGCGGCTACGACCCCAACGCGTACTCGAGCGCCGCGGCCGTGGGCATGTGGCAATTCATGGCGGGCACGGCGCGTGGCGAAGGGCTGCGGGTGGATTGGTGGATCGACGAGCGCCGCGACCCCGTCAAGTCCACCGCGGCGGCCGCCAAGTTCATCAAGGGACTCCGCGACCAGTTCGGCTCGCTCTATCTGGCCGCCGCCGCATACGACGGCGGTCCGGGCCGGATCCAGCGCGGGCTCACCCGCTACGCCGACGCACTGCAGGACACGGAGGGCGACGACCTGTACTTCGCACTCTCCGACAAGGACTACCTGCGCGCCGAAACGCGCGAGTACGTGCCGCGCCTGATCGCCGCCGCGCTCGTGGCCAAAGATCCCAAGCGCTACGGGCTCGACATCCAGCCCGAGTCGGCGTTCGTGTACGACTCGGTGCGCGTGGGCCCGACCACGCCGCTCGCCGCCATTGCGGCCGCCAGCGGCACCACCGTAGCGGCGCTCCAAGAACTCAACCCCCAGATCCTGCGGGGCATGGCGCCCCCCGACGACTCGATCGACGTGCGAATCCCCGTGGGCACAGCGGCACGGTTCGACACCAGTTTCGCGGCGCTCTCCCCGTCCGAACGCATCGGGGCCCGCACCGTCCGCGCAAAGTCGGGCGAGTACGCCTCGACCGTCGCGCGCAAGTACCGGATCACGGTGCACCAGCTGGAAGAGTTCAATCCGCACCTGCGGCGCTACAAGAGCGGCCACCTGGTGCCGGGGCAGTCGGTGCTCGTGCCGACCAGAGCCGTAGCGGACGCCGCGCGGGCCGTGCCCAATCCGTCGATCGAACTCTACGGCCTCGCCGGCGGCGTCCACGTGGTGCGCAAGGGTGAGACGCTGGGCGGCCTGGCGGCCAAGTACCACACGACCGTGGCCCACATCAAAGCGCTCAATCGACTCCGCCACGACACCATCCGCATCGGGCAGAAGCTACGGATCAGTCGATGATGCCGGGGCCCTTGTAGCCCTTCATCAGGACCCGCGTGTAGTCGCTGGATGGGCTCTTGCCCGAAGCCTGCACGGCGGCGGCTGCCACCTCGCCGCCATTGTACACCAGCAATGCCATGTCGATCTGGCCGTGATACTGCTCCACCAGCGAGTGCAGGTAGCGGAAGCCGATGTGCAGGTTGAGGTCGGCGTCGAACAGTTGCCTGGCCCGCAGTCCCTTCTGGTAGAATCGGGCGGTGGCCGGCATGAGCTGCGTGAGGCCGATCGCGCCAGCCGGGCTCTGCGCTCGCGTGTTGAAATCGCTCTCCAGCTTGACCAGCCGGAAAGCCAACTCGGGGTCCACATTCTCCCCGGTCGCGGCATCGTACACCTTCCCCGCGAGATCGGCGGAGATGCCGTACCGCGACGAGTAGCTGATCAGGTGGTTGGCCCGATCGAGCTGTTCCTGCAGGCTGTTTACCTGCCCGCGGGACTCGGCCAACTGGCTGCGGAGCGTCGCCGCTTCGCTGAGCGGGGACGAGGAGCGCTCATGGGTCACCACCGCCGCCTGAGCCAGCTCGGCGGACGGCGACGGATAGAGGACCAGGAGCACCGCGGAGGCCGCTCCGGCGCCCACGAGGGCGAGCAAACGTTTCGCCCGGCGTCTCCGTCGGACGGCGTCTCCCCGGCGCACGTAAGTGCCAGATAGGTCACGCATAAGTTATTTGGTGGCAATAGGTTAAGTACAATGAACCCCTACCCGACCTATAGCACAATAAGCAATACATGGTCCCGCATCAACCTCGGGACCAGTCCCCCCGTTGTCCACCTGTTTTTTCCAGGAGCATTACCTCGCCGATCGTCATGCCGCGGTCGATCGCCTTGGCCATGTCGTATACCGTGAGGAGGGCGATGGACGCGGCCACAATCGCCTCCATTTCCACCCCAGTTCGGCCGGTTGTCCGCGCGGTGGCCTGGGCGCGGATGCCCGGCAGCGACCGGTCAGGCGTGAGCGTCACCTGCACGTCGTCCAGAGGCAGGGGGTGGCAGAGGGGAATCAGCTCGGCGGTTCGTTTGGCGCCCATGATCCCGGCCACGCGGGCGACGGCGAGCACGTCGCCTTTCCTTAATGAATGGGCTTCGATGGCGTCGAGGGTCGCGGCGGCCATGCGGATGGACCCCGCGGCCCGGGCCGCGCGCACGGTGACGGGTTTGGAGGACACGTCGACCATGCGCGCTTCACCATCGGGTCCCACGTGGGAGAGTCGGTCGGTCATCGAAGGGTGGTCTCCAGCTCGCGCAACAGGGTGAAGGTGACGAGCTGTGGATTGGCGTTTCCGGCGGCGAGTACCTTTGCGCGTTCCACGGCGTCGGCAGCGCGCGAAGCGCCCAGCGCAGCGGCCTGGTCGTCGCGGTCCACGGCGGCCCGTGCGCGCTCGTGCAGCAACAGGGTGAGGGCCTGCAGCGCGTCGCTGAATTCACCGCGCGCGCCGGAACTGCCCTGCACGAAGGCGGCACGGATGCGGGCCGCGCGATCGCCGCCCGTGGCCGCGTCGAGCAAGCGCCGGGCGCGCGCCAGCGCCTGATCCATGGCCGACTGCGCGAGCAGGGCGCCGGGGGCGCCATTGGCCAGCCGGAGCCGGTCGGCGCGGTCGCGGGGGAGCGACAGCGTGTCGAGGTGCGCGCGCACGGCTTCGTGGTCGAGGAACGCGGCCATGTCGGCATCGGTGAGGCGGGGCACGCGCAACGCGATGACGCGGGAGCGGATGGTGGGGAGCAGGGCGCCCGGCTCGCTGCTCGTGAGCACGATGTTGGTGTTGCCCGGCGGCTCTTCGAGGAGCTTGAGAAAGGCGTTGGCGGCCTGGTCGGAACCCTCCTGGGACACCATGCGTTCGGCGTCGCCGATGACGAACACCTTGCGGGCGGCCAGGGCGGGCGCGAGAGCGGCGGCGTGGACGATGGCGCGGACCGTGGCGACGTAGATGCCTTCGGTTCCGTCCGGGGGCGCGTAGAGGCCGTGGGTTTCGAGGCGTTCGGCGATGGCCTCGCCGTAGTCGGCCTCGACATCCGCGGCGGACGCGTCGCTGTCCTTGGGCCGAGGCCTGGGAAAGATCCAGTGGAGGTCCGGGTGCGTTCCGGCGAGGGCATAACGGCACTGCTGACAGGTGCCACAGGGGCGGGGGCTGGCACCGTCGCAGAGCAGGCGCTGGCCGAGCCAGAGGGCGAGGCGCTGCTTGCCGACGCCGGCGGGCCCGTGGAGGAGCAGGCTGGCCGGCAGGGTTCCGCGGTCGACTGCCGACTGCAGGCGCTGGCGGATCGCGGCATGGCCGAAGAGCGGGACGAGGGTCACGCGGGGAAGATACGGGGAACAGGGTAGGAGGGTAGGAGGGTAGGAGAGTAGGGCGGGGGGGGGGGAGGCAGCACCCCGGCGCCCAAGCTTTGCAGCTAAAAGTACTTGCCAGCGACGCGTTCGGCCGCCATCATTCCATCCCATGACACTTCCAGCGCCGCCGCGGCCGCAGCCCTCCGATCCGCCCGATATGCACGCGCGGGCGATGGACAATCTCCGGTTCATTCGCGAGACGATGGAGCGTGCCGGGACGTTCACGGCCGTGTCGGGGTGGGGTGAGATCATCATTGGCGCGAGCGCGGTGATGGCGGCCGCCGTGGCGGCGCCCCAGCCCACGCCGGTGCGATGGGTGGCGGTGTGGCTGGGCGAGGCGCTGCTCGCGGGCACCATCTCGGCGTGGGCCACCTCGCGCAAGGCGCGCGCGGCCAACGTGCCGCTGCTGTCGGGACCGGGGCGAAAGCTGGTGCTGGCGTTCGCGCCGGCGATGCTGGTTGGGGCGTTGCTCACCGCGGCCTGCGTCGTGCATGGATTGGAGGGGATGCTCCCCGGTATCTGGATGCTGCTGTACGGGGCCGGCGTGATTGCGGCCGGCGCCTATTCGGTGCGGATCGTCCCGGTGATGGGGATGGCATTCGTCGCGCTGGGCGCGGCGGCGCTGTTCGCGCCGCCGGCGTGGGGCACGGGGATGTTGGTGATCGGGTTCGGCGGACTGCACGTCACATTCGGCATGATGATCGCGCGGAGGCATGGTGGCTAAGCAGAGTGCGGTTCCCAAGGACGACGCCGACCGCGGGCGCGGCGCTCGCAAGCCGGCGCACGCGCTCACGCCGGTGCGGGGCAGGTCGCCGGATGAGCCCGGCAGCGCGCTCGCCCTCGACCGCCTGATCCACGAGCGGATGCGGCTGGGCATCGTGAGCGCGTTGGCGGTGAACGAGCGGTTGAGCTTCAACGATCTCAAAGCGCTGCTCGAGACCACGGACGGCAACCTGAGCGTGCACGCCCGCAAGCTCGAGGAGGCCGGTTACGTGACCTGTACCAAGACGTTCGAGGGACGGATGCCCAGGACGCAGTACGCGCTGACGGCCGCCGGCCGGCGCGCATTGGAGCGGTATCTCGGGCATATGGAAGCGCTAATACGCGCGACGCGTGAGGGATAGCGCATGGCACCGGCATCGGAGGGATCGGGCGCGCGGGGGTCGCTGCACGTGGCGATCATCATGGACGGCAACGGGCGGTGGGCCACGGCGCGCGGCCTGCCGCGCACGGCCGGCCACCGGGCGGGGGTGCGCACCGCGCGGGCGATCGTCGAAGCAGCGCGCCGTGCCGAGGTGGGGATGCTCACGCTGTACGCGTTCTCGTCGGACAACTGGGGGCGCCCGCAGCGTGAGGTCACGGCGCTCATGCGCCTGTTCCGCCGCACGCTGCTCGCCGAGTCGCGGCGTTGCGCCGACAACGGGGTGCGGCTGTCGGTGATCGGACGCCGCGACCGGCTGCCGGCGATCCTGCGGCAGACGATCGACGAGGCGGAGGCGATGACGGCGTCGTGCACCGACATGCAGTTGCGCGTGGCGGTGGACTACTCCGCGCGCGACGCGATCCTGCGGGCCGCGGCGCTGGCCCAGGGCCGTTCGCTCTCGCGCGAACAGTTCGCCGAACTGCTGGCACAGGCGGACCATGGGGGCGCGGGCACGCGCGACGTGGACCTGCTCATCCGCACGGGAGGCGATCAGCGCCTGAGCGACTTCCTGTTGTGGGAGTGTGCATATGCCGAACTGGCGTTCACCCGGCGTCTGTGGCCGGAGTTCACGGCCAGGGATCTGCTCGAGATGCTTGACGATTTCGAGCGCCGAGAGCGGCGGTTCGGCGGCGTGCCGGCGCAGGCGGCGAGTTGACCGTCGCCGAGCCCTGCGGGCGCGTTTCGCGACCGCAGGGGAGTCTTGCGCTCGGCGAGCGTCAGTAGCGGGCCTCGAGCCCCGCGATGACCCGCACCGTGTCGCGCGCTATTAGCAATTCCTCATCGGTGGGGATGACCCAGACCTCCACGCGCGAGCCGTCGGCGCTGATGCGCCCCTCGGCGCCGCCGACGGTGCTCGCATTGCGCGCCGGGTCGAGGGTCACCCCCAGCCAGTCGAGGCCGGCGCAGATGCGCTCGCGCACGGGCGCGGCGTGCTCGCCGATGCCGCCGGCGAACACGATCGCGTCGGCGCCGTTGAGCGCGGCCAGGTAGGCGCCGATGTATTTGCGCGCCCGGTAGCAGAACAGCTCGATGGCGAGTTTCGCACGACGGTCGTCGTGCTCGTTCGCCTCGGCGAGCAGGTCGCGCATGTCGTTGGTGAGTCCCGACACGCCCAGCAGCCCCGACTGCTTGTTGAGCAGATTCTCGACCTCGTTCAGGGACAGCCCCTCCTTGGCCGCCACGTGGTCGAGGATCGCGGGGTCGAGGTCGCCCGAGCGCGTGCCCATGACCAGTCCTTCGAGCGGCGTGAACCCCATCGAGGTGTCCACCGAATTGCCGGCATCGACGGCGCACATGGAGCAGCCATTGCCGAGGTGGAGGGCGATGAGCTTGGTCTGTTCGCGCGTGCGCCCGGTGAGTGCGCGGTAGCGCCAGGTGACGTAGCGGTACGAGGTGCCGTGGAAGCCGTAGCGGCGGATGCGGTAGCGACGGTAGAGCTGGTAGGGCAGCGCGTACAGATACGCGCGCTCGGGCAGGGTGTGATGGAACGACGTGTCGAACACGGCTACCTGCGGAATGCCGGCGCCCAGGACGGCGCGCGCGGCGGCGATGCCCTTGAGATTGCTCGGGTTGTGGAGCGGGGCGAGATCGATCGTGTCCTCGATGGCGCGGAGGACGTCATCGTCGATGCGCACCGATGAGCGGAATCGCTCGCCGCCGTGGGCGACGCGGTGACCCACGGCTTCGATGGCGCCCACGGAGTCGATATCGACGCCCGAGTCGGGTCCGGCCATCCAGTCGATCACGAATTCGAGCACGGCGCGGTGGTCGCGGGCCGCGACGGTGCCGCGCGCCGTGGGCCGGCCCGGCACCGTGAACGCGTACACGGCCTCGCCGCCGATGCGCTCCACCGTCCCCCGTACCAGCTTCTGATCGGTGTTGTCGCGCATGCGATCGGCGTCGGTGCGCACGAGTTCGAACTTGAGCGTCGAGGACCCGGAGTTCAGGACCAGCACGTTCATGGGATGTACTCCACTGGGCATTCGAGATCGCGGCGTCCTGCGTGCAGCAGGATCGCAGGTTTTCGGATCTGCAATGATTCAGGATGGGTCGGAAACGGCCGGATCCTGCTCGGGCCATTCCCTTGAAGGTACTGCTGGCCCGGGTGAGCAGTACCTTCCGCGTCCGCCGGAGAAAGCAGGTGGTTTCCCGCTCGATCGTGGATCATCGTGGTTCGCCCCTTCGGTTCGTGATGCGGCCTGGCGCGCTGCGGGATGGCTACACGACGAGCCCGATGGCTGCGGCCGCAGCGCGCACATTGGACAGCGCCCGCTCGGGGGTGGATCCGGCGGCCGACAGGTGGCCCATCTTGCGCCCCGGGCGCGCCGATGCCTTTCCATAGAGGTGAAGCCGCACGCCGGGCAGCGCGAGCGCCGGGGTGAAGTCGGGCATCCGGCCGCCGGTCCAGAGATCGCCGAACAGATTCACGATCGCCACCGGCTCCACGATGCGCACGTCGCCCAGGGGCAGGTCGCACACCGCGCGCACCAGCTGCTCGAACTGGCCGGTGGGGCATGCGCGTTCGCTCGCGTGGTAGGAGTTGTGAGGGCGCGGCGCCAGCTCGTTGACGAACAACTCCCCCGTCCGCGTGCAGAACATCTCCACGCCGAGCAGACCTTCGAGTTGCATCGCGCGGGCGATGCCGAGCGCGATCTCGTCGGCGCGGGCCGCGAGGGCGTCGGGCACCGGCGCCGGCAGCACCGACCACGACAGCACCTGATTGGTGTGGTGATTGAGCGCCGGCGTGTAGGCCACGGTCTCGCCCGACGGCCGGCGCGCCACCATGACCGAGATCTCCATCTCCAGGTCGAGTGCCTGTTCGGCCACGGCGTGGCGCTCGCCCAGGGCGCGCCACGCCTCGGCGCACTCGTCCAGCGACTCCACGCGCACCTGGCTGCGGCCGTCGTAACCGCCATGGCAGGACTTCACGAAGCAGGAGCCAAGCGTGCGCACGGCGCCCTGCAGGTCGTCCAGCGTGCGCACGTCGCGGTAGGGCCCGATGGGGAATCGGTGCTTGCCGAGCCAGGCCTTCTGGCGCCCGCGGTGTTGGACGTCGGCGATGATGGCGGGTGCCGGCCGCACCGGCGCGAAGCGCTGAGCGGCCTCGAGGCCGGCGGCAGCGATCTGCTCGATCTCGAGGGTGACGACGTCGCAGTGGCGGGCGAGATCGGCCGCGGCGTCCACGTCGTCGAACGCCGCGGTGACGAGGCGGTCGACCACGGCGTGCGCGGGGCAATCGGGCGAGGGGTCGAGCACGTGCACGGCGTAGCCCATCGTGCGCGCGGCCTGCGCGGTCATCCGACCCAACTGCCCGCCGCCCAGGATGCCGATGGTGGCGCCGGGTGGGATCACCGTCATTTCGTGAGGTGGCGCGAGAGATCGGTCTCGATGAGCACGTCCGCCGCGCGGCGATCGCGCCACTCGCGCAGCCGTTCACGCACGTCGGGCCGGTGCTGCGACACGATGGCGGCGGCGAGGAGCGCGGCGTTCACCGCCCCCGCCTCGCCGATGGCGAGGGTTCCGACCGGTACGCCTTTGGGCATCTGCACGATGGAGAGCAGCGAGTCGAGCCCGTTGAGCGTGGTGGCGGGAATTGGTACGCCGAGCACCGGGACGAGTGTCTTGGCGGCGACCATGCCGGGCAGGTGGGCCGCGCCCCCGGCCGCCGCGATGATCACTTCGAGGCCTCGCGACTCGGCGCTGGCGGCGTATTCGAACATCCAATCGGGTGTGCGGTGCGCCGACACGACGCGTACTTCGTGCGGGATGTCGAGCGCGGTGAGCGTTTCGGAGGCCGCCCGCATGTGGGCGAGGTCCGACTTGCTGCCCATGATGACGCCGACCCACGGCGCCGGGGCGCGGGGAGCGGGGGAGCGGGGCGCGCGCGCTGACGGCATGATGGCAAACCCGTGGTGAAAGGGGGCACGACCGGTGCGCGCCGTAATATAGGCCGCCCGGCGGCGATGCTCCACCGCACGCGCGGGCCTTTCGGTGGGAGCGCGGGGGGCCTATTGTTTTCACCGATCCCCTCCGAGTGCGACGGCCCCCGTTGTGGCGCCCGTGCCTTCGCCGTGAGACCCTGTCATTGACCCCACCCGACGAGGGCAGGCGGCCCTCTCCATCGCCGACGCGACCCTCTGGTGCGGGCCTGCCCGCCGCCGACGACACGTCGTCGCCGCTCGACCGCGCGATGGTGCTGGCCGAGGTGATGGATTACGTCGTCAAGGTATCCAAGCCCACGCCGCTCGTGCTGCCGCGGCCCCGCGTGTGGATACCGCTCACCACGCTGGTGTGCTTCTGCTTCATGCTGTACTCGTTCGCAGCCAAGCCCGATTGGATCTGGGGGCCTCAGTTCGATCCCAATGTGGTCTCGGCCACGCACGATGCCGACATGCGGTTCGCGATGTATCTGCTCGCCCAGCGGATCCTCGAGTACCGCCGGGAAATGGGCTCCGTGCCGGCGACGCTGGCCGACGTGGGTGATCGGATCGCCGGCGTGAAGTACGTGCCGCTCTCCGACACGTCGTTCAGCCTGCGCTACGAGGCGAGCCATCCGATCATTCTCTATTCCACGGAATCGATGGACGCGTTTCTCCGCAACGCGATGGACGTGGTGACCGCCGGAAAAGCGAAGTGAGGCTTCGCCGCCCGGGGTTCACGTTCGTCGAGATCCTGATGTCGATGGCGGTGATCGCGATCCTGGCGGGGATCGTGATTCCCAAGACCGGGGATTTCATCAAGCGCGCCAAGGCGGCCGCGGTCGTGGGCGACATCGTGGCCATTCGCGACGGCGTATACAACTACTACACCGACAGCTCGGCGTATCCGCTCACCGGCGCGATGGGGGAGGTTCCGCCGGCCCTGATCAGCTACCTGCCGATCGGCTTCTCGTTCGTGAAGACCGACTACTCGCTGCAGTACAACAACTGGCCGGTGTCGCAAACGATCCCTGGATATCCGTCCACGACCGGGATCATCGGCATCACGGTGGAGACCACGGACCCGCGCGTCGGTCAACTGGTGCAGGCCCTCCTGGCCAACTGGCCGCAATTCCAGTCGGGCCAGAACTACACGTTCATCATCTTCGGGCTCTGAGCCGGCGAGCCGCGCGGCCCGTTAGGCGTAGCCAACGCAAGAACGCGAGCCGCTCGCCGCAAAGGGCGTGCAACTCGCGCTCGGGCTGTCGGTTACGGCGCAGGCTCCCCAGGTAGGACTTGAACCTACGACCCTCCGATTAACAGTCGGATGCTCTGACCAACTGAGCTACTGGGGAATGGTCGTTGAAAGGTATCCGGCGCGGTCTTGATGTCAACGGAACGGCGGCTCAGCGCGCGGCGGCGTGCCGCTCGGCGTACTCGGGATAGCCCGGGAGTACGGTGCGCAGCCACTGCCCAGTGTGCGACGTGGGGTGCCTGGCCACGTCTTCGGGGCGGCCCGACACGACCACCTGGCCGCCCGCGTCGCCCGCTTCGGGCCCCAGGTCGATCACCCAGTCGGCCAACTTGATCACATCGAGATTGTGCTCGACGATCACCAGCGTGTGGCCGGCGTCCACCAGCCGATCGAACACCTGCGCCAGGCGGCGGATGTCTTCGAGGTGCAGCCCGGTGGTGGGTTCGTCCATGATGTAGAGCTTGCGCCCAGTGGTCTTGCCCGCAGTGGCGAGTTCGCGGGCCACCTTGAGGCGCTGCGCCTCGCCACCGGAGAGGGTGGTGGCCGGCTGTCCGAGCTGCAGGTAACCGAGCCCCACCTGCTGCAGCTGCCACAGCGCCTGGCCGAGTTTGTCCTCGTGCGGAAAGGCGCGGATGGCCTCGTCCACGGTGAGCTGAAGCGTTTCGTGGATGTTGCGGCCCGCCACGCGCACGTCGAGTACGCCGGCCTTGAACCGCTTGCCGCCGCATTCGTCGCACGGCACGAATACGTCGGCCATGAACACCATCTCGACTTCGATATATCCGGCGCCCTCGCAGGTGGGACAGCGTCCCCCCTCCACGTTGAAGCTGAAGGTGCCGGCGGTGTAGCCGCGTTCGCGCGACAACGGAGCGGCGGCATACAGCCGCCGAATCTCGTCGAACGCCTTCACGTAGGTCACGGGATTGGAGCGCGGCGACTTGCCGATCGGGCTCTGGTCGATGCTCACCACGTCGTCGACGGCGTCGGCGCCGGTGAGCGCATCGAAGCTGCCCACGCGCTCGCCCAGGTGCTGCTTGGCCGACGTCTCGCCGCGCAATGTGGTCTCAAGGGCGCGCATGAACACGTCGTGCACGAGCGTGCTCTTGCCCGAGCCCGACACGCCGGTGACCGCGGTGACGGCGCCCACCGGGATGCGCACGTCGATGCCCTTGAGGTTGTGCTCGCGGGCGCCGGTGAGGGCAATCCAACGCGGGCCGACCTTGCGACGCTTGGCCGGCAGCGGCACCTCGCGCTCGCCGGTGAGGTACTGGCCGGTGAGCGGACTCTCGGCGGCGCGGGCCATCGGGGCGGCGAACACGAGCTGTCCGCCCTGGGTGCCGCTGGCCGGCCCGAGTTCCACCATGAAGTCGGCGGCGCGGATGGCTTCGAGGTCGTGCTCCACCACGATCACCGTATTGCCGGTGTCGCGCAGCCGCTTGAGGAGGCCGAGCAGGCGGTCCATGTCGCGCGGATGGAGGCCAATGGACGGCTCGTCCAGCACGTACAGGGTGTCGACGAGCTGCGAGCCGAGGGAGTTGGCGAGCCCGATGCGTTGGGCTTCGCCCCCGCTCAGCGTGCGTGTGGCGCGGTTGAGCGTCAGATAGCCGAGCCCGACGTCGCAGAGGAACCGCACGCGGTTGCGGGCCTCGCGCAACACGTGGCCGGCCACCTCGCGGTCGAAGTCGGAGAGCGTGAGGGTGTCGATCCATTCCAGGAGCAGGTCCATGGGCAGTTCGCTCACCTGGGCGATGTGGCGCCCGGCGATGAGCACGTGCAGCGCCTCCGGTTGCAGCTTGGCGCCCCCGCACGCCGAGCAGGTCTGCGCCGTCTGATACTGGCGCAGGAAGACGCGGATGTACTGCTTGTAGCGCTTCTCTTCGAGGTCCTTGAGAAAGGGCAACATGCCTTTGAAGCCCTTCACGCGGGCGTTGAGCAGGGCGTGGCGCGCCTTGGCGGGGAGGTCGCGCCAGGGCATGTCCATGGGGATCTTCTCCCGTTTGGCGAACTCGGCCAGCGCGCGGC
>Ga0307372_10011036_pt1 | contig 12116 bp, 5 predicted proteins | sample OX1MG_FD_202533 | JGI IMG/M metagenome (GOLD analysis project Ga0307372, IMG submission 202533) | Soil microbial communities from Risofladan, Vaasa, Finland - OX-1 | ecosystem: Environmental > Terrestrial > Soil > Coastal area > Acid sulfate soil | place: Finland: Risofladan, Vaasa | collected...
GACCGACGATCGTGGTCACTCGGCTGTCCCCGTAGACCTGCTGGCCGTGGCGGAGAATGCCGCTGACCAACAGCGGCGCATCCTGCATGGTGCTGAGCACGATCGTTCCTCCCCTGTCCGACACCCGAGATCCGGTGGACCGAGCATACCGATCCCCGGTGAGGACGGCCGGCTGCGGATCGGGGACTCCGGGGCCCGGACCACGTGGGCCCGGACCGGGAGGGAGGTGGGCCCGACACCGACCGGTCTCGCCCCGATCGGGGGGTTGTCCCGGGATGGCACCCGTGATGGACTGGTGGCGGCCCCCGGTGCCCGCCGCCGGACCGTCTGAGCACGGCCGCTCACCCTGACCGCACGGACGGTACGGAGGTACGGCTGTGGGAAAGATGCTCACGTTGACGGCCTCGGCCCTGGCCGTGGTGGTGGGCCTGGTTCTCGTGGTGGCTGTGGCGGCCGGGACCGGCTCGAATCCGATCGCCTCCGGCGCCGCCACCGGAGACCCGGGATCCGGCGGTGACCTGCCCGGCGCGGCGGTGCCTCCGGCCTGGCTCCCCCTCTACCAGCAGGCCGCCACCACCTGTCCGGGCCTCCCGTGGTCGGTACTCGCCGCAGTGGGCACCGTCGAGAGCGGGAGCGGCCGCTCGACGGCACCGGGGGTGTGGTCGGGGAGCAACGCCGCCGGGGCCGAGGGTCCCATGCAGTTCGAGCCGGCCACGTTCACCGCGTTCGCCACCGTCGGGCCCGGTGGGGCACGGCCCCCGTCCCCGTACGATCCGATCGACGCGGTCTACAGCGCCGCGGCCCTGCTCTGCGCCGGCGGGGGTGGGTCCGCAGCCACGCTGCGCGCCGCCATCGACGGGTACGACCACTCCGACACGTATGTGGACACCGTGCTGACCCTGTCCCTGGCCATCGCCGACGAACCCGCCGTGTCGGGCACGGTGGTCGATGCTCTCACGTTCGCCGCCGGACAACTCGGCACGCCCTACCTGTGGGGAGGAAGCGGCCCGGGCGGGTTCGACTGCTCGGGCCTGACCCAGGCCGCCTACCGGCACGCGGGCATCACGCTCCCGCGGGTGGCCCAAAGCCAGTTCGACGCCGGACCGGGCGTCCCCGGCGACTCGACCGTCCAGCCCGGCGACCTCGTCTTCTTCGGAGCCGGGGCGTCCGGGGTCGACCACGTCGGCCTCTACGTGGGAGCCGGCGAGATGATCGACGCCCCCCACACCGGGGCACTGGTCCGGTTCGACGACGCCGACTGGCCCGGGCTGGTCGGGGCCACCCGGCCGGGTTGAGCGAACGCCCCCGACCCTGGGAGGGGCCCGCCAGGATCCCTGTGCCGGTGGCCCCCCTCATGGCTCGGCTGCAGACGGACCAGGCGTGGCGCGGTGCTCGGCCGGCTCTGTCTCGCCGGGGCCCGACAGGTAGGGGCGCTCGACGTGGCTCTCTCCGGCATTGGGCGGAGACGGCGGACCTCCACACATGGGACCCGGCCGAGTGCCCGGCCCGCCGCACGACGGCACCTTGTCAGCCAGGCATCTTCGTGCCACAGTGCTTGACAACCAGTTGCCGGGGTCCAGATCGGAGGCGCGTCGATGCCCCCTCGCACCGCATCGGAGGACGGGCTCCGGCCGGCCGGGACAGCCCTTCGGGGTCTGGCTGCCCTGGGGTTCGCCCTGCCCGTCGCCGCCTACTTCTGGCTGATCCAACACTATGCCGTCAACGTTGTCTTCCTCGACCAGTGGAGCGACGTCGACCTGATCGGTCGCTCCTATTCCGGAAGCCTGACGTTCGGGGCGCTGTGGGCTCAGCACAGCGAGCACCGGATGCTCATCCCCAATCTCGTCGTCGTCATGCTGTGGCGCACCCTTCACCTGGACATCGTGCTCGAGGAGTATCTCAGCGCGCTCTTGCTCTGTCTGGCGGCCCTCCTCATCGTCTGGGCCCACAAGCGTCGCTCGCCCTCGTTGCCGTGGATCGCCTACTGCCCGGTCGCGCTCCTGATGCTCTCCTTGGTGCAGAGCGAGTCGACGCTCTTCGGTTTTCAACTCGCCTGGTATCTCGTGCTCTTCATGCTCGCGGCCGCCCTGTTCCTCCTGGATGGCCGCGTCCTCTCGGGTCTTGCCCTCGGCGGAGCCATCGCGGCCGCCGTCCTGGGCAGCTTCTCATCCCTGCAGGGGCTGCTCATCTGGCCTGTGGGTCTGCTGTTGCTCTATCACCGGCGCCGCACCTGGAGCCAGGTGCTCATCTGGTCACTCGCGGCCACATTCACGTTGATCGCCTACACCCATCGGTTCAACTCGCAGGAGGGAGTGCCCTCCTATCTCTCCGGACTGCATCTTCCTGGTGCGGCAGTCCGCTCCTTCTTCCAGGTCATCGGCGACGTCCTGGGGGTTCATCTGAGCACCAACAGCGGAGTGAGCAACGCCATCGAGATCTTCGGCGTGCTCATCTTCCTCATCGCCATCTCTGCCGCCGTCACGCGTGGTGTCCGACGTGACGATTCCAGCGGTGCTCCGATCGGTGTCGTTCGCGGGACCGGGGACCGCGTCGGCCTCTCAGTACACCACCTTCACCCTCCTCATCGTGGTCGGCAGCTACCTGGCTCTCCTCGGCCCCCCCCTGAAGCGAAGATCCCCGAGGTCCCTCGCACACCACGCCTACTACGGAGTCGGGGCTCTGCTCATCGCCGCGATCGGCCTGCAACTGGCCTTCGGCTCGGTCGACGGCATCCGGGTGGCGAGGAACTTCCACCGGACGCAGGTCCGAGCTGCAGTCGTCACCGCCGGCATCGACAAGGTACCCGACGCCCTGCTGGCCAGTTCGCTCGGCACGTCGGGCCTGCCTCCGGCTCTGGTCCGGTCGTATGCGAGGGTCCTCGAGGTACACCGCCTCAGCTTGTACGACAGCGGTGCCATCTCGAGTTACGAGCGAACGGCGCAGGCCGACGAGAAGCGCGGCTTGTTCAGCTACACCCCTCCGCCGGTGACCGAAGTGCTTCGCCCCTTCGACAATCAGACCCTCACCGGTCGCGTCACCCTCGATGCGGGAGTGCGGGCGGGAGTCCGCACTGCAGGAGTCGGATTCGTCCTGGCCGGAACAGGCGGGCAGGAGATGGAGCTCGGTGCCGCGAAAGTGACCTACACCGGATGGATCCTCCATTGGAACACGACGAGTGTGGCCAACGGGCGCTACCGGCTCCAGAGCGTCCTCTCCGGGACCCAGGGGGCGACGACCAGGAGCGCGCCGATCACGGTGAACGTCGAGAACTGATGTCCGGCTCCCCGGCCGGCCGGGTCGGGTCAACGCTGGGGCCCCTGCGGCGGTGAGGTCCGGTCCCCGGCGACCAGATGGGAACTGTGCTAGGCCTGGCTGTGGGACCTGGGGGCCGCGTCCTGGGGGGATGCCATGAGCAAGGACTCGCCACGAGATCGCTCGAAGGACCCGGGGAGGACGCACCGGCACCGCCGCCGGCCCGCGCGGCTCAGCGTGGCCGTGGCCGTGGTGGCCCTGGTCGTGGTGAGCACGTCGGTCGGGAGTGGTGTGGCCGGTGCCCTCGTGCCGTGGAAGATCGTCAGCAGTCCCAATGTCGCAGGCGCGGACGACGAGCTGGCGGCCGTCTCGTGCGGCAGCTCGGCCGAGTGTGTGGCGGTGGGCCGCTCGGATGGGAGCCGACTTCAGCCCTTGATCGAGTCGTGGGACGGGTCGGGCTGGTCCATCGTCCCCAGTCCCGCCCCCTCTCCGACCGGGAACAACCTGAACGGTGTGTCGTGCCCCGACCAGACCCACTGCATGGCGGTGGGCGCCGTGGAGGTGGGCGCGGACCAACAGACGCTGATCGAATCGTGGGCCGGGACCACCTGGTCGGTCGTTCCCAGCCCCTCCCCCTCCCCGACCGGGAATTTCCTGTCGGGTGTATCCTGCTCCGACCAGGCGCACTGCATGGCGGTGGGGAGCTCCCAAGTGGGCACCAATGGCCAACAGACGCTGATCGAGTCGTGGGATGGGACCTCCTGGTCGGTCGTTCCCAGCCCCGACGTCGCCACGTCAACGTACGAGGAGCTGTTCGGAGTGTCGTGCACCGGCCCGACCGACTGCACCGCCGTGGGCTTCTTTGACTCGGACAGCGGCGTCGAGACGCTCGTCGAGTCGTGGAACGGATCGGCCTGGTCGATCGTGCCCAGCCCCAACCCCACGTCGATCCCCGGACTCTCTGGTGACTCACTCCACGCGGTGTCGTGCACCGGTTCGACGGCCTGCGTGGCGGTGGGGGGGGACAGTACGGTCTCGACCCATTTCGTCCATACCCTGATCGAGTCGTGGGACGGGGCCTCCTGGTCGGTCGTGCCCAGCCCGAATCGCGGAAATCCCCCCGCCGCCGGTCTGGGCGGGGTGTCCTGTGTCGGCCCGACCACCTGCACCGCCGTCGGCAGTTCGGGCCAGCGGACCTCCAAGACCCTGGTCGAAGCGATGAACGGCGTCCCCCCGAAGTTCAGCGGTCGTGCTGCGGGCCAGTTGACCTGCTCCCTCACCGCCAAGGTCTCGTTCTCGCCCCCGCTGACCGACTCCGGCGGCGCCACCACCACGGCCGTGAAGGGTGAGCTCACCAACTGCACGGCCACGACGCCCGGACTGTCGATCACCGGGGGCAAGCTGACCGGCACCTTCCCCGGGCCGGTCACGGACTGCGCCGGGCTGGGGGCGGGGGACATTCCGGCCATGATCGCCATCGGCTGGAAGGGTCAGTACAACCCCCCAGACGAATCCTTTGCCGGGAAGGCCTCGCTCACCGACAGCACGGTGACCGTCACCGGTGCACAAGAGGTGACCGACGGGCTGGGCGACGTGGGATTCGTCGTGCCGGGGACCGGCTCGGCCAGCACCAGCGGGTCCTTCGCGGCGGCGGGGCCGAACGGCGCCTCGGCCACCGTCACCACCGGGCAGACGGCCAGCCAACTCGCCACCCTGTGCTCACCCACGCCACGGACCAACAAGCCGCCCAAACCGGCCAAGGGCATCAAGCGCCTGACCCTGACCGGCTCGCTCACGTTGGGGTGATGCACACCCGGGTCACCCGGGGCGATCGACCCGGTCCTCCTAATACCACGACTGCCGGGCCCACCGGGGTGGCCCGGCCCGACGGTCAGCGCAGGGCCAGTTGGCCGGGCACGATGGGAGCCGGCAGCGCGGTGGAACCCATCAGATAGCGGTCCACCGACGAAGCCGCCGAGCGGCCCTCGGCGATGGCCCAGACGATGAGGCTCTGGCCCCTTGTCATGTCCCCGCACACGAACACCCCGTCCACGTTGGTCGACCATGACGCGTCGGCGGCCACACCGCCCCTGGCGTCGACCTCGAGCCCGAGCTCCTCCACCACGCCGTCGCGCTCGGTCCCGAGGAAGCCCATGGCCAGCAGGACCAGCTCGCAGGGCAGCTCGAACTCCGAACCCTCCACGGGCAGGAAGTCGGGTCGGCCGTCTCCGCCGTAGGTGAGCTCGACCTCGGACCCGCGGAGGGCTCGCACGCTCCCCTCCCCGTCATTCACGAACTCCGCCGTGGTGACCGAGAAGAGCCGCTCCCCCCCTTCCTCAAGGGCCGCGGAGGTCCGCAGGACCACAGGCCACGTGGGCCAGGGGTTGTCCCCGTTCCGGGTGGTCGGGGGCTCGGGCATGATCTCCAGCTGGTGGACGCTCAGGGCCCGCTGACGGTGCACGGTGCCGAGGCAGTCGGCCCCGGTGTCACCTCCCCCGATGATCACAACGTGCTTGCCCTCGGCCGAGATGGGCGACTCGGCCAGCAGGCCCTCCTGGACCATGTTGGAGGGCTTGAGGAAGTCCATGGCCCGGTGGATCCCGGCCAGCTGGCGCCCGGGGACGGACAGGTCACGGGGCAGGGTGGCCCCGCCGGCCAGCAGCACGGCGTCGAACTCGCCCACCAGGGTCCGGGCGGAGACCACCGTGGCATCGGGGGCCAGGGCCCCTTCGGCCTCGGTCGCACACTCCCCCACCGACACCCGGCAACGGAACTCGACCCCTTCGGCCGCCATCTGGTCCAGCCGCCGGTCGAGGACCGCCTTCTCCATCTTGAACTCGGGGATACCGTACCGGAGCAGCCCACCGGGCTTTTCGGCCCGCTCGAACACCACCACCCGGTGCCCGGCCCGGACCAGCTGCTGGGCCGCGGCTAGCCCGGCCGGTCCCGAACCCACCACCGCCACCTGCTTGCCGCTGCGCACCGACGGGGGGACCGGCCTCACCCATCCTTCGGACCAGGCCCGTTCGACGATCTCGTACTCGATCCGCTCGATGGTGACCGGGTCGTCGTTGATCCCGAGCACGCACGACCCCTCGCACGGGGCCGGGCACAGGCGGCCGGTGAACTCCGGGAAGTTGTTGGTGGCGTGCAACCGCTCGATGGCGTCCGACCAGTCGTCGCGGTACACCAGGTCGTTCCACTCGGGGATCAGGTTGCCCAGGGGGCAGCCCTCCTGGCAGAACGGGATCCCACAGTCCATGCACCGCGCCCCCTGCTGCCGTGCCGCCTCGGCCGGAAAGGGCTCGTAGACCTCCTTCCAGTCCCGCAGGCGAACCGGGACGGGCCTGCGGGCCGGCAGCTCCCGGCCGTACTTCAGGAACCCGGTGACGTCACCCATGGGAGGCCTCCATGACCGCCTCCTCCACCGAGCGACCCTCGGCCACGGCCCGCTCGGTGGCTTCGAGCACCCGGCGGTAGTCCTTGGGCATCACCGTGACGAACTGCTCGGAGGCGCTGATCCAGTCCGCCAGGATGACCCGGGCAACCTCCGATCCGGTCTCCTCCCGGTGCATCGAGATCCTGTCCTTGAGCCAGGCCCGGTCATCGGCGGAGAGGGGCTCGAGGTCCACCAGTTCGCGGTTGTACGAGCCGACCAACAGGCCGTGGGGATCGTAGACGAAGGCCATCCCCCCGGACATCCCGGCGGCGAAGTTGCGGCCCGTCGGGCCGAGCACCACCACCCGGCCTCCGGTCATGTACTCGCACCCGTGGTCGCCCACGCCCTCCACCACGGCGATGGCTCCCGAGTTCCGGACGCAGAACCGCTCCCCGACCTGGCCCGACAGGAACACCTCACCGCCGGTGGCCCCGTAGAGGATCACGTTGCCGGCCACGATGTTGTCCCCGGCGGCAAAGGGGGACTCGTCGGGCGGTCGGACGATGATCCGACCCCCGGAGAGCCCCTTGCCCAGGTAGTCGTTGGAGTCCCCGAGGAGCCGCATGGTCACCCCCTTGGGGAGGAAGGCGCCGAAGCTCTGGCCGGCCGACCCCCGGAACGTGAGGTCGATGGTCCCGTCGGGAAGTCCCGCCCCGCCGTGGCGCCGGGTGATCTCGTAGCCGAGCAGGGTGCCCACGGTGCGGTTGACGTTGGTCACCACCAGGTCGGCCCGCACCGGGACCCGGTCCTCGAGGGCCGGGCGGCACTGCTCGAGGAACTGGTGGTCGAGGGCCCGGTCGAGGCCGTGGTCCTGCTGGTGGACGCAGTAGCGGACCGCCCCCTCGGGGAGCTCGGGCGGCACCAGGATCGGGGCCAGGTCGAGGCCGCTGGCCTTCCAGTGGTCGACGGCCTCCGCCGCGTCGATCAGGTCCACCCGGCCGATGGCCTCCTCGAGGGAGCGCAGTCCCAACGCCGCCAGGTACTCGCGTACCTCCTCGGCGATGTACTCGAAGAACGTCTCCACGAACTCGGGCTTCCCCGAAAAGCGGGCCCGGAGCGTCGGGTTCTGGGTGGCGATGCCCACCGGGCACGTGTCGAGGTGGCAGACCCGCATCATGACGCAGCCCGATACCACCAGCGGGGCGGTGGCGAACCCGAACTCCTCGGCCCCGAGCAGGGCGCCGATGACCACGTCCCGGCCCGTCTTCATCTGGCCGTCCACCTGCACCACGATCCGGTCGCGCAGGTCGTTGGCCAGAAGGGTCTGCTGGGTCTCGGCCAGTCCCAGCTCCCAGGGGATGCCGGCGTGCTTCTGGGACGTGAGGGGGGTGGCCCCGGTCCCGCCGTCGTGCCCCGAGACGAGGACCACGTCGGAGTGGGCCTTGGCCACCCCGGCCGCCACCGTGCCCACCCCCACCTCGGCCACCAGCTTGACGTGGATCCGGGCCAGGGGATTGGCCGACTTGAGGTCGTGGATGAGCTGGGCGATGTCCTCGATCGAGTAGATGTCGTGGTGGGGCGGCGGGGAGATCAGGCCGACCCCCGGGGTCGAGTAGCGGGTCTTGGCGATGGACGGAGACACCTTGTTGCCTGCGAGCTGGCCGCCCTCCCCCGGCTTGGCCCCCTGGGCGATCTTGATCTGGATGTCGTCCGCGTTGACCAGGTACTCCGAGGTCACACCGAACCGGCCCGAGGCCACCTGCTTGATGGCACTGCGTCGGAGGTCCCCGTCGGCGTCCTTCGTGTAGCGATCGGGGTCCTCCCCCCCTTCACCGGTGTTCGAGCGGCCCCCGATCCGGTTCATGGCGACGGCCAGCGTCTCGTGGGCCTCGGCCGAGATCGATCCGTAGGACATTGCCCCGGTCGAGAACCGGGTGACGATCGACCGTACCGACTCGACATCGTCGATGGGCACGGGCGGCCGGTCCCCGGTCCGGAGGCGCATCAGCCCGCGCAGCGTGGCCAGCCGGGCCGACTGCCCGTCGACGGCCCGGGTGTACTCCTTGAACACCTCGTACCTCTTGGAACGGGTGGCGTGCTGGAGCTTGAACACGGTCCTCGGATTGAACAGATGGATCTCTCCCTCACGGCGCCACTGGTACTCGCCGCCGTCCTCCCGCTCGCGGTGGGCCAGCTCGGTGGGGCGGTCCAGGTGGGAGAGCCGGTGGCGGTGGGCCACCTCTCCGGCCAGAACGTCGAGCCCCACGCCCCCGATGCGGGAGACGGTGCCGGTGAAGTACTCGTCGACGACCTCGGGTGCCAGACCGACCGCCTCGAACACCTGGGCGCCGGTATAGGACGCCACGGTCGAGATGCCCATCTTCGACATCACCTTGATGATGCCCTTGGACGCCGCCTTGATGTAGTTCTTCTGGGCCTGGCGGGGGGTCACCCCGGTCAGGATGCCCGAGGCGATCATGTCGTCGATGGTCTCGAAGGCCAGGTAGGGGTTGATGGCCGCCGCTCCGAACCCCTTGAGCAGCGCCATGTGGTGGACCTCCCGGGCATCGCCGGACTCGACCACCAGGCCTACCCGGGTCCGGGTCTTCTCACGCACCAGGTGGTGGTGGACGGCGGAGACCAGCAGGAGCGACGGGATGGGGGCCAGCTCGCCGGTGGAGTTGCGGTCGGACAGCACGATCACGTCGGCACCTTCGGCGATGGCCCCGCTGACCCTGGCCCGCACCTCCTCGATGGCGGAGCCCAGGGCCTCCCCGCCCCCATCCACCTCGAACAGGCCGTCGATGGCGAAGGCACGGAACCCGGGGGTGCTGCCGTCCTCGTTGACGTAGAGCAGCTTGGCCAGGTCGTCGTTGTCGATGACCGGCATGGGCAGCACGATCTGGCGGCACGACTCGGCCGTGGGCTCGAGCAGATTGGCCTCGGGGCCCAGGGTGGAGAGCAGCGAGGTGACCAACTCCTCGCGGATGGCGTCCAACGGCGGGTTGGTGACCTGGGCGAAGAGCTGGGTGAAGTAGTCGTAGAGGAGTCGCGGCCGGTCGGAGAGCACGGCGATGGCGGTGTCGGTGCCCATCGAGCCGATGGGCTCGGCACCTGATTTGGCCATGGGCTGGAGGATGAGGCGCAGCTCCTCGTTGGTGTAGCCGAAGATGCGCTGACGGCCCACCACCGAGGCGTGTTGCGGGGTGAGCATGGTGCGGGGGGGTAGCTCCTCGAGGTCGATCTGGCCGGCGTCCAGCCACTCGGCGTAGGGGTGCTCGGCGGCCAGGGCGTCTTTGATCTCGTCGTCGTCGAGGATCCGGCCGGCCGAGGTGTCCACCAGGAACATGCGACCGGGTTGCAGTCGGCCCTTCCGGACCACCTTGTCCGGTGGGACGTCGATCACGCCGACCTCGCTGGCCAGCACCACCATGCCATCGTCGGTGACCCAGTACCGGGCCGGTCGGAGTCCGTTGCGGTCGAGCACCGCTCCGATCACGGTCCCGTCGGTGAACGCCACCGCCGCCGGGCCGTCCCAGGGCTCCATCAGCGAGGCGTGGTACCGGTAGAAGGCCCGCCGGGCCGGGTCCATGGTCCGGTGGTTCTCCCACGCCTCGGGGATCATCATCAGGACGGCATGGTGCAGCGGGCGGCCTCCGAGGTGGAGGAGCTCGAGGACCTCGTCGAAGGAGGCCGAGTCGCTGGCCCCGGGGGTCACGACGGGGAAGGCCCGGTCCAGTCCGGGGATCAGGGGCGTGGCGCACAGCGCCTCACGGGCGCGCATCCAGTTGCGGTTGCCGGCCAGGGTGTTGATCTCGCCGTTGTGGGCCAGGTACCGGTAGGGGTGGGCGAGGGGCCACGAGGGAAAGGTGTTGGTGGAGAACCGCGAGTGCACCAGGGCCAGCCCGCTGATGACCCGCTCGTCGGAGAGGTCCGGGTAGAACTCGGCCAGCTGATGGGAGGTCAGCATGCCCTTGTAGGTGATGGTCCGGGCCGACAGCGACACCAGGTAGCACTGGTCGATCTCGTGCTCGGCCCGTTTGCGCAGGATGTAGGCCAGCCGGTCGACGGCCAGCCCCGGATCGTCCCCGGTCAGGGTCGTTCCCGGTGACGGGGCCACGAACAGCTGGTGGATCGAGGGCATGGCCGCCTCGGAGATGGAGCCGAGGGTGGCGTCGTGGATCGGCATGGCGCGCCAGCCGATGACCTCGAGGCCCTCCTCGCCCGCCAGCTTGCCGACGGCCTTTCGGGCCTCCTCGGCCTCGTGGGCTTGCCGCGACAGGAAGACCAGGCCGGTGGCGTACCCGCCCCGGGCCGGGAGGTCGAACTCGACGACGTCGGCGTAGAAGTCGTGGGGGATCTGGATGAGGATTCCGGCGCCGTCGCCGCTGTCCTCCTCGCTCCCGGTGGCCCCGCGGTGGGCCAGGTGCTCCAGCGCCGAGATGGCCTGGCGCACCAGCGTGTGGGTGGGTCGCCCCTGCAGATCGGCCACCAGGGCGACCCCGCAGGCATCGTGCTCGAAACGGGGATCGTAGAGGCCCCGGGCCGGGGCTGTGGGGGGCCCGGGCCGGAGCTCGCCCGAAAGGTCGGAGCCGTCCCGCGGGACAGGGGCCGGCGTCATCGGGGCAGTGCCCGGTGTTCCAACGTGGCCAGACTGGGTCGTCATCGGGTCGCTCCAACGAGAGAAGTGGATCCACCCGCCCGGGACGACGTTGGCCCTTGCGTGGTCCGAAGATTGTACACGTCCGTCGGCGGAAATCGCCGGGATTCCGGCCGTGGGTGCGGGCAGCGCAGGGCCGCCGGAGTGCCGGTGCAGCCCGGCGCGCCGCCCGCCCGCCGGTCACGCCGACCCGGGCCGCATCCGGTGCGTCAGGCACGCCCGTAGCATGGGGCCATGAGCATCCGGACTCCCGCCGACCTGGTGGTGGCCGGGGGCGGGGTGATCGGACTTGCCATCGCCTGGAAGGCGGCGGCGGCGGGCATGGCCGTGGCGGTGGTCGACCCCACTCCCGGCCAGGGAGCGAGTTGGGCCGCGGCCGGCATGCTGGCCCCGGTCGGCGAGGCCCAGTTCGGGGAGGAGGCACTGGCCCGGCTGAATCTCACCGCCGCCCGGGCATGGCCCGACTTCGCCCGTGACCTCGAGGGGGCGACCGGGCGGACCGTCGACTATCAGGCGTCCGGCACCCTCCTGGTGGCCGTCGACCCCTCCGACCGCGAGGCCACTGACGACGTCCTCGGCTACCGGCTGGCACTGGGCCTCACCGCCCGCCGGCTCACGTCCCGGGAGTGCCGGGACGCCGAGCCCCTCCTGGCGCCGGGGATCCGTGGCGGTGTCGAACTGCCCGAGGACCATCAGGTGGACAACCGTCGGGTGGTGGAAGCGCTCCTCGACGCCTGTCGGGCGACCACCGTGTCCTTCGTGGACGACGAGGTCACCGAGGTGACCACGGACGCCAGTGGCGTCACCGGGGTGGCTCTCCGCCGT
>Ga0307372_10011037_pt1 | contig 12114 bp, 11 predicted proteins | sample OX1MG_FD_202533 | JGI IMG/M metagenome (GOLD analysis project Ga0307372, IMG submission 202533) | Soil microbial communities from Risofladan, Vaasa, Finland - OX-1 | ecosystem: Environmental > Terrestrial > Soil > Coastal area > Acid sulfate soil | place: Finland: Risofladan, Vaasa | collected...
GCCTGCCCGGTGTGCGCCCAACCGCGCCATTTGGCTGCGCAACCCAACCCATCCGCGTAACCCCAACCTACAGCATGGCCCCACGAGGGAGACCATGCGATAGAAAGACACGAGAAAGACACAACATGGTGCTTCAAGTCAACCCGGAGACGGCGCCCGCTGTGCGCGACTATGCGCCGCGCGCCGACGAGTACGCCCCCCTCGCCGCTCACGTCGCCCCTACTGCCAACGCCTACACAGGCTCGTACAGTGAACTCAAGCGTATCATCAAGTCGCGGGGGCTGCTCGACCGGCAACCCGGCCACTTCGTCGTGCGGCTGGTGATCGTCACGGCGTTGCTGGCGCTCAGCGTGGCGATCCTCGTCGCCGTGCGCGTCTTCTGGGTGCAGTGCCTGGACGCCGTGTTCATGGGCCTCGTCAGCACGCAGCTCGGTTTCAATGGGCATGATGTCGGTCATCGACAGGTCTTTGCCAAGACGTGGAAGAACGATCTCGTCGGCATGTTTCAGGGCAACCTGCTGCTGGGTATGAGCTTCTCGTGGTGGCTCGACAAGCATAACCGGCACCACGCCAACCCCAACGTCGCCGACTGCGACCCCGACATCGATCTGCCGATGATCGCCTTCAGCCGCGAACAGGCGGCGGAGAAACGCGGCATTGGCCGCTGGATCGTCTCCCACCAGAACTGGCTGTTCTTCCCGCTGCTGACGCTGGTGGGGATGGACCTGCAACGCAGCGGCGTGGTGTTTATTGCGCGGGGCAAGTCGCGCTACCCGAAGACCGAGGCGCTACTGCTGCTGGTCCACTTCGTCGGCTACTTCGGCCTGATCTTCGCGATCATGCCCGTCTGGCAGGCCGTCGTGTTCATCCTGATCCATCAGGCAGTGACGGGTCTGTACCTCGGCTCGGTCTTCGCGCCCAACCACAAGGGCATGATGATCGTCGGGCGCGAGGCCGACCTCGACTTCCTGCGCCGCCAGACGCTGACCGCTCGCAACGTGCGCGCCGGGTGGTTCGCCGATACGTGGTACGGTGGCCTCAACTACCAGATCGAGCATCACCTCTTCCCCATCATGCCGCGTGGCCATCTCGCCGCCGCCCAGCCGCTCATCCGCGCCTACTGCCAGGAGCATGGCGTCTCGTATCACGAGACCAGCGTCATCCAGTCGTACCGCGAGATACTTGCCTCGCTGCGCGATGTCGGCGCCAGCGTGCGCAATAAGCCCGCTGCGCCCACACAGATCGCGGCCAGCGGCAACTAAAGGTTGCCCGCGCCAAATATGCAGACGCGCCGGATCGGAGTCCCCCGTACCGCCGGACTCCGATCCGGTACGGGGGACTACACATGCCAGCTTGCAAGCTGGCGGTACGCCTCCTGGCGCCACCATAGGACTATGTTACCAATACCGCTTGTCGCCCTCCACACCATATGCTATGCTAGCGAGCGATCCCCGCATATCTCCCCGCTATACCTACCATCCCTGCATGTTCACTTGTGATGAGTGTTGTTCGCCCCTGAGCCGATCTATGTGTGGAGAGTAAGATTATGGCCGCCGCCCCAACCCGCGTCGAATACCGCCCAACGACCGTGCGCGAGATGCCCAGCGACGAACGCCCGCGTGAGCGGCTGGAACGCTATGGCGCGGCGACGCTCCAGACGGCGGAGCTGCTGGCGATCATCCTGCGCGTGGGGACGCCCGGTGAGAACGTCATCGAGCTATCGGCGCGGCTGCTGCGCTCGTATGGCGGCCTGGGTGGGCTGCTGGCGGCGGAGATGCCAGACCTCTGCGGCGAGCACGGCCTGGGCGTGGCGAAGGCGGCGCAGTTGAAGGCGGCGCTGGAACTGGGGCGCCGCCTCAGCGTGCTGGCGCCGGGTGAGCGCCCGCAGATCACCAAGCCCGACGACGTGGCCCGCCTCTTAATGCTGGAGATGAGCTATCTGACGCAAGAGCAACTGCGCGTGCTATGCCTGGACACGAAGAACTACGTGGTGGCGCAGGCGGTCATCTACCAGGGGACGGTCAATAGCAGCGTCGTGCGAGTGGCCGAGGTCTTCAAGCCCGCCGTCAGCCGCACCTGCCCGGCGATTGTGGTGGTCCACAACCACCCATCCGGCGATCCGGCCCCCTCGCCCGAAGACATCCGCACCACCGAGCAACTGCGCAAGGCGGGCGAGCTACTCGACATCGAACTGCTGGACCACATCATCATCGGCCAGCAACGCTTCGTCAGCCTGAAAGAGAAGCGGCTAGGATTTTGAGGCGAGTTGCTGATTGTCATAGTGGCGTAGTGATGGCAACGCCAACGCCAGCGCGCCGACGCTGATCGCGCACAGCGCGCCGCCCAGCAGCATGGCGGCGGGCGCGCTCAACACTGTCGCCATCGCGCCGGATTCTACGTCGCCAAACAGTGGTCCGCTGGTCCCGGCGACCAGCTCGATGCTGGAGACCCGGCCACGCAGCGCGTCGGGGACCATCTCGGCGGTGACGACATGCCGAAACACTCCGCTAAACATATCCGCCACGCCCACCAGCGCCAGGCAGCCCAACGCGACTGGCAGCGACCCCGCCAAGCCAACGCCCACCAGCGCCAACCCCCATGCCGCTTCCGCAACGATCACGGCCCACCCGTGCTGATGGACGCGACGGGTCCAGCCGCTCGTCAATGAGGCCAACAGCGCGCCGACGGCAGGCGCGGCATAGAGGAAGCCGAGCGCGGTCGCTGCTGGGATGGTATGCCCAGCGCGCGTATACAGCACGGCGAGTGCGGGGAAGAGCGCGTAGGGCCAGCCGAAGAACACCGCGACCATATCCAGCAGGAAGATACCCAGCAACACCGGCTGGCTGCGCACGTAGCGCAACCCTTCGAGTACGCCGCGCATGCTGGGGCGTTCGGCGTTGGGCGCCGGGGGCACGGCGCGCATGAGCCGGAGCGCGACCAGCGAGACGACGAAGGTCGCCATGTCGATGCCATAGGCGCCCGGTAAGCCAATACCGGCGATGATGGCGCCCGCCAACGCCGGACCCAAGATCATCCCAAACGTCTTGCGAAACGAGGTGAGCGAGTTGGCGGCGGGCAACTCTTCCGGCTCGACGAGACGCGGGACCAGCGCGCTGAGCGAGGGCCGTTGCAGCGCGTCCAGCCCCGCCGCCAGCGCCGCGATAGCGTAGAGCGGCCACAGCTTTGGCGTGGGCGACAACGCATCAAACAGCAGCAGCCCGGAGCATCCGGACAGCGCAAGTTCGGTGACGAGAACCAGCAGCCGTCGGTCGAAGGCGTCGGCGAGCGCGCCACCTATGAAGGCGAAGATCAGCAGCGGGATGAGCTGCGCCACGCCGATGAATCCTACCGCCAGCGGCGAATGGGTCATCGAGTACACCTGGAACGGCAACGCAATCGTCGTCATCATGCTGCCAAAGAACGAGATCGATTGGCCCGCGAACAGCAAACGAAAGTCGCGATGGCGGCGCAAGGGGCCAAGGTCGAGCGCGGCCATGCCAAAGAGCCGACGAGCAAACGATTGAGGGTTCGGCATGGGCGAATTGACTGGCGCGACAGATGGCTTATGGTGTGCGGTAATCAACGGATCGGTTTGTGGCATAGAGTTCCCCACGCTCCCAGGCAAGTGACGACTATGAGCGAGGCGCACAAGCCTCTATCGCCCTGCACGGAGTATCGGCGACGGATATATCCGTCGCCGATATAATACCAGGGGCGAGAGCGCCTGTCAACAGGCGGGGGATGATAGGGGTACACGGTTGGAGCGTGTCATCGGACAGCAGCGCATCGCCAGCCTCAAGGAGAAGCGGCTGGGTCTTGGCGATGCTTCATCAGGGTAGTATCGGTTCGACAACCAAACTTTCAACGATGTCGGCGCCGGTGCCACCGGCGATTGCCTTGAGGATTGCCTTGAGGTTATAGTGCGCCCCAAGTGGACGAAGCGCGACCTGATATTTGTGCAGTTCTTCGAGCGATTGGTCATCAGTCGGGCCGGTTGTCACCGTCACAGAATCCGATCCTGTATCTGGAAGCACGCCAAACCCGCGCTCATTGGGGGTACGCGGATTATACGGTTGAAATCCGGCGTGTACAAGCGCCTGTTCAACTGCCTTTGCAAGCTCCTGGTTACTGAGCATCCGATCACCTCTTCATTATCATACCGTCTCATCATACAGTCAGCGTGTCTTGCCTTCGCGCGGGCAACGTTGTGCGCGGCGACCTGGCACAAAGTATAACGAAGTATACTCTCTAATCTAATCTCGTGGCTTCCTTGCGCACAGTTGTGGGCAGGGACTACCGATCCCGCAGGAGGCGCCGAAGCCCAGGCTCACACCAACCGCTCGAACTGCGCGATGTCGTCGCGCACGAGATCGAGGCTGGCGCGCCAGAAGGCGGGCGTGCGGATGTCGGCGCCGAAGCGCGCGGCGAGCGTCGCGGCGTCGGCGAGTCCGGTGGACGCCAGCAGATCGTCATAGCTGGCGATGAACGCGGCGGGGTCTTGTTGGTAGCGCGCGTAGAGGCCAAGCCCAAACAGCAGTCCGAACATATACGGGAAGTTGTAGAACGACCGCCCCGCGCTGTAGTAGTGCGACTTGACGGCCCACATGTAGGGGTGCAGTAGCGTGTCGTCCAGCGCGTCGCCATAGGTGGCGCGTTGCGCATCCAACATCAGCGCGCAGAACTCGTCAATCGAGAGTTCGCGCTGGCGACGGCGCTCGAAGACGGCCTGCTCGAACAAAAAGCGGCTGGTGATGTCCACCACCACCTGACAGGCGTTTTGCAGCGAGGCTTCCAGTATCTCGATCTGCTCCTCCGCGCCGACGGTTCGCAGCGCGGCGTGGCGCACGATAGTCTCGCAGAAGATGCTGGCGGTCTCGGCCAGCGTCATCGGCGTCTCGCGTTGCAGCATCGGGCGCGCGGCCAGCCGCTGGTTGTGGTAGGCGTGGCCAAGCTCGTGCGCCAGCGTGCTGACGCCGCCAAACGCAGGCTTGAAGTTCGACATCACCCGCGACTCATCCCCGCGCACCGGCATACAGAACGCGCCGTCTTCTTTGCCGGGGCGCGGCTCGGCGTCGATCCAGCGTTCGCGGAAGGCGCGGGCGGCGAAGTCGCTCATCGCCGGAGAGAACGCGCCAAACTGGGTGACGATGAACTCGCGCCCTTCGGCGAAACTCCACGCGCGGCCCGCCCCGCCGACCGGCGCGTTGATGTCGTACCACGCCAGCCGCTCCAGCCCCAACGCGCGCGCCTTCGCGCGCAGATAGCGCCGGAAGTCGGGGAACGACTCGCGGGCCGCCTGCATCATCGCGTCTAGCGTGGCGCGGTCAATGCGGGCGTCGAAGAGCGCGGCGTCGAGTGGACTGGGCCAGCCGCGCCGCTGCGAGAGAACGTTCACCTGCCCCTTGATGCCGTTGAGCGCGGCTGCCAGTGGCGCCGCGTTGCGTTCCCAGCAGGCCAGTTCAGCCTCGTAGCCACGGTGGCGCGTTGCGCGGTCGGCGTCGTAGGCCAGGTTGCGCGCCATGCTCATCGTCATCTCCTGCGGCCTGCCCCTAGGGCGACCGTCGGCGACCGTGACGGTGAGCTGCGAGGTGATGACGCCGTGCAGCTTGCCCCACGCCGCGCCGCCGGTCACGTTCAGTTCCGCCGCCAGCGCCTCCTCGGCGGGCGCCATCTGATGCTGCGCTAGCGTCTGCGCCTCACGCAGCGTGAAGGCGTGTTCGCGCGCGACCGGGGATTGCGCCAGCAGCGCCTCCAGCGTCGCCGCGCCAAAGCCACCGACCCAGGCGACGAAGCGTGTGCGCAGCTGCGCCAGCCGCACGCCCTGCCATTGCAGTTCGCTTTGCCGCGCCTGGGCCGTGGTGTCGCGCGAGTTGGTCGCCACGAAGCTGTAGATATATGCGCTGACCGTGCGATACGCCGCCAGCGTCTCGTTGAGCTGCGTGATCACGCGCTCCACCGACGACGCCAGCATGCCGTCTACTGCGTCATCCTGGGCGACCATGCTGTGCGCGCCACTTGCGCCATCGAGACCAACTGTCGCCTGGGCGCCTCCGACAGATTGCCCATCGGCGCCACCAGCCCGCTTGCCCCTGCGCGCCTCTGTCTTCGCGGCTGGCTGTGCGGCTGCGGCAGCCTGTGTGGCCGATGGCGTGACCGACGGCGTGGCCCACGCAAACTGCTCTGGCGCGCCAACCTGCAACTCGTCGAATAGCGCGGTCAGCTCGTCGAGCGCGCGGGCCACGTCGTCAAACGCCTGGCTGAATGCGAGCGACTCGAGGCTGGGGTAGACGCTGGTCATATCCCAACGGGGAAGCGCGGTCAGGGTGGTCACTGCGCATGGCCTCCTAGCTGTTGTGGGGGGGGATGTCGTATCGCGCAATGGGCGCCGCCAGCATGGCCGCTAAACGTTGGCCTGACTGTCGAACGTAGTATAGCAGGTATGGCGGATAGAGGGCGAGTTGAGCGCGGCGCCCCTCGATCATGCGCAACCTCATCAGCCCAAGTGTGATGGCCTTCACAGTTTTCGTTTGTTTGCCCTGCTATACTTACGCCACTGCATTTACTTCCTGCGCCCGTACCATTGAGGGCGGTGTTGATGAGGGTTACGGCAGTTGGGATAGGGGCATACGACATGGGATTCCTTGGAATGGGCGCACGTCGTCACACGCCAACCGGGCACCGGCTGGGGCGTGAGTTGGCGCATGAGGAGCATCGTGGGTGGCGCAAACTCCTCCTGGTGCGACATGGGCAGACCGACTTCAATGTCAAGCATCTGCTGCCCGGCCAACTGCCGGGCGTCCCCTTGAATGCGGAGGGCGAACAAGAGGCGCAGGCGACCGCGACGGCGCTACGCGACTTGCCGTTGACGACCATCGTCGCCTCACCGCTCGAACGCACGATGCAGACGGCCACCTACCTCAACGCAGGGCGTGGACTCGAGATCACCCAGGACCGCGATCTGCTCGATACGGATTATGGGCGTTTCAACGGCAAGTGCTGGGATGACCTGGACGCCAAAGACCCTGCCTGGGAACGGTTCACCACCGATCCCTTGCATGCGCCAGCGGGTGTCGAGAGCTTCGCCCATGTGCAGCAGCGCGCCGTCAGCGCGGCTGAACGTTGGCGTCGCGCGCCCAATGCGGGCGAATGGGTGGCGATGGTCACGCACGCCGATCTCGTCAAGCTGATCATCGCGCACTACATCGGTCTCCCGTTGGAGCGTGTCCCGCTGGTGAATATGGACAACGCCTCGGCGTCGCTGCTCGTCTTTCATCCCGATGGGCAGCGCCCACCAACCCTGCTCAGCGTCAACTGGACCGCGCCTGCGCTCTGGCTCATCACCGCAAAACATGAATGAGCGGCGCCAGCGCAACTGGTTGGCGCAGCGTTGGCGTCGCGCCAACCAGTTGTGTCTATGGCAGGTTAGCCCCGCCTGCGCCCTCCATCCGCTCGCGCATCCTGCGGGCGAGGGCAAGGCGCGCCTCGGGCGGGAAGCCACTAAAGCCAGGGACATCGTTGCTTTCCAGGCAGACGTAGCCGCCCTCCGGCGTCTCGAGGAAGTCAAGGCCGAGAATGTCGGCGCCGAAATGGGCCAGTGTCCGCAGTGTGTAGTCGCGCAGGATGGCGGGCGGCTCGATCAGTTCAAACGTGGCCTGCCCCGCGTTGACCTTCCAGCCAGCGTTGGCGGCGTGGCGCGACATCGCCCACATCTGATCGCCCACTGCAAGGCAGCGGATGTCGCGCGTGTAGGCGATGTACGGCTCGACAGTGGCGTAGTCGTCGGCGGCGAAGGCGAGGTCGCGCGCATCGGCCCAGGCGGCGGCGTCCAGGATGCGCGCCTTGCCCAGCCCGGCGTGCAGGGCGCCCACTTTCAACACCGCTGGGAGGTTCGGGCGCAACTGCTCCAGCGTCCCATCACCCAATGCGACCGAGAACGGCAGCGTAGGGATGCCGATCTCGCGCAGCTCGTTCAGCATGGCGAGGCGGTCGAAGCCGCGTAGCAGTGTGCGCGCCGGGTTGACGCACGGTATGCCCGCCAGCCGGATAAGCTCCAGCGCCGTGCGATGCGCAGGCTGCGGGCGGATCGCGCCGACGCGCCACAACACTGCCGTGACCTGGACCGCCAGCCCAGCCGCGTCGTCGAAGACCCACAGTTTACCGCGCGCCTGTCCATCGGCTTGCGGGCTGGCGTGCGCGCCGTCATACAGCCAGCGGCTGCTTTGCAGGCGAATCCGTTCGACGTCGACGCCGGGCAGATACTGCGCCCAATCGTGTTCGCCGTTCACCACCACCACCGTGTTCATGATGCCGTCTCTCACTTGCGGAATACGCGCTATGGATTGCTATGGATTGCTATGGATTGCTATAGATGTCATGTGTACCAATGCGCAACCAGATGATGTGGGTATCACCCTCATGTGGCGAGGTCCCATACGTGAATAATGCGCGACCCTCGCCTGACCATCGCATCTCAAATGCGCCCGGTATGCTGTGAAATGCTCGTACACGAAGTCCATTCCGGAATGGGCGTTTTGCCTTGATATCATCTACCATCTGCTGAACCGCAGTCAGGAATCGATCCTGTTCTTCTGGACTCAATGCGGTCCACTCTCGCCAAAATCGCGGATCTGGGTCATAGGTCGGCATCCACGTCTCCCCGATCCAGTTTGCGAGCAGCTTCTAGATGTGTTTCGTCCGCGCCAAGAGCAACAAAAAACTCTTCAAGAGTCTGATAGACATGGCCTTGTTTGTGATTCTCCATCGCCTCGCGTGCGCCGCTGACCCATTCCTCGTCGTTCTCGAATGCCGCGTCAACTTGCGCCGCATGCCGCTCGTCCTCCAATTTTTCGGCCAACCACTGTGCGATCAACACATCCGCTGTCGCGCCCTGGCTAGCTGCGATAGCCGAGATCGCCTCATACGTGTCATCAGTAACTGGTATGTTATGGCCCATAAAAACGCCTCCTGTAGGCAGGTAGACCTGCGGCGGGCATGAACTCGAACCCATCTTGCTTCGCACTATACCATATCAAATCTGCTATGATGTCGTCAGACACAGTCACACCCATACACAACCGACGAGGGAGAGCGATGAGCGGGCAAACACCAAAGCAAGATATTGCGCAGCATACCACAGCGGCCACGACGCCAGGGGCTGATACAGACCACTGGGCGACCGGCGACTTCGCGGCGCACGATGGCTGCCGCGCGCAGCCGCTGGTGGACGGGCAGGCGGCGATGCTGGCGATGTGTCGCGCCTTCCTCAGCGCCAAGAGCTACATCCTGATCGCCGGGTGGGACATGCGCGCCGACCTGCCGATGGTGCGCGGCGAGGATACACACGTCGGCGCGGCGGGCAGCGATGAGCAGCGCGCCCTGGTGGCCAGCCTGCGCGCCGAGGGGCTGAGCGACGACGCGCTGGCCCTGTGGGACGCCAACCGACTCTGCGTGCGGGACGTGCTGGGCTTCGCCGCAGCGCATGGCGTCAAGGTGGGCGTGTTGCTGTGGGACGCCATCCACGTCGCCTCGCATCTCACCAACGATCCTGCGACCGAACAGAAGCAACTCGAACAGGTCGGCGTGGAGTGCCTGCTGGACGATAGCAGCCGCGCCATCACCCACATCACCCAGTCGCTGCACCAGAAGTGCGCCGTGGTGGATGGCCGCGTTGCCTTCGTCGGCGGGGTGGACCTCACCTGCCAGGCCGATGGCGACTACGACCGCTGGGATACCCACGTCCACCTCTGCGCGTCGCCCGAACGGGGGATGGACATCCTGCCGACCGGCGACGAGAACGGCGTCACGCTCTCGGCGGCGGAGCATCCCTGGCACGACGTGCATTCGCGGCTCGAAGGGCCGCTGGTGGCGGATGTGCTGCACAACATCACCCAGCGCTGGGGCGAGGTGGCCGCACGCCACAAAGGCCCCATCTGGCCGCTACAAGTGGACGCGACGCCACCGCCGCCGGTCGCCGATGGCCACGCCGCCCAGATCGTCCGCACCATCCCACCGAAGACGTATACGTTTGCCCCCGACGGCATTGCCACGATCCACCAGACGTATCTGCGGGCGCTGGCTCGCGCGAAGACGTTTGTCTATCTGGAAAACCAATACCTGTGGCCGGAGATCTACATCGGCTTGAACATGATGCGCTGGGGTGGCCGCAGCCCCGAGATGATGGAGGTGTTCGAGGCGCTGGGCGCGGCGCTGGAGCGCGGCGTTCACCTGGCGCTCACCCTGCCGGACCACCCCAACTGCGGGCGCGAGTTCACCGACGGCGGCGTGGCGTGGCTGCGCGAACGGGCGCCGCAAGCGGTGACGGAGGGGCGGCTGCATGTCTTCACGCTGGGCGCCGCCGACCGCCATAGCGACGCGCCGGGCGGCGTCGTCTATCGCCCGGTCTACGTCCACGCCAAGGTCGCCATCTTCGACGACGAGTGGTGGATGGTGGGTTCGGCTAACCTCAACAGCCGTGGCGTAAAGTCCGACGCCGAGATCAACGTCATCTCACACGATCCCGCCGCCGCGCGCAGCCTGCGTCTGGGCCTGTGGACCGAACATCTGCGTCCCACGCTGGATGAGGAGCCGCAGATCGTGGACCCGCTGGCCGGGCTGGCGACCTTGCATGCCTCGGCGCAGGCCAACCTGGCGCATGTTGAGCGACGCGAGCTGCTCAGCGGCCACCTGCTGCCCTACGTCACGCATGCGGAAGGCGTCACCCTCCACCTGCCCGTCAACCCCGCGCATGGCTGGCTCGACAACCTGCAAGGCGGCGCAGGCGCCACACCGGATGCATACGCTAACCGCTACTTGTAGAGATCAGACCGCTTGACAAACTGAAAGTGATACGCTAATCTATTTGTATGACCAAACAAATTGAGCCTGCTGGCGAGAAGATGTGGACCCATCGGGCGGACAATCGGCAACGGCTGATTGCCGCTGGCTACGACGTGCTGTCCGAGCAGGGCTACGAGGCGACCACCGTGAAGGAGGTGGCGCGCGTTGCAGGCGTGTCTCCGGGTCTGCTCCACTACTACTTCGCCTCGAAGGACGAACTGCTGATCGCGGTTCTGCACGAGGCGGGGGAACGGTATGGACGCATGATGCAGGACCTGCGCGCCACCGTGCCCGCCGACCGCTTTCTCGAGGCGGCATTCGTCGCCTTGCGTGAGCGCGTCACAGCGGAGCCGGGGTGGTATCGCTTGCGCTACGAACTCTTCGCGCTGGGCTTGCGCAATCCGACGTTCCTGCCGGTGGTCGGCGAGATGCTGGCGTTCATCCGTCAGATGTTCACGCGCGCGTTTCTCGGCGTGACGGGCGGCGACGAGGCGCGAGCGCAGGCGCTGGCCGCCGTGGTCCTCGCTGGCTTCGATGGCCTCGCCTTGCAGCAACTCGCCCAGCCCGATGTTGACCTGACGGCGGCGTATGATCTGTTGCTGGCCACTATCCGCACTTCCAATCCACCGGCGTCGTAGCCTCTTTTTTTGTGCGCATATATGGTTGTACGACCATACATATCGGGGCGATAAACCAGTCGGATGTCGGCTGGTAGCAAGAGGAGCAGTGTATGAACCCTGGCGTCATTCTCGGCATTGTGAACGTGTTGTGCGTTGGCCTGCTGGCGGGCGAAGAATTCGTAATTCGCTATGGCGTGCGGGCGCCGCTTGCCAGCCTGGACGATCCGGCGCATATCCGGTTTCGCCAGGCGTTGATCTATCGGTTGCGCATCCTGGTCCCCAGCATCTTCGTGGCTGCCCTGCTGACCGGGATCGCCGCAACCATCGTGGCTGGCTTCGTCAATGGCTTCGACACAGCGTTTGGCGTGCGTTGCGCGGGGGTACTCGCCCTGCTCACGTTCATCACCATCACGCTTACCGGTACGGTCCCGATTAACCAGGCCGCGCTCACATGGGCGCCTGCCGCGCCGCCGAAGAACTGGCGGGCGTTCGTCAGCCGCTGGGAGCGACTCGACACCTGGCGGACCTGGGCGGCGATTGTAGCGTTCGCGCTGTTCACGATCGCTATGACGCTGCGCTGACTTGCCCCGTCAGGTGAGTCAGGTCCTGCCGAGGCCAACACCCGCAACCGCGCCAGATCATGCTACAATAGCGGCAT
>Ga0307372_10011038_pt1 | contig 12114 bp, 13 predicted proteins | sample OX1MG_FD_202533 | JGI IMG/M metagenome (GOLD analysis project Ga0307372, IMG submission 202533) | Soil microbial communities from Risofladan, Vaasa, Finland - OX-1 | ecosystem: Environmental > Terrestrial > Soil > Coastal area > Acid sulfate soil | place: Finland: Risofladan, Vaasa | collected...
CGTGGAGTCGCTGGCGCAGGCGGTTCGCTACATCAAAGACGGCGTGGTGACAGCGCCCGATTTGTTAGAAGACGATCACCCATTTTAAGTACATACGAAATGGAGGTGTTGCCGCCCTGACGGCCTGGACAGCCAACAATCAACCATTATTGTTTAGAGAAAGGATTTCAAAGATGCTCTACCTTGCGAGTGCGTTTGCACTCAACATGCTTCCTGGCAACGCCCGCCTGAGCGCGGACACATTCGGCGCGGATCATTTTACCCCTGCAATGGGGCAATACCTGTCAGAGCGTGGCGTCGTTTCCGTTGTGGGCCATGATTCCACGGCGGCGATCTTATCACGTAAGTTGGGAATTGATGTGCCTGTCAACCGCGCGGCGATCAAACTCAACTACGGCGATTCCGTCTACGTCGCGCAACTCGGAATCCGCCTGAATGAAGGGCAAGTCTTGACCGAAGAAGAGCTTGCCAATGTTCCGATGAGTTTGTGGGTTGTCACCGTCATGCGCGGCGCGACCAGTGGAGAGGAGGTTTAGTCCAGCCAACAATGCTGGCCTATAGGTAACAGAAGATTTACGGGTATCTATGCACATGCTACGCTAACTCTAATGTAAATTATTGTCAACGTTACATATAGTCATATTAGCGTAGAATACCCGTACCAACGGAGGGAAGGCGCAAAACTTCCCTACAGCTTCCATAGAATTACAGAAGACTTACATAAGACAATAGGGAGTAGAAGTGGAACAAACGACATCGCGCGTCATTTCGCGCTCCGCACATGGCGATCTCATCTGGCAACTCTGCCAGCCAGTATTGTCGTGGCTCATCGAGAATGCCGATGAGCAGCTACAGGCGCAAGCGATAGAGACACGCGCCTACTGGGAACAAAACCAACGATGGCTCTTAGAGTTGCTGGTCAAGCAGCACTTCTTTGACCTTGCGGAGCGTGCCATGCAGGACATGAGCAACTTTAAGCGCGCGCTGGTCACGATCCCGCCGTCTACCACTATCGAGAATATGCTGGTGGACTATTGGATCGATAACCAGCACGAGCCGATCAAGGTTGACGTATTCGCTTATTTGGCCTTAGAGGCCGCGCTGTACGTGAAGAGACAGCAGAAGATGAAGGGGAATGTGTTGCTGAAATACAAGCGGATGAATCGAGCGAGGAAACGACATGGATGAGCGCCTGATTACGATCTTGAAAGCCGTCGCTTATGGAGAAACAGTATCGGATGAGGACGGTGATTCCCTGTGTCTCTACTGTGGTTTTAATTCCCATCTCGATTCAAACGGTGAAAACGGTCTCCATGAACCGGCGTGCCCAGTATGGCTTGCCCGTGCTATCCTGAAAGAACAGGGAATGCCGCTCTCGTTATACCGTATTGAGTACGAACAGCGAACCGCTTTCAATATTTTTGGCTGGTATAAAACGACGGACGCGCGCCTTGCGTTCTCAGAGCGAGAGGCATTACGCGGCTATGAGGATAGTCCAGACCCCGACGATATGCGTAACAGCAAACGGCGCAATGCAAAAGTAACTCTCATCCGAGAGATGTTGTAAATAGAGACACAGAAGCGGGCCGGATCAATTGATCCGGCCCGCTTTTGTTTGAGCCATTTTCCTTACCGTTGCCGGTGAAGTTCGCTCAGTACCCTAACCTTGCAGTACCCTCAAACGGGCCGATGCCATTGTAACCCTGTGCCAGCCGTGCCAAAATATCATCTCCAGTGACTTGCAGTACCCTCAAACGGGCCGATGCCATTGTAACTGATCGCGCGCACGTCCACAGCAAAGCGCTTGCAGTACCCTCAAACGGGTCCCAGACGGGATTTTTGTATTGCCTGCCTTGTATCCAAAGCGTGTTTCAATCCTAGTTTCAATCCCAGACGGGATTATTGCCTCTTTGCGACCTGCGCAGCTTCCTGCAAGGTATAGCCGTACATGGTTGTTTCAATCCCAGACGGGATTATTGCCTCTTTGCGACCCAGGCGCTCTAAAAGCGGATTCGAGCGATGCACTGTGTTTCAATCCCAGACGGGAGGCGCGGGCGGGCGATCTGCCCGCGCCTGAATGAAGACTCTAACGAGATGTGGAAAGTATAGCGCAAAAAACGATGATTGTCAATTACCCGATCCGCTTAGCCACTCAGCAGGCTTATTCAGATGCATCAGGCCATACGCGGTGATGTTGTGCGAGAATGCGCCTGCACTCAGTTCGCGGATCGCCTCATACCAGATGCCTTGCTTGTTTACATAGACAACGGTATATTCCCCTTCTCGTGAAAGAAGGATATCCCCGATCAGTGCCTCTCCATTGAGGCCGGTGATCGTGAATGCGGGCGGCGTAACCACATCAGGCGCGGATAGATGGACAGTCGAATCGAGAGAAGAAAGACATCGGTACGTCTGAATTTCCATCTTAACCTCCATATGGGCGCTGCGGAGGTTGCCAATTCACCGTTCCGGTGGCAGTAGTCGGCGGATACGTCTGAGGCGGTGCTGCGCTCGGATTCGGCGCGTAGAGTGGTTGCGCCTGGACAGGCGGCGTACTCTGACGTATAGCCTCAACAGAGGGCCGTGTCGCTTGCTGTGTCACATCAGGCCGTGGGACGTTCATCAGTTCGCTGGCAAGCTGCTTTGCCAGCGTCTGCACATCGATGGCGATAGGCGACGTGGGCGCGCTCACTTGCGCAGGTTTGCCGCCAGTCAGCGCGTTCGCAATATTCCGTAGCTCCGACTGGAGATATTGCCAGCCTTGCCCTACCGTGTCCTGCGCGCCCTGCGCAACCTGCGTGTTCATGATGAGCGACTTATACATCATGAGCATTGCCCCTACGAACGTTCCACCAGCCGCTGTTCCCAGGCCGGTGATGTTCAGGCCATTGGTTGAGAGATATTGCACAGCCGCAACAACGACGGTGCTGAGAACGCCGATCCCCGCGCTCTCCAATGTGTGCAAGGCCGCGACTTGTGGCGGCGTGCGTTTCACTTGCTGCATGTTTCCACCTCTTCCACAGGTTCATAGGTCGCCAGAAAGATATCCGGTTTGCAGGGATATAATTCATTCTGGACACCTTGAATCACCATATCGTCTTGATTCGCAATCATGGTTCCTTCAAGCGTGTTGATATGAATGGAAGATGGCGTAAAGACAACTTCCGCCTTGTCATATGCTTCCAGAATACGGGCCGGTAATCTCCAGAAATCATATGCTGCCAGCTGCAACAATTCGCCTGTTTTCCACGCCTCAACCACGACGGGCTTTTTGCGATATTTCGCCACGCTATACTTCTTCCTTGAGCGCGTCGAGATCGCTGATCAGCGCCGCCGCCGCTTGCTGCAATGCGACCGCCGCCTGTGCCATTGCACTGACCGTACTCTCAGCTTTGGCAACATCAAATGTCGCTTTTGGTTTGGGCCATGTTCCCTGACTGAACCGGAAACCGGCAGGCGGAACAGCGACGCCGTGCGGCATGATCGACAGGATCGTCATCACCCCCGCTTTGGCGATATCATCCCACATGATGGGAACGGGATGAGGGAAAGCCAATGACGCGGCTGGCTCCATGTACAGGCCGTAGCCGTCGCTATCAGAGAAGCCCACACGGAGAATGCAGTGATGCAAGCCCACATCAACCCAGTTGTGCAGCTTCTCTCCATTCTTGGCATAGCGGAGTTGCGATTCGTCCGCAACGGTGATGAGTTGTACCACGCCCTGTTTGTTCTGCGCTTCCAATTCCTCACGGAGCGCGTTCGCATCACCGATCAAATCCTGGAGATCGATGAAACCAACGTGATTGGTGTTGAGCCAGTCCAGGCATTGCTCTTTGGTGAGACCGTCCGTATTGGACGGAATATCCGGCCCGGCGTAATGCTCATAGATTTGATGCATCAGTTCTGCTGGAGATTGCCATTTGCCAGGAAAGGCAAATTCGCCGATCATCGCCAGCACAGCGGCGACGCAGCGATATTGCGATTCGCCGTTGGCAAACTGGTAGACGTACTGAAAATCCTCTGGAAGTTTTGTGGAGATATCCACCTTCAACCCTACCTTCTTCCACCACACCAGGTGGATATACTATTGATTGCAACGAATGAAACGGTCAAACAGCGATAGACCGTTGGTTGTGGTTTCTCAACCACTAGAGAACATGTAGCGCGTGCAAGATAAGATCGGTGATGACCGTGCAGGCAGCGAACAAAAGCGGCGAACACAAGAGCGCGATCAGCCATTTTGTGTTGGAGGATGACGCTTGCGCGGCCACTTTATTCTGTGTCTGCATTTCCGCGCGAATGGCTTTTGTTTCCGTCAGAAAAGTATCCCTGATCCGCGTGTGTTCATCGTTGGCCCACTGCTTGTTGATCGCGGCGTCTATTTGCATTTGTCGCACATCGGCCACCATGAGATCGGTACGATCTTTGTAGTCAGCGCGGGTCAGATAAATATCTGGCAAGCGCGCAATGCGATCATCGAGATTGCGTAAATCATTCTCGATGCGATCAATGCTCTTTTGCAGAGGCGCGATCGCTAACTGCAATTCGTTATTGGTCACAGGGCTATCCACATTATCCCTCTTCTAGTTGCTTAGCCAGCGCCATGTGTCGCATAGCCGCGGCATAGGACGGCGTGGCCGCGCCTGTCACCGGATGGATCATATTCGGCGCGCGCATCTCCTCCTCAGTAAAAACCACCTTGAGGAATGTCCACGATTCACAGGATGGACACGACGGCAAGGCGATCAGTTTTCCGATCCGCTCGACCTGGCTCACATGTGCGGTCTGAACTCCGCAGCCATTGTGACAGGCATAGGTCATGTTCCCATCATCAGTCAGTGTTTGTAGCATCTTTTACCTCTAATATTGGATCGTGTATTTGCCCGCAACATTGACATCTCCGCTTGCGCTAGAGCGCGTGTAGACTTGCGCGCCACCTTGTGTGAGCGTCCCGGTTGATGGTGCGGCGCAATTCGATGCTGAATGATCCGATTGATCAATCGAAATGGAGACCGGCGTCGCATTGCGTGACTCGCTCGAAATGTAGCCAGAAACTAACTGACTGGCGGCGGTAGCTGTGCTAGCAAGATAGTAATGTCCGATCTCCTGGCCGCCTGACGGCTGGCAAAGTTGATACAGATCGCTGGCATAGATATCGCTCCCTGCGACTGCTGGTAAAGCCATGATTCCTCCTAGTTTTGCGTTATGAGATAATCGGTCGAAATGGGAACTCCATTCACCTTTGTATAGGTGAACAGTGAGTGCGTCATGAGCGTGCCTGAGCCGGATGAAGACGTTGCGCCATTGCCAAACAGTCCGACATTCGTCCAGTTACCAGCCGCCTGCGTCGAGCCGATGAACGTTGAGAGATCAATCTGAACGCCGGTAATGTTGCTGAGCGACGGCGCGGCGCGAAAAATCTCGCCCGCTAGGGATGTATCCCCCGCGCTGACAGAGTTGATCGCAATATCTCCAATGGCAAATTGCTGAGCAAATTGCTCTGTAGATCCGCTAGACGATCCGATGTAGCCAAGCACAGCGCCGATCCCGTTGCTGGTTAGGATATTATGCGCCTCTGCAACGGTATAGCGATCCTTTTCCTGTTCGCTCATCCGCGCTGGTCGGACGATCTTCCCATCCTTGATTTCAGGGAGCCACCAGTAGCGCCACTCTTCCTCAGAGTCGAATGGCACAGCCCGCGCGCGGATCAGACCAGCAATATGCAGCGCCTCTTTGATTTCTTTTCGTATGTACGCTTCTTCCACTTCCCACCTCTAACTGTAACTTGCAAGGCCATATTTGGGCGGCGCATACAAGCCCTTGTTATAATGCGCTAGCACTCGCGCTGCGCTCAGAGCGGCATTGTAGATCGCGCCCTCATCGAAGTCGCCAGGAAAATACCCGCCGCCACTGACAATGTTGTAGCCAAAGGCGATAGCGGTTGGGACGCTCCCTAGTGAGCCGCCAGATAACGACGCTGTGGCGACGCTTTGACCGTTCAGATAGATCGTGATCGTTGATCCATTCCAAACCCCAACAATGTGATACCAGGTTCCTACTACAAAGGTTCCGGTGTAGGTAGCCAGGCCAAAGGTTGTACTGTTTCCTACTGAGAAGTCCAGTGTCGCGGCGTTCGCAGTGAAATAGAGCGCGAATCCTTTGCTTGTGGAAGGCGCATGGTTATCGACGATCCTGATAGCCGATGAGGGAATGGAAGAGAAATTGATCCATATCTCTACCGTCAAGGCTGTATAGGCGCTAGGGTTCAGGCCGCTCGGACACGTCATTTCACCGGCCACGCCATCGAAGAGCGCCGCCGTGTCAGTATCGCCCGCCAGCGCGCCCGGCTGCGCAAGCGTGACGCCAGACGCGGCATACGTGCCATTGTAGCCATTACCGCTCTGATCATTGGCCGTCGTGCCTGATGCTTCATCAAAGCGGTAATAGGCTTGTGGCTTATCCGCCAGCACGGTGTTTTTGTACACATCGTAGGTGTAGATCATTGCGCCCAGGCCATAGGTGTAATGCGTCGCCACGCGGATTGCTGAGAGCGCGGCGTTGTAGATCGCCGCTTGCCCTATGGTCGCAGGGAGATAATCGCTACTGCCAGCCGGGTTGTGGCCGATGATCGGCGCGCTGGCGGCGCTGGCAATGCTTCCTGAGAGCGAAGCCGTGGCCTTTTGCACGCCGTTGACGTACAGGCGCACGGTCGATCCATCCCACACGCCCACGAGATGATACCAGACGCCGGGCTGGAAGAAGGGCGAATAGTGCGCGTCCGCATAGGTTGTGCCATTGCCGACCATGAAGTGAACGCCGGTTGCCTCTGCATCAAACCAGAGCGAGAAGCCGGTATTACTGCTGAGCGGAATCGCGTTGGCAGCAATCGTTGGCGTCGTGAGGAAACTCTTATTCGAGAGATTGACCCACGCCTCAACAGTAATGTGCGCCCACGTTGCGGGATTCACGCCGCTTGGACAGGCGATATCGCCAGCCACGCCATCGAGCAGGACGGCGGTGTCAGTATTGCCCACGAGCGCGCCTGGTTCGCTGTAGGTCACGCCGCTACTCGCATAGGTTCCGTTATAGGCGTTTCCTGAGCTATCCGTCGCAGTTGTGCCGCTCGATTCATCCAGCCGGTAATAGACATCGGGTCCATCGGCAAGGACCGCCGCCCGATAGTTGTTGTAAGGATTCGTCTGCTGAACGGTCGCGCTGGTCGCATCGCTGTAGCTAAGCGTATCGAAGAGCGCGGCGTCGATCGTCACGATCACCTGCACATTGGCAGTGGTCGTAGAGCGATTCAAACTTTTGTTCAAGTTGCGAATGTGATCTATAAGCGTGGGGTTATATGACCCCGCCGTGTAGTTGTACTTGTAGACGCCCGCTCCCTGCGGAACCGTCTCGAATGTCTGAACCGTGAACGGCTGGCTTGTCCATCCCTCGCCCTCACAGGTTAACAGCACCGTTGCGCCAACGGGAATAAACAAATCGTATGTACTAAAGGTCGGAATCGTTCTGGAAAACGCATACTTGGTGAGTTCTGCGAGGCCGCGATTCTTTGCCGCCGTCGTGCTGGTTAAGTTGCTATCACTGACCTTGCGATCAAACCAGCGCCCATATTTGGCATAGGAATCAGGCGAAAGCACCTGAGCGATCACCGCGTCCTCGTAGGTGTACTCCACTACGATGTTGTTTGATCCGCTCACAGGCGCGGTTTTGAAGAGGATGTATTGTTGCTGCTTATTGACCAGCGCCTTGTAACCGCCCAGGCGGCTTGTCGAGAACGTATCAACGCCATACACACCAGTCGTTTGCTTCACACCGCCGATTGTGACCGACTGCACAGTGTAGGGCGGAAGAGTCAGGTCAAAGGTCGTAGTGACGCCATCTCCGCTAAAGGTGTCGTCAACGGCTGTGGCATTCTGCTTGTTGCCCTCGACCTTGATCCGATTCCCCATCGTGCTTCCATCGTATTCCACATTGAAATCATGATAGGGAAATGTGGTCACAAAATCGGGATTGTCGGAGAGGCTCACAGCCGCGGCTATCCAATACGGCGGTACATACCAAATGTAATAGTATTGGTCAACGTAGAAAAGCGATCCGCTTGTATCAGAAAGCCCATTTAGCACATCTTTGAGGAAATTATCGGTATAGGTGATATCAGGTGTCAGCGTCCCTTGAACAATCGTTGAGGCTGGCGCAAATTGGTTCTGCTGGCCGGTTGAGAGAATACCAGCATAGATGCTGCTGTAAGAGTTCGTCAGCAGATCATTGATGATATAGGTGTCATAGGCATTCGAGTAGCTAATGTTGATCAGGCCCAATGTCTCCAGCATCTTCGACGTGGCGGCGCAATTCACATCGTAGTAGCGTTGCGTGCCAACGTAGTAGTTTTTTAAGTCCTCAATATAGCCGGTGAAAATTCTACAGGCGCGGCTGCATGTGCCATCAGGGAGAATGATGCTATTTGCCTGTCCGAAATTGCAGTCAGGCGTCGGATAATTCACACCTTTATCGGCAAACCACATCGGTTCAAACTGAACAGAGCTAAAGGTGATCGTTCCGCTATTCGTGCCTGAGACGGTTGGCTGTCCGCCAAAGGCCATGATCGCAAAGACGGCGTTGGCTGGCGCGGTTCCTGAGAGCGAGATATGCTGTTCGCTGCTAGTGGGCGTGTACGTCTGACTGATCACGCTCCCCAGCGTGTTGCCATTGATATCCGTGAAGGTGATCTGTAGCAACGCCTGAATATTGCTGATCGTTCCTCCGCCTGTCATGTAGACGGAGATCATGTACTCGACACCAGCCACCACCTTATTGATCAGCGTCGTTTGCTGCTGTAAGGCCGTCCCTGAAGTGGTGTTGGCGAAGGTGATCACGGCTTGCTCTTGTGGGTAACTCCAGACACCTGATCCGAGCGTACCGCCCACTGTCCAGTTTGACGGTTCCGCGCCGCCTGTGTTGATCAGCAGAGGATTCAGCGCGTAGTTCATCGCTGGCACGGTCGCAATGCCATTGAGCGCAGGCGCGTTTTCATCCCAGACGATCACCTCCATAAAGTCCTGGAGCGAGATCGTCTGGTTTATGTCCTCGACGATAAATTCGTTTGTCGTGTTCGGATCGCTTAAAGCGCCTTGAATGTGGATGTAGTTCGATCCACTGACGTTTTCAGGCGTTTCACTCTGCGAGATCACGTCGGTATAATCGACGCCGCCAATGGTTACGTACATACGCTATACCTCATCATGGCGCTTTGCCTCCGCTTGTCACCGTTGTCAGGTTTCCTGATCGCTTCAAGAGACTGTTCAGGCGCTGCTCGACCTTGCGCGCGACCTCATCGGCGTTGGCGTTCTTCGCGTAAATCACGATGCTGATGTTATTGGTTTGCGCGCCGCCGCCCGCCGCGCTCACCGGCGTTGAGGCTGGCACTGGCACACTTGCGGTATTCGGCGCGGCTGCAAATTTGTTTAATGGCGTGGCGGCCACGTTCACCGCGGCCTGTAGTGCAGGTATCGAATTGGTGAGGCCGCTCGAAAACATCTTCATAAAGTTCGGCGCCCACTGATCGGCGTCCGCGCCTGGTCCCATTTTCGCTGGTGAATGGAATCCGAGGAAATTCTTGACGGTTCCGACCACGGAACTTGCCACGTTTCCGACCGCTCCCAGCATATTTTTTATCCCGTTGATGAAACCCTGAATAATATTCTTGCCCCATTGCAGAGCTTGTGCTGGTAGATTGGAAAAGAAGCTCGATATTTTCGCCCACAGACTTGTGACCGTTCCCATGACCCACTCTTTGGCCTGGTTGAATATGTTGACGATATCTTTCCACAGGCCGGTAAAGAACGCTTTTATCTGGCTCCAGTGCGTAATGATCAGGATGATCAAGGCTCCGAGAGGCCCGGTCACAATGGCAATAATTAACAAAATATGCGCCTTGAAAAACGACACGATTCCTGTCCATAAGCCGACAAAAAAATTCTTAATTCCATTCCATATCGACGCAAAAAAATTGCCAGTGGCGTGAAGTGCGCCCATAAACCAGGAAGAAAATGCTTGCCACGCGCCGCGCAGCCAGGCGACGACCTGCTTCCAGTGCGTAGCGAGCAGGATCACGATCCCGATCAGAATCAGCACAGCGGCAATGATCAGGTAGATCGGCCAATTCGCGGCCATTTCGGCGAGTGCCAGGCCCACTTCCGCCGCGACTTGCGCCCATGTCGCCGCCAGCCACGCGCCGAGTTGCGCTAAGAGCGTCGGAATGGTCGCAATAAAATTGCCGATTTTGATAATGGCGATAGCCGCCCCGATGGCGATCAGAGCGTCGCGCACGGCCATAGCCGCTGGACTGGCTTTATTGAACCAGCCAACGACGGCGCTGATCCCATTGACCAGACCAGTGATAATTTTTACGCCGGTGCTAATCGTGCCAGACAAAAGATGAGCCGCCGTGTTGAGAACGCCGCTCTTGGTGAGCCAGGTGGTAAATCCTTTAATGAGCGGAAGAACGGATGCCGCCGTTTTGGTCAGCACCGGTAGCAGCTTCTGACCGATAGTAATCATCGCTACCTGCACAGCGGCATTGACTCGGCTCATGGTCTGATTGAACCCGTTCTGAGTAATCGCCCAGGCTTTTTGTGTTTTTTGCGCCATCTCCTGCTTGTTCGAGAGCGTGGCGAGGTTGCTGTTGTAGTCGCCGATGTGCTGGCTAATGGTATGTATCGCTTGCGCGGTCTGCAAGGTCACGCCGGTCACGGCGACATGCTTTTGCGCCGCCTGCTGCATGGCCGTATTTAGCATCAGGACTTTGTCTTTGAAGTTGGCCGCGTTAAACGCCGTCTCGTTAAACGCAATCCCGTTTTTGTGGAGACTGGTCGTGATCGTTCCGACTTTGGCGTACATCGATTGCACCACCTGCACAAAGTCCGTGGAGGCTTGTTTGGATTTGATCGAGTTCGCGGTCATCGTCGCCCACGCGGCGCTCATCGTTGCTAAAGAGATATGGAATTGCGACGCCGTGGTAGAGGCTTTGGTAATGGTACTCGCGTATTGTGCAAACGTGGACTTACCGAGGGTTACGGTTTCCAGCATTTGCCCGTTTGCAACATTCGCGCCCTTTGCGCCGATGGAGAACGCTTTCAAAATATTGGTCAGTGCGTCGGCGGTCGTGGCAGCATCGGTCATGCCGATCTTGCTGTCCTCTGTGCTGAGGGTCAGCACATCCATCGCCTGCTTGCCCTTGTACCCCGCTGAAATCACTTGATAGAGGCCCTGCGCAAGATCGTTGGGCGCGACGCCGGCATCGATGGCAAGGTTTTTCAGGCCGGCGTCGTAATCCGACATCTGCTTATTTGACGCGCCGGTCAGAGCCTGAACCATATTCATGCTCTGCTGGTACTGAGCCGCCATCTGGACAGATTTCGCGGCAATGCCAATAACTGCTTTGCCGACGTCGAGCAGGACGGTGGCGGCAGTGCCAGCAGGGCCAGAAAGCCCAAGCAGATTCGAGCCAAACGAGCGAAACGGCCCGCTTGACTGATCGACTGCTTGTAATAAGACTTTAAGGGCTAAATCCTGCGCCACACCACGTCCCTACCCACTTGCCGCTTCAACCTCTGACTCCGCCGTTTCGACATCTTTATCAACTTGTTCGTTGACTTCCGCTTCCGCTTGCTTCTGCGCACGCCAGCGGATTTGATGCTTCCTGACTTTGATCATGGGAGCGGACATGTATTGTTGTCGCCCTCCAAAGAGCGGCCATAGCTCCGCTTCCATGATCTCTATTGGTATGCCTACGTCGCCTTCCTCATCGGAAGCGGCGCGTGATCGCTTTCCACGATAGGCGTCGAGGCATTGCCGAAAAAATCGTCTTCGTCCTCTTCATCCAACTCCGGTTGATATTCCATCAGCTTTTCATAGATGTAATCGGCATAGGGCGTCGGCAATTGCCGGACTGCGTTTCTCGATACCGGAACGGACATGCCGCCTTTGGTAAACGTCCAGGCAACGATCATCCGTTCGATCCAGAGCCGCCTGGTCGCGCCCATGTTGCTCTCAATCGCGATGCCCTTGTTCTTCGCGCCCTTGTTGGGAGTGATCATCCTGGCA
>Ga0307372_10011041_pt1 | contig 12113 bp, 5 predicted proteins | sample OX1MG_FD_202533 | JGI IMG/M metagenome (GOLD analysis project Ga0307372, IMG submission 202533) | Soil microbial communities from Risofladan, Vaasa, Finland - OX-1 | ecosystem: Environmental > Terrestrial > Soil > Coastal area > Acid sulfate soil | place: Finland: Risofladan, Vaasa | collected...
GTCATGCTCCGCCGGCTGCCCCTGGCCCCTCTCTCCCGGGCCCGGTCGGTGGGCCTTGGGGGACACAATAAGAACCCAGTCCCCGCGATTATCGGTGACGTTATCGCCCTCGCATGACGACCCAGCGACTCGTAACGAATGGGCAGCCAGTGCGACTCCGCACATCATTGAGGCGGTTGTCCGATCGAGATCGGCGCCGGGACCCGGTCCAAGCACGCGGCGCGCACGCAGCGAGCGCAGACCGGGCCCTCAGCGATGGGGTCAGCCAGCGGCCATGCCAACGATGGGCTGGTTGAGGGTCCTATTGCCGGTCGAGCCGAAGAACCCGGCGTCGCCGTAGGTGAAGATGCCGCCGTCGGAGGCCACCAGCCGGTATCCCCGGCCGTCGGGAGTGGCGGCCATGCCCACGATGGGCTGGTTGAGGGCGCGTCCACCTTGGGAACCGAAGAACCCGGCATCACCGAAGGCGAAGATCCCGCCGTCGCTGGCCACTTCCCAGTAGCCCTTGCCGTCGGGGGTCGCGGCCATGCCGACGATCGGCTGGTTCAGGTGCACGCCACCCAGCGACCCGTAGAAGGCGGCATCCCCGTAAGCGAAGATGCCGCCGTCGGAGGCCACCAGCCAGTAGCCCTTGCCGTCGGGGGTGGACGCCATGCCGACGATCGGCCGGTCGAGGTGCGTGCCCCCCAGCGATCCCTCGAAGGTGGCGTCGCCGTAGGCGAAGACACCTCCGTCGGCCGCGACGAGCCAGTAGCCCTTGCCGTCGGGGGTGGACGCCATGCCGACGATCGGCTTCGAGAGCGACAGGCCCGATGCGGACCCGTAGAAGGCGGCATCCCCGTAGGCGAAGATGCCGCCGTCGGAGGCCACCAGCCAGTAGCCCTTGCCGTCGGGGGTGGACGCCATGCCGACGATCGGCTGGTTCAGGTGCACGCTCGCGGCCGACCCATGGAAGGTGGCGTCGCCGTAGGCGAAGACACCGCCGTCAGAGCCGACCAACCGATAGCCGTTCGTCGTCCCCGTGGCCGACGGGCTGGAGAACGCGAACCCCGGGTCGGACGTGACCATGGCGACCAACGTCACCTGGACGACCGACGTGTGGGGACCGGGCTGGAAGAAGCCGCTACGCAGGTTGCCCCCACCGGCGGCGATGACGTTGCCCCCACCGGCGGCGATGACGTTGCCCCCACCGGCGGCGATGACGTTGCCCCCACCGGCGGCGATCACGTTGCCCCCACCGGCGGCGATCACGTTGCCCCCACCGGCGGCGATCACGTTGCCCCCACCGGCGGCGATCACGTTGCCCCCACCGGCGGCGATCACGTTGCCCCCACCGGCGGCGATCACGTGGACCCCGTTGAGCGCGAGGTTCGACGCGGCCGGCTCGAGGGCGACCTTCGTGGCCAGATCGGAGACCGAGCACGTGGGCACGCCGGTCACCATCGTGCCCCCCTGGTAGCTGCCGTCGGGCTGGCGCACCCCGCCCACGTAGACGTTGGACGTCGTGCCCCCGGTGCACACCGGTGGGGCCAGGCTGTTCCAGCCAGCCTGGATCGAGGAGAAGACGTTACCCACGGCCTGGGCCGCGCTCTGCATGGCGGCGAGGGTCTGCTGAGAGACGTACTGGAAGAACCCGCCGACCGCGTCGCACACCGGGCACGTCCCACGGGGTGCCAGGGCGTTGGCCGCGAGTGCGTTGGGCACGAGCGCGTTGGCTGGCAGTGCGTTGGAGACAATGACGTTCTTCCGGATGACCACCACGATGGGCTGCGCCGCCGGCGGGGTCGGGTCGGCGCTGCCGGGCGTGAACCAGGTCAGCCCGATCGCCCCGTCCACGATCTGGCCCGGTGGGAGCTGAGCCGCCAGACCGGAGGTGTCCCCCCGGAACAGGCTGACCTGCGTGCCGGCAGGAAGTGCGCCCGCCGGCACGTACATCGTCGCGGTGTAGCTCTGCTGGGGTGTGGAGACCGTAGCCGTCGTGGTGAACGGCTGGCTCGGGTCCGGCGTGTAGGTCCCGAGCAACTGGGACCCGCCGGTGGAGGGGACCGAGGGTGTGACGAGCGTCACGGTCGCCGCCGCCGGGGCGAGGCCCGGCGCATCGGCATCGGAGGCCGCCAACTCCTGCTGGCTGGTCCGGGTCGACGCCGCCACGGTGGCCAGGTAGTGGCCGGGATGGGCAGCGTCGGCCTGCACGGCGCCGATGTTCACGTCGACCAGGCCGCCCGTCGATCCGGAGGGCACCCCGGTGACGGCGATGTGCTGGCCGGTCATCGGGTTCCCGTACTGGTCGGCGACGTACACGTCGGCGGTGGTCGTGGCCTTCCCGTCAGCCTGGATCGTCGCGGGCGCCAGTGTCAACGTCTCGGCGGTGGGCACCGCCGGGTCCGCGTCGAAGGTGACCGGCTCGAAGGTGGTGCCGGTGATCGTCACCGCGCACGTGGAGGTGCCGGAACCGGGCGGGTCGCACGACGCGGTGCCCCAGTCGGCCACGTGCGAGTGGGGCCCCGGCGTGGCGGTGAGGGTGACCGCGGTCCCGTAGGTCAGGGAGACACCACAGGTGGTGGCCCCGGTGCCCGCGGTGCCACACGAGACGCCGGACCCCGTCACCGTGCCCGTGCCGCTGCCGCCCGGGGCGACGGTCAGCGCATAGGTACGCGGCGCGAAGGTGGGATCGACGGTGAACTCGTTGATCCCCCCGGTCATGACGACCGTGCAGGTGGGATCGCCGGCCGGTGACGTGCCCGAGTGCGGATTGCCGCCACCGCTGGGACAGCTCGGGCCCCACCCGGCGAACGACTGCCCGGTACCGGGATGTGCGGTCACCACGACCGTGGCGCCGGCCGCATAGCTCTCGTCGCACGCACCGGCACAGGTGCTGTCCACGCTGGCCGGCGACAGCGACACCGAGCCGGTGCCGGCCACACGGACGTGCAGGGTGTAACTCCCGGTGCCGAACTTCACCAGCACCGGGCCGGTGATCGTCTCCGGGTTGTTGTTGGCGTCGTAGGTGCCGCCGAAGAGCACCGTGTTGCCCAAGGAGTCCCGGGTGACCGTGACGGTGCAGGTGGCCTGGGCCGCCCCGCAACCGGGGACGTTCCAGCCGAGGATGCTCGACACGTCCGTCGATCCGATAAGTCCCGCCGTCAGCTGCACCACCGCCCCGTAGGGATAGGCGGCGCTGCATCCTGCCGGCACGGTGGTGAGGTCGGTCGGGGCCGGCGAGCAGGCAAGGGCGCCGTAGCCGCCGTTGGGTCCCGAGATCTGGCCGCTGCCGGTGCTGGCCGGGTCGGCCCCCACGGTCACCGTGACCGGGCTGCAGTCCGAGACCGGGCAAGTCTTGAAGCTGGCGTAGACCGTCTTCGACTGGTCGACGGTGACGGTGCACTTGAGGTCCGCCGGGGAGTCGTTGGGGTCGCAATTGGTCCATCCGGCGAAGTAGGAGCTCGAGTCCGGCAGGGCGGTGAGCCTTTCTGCGCCGGGCTGGCCGTTCGCGTAGGGCACCGGCTCCGAACAGACGTCGCTTCCGGTGCCACAGGCGATGGAGGAGCCGGCCGTGCTGCCCACGATGGCGCCCGAGCCGGTCGACGCCGGGTTCACCTGCACGGTGAGAACCGGCACGAAGGTGACGCTGACGGTCCGATTGCCGCTCATCGTCACCGTGCAGTTGGAACCGCTCGTGGTGTCGCAGCCGCTCCACACGGGCTGGGTGGCGGCATCGGGCGTGGCAGTGAGGGTAACCGTCGTGCCCTCGAGGTAGCCAGATCCGCAGGGGCCGGGACTGGCGGCACCGACCTGACACGTGATGGTGCCGGTGCCGTCGCCGGGGCCGGTGGCGATGGTCGTGGTGAGGGCGTGAGAGATCGCCGCGACCCCGGCCACCTTGTAGACCACGCTGCTGAAAGAGCTGTCGCTGTCGCCGATGTAGAGGTTCCCCTCGGTGTCCACCGTCAGGGGCCGCTCGAATCCGTACCCCATACTCACCGCGGTGGCGGAGGTGCCGGCCGGGGCGGTGTCCGCCGGGGTCGTGCCGCCACCGGCGACAAGATGCACGGTCCCCGGGGCTGAAGCCGAGGGGCCGTAGATCTCCCACACCTGGAGGTTCCCGTCGTGGCCGTTTATCGAGACGAAGAGATTCCCGGCCGCATCGCTGACGATGCCAGAGGGAAAGCTGAACGTGGCGGCCGTGGCCAGCGCGCCTTCGATCGGGTCGACGCCAATGTTGAACGAGCCGGAGGTGATCTCGGTGAGAGAGCTGGAGGAGTAGCGGTACACGCCAGAGTAAGCCATGTTGGTCACATAGACGTCGGGCCCGAACCAGGTCAGCGGGGCCTGGTTGTCGCCATCCCCCAAGAGCGTCGCTCCGCTTAGGGCCGACGCACCGGCGGCAAGGTCCTGGGTGTCGAAAGCGAGGATCGGGATGTTCTCGCCGTGGCCGGGCGACGCGGTCACGTCGAGGTACCGGCCGGAGGGGTCGAGGGCCAGGGCGCCGCTTTCGCTCATGTCGAGCGGGGAGTCGAGCGTCGTTACGGGAGACCCGGGGACCACGCTGTACACACCGCCGCCCTGGCTCCACTGGGAAGTGAAGTAGAGGGTTCCATCGGGAGCGGCCACGACGTCCGTGGGCCGGAAGGTGTCGTTGCCGGCATCGGCGAGCGCGATGTCCTGCGCGGTGGCCGAGGGACTGGCGGTGTCCAGGGAGCGGATCGCCCCGGCGCCGCAGTTGGCGCCGCAGTTCTCGGCCAGATAGAGGGTTCCGGCCGACCAGTCCAGGCCGGTCGGGTGCAGCCCGGATGTGTCCGTGTAGACGGTACTGATCGTCCCGGTCGCGGCCGTGGTGCCGGCCCCGGCGGTGGTTGCGGCGGCGGCGGCGGTGGTTGCGGCCAACATCGCCGCGGCTAAGCACGGGGCGAGGACCATCGCCGCAGTTCGCGCCAGCCAGCGTGGAGCGGGACGGTGCAATTGGTTTGAGCTGTGCTTGAACATGGGCTAGTGCCTTTCGTCCTGTTCCCCGGCGGGGGCCTCTTCCAGAGCCGCCCAGCGGCAGAACTCAACCAGGTCAGCCGCGCTTCGTACCGCGGCCTGGCCGCGGGTGCCGATTTCTTCAACCTCGACATGCCGACAAAAGGAACTGAGCGCGCCATTGCGAAAGCACCGGAGTGGTCGGTTCGCCGATCGGGAAACGCTCATGTTCCTGCCCTTGATCGTTCTCGAGCGCTCTGCTCGCGCTCCTCGTGGCTGAATGGCGCCGGTCATGCTCTTCGACCTGGGCCTTCACCCACCGAAGGAACTGTCGGTCCTTGGAGTCGAGTTCATTGTGCAAACGCACCTCGACGCTGCCTACCCCAGTCTTTGCCTCTACGACCCCAGTCTTTTCTGCGGAGCACCGGTCAACGAGCCCGTACATGGGTAAAGTTGGGCTCTAGTTCGAAGGTGGGAATGGGAAACAGCTCGCGGGTGCACGAAGGGATGGTTGAGCAGGGGACAGCACTCACCGAGATCGACGGGGCCCTGACCCGGGCGGCGGAGGGAACCGGACAGGTGGTGGTGCTGACGGGTCCCCGGGGATCGGGAAAATCCAGCCTGGTGGCCGCCGGTTCCGCCCGGGCCGCGGACGCCGGCCACATTGTTCTGGTGGCCCGAGGAAACCACCTCGAGGCCAACGCCCCGTTCGGGGTGGTGTGCCAGCTCTTCGAGCCTCCCCTCGCCGACCTCGACCCCCGGGCCCGGCGGCGACTGTTTTCGGGCCATGCCGCTCCGGCCTCCACGCTCCTCGGGCCGGATGCCCCGCCGCCGGGTACGCCGTCGACAGCCACAGACTTCAATCGGCTCCATGGGTTGTTCTGGTTGACGGCCAATTGGGCCGCTTGCAGCCCGGTGTTCCTGGCCATCGATGACGCCCACTTGGCCGACCCGGAATCGCTGTCCTTCCTCAACTACCTCATCAACCGGATCGACAACCTGCCCATCGTGGTGGCGGTAGCCGGTCCTCCACGGAGCCCCGCCCTGGCCAGTACCAGTCCGCTGATTCACTTCACGAGCCACCCCACTTCCACGGAGGTGGAGCCCGAGCCGCTGGGTGTCTCCGCGGTCAGCCAGATCGTGCGGAAGAGAGAGTGGTACCCCGACGCCGACCACGAGTTCTGCCGGCGTTGCGCGGATGCGTCCGTCGGCAATCCCCTCCGCCTGGTGCAGCTGTTGACCGAGCTCCGGAACCGGAGAGTCGTACCGGATGATCTCACCGATACCGACGTCTCGGCCGTGGCCGACGAGGCCTGGGCCGAAGGGTTGGCCGGCGAGCTCCACTTGTTCCCGGCACCGGCACTAGCGCTGGCCGAGGCGGCAACCATACTCGGGGACGAGTCTCGGCTGGACTGGGCCGCCGAGGCCGCCGAGCTCGACCCGACCGCCGCAGAGGCAGTCGCTACCACCTTGTCCATCGCCGGCGTGATGCCCTTGACCGGGCCGACCACCATCGCCGACCCCCGGATCAGCTCGGCCATCGATCAGATGATGTCGCCCATCCGACGCGGGAAGCTCCATGCCAAGGCGGCCCGACTGCTGGATCACCATGGCGTCGGGGTGGACAAGGTGGCCCGCCACTTGGTGGTGTCAGCCCCCGCCGGCGACCCATGGTCGGTGGATGTGCTGCAACATGCAGCCAAACGAGCCACCGAACGCGGCGACCTCGAGTTGGCCACCTCCTATCTCGACCGGGCTCTCGGCGAGCCCCCTGCCACCGAGCAGAGGGCTGGGGTGCTGGTCGAGTTGGCCCAGGCCGAGACCAAACTGGGCTTGCCCAGCGCTCCCGGGAGGTTCGAATCCGCGATCGACCTGTTGGACGACCCCGTCCAACAGGCCCGCAACCTCGGCCGTCTGGGGCAGGTCCGCCTCACCCGAGGCGAGCACCGTCTGGCTACGGCGGCCTTCGGCCAAGGTCTGGCCCTCCTCGACGACAGAGAGGCGGAGCTGGCTCTCCAACTCGACGCGGGACTGATGGCCGCCCGCCGCTTCCATGCTGGGTCCGTGAGGCCGGGACGGGACCGGCCGGCCGTGGATGCCGAGGATGCCGAGGATCCCGACCTGACCCCCGGCCGACAGGCCTTGTTGGCCCAGATGGCCTATGACCAGGCCCTGTCTCCCGAGGGGACCGCCGACGAAGCCGCCAGGCTGGCGGTGACCGCCCTGGGCGGTGATCCGAGCGCGCCCGAAGTAATCGAGGTCGACGACACCGCCTTCTACATGGCGGTCAAAGCGCTCATCTACTCAGACAGGCTCGATGACGCCGACCTGGCGGTGGACCGATCGCTGGACGACACCCGGCAACGGGAGTCTCCGGTGCTGGCGGCCCGCAATTCCCATCTGCGCGCCTCCATCATGTTCCGTCGAGGCCGGGTCCCCGAAGCGATGGTGCACGCCCAGGAGTCGCTCGATGCGGCGGACGTCGGCTGGCTGGTGGTGACGCCTTCCGCCGTTGCCTGTCTCGCGTGCTGTCACCTCGAGCGGGGCGAGACCAAACTGGCGGCACAGGTCCTCGCCGACCTTCCCGGTGGAGAGGAACCGTGGTTTCGCAGCGGACCCTGTGACTTCTACCTCTACGCCAAGTCCCAGCTGCTGGTGGCCGAGGGTCGCGATCCCGCCGCCCTCGAGGCCCTGAAGATGTGCGGCCAACACGCGGAGAAGATGAGCTCGGGAAAGCTCTCCTCCAACCCATGGCGATCAGCCGCCGCCCTGGTGGCCAGCCGGTTGGGCGATGCCGATCAGGCCCATCGGTGGGTCGATGAAGAACTCGAGCAGGCCCGGTCCTTCGGGGCTCGTCGGGCCATCGGCATCGCGTTGCGGGCATCCGCCGCCCTCATGACGGGCCGGAAGCGCCTCGACCTCCTTGAGGATGCCGCTGACATCTTACGAGCCTCACCGGGGGTGCTCGAGTTGGCTCGGGTGCTGGTGGAGCTCGGGGCGGAGTTGGAGAATCGACACGATGGCGACCATGCCGGGCGGGCCTCCATACAAGAGGGCCTCGAACTAGCCGATCGGTGTGGAGCCACCTTGTTGGCCAAACAGGCTCGATCCCAACTGCGTGAGGCCGGGGCCCGACCTCGCAAGCCGGTTCGATTGGGCCTGGACGCGCTCAGCCCCGGCGAACGGCGGGTTGCCGACCTGGCCTGTCGGGGCATGACCAACAGGGAGATCAGCGAAACACTCGTCGTCACCCGCAAGGCGGTGGAATGGCACCTGAACCGGGCCTTCAAGAAGCTGGGCATCACCTCTCGGCAGGAATTGGCATCGGCGATGGCTCGACGCTGATTTGAATCGGCCCGGGAATCCTGGAGGCTCCGGCCCTCAAGAGGATGGAGCTCATCGACGAGGCCCGGGTCCCAGGAGACGCCGGTCGACTCCATCACTACCCGGCCAGACTCGAACACGTAAAGAAAGTTCTCACGCGGGTCGTCGTGGATGGTCGACGTGGCTGCCCGGTGGAGGCAGCCGAAGGGTGACGGAGGCGCCCGGAGACGCCTCCACCTCGTCATCCCCTGAATATTGGATTTTGGTCAAAGTGCAGGCCGGAAGTGCTTTCCCTTCCATCGCTCCTCTCACCTGTCTGTTTGGTCCAGTCGAGAATTTCGATGTTTCTGACATTCTGACCCAGGCGCTCAATGTGGCGCGCACCCGAAAATCGTCGACCTGGCGCTCCGGAATGTGTCGAAAGGTGCAGTCGTTGCGATCACGGTCGGGGATCCGTTGAGGCAGATCTCCGACGGACACCGCCCCTGTAGAATCTCCGAAACACGGTGGTGCTGGCGTCGGGTGGCTCTCGAGAGGGGACGGGGGGTCGCACCCGATGGTGCACAGGTGTGGCTCGTCATGTACATCCTCTGCGCTGTCGACTCAAGTGATCACATCGGCGTCCACGGTGGGCTCGATGCCCGCCGGGGCGCCGGTTCGATCCGATCGGCCATCGGCACCCGTCCCACCGGCGCTGCTCATGGGGACGGAGAACGTGACCGCCGTCGCGTTGCTTTCGAATCGCACCCGCGCAATGGCAGCGGGTCGCCACAGCCGGCCAGGATGGCCGGAGAGGCGAGAGCGGACCGTCGCCGGAGGTTGGGTCCCAGGCCCGCAAGGGGGACCTTGCAATCGTCTTCCGCTGCATCCGTCTTCCGCTGCATCCGTCTTCCGCTGCATCCGTCGTCAGTCCAGTCGAACCACTGGGCTCATGAGCGCTCAGGCTTCGCTCTGTGCCTCGATCGCGCTGAACCATGGTCGCAAGCGTGCGGCGGGCTCAGGGGCGGATGTGGGCGCCGTGGGCGCCACAGCAGAGCGTGCTCCCTGTGTGCGTCGCGACCTCAGGACAGCGTTTCGAGGTCAACGGTCGGCCAGAGTCGAGCGAGGAGCGCAGCCCGGCGACGAAGCCGAGCTCATCGAGGCGGTGGCGGCGCCCCGCTGCGTCCCTCAAGGCCGAGGCGAGGACCTGGCACCCGAGATCCCTGAGACCTTGGCTCCTTCACGTCGGCGTCGATTCACCCCGTCCAGGCGTGAGGGTGACGTTGCCGGCGCCCGGGGTGACGACGGAACCAGCGTGGCGGCGAGTGAGGGTGACGTTCGATCGACACTCCGCGTGGGTGAGGGTGACGTTCGATCGATAGCGGGTGTTGGCGAGGGTGACGTTGCGGGTGACGTTCGAGGTGACGTCCATCAGGACCATGGGAAGTCGCCGGGGAACTCCTCTCGGCCCGAACGATGGAGGACCGGTGGCCGAGCGGGATCGACGAGGACGGGAAGACCACAGCCGGCCCGACGTGACTCGCGGCGGCTCGACCCGGCCACGGGAGGCCCCAAGGCCCGATCGACCATACCGGTCAGACGGCGCCTCGGTGACCCTGTCGGCACCGCGTTTCGTCCCCCTCTCGGCCGATGACGAGCGCCGGGCCATCGAGTTGCTGGCCGAGCTGCTGGCGCCCCTGCTCGTCCGAACAGGCACCGAGACAGTCGACCCGGAGGTCCCGACCGTCACATCCCGCGGGAATGCTTGACCGGTCGGATCTGACGACTCCCAGGTGAAAAACGACCCAGGCGGCGTCACTGTCATCGGGTCCACAATCGTCCAGAACCCGGAAGGAGCCCGACGTGCGGATCGCCACCTACACCCGGATCTCGACCGACGAGGTCAACCAGCCCTACTCCCTCGGCGCCCAGTCCGAACGGCTGGCCTCCTATGTGGCCAGCCAGGAGGATTGGGAACTGACAGCCACCTTCACCGACCAGATGTCGGGGGCCAAGCTGGAACGGCCAGGTCTCCAGGGCGCTCTCCGTGCCGCCCGGGCTGGGCGGTTCGATCTCCTCCTCGTTTATCGGGTCGACCGTCTTTCCCGTTCGGTCCGGGGTCTGGCCGAAGTGCTGGAGACCCTGGACACGGCCGGGGTCGGGTTCAGGTCTGCCACCGAGCCGTTCGACACCACGTCACCTGCCGGTCGGATGATGGTCCAGATGCTCGGGGTGTTTGCCGAGTTCGAGCGGGCCACCATCATCGACCGGGTGATCGCCGGCATGGAACGGAAGTCCTCCCAAGGTGGCTGGTGCGGCGAGCGCCATCCCTTCGGTTATCGGGCCGTCAAAGGTGAAGGCGCCCTCGATGTCGACGAGGCCGAGGCGCCCTTGATCCCGGTCATCTTCGATCTCTACGTCAACAAGCGCCTCGGCACCCACGCCATCGCCAACTGGCTTCGTGACGCAGGACTCACCACCCGGGCAGGCAAGCCGTGGACCTACAAGGCCATCCTGACCATCCTCAAGAACCGCACCTATTTGGGCGAGGTGCACTTCCGGGGCACCTGGTCCAAGGGAACCCATCCGCCCCTCGTCGAGAGGTGCATGTTCGACGCGGCACAGGCCGTCCTGTCCGAACGCGGCGAGGACGTGTCGAAGCGGGCCTCCAACAGTTCGGACTACCTCTTGACCGGACTCGTGGTCTGTGGAGGCTGCGGCTGTCACTTCACCGGAACCCGGGCCACCGGGCGCAATGCCACCTACCGCTACTACACCTGTGGCGGGCGCCAACGCAATGGAACGAAGACCTGCTCTGCTGATCGACTTCCGGCCGGAGCGCTTGACGACGCGGTGGTCCAATCACTCCTCGCCGCCTACGAGGACACCGACCTGTTCGCCAACGCTGTGGCCGAAGCCCACGGGCGTGCACAGCTCGGACACGCACGCCATGAAGGGGAACTCGCCGCACTCGACGCGGAGCAGGCCAAGGTTGACGCCGGGATCGACCGCTACCTCCGGGCCTTCGAGACCGGGGCGATGCCCGAGGCGATCTGCGGACCACGAGTGAAGGACCTGGCTTCCCAGCCGACGGCCCTAAGGGCCCGTCGTCAGGTCCTGGCCGATGAGATGGACGATGCCCACCTGGCTGCTCCATCACCTGACGAGTTGGCAGCGCTCCGTGACCGGGTGGCCGAGGCACTGGCCAGCGGCGACCCCGCTCCGGTCAAGTCCTTGCTCCAGGCGCTCATCCACGAAATCCGGGTGGACAGCCGACAGGCCATCCACCCGGTCTTCCGTGTTCCTGTAGGTGGGGACCACCAGCGTGACGATGCGGTTCGCGCACCGTCCCGGTCGGTGGGCGCTACCGGACTCGAACCGCCGACTTCTCCATTGCGAACGGAGTGCCGACGATTCGCTGAACTGCGAGTTCGCGTCGAGTCCCTGCGCACATCCCTTGGCGAAGTGCACCGAGGGGCACGGAAGTGCGCGGTCGGGCAGTAGTTGAGTCCTGTCGAGTCCCGAGCACCACGACAACACATTCGAGTTGAGCTATCAGGGCGTTCGGACTTACCGTCGTAGACTTTGCGCAATGGCAAGAACGCGGAGTCTCACGCTCGGACCCGCAGCTCGTCCGGTCGCGAAACCCGGGGAACTCGATGGGAAGCCCAGAGCCTCGGGCATCGTCACGCTTCCGCTCCACGTGCGATGGAGTGATCCTGTCGTGGTTTACGACTTGACTGTGCGCAGGGATCGGATTCGCGTATACGAGCAGGTTCTCCGCGAGGGCACCGAGGCGGACGTACTCCACTATGTCGACCCGAACGAGCTCGCCGAGCTCTTCGATGAGC
>Ga0307372_10011042_pt1 | contig 12112 bp, 8 predicted proteins | sample OX1MG_FD_202533 | JGI IMG/M metagenome (GOLD analysis project Ga0307372, IMG submission 202533) | Soil microbial communities from Risofladan, Vaasa, Finland - OX-1 | ecosystem: Environmental > Terrestrial > Soil > Coastal area > Acid sulfate soil | place: Finland: Risofladan, Vaasa | collected...
ACAAGTACAACAAGCGCGTGGTCTTCAGCTCGACCTCGGAGGTTTACGGGCGCAACCCCAAGGTGCCGTGGAGCGAGGACGACGATCGGGTGCTCGGCGCGACCACGATCGACCGCTGGTGCTACTCGACCTCGAAGGCGGTAGGCGAACATTTCTGCTTCGCCTACCACAAGCTCGGACTGCCGGTGACGGTGGTGCGCTACTTCAACGTCTATGGGCCGCGGCTCGATAAAGTCGACGTCGGCCGGCTGTTCACGATCTTCATCGGCCAGTTGCTGCGCGGCGCCGATCTGACGGTGGTCGGCGACGGCTCGCAGACGCGATGCTTCACCTATGTGACCGATGCTATCGAGGCGACCGTACAGGCCGGCCTCAACCCGGCTGCCGACGGTCAGGCGATCAATATCGGGACCGATCGCGAGACCTCGGTGCTCGAATTCGCCGAGCTGATGATCGAGTTGTTCGGGCCCAACCCGTCGAAGATCAAATTCGTTGACCAGGAACAGATTTACGGATCGAGTTACGAGGACATCCCGCGCCGCGTCCCCGACAACACCAAGATGCGCACGCTGCTCGGCGTCACGCCGAAAGTCGCGCTGCGCGAGGGCACCAAGCTCGCGATGGACTGGTTTCGCGAGCAGGCTCAGTCGTAGCCGCTGCGGCCGGGATCGTCGGACCGCAGCGCGGGCGCGCAATGGAGATAGCGCTCAAAGTCGACGTCGACACCCATCGCGGGCTCGAGCAGGGCGTGCCGCGGATCGCCGGGGCGCTCGAGCGCGAGGGCGTGACCGCGAGCTTTTACATCGCGATGGGTCCGGATAACTCCGGGCGTGCGATTATGCGCGTGCTCCGCAACCGCGGCTTTGCGCGCAAGATGGTGCGGACGCGGGCGGTCTCGATGTATGGCCTGCGCACGGTGCTATCCGGAACGCTTCTGCCGGCGCGGCCGATCGCACTCGCGCTCCCGCGCATCGTCGAAGGGCTGGCCGGCGCGGGCTTCGAAGTCGGCGTACACGGCTACGATCACGTGCGCTGGCAGGACCATATCGACGATCTCGGCGAGCCCGCGATTCGCGCCGAACTCGAGGATGCGTTCGAGGCCTACCGCGCGATCTTTCGCGCTCGGGCCACGGGCTTTGCGGCGCCGGGCTGGCGCACCAATGCGACTGCGCTCAAGCTGCTCGACCAGATGGGTCTCAGCTATCACAGCGATACGCGCGGCACGGTGCCTTATCGATGCGTGGTCGGTGCGGCCACTCTCGCCACGCCTGAAATCCCGACCACCCTGCCGACGCTCGATGAAGTGATAAACCGGCCGGGTCTCGGCGACACGTCCTCGATCGTGCGCTTCTATGGCGAGCAGATGCGTGACGACGCGCTCAACGTCCATACGATTCACGCCGAAACGGAAGGCATGGGCCAGTTCGATACCTTTGCGGCGCTGGTTCGCGCGCTCAAGGACCGTGGCGCGGTGTTCGTGCGGATGGCAGATGTTGCTGCGCGACTCGACTCCGCTGCGCTGCCGCGATGCGAGGTAATACGCACCTCGCTCGCCGGTCGCGCCGGCTGGATTTCAGCGCAAGGTCCGCTCCAGTGATCGGGATGTCGTGCTAGCCTCGTGAGAAGGCGCAGGCGTTGCGTCTATCATGGCCGCGCAAGATTTTTCGATTCAGGATCCTCGCGAGCTGGGCCTCGATTACGAGAAGGTCGAGGCGCTTCTCGATCGCGCCGGTGAAGAGGTTCGAGCGGGGTTGCTGCCTTCGGCGCAGGTCGCAATCGCGCGCCATGGCAGACTCGCCGCGATGCGCACGTGGGGCAGGGCGGCTCAGGGCGGCGATGATCGGCCGGCGACCAACGCGACGCTCTACCCGGTCTTCTCGTGCACCAAGGCGATCGTCGCGTCTGCGGTGTGGATCCTGATCGGCGAAAAGCGACTCGACCCGGCGGAACGTGTTGCGGAGATCGTCGACGAGTTCGGCGTCAACGGCAAGCAGGCGGTCACCGTCGAGCACCTGCTGATGCATACCTGCGGATTTCCGGGCGCACCGATGCCGCCGCAGGAGTGGCCCGATCGGCGCAAGCGGCTCGATCGCCTGGCCTCGTGGCGGCTCGAATGGCCGCCGGGCAGCCGCTTCGTTTACCATCCGACCGCGAGCTTCTGGGTGATCGCGGAAATTCTGGAGCGGCGCGCGGGGACTGACTTCCGCGTCTTCATCCGGGATCGAATCGCGGCGCCGCTCGGACTGGAAGATCTCAACGTCGGTCTGCCTCGAGCGAAACACTCTCGCGTCGCCGACCTGGTCCTGGCCGGCGAGCCGCCGGACGCCAAGGATCTCACGCGAATGGGTCTGCCGGATATCAGTCAAAGCGCTGCCCCCGAGCACACGCTGCTGGGTATCAATCAGCCGGCGATACGCGAGGTCGGGATTCCGGGCGGTGGTGGGTTGATGACCGCGGGCGACCTGGCGCTGTTCTATCAGTCGCTGCTGGGCCATCTCGACGGATCGCGCGATCTTGGAATCTGGCGCCGCGATACGCTCGCCGAGGCATTGCGCGTACGGTCCGGCGATCTCGCCGATCCGATGCTTGGGGTCCGGGTCAACCGGGCGTTGGGGGTGGTGGTTGCCGGCGATGACGGCCGCGGGGTTTATCGCGGCTTCGGCGTCGGCAACTCAGCGGTAGCCTTCGGACATGGCGGTGCCGGAGGCCAAGTCGGATGGGCTGATCCGGTCAGCGGGATCTCGTTCGCCTACTGCACGAATGGCATCGATCGGAATTTCATCCGCCACGGACGCCGCGGCGTCGCACTTTCCAGTTTGGCCGCCGACTGCGCGAGTCGAGCGCGCGACTTCAACTGAGGAACGGCTTCAAGTGAGAAACGGCTTCAAGTGAGGAACGGATTGTCGAGCACGATAATCGCCTCGCGCCCCGCGCCCACGCCCACCATCGCAAGCTTCACCCCGCCGAGCTGGACGATCCTGTCCAGATAGCGGCGGGCGTTGACCGGCAGGTCGGCCAGCGAACGCGCCCCGCTGATATCCTCGTTCCAGCCGGGCAGCTCTTCGTAAAGCGGCCGCGCCTTCTCGAGCGCCGTTCGTCCCGCCGGCATCTCGTCGTATTGCCGGCTGCCGATCTGGTACGCGTAGCCGATGCGCAGCGGGTTCACTCCGGTCAGGACGTCGAGCTTGGTGAGCGCCAACCCCCACATCCCATTGAGCCGTGCGGCGTAGCGCGCCAGCACCGCATCGAACCATCCGATTCGCCGCGGACGCCCGGTGGCGCTGCCGAACTCGTCGCCCTCCTCGCGTAATCGGTTGCCTAGCGACCCCTTGATCTCGGTCGGAAACGGGCCACCGCCGACGCGAGTCGTATAGGCCTTGCTGATGCCGAGCACGGCTTCGAGCCGGCCCGGCGGAAGACCGCCGCCCGAGAACACCGCGCTCGCCACGCAGTTCGACGAGGTGACGAACGGATAGGTGCCGTGATCGATGTCGAGCATCGTGCCGTGAGCACCCTCGAACAGCACGCGCCGGCCCGCCGCGACCGCTTCGGCGACGAAGGCGGCGGTGTCGGTCAGGTACGGCAGCAGCCGCCGGCGCATCGGTCCGATCTGCGCCAGCAGGCGCTTGCCGTCGATCGGCTTGGCCTGGAGCACGCGCTTGAGGTAGAGATTTTTTTCCTTCAGGTTGTATTCCAGCCGGGTCTTGAACGCGGCCGGCTTCAGGAGATCGGCGAAACGCAGTCCCGAGCGCGCCATCTTGTCTTCATAGGCGGGTCCGATTCCAAAGCCGGTGGTGCCGACCTTGCGCCGGCCGAGCCGCTGCTCGCGGGCGCGATCGATCGCCTGATGATACGGCATCACGAGATGCGCATCGCAGCTGATCTTGAAGAGCGCGCGGTCGGAAAGATGCGAATGCGCCCGCAGCCGATCGATCTCTTCGACCAACGCGAACGGATCGATCACCATCCCGTTGCCGATCACACAGACCTTGCCGGGATGCAGCGCGCCGGCCGGAATCATCCGCAGGATGAATTTCTCGCCGTTGACAACCAGGGTATGGGCCGCGTTGTTGCCGCCCTGGAAGCGCACCACCAGGTCGGTATCCGCGGCGAGCAGGTCGACGATCTTGCCTTTGCCCTCGTCGCCCCACTGGGTGCCGATAACCGCCACTGTCTGCATAGCTTCTTCGGTTTCGTTCTCCGGCCGCGCGGAAATTTCAGCGCGCTGCGCGCGGAGTACGTCTCCCCTCGGATCGTGTGTTCAGAACTTGATGAACTCTGCCGACGTTATCGCCGGAATCGTCTTAAGGCGCTCCAGAATCTCATCCGATACCGGCTCATCGACCTCGACCAGGCTAAGCGCCAGTCCGCCGACGCGATCGCGCCCGAGCTCCAGCCCCGCGATGTTGATGTTCGACTGACCGAGCATCGTGCCGATCGCGCCGACCACGCCCGGAACGTCGCGGTTGTGCAGCATCAGGAAGTAGCCGTGCGGAACCGCCTCGACCCGGTAGCCGTCGATGCGGATGAGGCGCAGGGCGTGATTGCCGACCACCGCGCCGCTCACCTCGTGGCCGGCGGCCGAGGTCTCGACCGCGACCGTCAGGGTGTTGATGTAATCGGTCGCTTCGCGCGAACGGGTCTCGATTACTTTGATGCCGCGCTCGCGCGCGATGTAGGGGGCGTTGACGTAATTGAGCGGCTGGTCGAGAAAGCGGCTCAACAATCCTTTGAGCACGGCCGCGGTAATCTGTTCCGCTTTGAGGCTCGCGGCCTCGCCGCCCAGCCCGACCGTAACCTGCTTGGGCGCCTCGCTGATGATTTGGCTCAGGAACTGGCCGAGTTTCTGACCGAGCTGCAGATGCGGCTCGAGGGTCTCGAGCTCCTGCGGCGAAAGCGCCGGAATGTTGACCGCGTGCTGAATGGTGCCCTCGAGCAGAAAATTTATCACCTGATGCGCGATATCGACCGCGACCTGCACCTGCGCCTCGTCGGTCGCGGCGCCGAGATGCGGGGTGGCGATGACGCTTTCGAGCTTGAGCAGCGGATGGTCGGGCGGGGGCGGCTCCTGGACGAAGACATCGAGCGCGGCGCCGGCCACGGTGCCGGCGACGATCGCCTCGTGCAGCGCCTGCTCGTCGACGATGCCGCCGCGCGCACAGTTGATTATCCGCACCCCTTTTTTCATCAGGGCGAAAGCCGCGCGCCCCACCAGTCCGCGCGTATCGTCCGTGAGCGGGGTGTGGACGGTGACGAAGTCCGCCCGCTTGAACAGCTCGTCGACGGTCACCAGCTCGACCCCGATGCGCGCCGCCGCTTCGGCGGTCAGGATCGGATCGAAGCCGATTACCTTCATCTTGAGGCCGACCGCGCGCTCGGCGACGATCCGGCCGATATTGCCGAGACCAATCACTCCCAGCGTCTTGTTGCTGACCTCGGTGCCGGTGAACTTGCCGCGCTCCCAGCGCCCGGCCTTGAGCGAGGCGTTGGCGGTCGGGATGTGGCGCGCCAGCGCCATCATCATCGAGATCGCATGCTCGGCGGTGGTGACGCTGTTGCCGAGCGGGCTGTTCATCACCACGATTCCGCGCCGCGTCGCCGCGTCGAGATCGACGTTGTCGACTCCGACCCCGGCTCGGCCTATGACCTTCAGCGTGTCCGCGGCCTCGACCACCTCGCGCGTGACCTTGGTGCCGCTGCGAATCAGCAGTCCATCGTACGGCCCGATGATCTTTGCCAACTCGGCCGGCTTGAGCCCGGTTTTGATATCGAGCGCGATTTGCGGGCAGCGCCGCAGAATTTCGATGCCCTGCTCGGAGAGAGAATCGCTCAGCAGAACGCGGAAACTCGCCGCCATCGGCTCACGCACCCCGCTCGATACGACGCTGCACCGCGGTCAGGCCGGCGCCTGAGTCGAAGTCGCTGTAGCCGGCTTCCCTGAGCGCCATCTCGAACGCGCTGACCGCCACCAGCATGTCGAACGGGCTCACGTATCCCATGTGCCCAATACGCACCAGCTTGCCCTTCATCTGATCCTGCCCGCCCTGGACCGAGACGCCGAGCGTGTCGCGCATATGACGAACCACCTTGCCGCCGTCGAGTCCGGGCGGCGTCAGAATCCCGGTCACGCCGGGAGCCGGATTGTCGGGCGCGATCAGCTTGAGTCCCAGCGCCGGCGCCGCGGCCCGCGCCGCCTCCGCCATCAGCCGATGGCGCGCGAAGACCAGGGGCAGGGTCTCGGCGTGAATCATCTCCAATGACTTGTTGAGCCCAAATATTAACGAGACCGCGGGCGTCCAGGCGGTGGTATGTTCGTCGCGCTGGAGCCTCAGCTCGCGCGGCAGGTCGAAGTAAAAGCGCGGCGTCTTGACCGCGGCGGCCCGCGCCAGCGCCCGCTCCGAAAGCGCGATCATCGCCAGCCCCGGCGGCAGCATCAGCGCCTTCTGACTGCCTGTGACGAGCGCGTCGATGCCCCATTCGTCCATCTTCTGTTCGAACACGCCGACCGAGGTAATGCCGTCGACGATCAGCATCACGTCCCGCCCGCGCGTCAGTTCGGCAATCTGTGCCACCGGATGGACCGCGCAGGTCGAGGTTTCGCTGGCCTGGACAAAGACGGCGCGGGTGTTCGGATTAGCTCGCAGCGCCGCTTCGATCTGTTCGGGGCGGACGGCCTGGCCCCACTCGACCTTGATCGCGTGCCCAGCCATCCCGTGCCCGCTCAGGATCCGGCCCCAGCGTTCGCCGAACTTGCCGCCGTCGACGAAGATCGCATCCTCGCCCGGCTTGAGCAGGTTGGTAACCGCGGCCTCCATCGCACCGCTGCCGCTGGCGGCGAGCACAATCACCTCCTGCCGCGTGCCGAGCAGCGGCTGCATCCGTTCGCGCGCCTGGTCGAGCGCGGCGCTGAACTCGGGCGTGCGATGGTGGATGATCGGACGCGCCATCTCCAGCAGCACTTCGGGGGGAACCGGCGCAGGCCCGGGAGTAAAAAGATATTTTTTGATCGGCGGCACGGCTTATGCGGATAGCGGGTGACTCAACCCGGAAACTCCAAAAAAAAGCCTGGTGCCCCGGAAAATGGAGCGCCAGACCCCAACTTTCTGCGAGCCCCCGTGGGCTCTCCCACGTAATCTGAATAACTGACCCCGCCACGCACTGTCAAGGTGGGTGCGGCGGGGCGGGGCCGGACGCGGATTGAAAAGCGGCGGCCGCAGTTGTTAAACGATGGTTGGCCGATCGGATGAGACTCGAGTACGAACTTCGCGATGGCACGCTGGTCTGGATCAAAAATCCGCACACGGGCGTGGTCTCGTACGTCGTTGACGTGCGCGGAAAGAGCTTTGCCTTCGCGCTCGGCGAGCGTCATATTCCGCACGGCGGCCAGCTGCTCGCGCCCGAAGCGGTAAGCCACGCCACCCGCGACTGCCCATTTTGTCCGGGCAACGAGGCGGCCACCACCCAGGAACTGTTCCGCATCACGGCGCAGGAGATGCCGGCATGGAACGGCGGCGTGCGCGACGCGCCGTGGCTCATTCGCGTGCTCAACAACCTTTTTCCGCGCATCCCCGACGCACTCACCGGCGGGCGCAACGAATCGTATATCGTGATCGAGGATCCGCGGCATTTCATCGATGCGCCGCGCGCGCCGGGCGATCTGATGTATACCGGGGCGCTTGGCGAGGAGCATTTTCTTCAGCTGCTGATGAGCGATGCGCGCGTGATTCGGCGCGCGTTCGAAAATCCGGCGGTCCGCTCGGTGGTGATCCGCAAGAACCAGGGCCGCGAGTCGGGCGCCTCCCAGCCGCATCTGCATCAGCAGATAATCGGCTCGCCGGCCGCGCTGCCGGCACTGGCCGCCGAGGCGCGCACCAGCCGCGAGCATCCCGAGTTCTGGGACGAGCTGCTCGAACTGGTCGAGCGTCTGGGTCTGATGCTCGAGCGCGACGGCGCCGCAATCAGCTTCCAGAGCCCAATTGGCGCGTTTCCGCGCAGCTACGAGGTGGTGATGCCGGGGTGCCGCCGGATGCTCCACGAACTCGCGCCCGACGAGCTGCGATCGTTCGCGCGCCTGCTGTTCGGATTGCTCCGTGTGCTGGGGCCGCTGCCGCTCGACTACGAAATTCATCAGGGCGAGGGGTTGCCGATTCACGCGCACGTCAACGCGCGGCTTTATCCTTATTCCAATGTCGCGGGCACGCTGAACCTGCCGAGCACCATCTTTGAAACCGCGGCCGCGATTCGCAAGGCGCTCGAGCGCACTTAAGCGTTACTCGCCGCGCCAGACCGGCTTGCGCTTTTCGACGAAGGCGCGCGCCCCTTCTCTGAAATCCTGACTGTTGCGGACCTTGGACGAGAACGCTTCGATATCCTCGTGCTCAGCGTCGTAAGCGTCGCGCATGCATCGGCGCACGATCGTCTTGAGCGATCGCATCGACAAGGGCGCGTTGTTGACCAGCTTTTCGACCAGCGCCTCGGCCGCCGGATCGAGCTCCTCATTGGCGACCACCTGATGAACCAGCCCCATCTGCAGGGCGTGGTGCGCCTCGATGAGGTCGGCGGTCAGCAGGATGTAGTTGGTGTTGGGCGCGCCCACCGTCTCGATCAGCTTGCGCGCGAAGTCGAATGGCACGGTGAGCCCAATCTTGCCGAGGGTCATGCCCATCCGGGCGTCGTCCGAGGCGATGCGGAGGTCGCAGTGAAGCGCAAGCTGCAGGCCGCCGGCGATAGCGGCGCCGCGTACCGCCGCGACCGTCGGTATCGGTAGCTGCTCGATGCGCCGATAGAGGTTTTCGAGCGGCGACGGATCGTTGCCACGCTCGATCGCGGCGGCTTCGGCGAGGTCGATGCCTGAGCAGAAGCCGCGCCCCTCGCCGCGAATCAGCAGCGCGCGGACCTCGCGATCCTGCTCGACCGCGGTGAGCCCGCGGTCCAGCGCCTCGATCATCGGCGCGTTGAGCGAGTTGCGCTTTTCGGGCCGGTTGAGCGTGAAAACCGAATAGTTGGGACGGCGGGTGATACGGATTAGTTCATCGGCCATGACGATTACCTCCGCTAGCTCGCGCGGCTACGCGACGATGCTCAGCAGCTTGTCGGGCACGTAAATGATCTTGCGCGGCGGCTTGCCGTTGAGATGGCGTACAACCGCCTCGCTCCGCAGCGCCATCCCGCGGACCTCTTCTTCGGCGGTCCCGGCGCCGACCTGCAGGCGATCGCGCACCTTGCCGTTGATCTGCACCACGACCGTGACCAGTTCGTCGCGTGCGAGTTCGGGATCGTGCGTCGGCCAAGATTCCAGATGGACCGAAGAATCGTGGCCGAGCGCGCGCCACAGCTCCTCGGCGATATGCGGCGTCATCGGCGCAAGCATGATCACATAGCTCTCGATCGCGAAGCGGCCGAGCGCCGCGGGATCGAGCCGCGTCGCGTAGTTCAGCTGATCCATCAGCGCGGCGAGCGCGGTATTGAAACGTTGCCGCTCGATATGGTCGGTGACGGTGCGGATGGTCTGATGAGCGCGGCGCACGGTCTCCGGGCTCGGCGTGCCCGGCGGACAGCCGGCGTCGACATAGCGCCGAACCATCGTCCAGACCCGCGTCAGAAAGCGCGCGGTGCCGGTGACGCCGTCCTCGTTCCAGTTGGTGGGCTCCTCGAAGGGCCCCATGAACAGCTCCCAGAGCCGCAGCGCGTCGGCGCCGTACTTCTCGATCATGGAGTCGGGCGTGACCACGTTGCCGCGGCTCTTGGACATCTTCTGCCCGTCCGCCGCCCATACCATGCCCTGGTTGCGCAGCACCAGGAACGGTTCCTTGAAATCGATCAGACCCGCGTCGAACATCACCTTGGTCCACATCCGCGCGTACAGCAGATGCATCACGGCGTGCTCGGCGCCGCCGACATAAAGGTCGACCGGCAGCCAGTAATCGGCCGCCGCGCGCTCGAACGGCGCGCCTTCGTAATGCGGCGAGGCGAAGCGCAGGAAGTACCACGACGAGCAGGCAAAGCCGTCGAGCGTGTCGGTCTCGCGCGTGGCCGGCCCGCCGCATTGGGGACATACGGTGTTGACGAATTCCGGGACGTTGGCGAGCGGCGAGCGCCCGGTACCGGAGGGCTGATAATCCGTCATGTCCGGCAGCACGACCGGCAACTGGTCCTCGGGCACGGGCACGATACCGCAGGTGCGTTGGCAGTAGATGATCGGAATCGGCGCGCCCCAGTAACGCTGGCGCGAGATCAGCCAGTCACGCATCCGGTAGCTCACCGTCGGCCGGCCGATCCGATGCTCTTCGATCCAGCGGAACACCGCCTGGACCGCGTCCGCTGTTTTCAGTCCGTCGAGAAAGCCGGAGTTGACTGTGAGGCCGTGCTCGGTGAAGGCAGATTCCGCATCGGGCGGGCTGCCGTCGAGCGGCGCGGTGACGCGCGGTATCTCGAGGTCGTAGCGAGTGGCGAACTCGAAGTCGCGCTGATCCTCGCCGGGCGCGGCCATGATCGCGCCGGTCCCGTAGCCCATCAGCACGTAGTCGGCGATCCAGATCGGGATGTTACGCTGGCTGAAGGGATTGTATGCGTAAGCGCCGGTGAAGACGCCGCTCTTTTGCTTGACAGTCGAGAGCCGCTCGATCTCGCTCTGACGGCGGGCCTGCGTGACGTACTCCTCGACCGTGGCGCGCTGTGCGTCGCTGACGATCTCGGCGACCAGCGGATGCTCGGGCGCGAGCACCATGAACGAGACGCCGAACACGGTGTCGGGCCGGGTGGTGAAAAAACGCACTTCCTTGCCCGGATGGTCGGCGACCGCGAACGCGATCTCGGCGCCCTCCGAGCGTCCAATCCAGTTGCGCTGCATCAGCTTGATCGGCTCGGGCCAGTCGACCAGGTCGAGGTCTTCGAGCAACCGGTCGGCATAGGCGGTGATTCTGAAGTACCACTGCTCGAGATCTTTCTTGGTGACCGGGGTCTCGCTATGGCGCCAGCAGCAGCCGTTGACCACCTGCTCGTTGGCCAGGATGGTGCGGCATTGTTCGCACCACCATTGCGAGCCGACCGCGCGATAGGCGAGTCCGCGTTGATGGAGCAGCAGGAAGAACCACTGCGTCCAGCGGTAATAGTCGGGCGCGGAAGAATTGATTTCGCGCGTCCAGTCATAGGCGCATCCGGACAACTTCAACTGACGCTTGAAGTTTGCGGCATACTGCGGCACGGTCTGCTTGGGATGGAGCCCCTTGAGCAGCGCCTCGTTCTCGGCCGGCAAGCCGAAGGCATCCCAGCCCATCGGATGCAGCACGTTGTAGCCGGTCATGCGCTTGAAGCGTCCGACCACGTCGGAGGGCACGTAGTTGTGCAGATGGCCGACCGAGAGGCCGTTGCCCGAGGGATAAGGGAACATCTCGAGCAGGTAGAACTTCGGCCGGCTGTGATCCTCGCCAGTTAGATAAAGCTCGGCGCGCTCCCATTCGGCCTGCCAGAAAGGCTCGATTTTTTTCGGATCGTAACGTTCGTCCATCGATTTAAGCGGACAGCCTGCGCCGGACCGTCAATCTAGCGCGGCGAGAAGCCGGCTTGCTACTTCTTGCGCGCGATTGTCAGGCCGTCGGCGAACGGCAGCATCACCGCCTCGACCCGCGTGTCCCTGGCGACCAGCTCGTTGATCTCGCGGACGCCGATAGTTTCGCGGTCCTGGTCGGCGCGGTCGAAGATTCTGCCGCTCCACAGCACGTTGTCGATCAGGATGAGCCCGTTGGGGCGGGTATGCTTGAGCGCCTCCTCGTAGTAGGCGCAGTAGTCGTCCTTGTTGGCGTCGATGAACGAAAAATCGAACACCGTCGACGCGGGCAGCGCTTTCAGGGTCGCCAGCGCCGGTCCCAGCTTAAGCGTGATCTTGTCGGCAACGCCGGCTTGCTCCCAGTAACGTTTCGCGATCGAGGTCCACTGCTCATTGACGTCACAGCACAGCAGATGGCCGTCGGGCGGCAGCGCGCGTGCGACGATCAATGAGCTGTAGCCGGTGAAGGTGCCGACTTCGAGCGCCGACTTCGCGCCGATTGTGCGCACCAGCAGTCCGAGCAGCGTCGCCTCCTCGGCCGCGGTCTGCATGCATGGCAGCCAGCCG
>Ga0307372_10011043_pt1 | contig 12112 bp, 12 predicted proteins | sample OX1MG_FD_202533 | JGI IMG/M metagenome (GOLD analysis project Ga0307372, IMG submission 202533) | Soil microbial communities from Risofladan, Vaasa, Finland - OX-1 | ecosystem: Environmental > Terrestrial > Soil > Coastal area > Acid sulfate soil | place: Finland: Risofladan, Vaasa | collected...
AATGCCCCTTCGTAATTCAGTAGCTGCCATGTTTCCCAATGGCGCCTGATAGATTCTGAAGCCGGGCTTTACAAGTGATTCAGAAATATTCCCTTTTGAATTGTCAAACACAATTACTGCATCGCTGGACAATTCGCTCATGCCGGCTCGTACGGCCTCTTCATCAAACGCCACCAAAATATCGACCTGATCCCCGATTGAATAAATTTCCCGTACAGATGCTCTGATCACTCCATCAGCGTGTCCACCTCTAATTCGCGACAGCACATTTCTAGAATCGTAAATATTCAAACCAAGATTTCGGAAAGCGCTGCCTAGAAGGCTGACCGCAGTAAGGGTTCCATCGCCTCCCTGCCCACCGACCATTATGCAAATATCGTCTTTTGCTACGGTCTTTGGACTAGTTGTTTGTCGTAATTCAGTGGACATTGTTATTTTCCCGGTGCCAGTCTTTAGTTCATCTGTCAAAAATTCGACTTGCATTTCTTACATGGTCTTTCTAAATATTTAAGCATAACTTGCTAAAAACAGTCATTAATCTTGTAAATTCTATATCATCAGTGAAACTCAGAGTGCATCTTGGTAGAAATTCTACCTCGCACTTGCAGGAAATTTATCAGTTTGATGAGTTTTTGAGGTTATTGGCGGGGTTGAGGGAAGCACCTCCAGCTCAGGTCCCCAAAATTCCTATTTTTGGCGACGATCTAACAGATTCTGGCTTGATTTGGGCGAAACAATGCAAATCTCCGAGCTGCAGGATTTAATAGGCTTAAATATAACGGCGGCATATTTTACGAATCTAGAGCCGCGTTTTGTAGGACATGCAGACCCCTTACGAGATTGCTTCAAAATCCGTCATACCAGCGATTCGAGGCATGATTTCGAGAGGTTTGATTGAAAGAAACTTTACTCAATCTCAAATTGCCAATGCGTTGGGAATCACGCAACCCGCTGTCTCAAAGTACTTTTGGGAGAAACGAGGAAGAGCGATTGATTTCGACCACCGTGCTGACGTAAAAAAAATGGCGACGGCCATAACAGATAGTATCGCGGCGGGAAATCTCAACCGGGTGCAGGTGGCCAACATGATAAAGGAAATGTGCGACTACATTATGCGTTCAGGGTACATGTGCAACCTTCACTACGAGGTCGACCCGCAGGCAAAGAACTCGAACTGCACAATCTGCATGGACTCACCTGCTGTTTAGGGCGACTCTCAGTCGTTGTGTCTGATGGGTTTACGGAAACAGAATAATTCTAATACTATTGTCTTGCCAGAATAGTACATGCCCGAACTGAGAAAGGACTATTTCACCAAGAAGCTAGTCCTTGTCGCTACGGAAAGGGAAAAGAGACCGACTGAGCATGTGACAATTCATAACTCGTTAAATTCCAACAAAAAGACGTGTCCATTCTGTCCGGGAAACGAAGAGACTACGCCTCTGGCTGATCTGGTTCTTGTGTCAAAAGAGAACACTCTCTTGAAGCTCTCTGATTCAGAAGGGGAGCGCGTGGATGGGTGGTCCGTAAGGTACTTTCCAAACAAGTTCCCCGCAGTTGCTACAGAATCCGACGCAAAGTATACCGACTATCCACTTCAGGGAGAGCCGGCGTTTGGATATCACTACATCATGGTTGTGACGCCCGAACATTCCGCCTCATTTGGAAATCTGCCGGTTGAGCAGTGGATCGACGTACTGGCTACGCTGCAGGACAGGGTCAGATGGCTGTATTCCAAGAAGACTGTAGGGTATGTTTCAGTGTTCGCGAATAACGGATATGACGCGGGCGCATCCTTCTCGCATCCCCACATGCAAACGATCACGCTCACCAAACTACCACCAGCAATCGAGGAGGAGGCCGAGGCGATGCACGAAGCAATGACCGAGCTTGGAGTTTGCCCGATGTGCAAAGTCGTCAATGTGGAATCAAGTTCGGCACGTTCAATATTATCAACGGAGAATTTCCTAGCTTTTGCTCCGTGGGCATCCTCACACGCATACGAATTTTGGATATTTCCGAAGAGACACGAAACGTCCTTCCTCAAAGTTTCGCAGAAGGAGATCCAGGACCTGGCCACGATGCTTCGATCTACTTTGGGCGCACTTGACAACGCGTTGAACAAACCGCCGTACAACATCGCGTTTCACATCTCATCAGAAAAAAAGACGACGAAGCAGATTCACTGGCACATCGAGGTATACCCGCAGATAGTAAAGTGGGCAGGCATGGAGCTTGGAAGCGGTGTTTACATCAATCCCGTTAGACCAGAGACTGCAGCAGAATTAATCGGCGCGGCCGCAAGAAAGGAGCTCGCGCTGTTGATTGGAATAACCTAAACAAGTACAATTTGCCCAGCAGAGCAGTTTGCTGAAAGGCGCAACAGCTGGCATTGTTGTAAATAAGAATTGTGAAAATCATTCAGTCAATCAATCATTCAGTCAATCAATCATTCAGTCAATCAATCATTCAGTCAATCAATCATTCAGTCAATCAATCATTCAGTCAATCAATCATTCAGTCAATTTACTCAGCAGTTATTAGACGCCAAGGCCCATGACAGCTAATACACGAATTGCAATGATTCAATTAATTTCATACACAAATCGGCTCTGCCTCGTTATCGGGTGAAAAATGAGAGCGTTTCACTTCGGGTCAAGGTCAAGTTTTTGTTCGGTCAGGATTAGGAACGATCTCGGCAGAATAACCCGACGTTCTCAGAGTTTGCAAAACATCTTTGCGAAAATCAGATTCAGCCCTATCTTGGTTTCTTGCGAATACTTTACCGCTGATATCAATTGTATGTCGAACGTTGAAGGATCGGTAGTCCCTTTGGTCGTCGTCCATATTTCTTGAAGCGACAATTCTGTATAATTGGCTTTTACTCAGAAATCTGTCAATTTTTGAGCGATTGTTTCAGTAATTCTAGCCAATTGTGAGAAATACCGATTCCCGCTCTTTGAGCTGGGGTTTGACCTTCAAGTTCTGAGTGTGGCTTTGCAAAATTATAGTGAATCCTCATTCCTTCTGCGACTGGGGTTTCATAGTTTTTCCAGCCACGTTGAACCTTAACTCGTTCTCTCAGAGTACCGTTCAATCGCTCGATTCGATTGTTTGTTGCATGAGGTTTGTTTATTCCGACTTTGGCAATATGAATCGGTCTTGTACTGGGGTTAGGAAAAGCGTTCTCAGTACAACCCCAGTACGCTCTATTTGCATCTGTGAACAGTCTTTCAGGAATCAAACCGCGAGAATTTCTAATTGCATCTTCCAGTCCAGCTTTGCAACCGACATTATCGCGGTAATGCGAGAGTTTAGAGGCTAGAAGGAATCGAGTTTTCCGATCCATCACATTCCAGAGATATGCGATATTCTTCGAGGTTTTGTTCGTAACTCCACCCTTCATTTTTACAGAGTTCTCAAAGAGAAGAGCTCATTTTGATAGTTTTCCCGGATTCTCATAGATGTTTCCGGAATTTTGCCGCACTCTCGACAAACGTCGAGTTATAGTTGCGGAATTGCAGAGTTGATTTGAGACTTTACCTCAGATGTTCGCGTCGAAGGTCGAGTTTTCCCGAAAGTTGTTGCCGCGATTCAGAGAGGTTTTGAGAAAAATGGCAAAAAAGATAGTTGGGGAGAATTTAGTATTCTCCGCCCATTCCGCCGCCAGGTGGTCCGGCTGGAGCTTTGCTCTTTCCGGATGCGATCACGTCGTCGATTCGCAAGATCATGCAAGATGCTTCGGTAGCGGCTCTGATGATCTCTTCCTTGACAGCGACAGGTTCGACAACATCGTCTCCCATCATATCCGATACCTTACCGGTTCTGACGTTGATTCCAAACCACTTTTTGCCTTGTCCGTGCTTTGCTCGCAGGTCGACTTGCGTGTCGATCGGATCCATTCCCGCATTATCTGCAAGTGTCAGCGGAATGACTTCGAGCGCATCCGCGTATTTCAGCACAGCTAGCTGCTCTCTGCCGGAGAGTTTGCTCGCGTATTCACGCAGCTTGGATGCAATTTCCGCTTCGGGTGCTCCGCCGCCTGCAACTATAGCTGGCTTTTCCAGGACGTCCTTTACAACCATGATTGCGTCGTGGATGCTCCTCTCAGCTTCGTCAACGACACGCTGCGAGCCGCCTCTGACGAGAATCGTGACAGCTTTTGGATTCTTGCAACCTTCGATGAACACCCATTTGTCGGACTCGATCTTCCTCTCCTCCACGAGCTGCGCGGCGCCGAGGTCCTTCGAAGTGAGATCTTCAAGATTCGTAACAATCCTGCCGCCGGTCGCGCGAGCAAGTTTGGTCATGTCGGATTCTTTGGCCCGCCTTACAGCGAGGATTCCCTTCTTCGCGAGGAATGATTGCGCAACATCGTCAATTCCCTTCTGGCAGATGACGACGTTTGCCTTTACAGATTCTAACTTGTCAACCATCGCGGAGAGCATCGAGTTCTCTTCGTCCAAGAATTTCTTCATCTGTGAAGGATCGTTGATCCTTATTTCGGCAGAGAATTCGGTCTTTTCTATTTCGAGCGCAGAATTAATCAGCGCGATCTTTGCACCTTCGACGCGCTTTGGCATACCAGAGTGAACGACTTCCTTGTCCAATACGATGCCCTTGATCAGTTTGGTATCCTCGGTAGAGCCTCCGGGCTTTTTCTCGACCTTTACGTTATCAATGTCCACCTTGTACTTGTCGTCTTCTGTCTTGTCTGCGATCTGGAGAAGCGCGTCAACGACAATGGCTGCTAAATCTGCGCTGTTATCAGCAACGAGCTTTGTCTGCATGCTTGTCTGCGCGACGTGGTTTAGGGCAACTTTGTCGCCGGGCTTTATCTTTACGGAAATCTCGTCAAGGATTTCAAGCGCTTTGTCAGCTGCGTTGCGGTATCCATCGACAATTATTGTCGGGTGCACTTCTTTGTTGATCAGATCTTCTGCCTTCTCCAAGAGCGCACCAGCCAAGACAACTGCTGAGGTAGTACCATCGCCAACTTCGTTGTCTGTGGTCTTTGAAATCTCAACAAGCATCTTTGCGGCGGGGTGCTGTACGTCAATTTCCTTCAGGATGGTAGCGCCGTCGTTTGTAATCGTGACGTCGCCCAAACCGTCGACGAGCATCTTGTCCATTCCACGAGGACCCAAGCTGGTCTTTACGATTTCGGCAATCAGCTTTGCCGCGTATATGTTGTTCCGCTGGGCTTCGTTGCCCTTTACTTGCGAGGAGCCTTCTTTCAGGATGAGAACTGGCTGGCCAGTTGACGTGGTAGCAGGAATTGCAGTTGTTGACAAATTATCCACTCTTTACTTTGTAAAACAGGTTATTTCCCGCAGCATTCATAAATTTTTGGGTGGCCTAAACGGAGAATTCCCTTATTTTTCTTTGCATTCAGGGTTGATCAGTTACGCTGTCGTAGGAATGATTTTTGTACCGGTGATGAAAAAAAGCGCGTACAACAGGTGGTTCTTGGTGGATCCGCTCTTCAAATTAGCCAAGAGTGAAAGGCTGGACAAGAAGACCAAGAAAAGCGTCGAGGCCAAGATGAAAAATCTGTTAGCTTGCGTTTCCGAGGTAGAAAAATTCTCTGGTCTAAAATATCCCTCGTATTATGTGGAGCCGGTCCTCACGGTCACGGAATCGAATGACAACGTGGGTGGTCTTGGAGTCCTCTACGCGAGGACCATACCAATTGAAGCGAACGGTCGCGTTGAAATCGTAGTGGAGGTCACGGCGCCGCTTCTATTGTATGCAACAAAGGTAACTCTGCGACTAGTTTTGGCTCACGAGTTCTTGCATTACGTCGAGCTCGTGAGAAACTTTACAAAGATGGATGTAGTTTCGCAGATTTCGTCTTCTTCAATGTTCGAGGAAAGATATGCGGATTCCTCAAGGGCGGTAGAGCCTGGAAAAGTATTCAAAAATAAGAAGCTCGTATCGGATCTGAAAAAAAGAACCTCAGCTGGGCTCGATGACGAGAAGCTCAACGAAAGGTGCAAGACGAAATGGATAGAGAAAGGACTTCCAGTGGCGAAGATCTCACTTGCTGGAAACCAGGTGCGCGTTTCCATGGAATCGGTGATGCGCTCGGATTTTGACCCCAAAGTTAAGAACCTAGTTGCGAACCTGACCTGATCAAGCCGGCGATTGTATGCGAGAGTTGAGCGGTTCAGAAGTTGACGCAATCAAGAGCACAATAGAACCAATCACTGCAAAAAGAGAAATTGTGGCGCTCTGTGCCTACGGCTCGCAGGTTGCAGGGTACGCGACCAAGGAGAGCGATTATGACCTAGTCTTGGTGGTAAAGCCGTTCACTCAGCGGATCAAGTACTACTACCTGAATGGCAAGACTGAATGTTCCGCGTTGGCTGTAGACCCAAAATCTTTCGAGAATGATTGCGGGAAATCGGCGCTTGGCGAATTTGTTTCCGGACGACTATTGAGCGCGTATTATCCGATTGTTGGGGAAGCGTATCTCAAGCAGAACGAAGTTGCATTCAAGAAAAGAGTGATCCTCGAAGGACTGTCTGAAGCATACGCAGAGAATTCACAATTTACCACTGAGATCATCTTCCCGCTGAAGTACTTTCTTTTTGAAAAACTGCGGAAGAGAGCTGCGATCTATCCGCCGGTGGTATACAGTTACGTCAAAACTTATGGGGAAAGTTTGCTGGAGAGTAATCTGGAGCAATCGCTTGCAGGATTCCGAGAAGCTGCCAAAGAACTGATGCATGAAGGGTTGATCGATTTCAATGAAAAAAATAGCTCCATCAGCATTCCCCTGAATAAATTTCATCAAGGCCTTTCTGCCAGAATTGAAGCTGCGGCGTCGTACACAAACAAGAGCCTTAGACAGTACGCCGTGCACGGGTACGCTGGAAGAGTCACTCCGAACGTCGTCGGAAAGGAGGTAATCTCAAAGATCTCGAGGTCAAGAAGATCTGGAAAGCTTCCCGACTATATTCTTAATCCGAAGGAATCGTGGTCCATTCCGTCGGGAAAGCTCTTTGCAACGAGCCACGAATGGCTATCCGACTTGATAGAGTATCTGGAGTTGGACAAGAGCACTTGCAAGGTGACGCGCAAATCGCTGGGGGAATTTTACAACTCTGCCGGGTTCTACACGCTAGCAGACAAAGAAAGAACAGTCCGAGTAGCAGTAAAGCGCTACCAGGACGTCAAAGGTATGAAGTGGGGAGTGCTGAACCTGTGGTCGCTAAAGAACGCGAATTTTACGACCAACCCCATGGAAAGGATTTTCCGCGAGTACAGGGCGTCAAGGGAGCTTAAGAAATTCGGACTGTATACGACTGAGGTTCTGGCGGTGTTTTTGGATCAGAAAATGCTCGTCACGAAATTCATCGAAGGGAAGGATCTATCCAACCTGGAATCTGATTATTTCAACGGTGATACGGAAGACCTAGCGCCGTTCGTAGAATTCGGAAAGGAGCTAGCCACGATGCACAACAACGGCTACTGCATGGGCGACACAAAGCCGAGTAATGCGATCATGTCTGAAGACTCGAAGTTATACTTCACAGATCTGGAACAGGCGCAGCAGGGTGGGAACAAGTCTTGGGACGTCGCTGAATTCATCTATTATTCGATCAGGTTCACGCTGAAAGAGGACAGGGCAAGAAAACTGGTGAGCTCATTCGTGCAGGGTTACGACTCTGTAGCAAAAGACAAGGGCGTTATAAAAAAGAGCGGATCGTTTCGGTACAGGGCGCCGTTTCAGGCGTTCATTGCGCCAAACGTCTTGAACGCCATCCGGAAAGATCTCGAAGTTACTTTTGCTTCTTGAAACTGGTGTAGCCACACTTGCCGCAGGTTAGCCGGTCCTTGTGCTCTCCGAGGTACACTCCACGACCGCAGCGAGGGCACTCCTTTCTCAGGCGCTCAACTTTGTCCTGCTTTACCGGGAAGAACTTGTACACGGGACTTTCATTTCTCTCCTTCTTCTTTGGAGCTGGTTTTGCCTCAGCTGGCTTGGCTTCGGCCGGTTTAGCTTCCGGTTTAGCTGCTGGTGTTTGTGCTGCCAAAACTAATCACTAGGCTTTCTTTGCAGGTTCTTCTGTCCCGGCTGGTTTGAGCTTGGCTGCTTCTCGCGCTTTCTTCCGGTCTTCCTTTGAAAGCTCGCGGATCATCATGTACTTTGGTAGGTGGCGAGCGATCAACTTGGGATCAGTATAAACATATGCAACAGCTCTCAAATCTCGCATGCCAAAATTGCCGTGCAGCGATACGAGCTTTACGTTCTCCTTTTTGACGCCGAGCTTTGTCGCAATCGCGTCAGAAGCAGACTGGCGGGAAACAAGGCCGCTTCCGCCCTTGAAATTAAGGACCAGCTCGCGCCTAGAAAGCATTCGGTTTTCCTTCTCATTAACGATTTCAACAGTCGACAAATCATGCACCGGAATGGGATTCTAAATTAACAGAAACACGTTATTTAATCCTTTACCGAAAGGGAGGCGGTACGCGCCCAAGCCCATCTGGAGCTTCCGACATAATTTACTACAAAGGCAACGGCAATCGCAAGTAAGGCACTCGTTATGTAGAATACATGGTACTGAGAGTAAGCGAGGTAGAACACCGTTTCATTTACGGAGAAGCTAAGTAGGCTGACTAGATTGTATTTCACGAACCTGTAAAATCTTGTCAGACTGAAGAAACCCTCGCTTTGCCTCGAGGACCTGAAGGTGAATCTGTCGTTCCAAACAAAGTTGTTGATAATGCTAAGCTCTTGCGCGATCGCGTTAGCAATCAGGGCACCCACAGCTATCCTCAGGAGTGTAAGAACAATCAGATTTACCGCGATCCCAGAAGCTCCCACAGTACCAAACTTTAGGATAGTCGCATACTGCCTTATTGCATCTTCCGGAGACATGACGATCTGCGAAATCGACATCGGCGCGGAGAATCCGTTCTTGATCGCGTTACTGACTGAAGGGGTGTCGCCGATCAACGCCAAGTGCTTTGCATATCTTCTGCTCAGCATCGTGCAACTAAGTTCGCAGCGAAAGATATAGTCTGCGTGTTTTCCGACAAGCCTTCTCAAATCCTTCTGCGAAAGTGTAGACGTATCAGAGCTCGTGAATACCAAGAAGCTATCAGAGCTTGGAGATAATTCAATCGCGCGCTGGATTGCCTTTAGGAGATCAGCTGATTCAGTTTCGCCCTGCGGTTGGATGAAAAACAACTTGTCGGATGGAAATTGACCTGCGTCAACAGTTGATGAACCTGCAACCACTATAGTAACATCACTCGCCGCTTGCTTCAGCGTCTGGAAGACTTGCTGGATTCCAGAATAATCAGATTTTGGACTCAAAAAAATCGCAGTGATGCTCTTAGGAAAGGTGGATCTGACCCGTTGCAAACAAAAAAGCCCAGTTTTAAATTCGAAACCGTGCCGCACGATTAAAAACGGTTGTGCATACGAATAATTCGTCTCAACGATTGATTTCACGAAGGTAATAGTTAGTTAAGAGATCTTATTCCGACTTCGGCAAGTATTTCCGTTGCCTTTTGCTTTGCATCTTTTGACTGGACCACAACTAAACCCTCGCCAGGTTGTCCATAGAAAACAACTGTGTTATCAGGAAAAAATGCTACCACAGGCAACGTAAGCAGATCTTCCTCGCCGTTTATTATAAGGCGAACAGTCTTTTTTGGATCTCGAAGAATCATGTTGAGGATCTGGTCAAGCCGCTGTAGAGCATCAGAAGTTATTGAGCCAGCTTCATTTTTTGCTCTAAACAAATTGCGTTCCGAGCTAAGATTGGGATAAGGTCTGGCAAATCGCCTTTCCATCATATCAATGATTTCAAGGTTGACAGTGAAGCCGAACTCTTTCAATCGTTCGGCAGTCCTGTCACCAACGCTGACTTTCACGATTGGTTCGTGAAAGTACTTTTCTAATATCTCTCTCTTGATTTCGATGTCTTTTACGAGTAGACCCAGCGGTGTCTTTAGTTGGTTTCGCAATTCATTCGTAAAAGTGAATTTTTGCACGAGGAAATTCGCGCACGATTAACTTACTTTCAACGCATATCTGCCGGGCTTTGCTATATTGAGAGTTTTCGAGACCGTTGATTTTTCCGGATCTACAACAACAATCAGACCTGACCAATCGGGCGTAAGCTCGGTACTGTGGCAGTTTTGACAGATCTTGCCGGTCGTTAAGGTTTGGCACTTTCTACAAGCAAACTCTCTAGCCATTCAGAATCACTTTTTGCTTGGTTTTTTTTCTGTCTTTGCAGGTTCTTTTTCTTTTTGCTCAGACTTTTTGGTTACGCCCTTTTGCGCTTTTGCCACGTCTTCCTCGATCCATTCGAAGGCACCCAAGAATGGCTGCCTGCATGTTACGCCGATCTTTCCGAGAGCCGCACCTCTTGGAAGGCTGACAGCTGTTATTCTTACTCTTACTTTGCTACCGACTTTCAGAGTGCGCTTTGTCTGACTCGCAATAATCATCCCCTGCTTCACGTCGCTTGTGAGATAGTCGTCAGTGATTTGCGACAAGTGCAATAAAGCGTCAGTTGGTCCGATTCTCACGAACGCACCAAAATCTGTAATTTCCACAATCTCGCCTTCTACGAGCTCCTGTACCTTTGGAAAGAAGGTCATAACGTCGAAATTGACTTTGTGAAAAGTTGCCCCATCGCCTGGAATTATCTTTCCCGTTGGGTCAACCGCGATGTTTGTGATCAAAACAATATACCCCAAATCGGGATTAATTGTACTTTCATACTTTCCTTTCAGAATATCTCTTGCAACTTCGTCAAGTTTGGCCCCGAACTTGGCTGGAGGCACGCGTATAACGTCCTCTAGTTCGGAAATTTGAAACATAAAATACGAGCCTTCCGAAATCTACCGTTTTTTAGTGGATAAATATGTTGCTCTGCTAAAAGTCCTTACAAAGGGTCTATCATGTCGCAAGGTCAAATAGGGCAATTTGTTCTTCTCGAATCTCGAAAGCAGTTTCCCATCCAAAGTGGCTACAAACGACCCATCATCCAAGCTCTTCGCCTGCTCGTATAACGCAATGTCTGCTTCAACTTGCGGGCTTTCAGCAGAGCACTGCATCAACTGAATGGAAGTTCCAACGAATCTTAGAGCATTGGTGGCTTTTCTTGAGGTGAGCGGCTTTCGATTCAATGCCAATCCCTCAAGCTCTTTGACCACCTCAGGAATCGTAGTCAGAATGAGATCTGAATTGACAAGGAAATCTCGCAAGGCAGGTAGTGGCTGGCTAGTCACTTTCATGAGAAAATTTGTGTCGAAGACAACTTGTGCCATGTGAAATCAATCCGAACAGCATTCTACTATCTGACGGTGCCCGAGCCAATTAATCGCCATCTGTCGCCGATTCGTCTACTTATTGCAACTCTGCTTCCTTTAGCTGCGCAAATTGGTTTTTTGAGCTTGCAATCAATTATTGCCTCCCTTGAAGAACTAACAATGCCGACAGTCACACCAGTTCCAACATTGAGCCTCAATATCTCGCTCATTCGTATCTTATCGACTTTGACGAGATCTTGCGTTCCTACCGCAGTTTCGAATAGTTTGACGTCCATTGAAAGCGATTCGAAGACCGGTGGAAGATTACCTGGTTTGCCGAGAACGGAACCAACAAGAAGATCGCTCCTTGTGAAAAACGGATCAAGCTCAGTTCCAAGAGCGATCAAACCCCCCGGGCTTGCATGCTTTGATTTTCCAGCAGAAGTCACGATTGAAGTAATTCGAGTGACTACGGGTTCCGACTCAGTCTTTCCTTCTTCTATTATTCCAGGCTTCAATTCGACCTCATCGCCCTCTTCGAGTTCTCCTTGAAGCAACGTACCACCAAGAACACCTCCAACGAGTTTTGATTCATCCAACCCGGGATGGTTAACGTCAAAAGATCGTAGGACATGCATCAAGGGCGGAGCATTTTCGTCCCTTTTGGGCGTCGGTATGTTTTCTTCGATGGCTTCAATTAGCGCATCGATATTCAATCTGTGCTGCGCGGATACAGGAATTATTGGTGCATCTGCGGCCACACTTCCTGCAACAAAATTCTTGATCAGTTTATAGTTGTCAGCGGCATCCTTGTCTGAAACCAGATCAACTT
>Ga0307372_10011044_pt1 | contig 12111 bp, 8 predicted proteins | sample OX1MG_FD_202533 | JGI IMG/M metagenome (GOLD analysis project Ga0307372, IMG submission 202533) | Soil microbial communities from Risofladan, Vaasa, Finland - OX-1 | ecosystem: Environmental > Terrestrial > Soil > Coastal area > Acid sulfate soil | place: Finland: Risofladan, Vaasa | collected...
GTTGCTCGTTGAACCTGGGCGTGTGGACGAGCCATGCGCCGCGAGTGAGTATTCCGAAGTGCTCACGCTGGTTGCCGCCGAGCACCGGCCGGTGATTGTGCGTCGCAATGGCGAGGACCTGGCGGCCGTCATTCCTCTGGAGTACCTGGAATTGGTGCGGGAAGGTCTGGCACGGCAAGAGGTGGAGAGGCTGACGGCGGTCATCGATTGGGAACATGCGCGAAAGACCCTCCAACCGTCGCAGGAGTGGTTTAACGGTGACGAGCCGAAACCCTTTTGATTAACGAGGTAGCGTCGGGATGACGCAATTCTTGAGCACCGGACGGATTGTCTGGGCGACGATTCCCGATGCCAACGGCATCCAGAAGCTGCGGCCGGCGGTCGTCGTCAAAGCCGCCGACCCGCCTGACGCGACGGGACGATGCGACGTGGTCGCCGTTACCAGCCGGCTTCTCGATCCGTTGCCCGACGATCACGTTTTGGCATCCGCAAGGCCACCCGCGTACGCGGCTGAATCGACGATGCGCGGCCGTATGTTCGTGGCTGGTTCAGATTGCGGACAGCGACATCCGGGACCTGGCCGGTATCGTCCCGACACCGATCATGGGAACGATTCTGGCCAAGGTCGCAGCAGCGGTGCCACCGACTCCCCCTCCGACGGGCGCAGGCGGCGGCGCAACGCCACCTTCAGCCGGCACGCCAACCGCGCCTCCACAGAGCCCCGACGACGGCGCTGCGCGCGATTTCCCTGGCGAAAGCGATTGACCAGATCCCTCCTCCGTCCGTCCGACTGCCTTGGTTCTATGCCATTGACAACCAACGTTCGCCGTCCCCGCGACTGGCAAACGCGGCCCAGAACCTGGGCATTTCGAATTTCACACCCTCGTTATTGCAAATTGCGCGCGCCATGTGGAAAATGGCGGCGATGGATTCACCGCAACTTTGGAGAACGAGGCAAGGCATGATAGATTCCCCCGCCGACCCTGATTCGAAGGCGATTTTCGAGACGGTTGCGGGCGCTGAACGGCAAGCGGCGGAATATCGGGAGTTCCTCACCAAGTTGAGCGCCCGCCTCACCCGGGCAATGAAGGCCCTGGCATCGAGGCCCGGCATTGGATCAGAAATCGGGCGCCTGGTCACTGACCTGCACGCGATGAAGTCGGAGCCGACTCGGCCTGTATTGGGCAAGCTCATCGAATCGCTTGAAAAGCAACTAAGTACCCTCAACACTGGGTCTGAAGAAAGGTTCGCATCCGGGCTCAGACAGCGCTGTGAGGACGAAGGGCTTGAATTTAAGTCTCTTCCGGATGGTTTTGGGATCGGACCATTCAATGTCGGCATCAAGCCGCAAGTAGAAGTGGCCTCGTTTGAATACGCAAAGGTTCCGATACTGAAAGACGTGCCCCGAAACGCATCCGCAATTCTCGCAAGTGCTCGCTCGCTAAAGGCCTCATTGCTCGATCCGCCAGTTGACTTACCGACGTTCCGGCGCGAGCTGCATGAGGCAATGCGCGTCGCCCTGGCACGGCGGGAAAACTCGCCTGCGACGACGAAGCTTCGTGTCGAACTACCCGTCGTCTTCCGCGAAATGGGATTCATCCGGAGTTCAACCGGGGTTTCGGGGAAGCGAAAGCGGATGGATGCGGAATACCCGATGTCGCGTTTCGTCATCGAACTCAAGCAATTCATCCAATCAGACCAAAACCTTAACGCCAATCAGCAATTTCAACTGGAACCAGCGGTCATTGAGAACACGAAGAACTCCAAGAAGTCGATTTTCATCCCCCGCGATATTTCATGTGGATTCGGCGAGGGCACGTACTACCAAGCCGTCGTATTGCAAGGCCGCTAGTTAGGGCCGGAGCGATGGATAACCTGAGATTGACCTATGTCGGACGCACCCGATCGCCGCACCGCCTCGCGGATCATCCATTCGCTGGCCGAGTCTGGGCAGCCCCCACAACTCGGGGCATCGTACTTGAACGTCGGCACGGAGCCGATCATCCGGCGCCTTCGCGGCGACTACCTGCAGGATCTCCTGACTCCGTTTGAAGGACAGGACGGAAGTGGGGCCTGCAAATGGGTGGAGGCAAATTACGGTAACGGCAAAACCCAATTTCTGCGCTGCATGCAGGAGGAAGCGTGGAAGCTCAATTACACGACAGCCTTTGTCGAGTTGTCACAAGACGAATGTCCGTTGGACCGGCCCGACCGCATTTACGGCGCCGTCGCACGTTCAATTCAGGCCCAACCGTTGACTCCGGCGGACGTTGATCGCGGACAAGGAATCGACGTGGCCCTCCAGCAGCTTCTTGATCGCAAGTTCGAGGGAGTCCTTTCGGGCAATGTGAATGACGCACTGCGAGATCAAGCGCTCGCGTGGGTGGAAACAAGCCTCGCGGCCACTCCTGTCGAAAGCACGAGTTTTCGCCAGGCCGTGGTCCAATACCTGCTTGCCAAACTCAAAGGCGACGCCCGCAAAGTTCAAGTCGCCGGAATGTATCTCCGCGGTGAGCCTTTCGCTGCGAAGGAACCGAAGGAAATCGACCTATACGAGAAACTCGACAAGGCAAGCGGTCTCCGCTTCCTGCGATCGTTGTGCCAATTCATTCAACGTTCGGAACTCGCAGCGGGAACTGTTTTGCTTTTTGATGAGGCACGGAGGTCGCTCAGCCTGATGTCGAGCAAGGCGCAGAAGGTCGCGTGCGAAAACCTGCTTACCTTGATCAATCGCTGCAACAGTGGTGAACTACCAGGGACGCTGTTTCTGTACGCGGTGATGCCAGAATTCTTTACGGGTTTCGCCACCGCGTATCCAGCCCTCCAACAACGATGTGGTCCGGGCACGAGGATCGATCTTGAGTCATTGCAGGGCTTGAAAGAGATCGATCTACTTCAGATGATGGGAGCGAAGATTTCGCTCGTTTTTCGCATTGCCTTTGAAGATGCGCCCGAAGATGGCGATTTGCTCCGAGCGGCACTTCACGGTGTTGCAGAACAGGCACTGCGCCAAACCATGGTCGGCAGTGGGACGCGGCGTCTGCTGGTGAGTACATGGGTGCGTGCCCTGCAGCAGTTCCGCGAAACGGGGGCGCGCGCACTTACGAACGATGAAATTCAGGGGTTCATGGAGGGTGCGAAGCAGCGATTGGATTCGCTGGATGCGGAGGCCGTCGCGGCCGACGGAGAATAAAAGCAATGTCCGACGGCGTGACTACGAAGCTCGTTCATCCACGATTGAACCTGTGCGAACTGGTGCGCATCGAAGGCACCGACTGGATCGTGAAGGTTCTCTCCAGCGGCATTCATTTTCGAGTGCCGCCAGAAAAACGATCCGAATATCGGGTCGTAGCGAGTTCGGGTGATCGGGCCGCCGCGGGCGCTCGGCCCCTCGTCACACCACCTCCCCCGCCGCGGATCACCGCAGTGCGGGGCGCGCCAGCCGCGGCCTCAGTTGCCGCGCATAAGCCGGCTATCACCCCACCACCTCCTCCGCGCACCGGACGACTTGCAGGGTTTCGCATTGCGCCGAGCCAAAGCGCCGATATCGAGTCCGCAGTGCCGGCGCAAAACCCCGCCACAACGTTGGGACGCGTGACGATGCTAGAAAGGGCACCTCCTCCAAAGTCTCAGGATGCGAGAAACGCGCGTCGAGTCATCGAATCGTTCCGGGTTGGCCTGCCGTCGCCCGACGGATGTACCCACCACCTGGCGGTTGGCTTCGACGAGATGAGGACAACAATCAACCGTTTCGTCGCCGATACTGCTGCCGGTGGCTCGGCGTTGCTTGTCACCGGAGCATATGGGCAAGGAAAGACCTTTTCGTTAGCCCTTCTTGAGGAAGCGGCGCATGGTGCAGGCTTCATCACGGCGCGCGTTGATTTCGATGCACTTGAATGCCCGGTAAATAAGCCGCACCTCGTGTACCGAAATCTCGTCAGAACAATGTGCGCGCCGCAGTGGCTAAAGGCGGGGATCGATAATGTTGTCAACCTTGTAAATCGTGACGTTCTCTCAACTAATGGAGACGATCCGGACGCTCAGTTTATTGAGCTCGCGCGCCTGATCGGTTGCCCGCCGCTCGCGTGGCTTCTCTGCGACCCGGATTTCGCGCGAAAACCTCCTCTGCAAGCACTGTTGAATGGCGATCTCGGGAGCCGAGTCGGCTGCGCTCGCCAATCGCACTGCCGTCCCGATATTGGTAAAGCGTTGTGGCCAGGATTCTACGCTCGTAACCAAGGCGACTTCGGGGTTTACGTGCTCTCTGGCCTATCTCGCCTCGCCCGCGCGATGGGATATCGCGGTCTTGTCGTGATCCTCGACGAGGCCGAAAAGTATTTCGATCTGACAAGGATCGATGAGGTCTACGGCACAAGTTTCCTTGGCGGCCTAGTCTGGGCGGCCTTGGCGCGGGCCGGTCGGCGCACCCGCGTCGATGAGCCAACTGGCCTCGTTCATAGTTACATTCAAGGTGGCTACCCCTTCACAACCGAGGAGCCTGCTCATTTAGGCGTCGCGATCGCCATGACCCCCGGCCACAATCAAAGCGCTAGCAGTATGTTTCGACGCTTTGGGCAATTGCTAATGACGGAGGTTCTGCCGTTAAGCGAAGACCGTCTTGTTGAGTATTGCCGTTTGGTCATGCCGATCTATTCGAGTGCTTATGGCGTGATGCCGCCGCTGGAAGGGGGCTTGGGTTTGATCGCAGTCGAGGCAATCCAACTCTGGAAGAAACACGGCGACTTCAACACGCGATCTGGAGTTCAGGCAACGATCGCCGCTTTCGACCATTGGCGGGACAGGACCTGAGGGAACTGCGGAGTCTTTGAAATGGCGGAGAAAGATGACCTTGATACAGTGCTCGCGCAGCATCGAGCTCTTGCACGGTCGATGCCCTTCGCCTGGAATGCCTTTTTCGCAGGCTTCGGAGCCCTTCGGCACGTCCAACTCGCAGCCATGCCGGTAATCCTCGCGGGTCGAAATGTGTTGGTGACTGCACCCACGGCCGGGGGGAAGACGGAGGCGGCTCTCGCCCCGATATCCGAACGACTCGTTCGGCACCGCTGGCCCGGACTCAGCGTACTGGTTGTCACGCCGACCCGCGCACTGGTTAACGATCTGCATTCACGCTTGCAACGGCCCCTTGAGCAAATGGGGATTCGTCTTGGCCGGAAGACGGCTGACCACGGAATCGGAGACAAAATCCAAGATCAGATCCTCATCACTACCCCAGAGTCCGTCGAGTCGCTACTGACATTTCGCCGTCAGAGCCTAGAAAATGCACAAGCGATTATTTTGGACGAGATTCACCTGCTCGATGGTTCCCCGCGTGGTGATCAACTCCGCTGCCTCCTCCGACGAATATGGGCGTTTCGCCACCATGTCGGCGGGTCGGGTTTTGCCGGGTTGCAGACCATCGCCATGTCGGCGACTGTCTCCGACCCGACAAGGCTGGCCGACACGTACCTCGCCACGGGGTCGGTGATAGTCGCCGTACCAGGACAGCGGCAACTGGAGGCACGCATCATCCTTGCTGGAGGGACCGACAAAGAGAGGGCCGAAGCGGCGATGGGTGCAGTGGACGAGTTTACGGCTGTTCAAAAGCTGCTGGTTTTCGTGAACAGCCGAAAGCAAGTTGACGCTGGCACGGGCTACTTTCGCTGTGGTCGGTTCTCGCAAGCGCCCGTCTACGGGCACCACGGGAGCTTGTCGAAGTCCCAACGGGAGGAAACTGAATCTCGTTTCAAATCGGATCCGCAGGCAATTTGCGTTGCGACAATGACACTCGAAATTGGGATTGATATCGGCGACATTGACCTCGTCGTCTGTATCGATCCGCCGTTCTCCTTGTCGAGTTTTCTCCAACGTATCGGACGTGGCTGTCGCCGATTGAACGGGAGAACCCGCGTGCTCTGTGTCGCAAGAGATCGGGCCGGAGAGTTGATGTTCAATGCCTTGGTCGGACAGGCGACACGCGGGATGCCTGGCGGGCCGACTTGCCCGTTTCGGCGATCCGTACTGTTTCAGCAAGTCCTCGCATACCTCAAACAATCGCCGAAGAATTGTCGGGTCACGGAACAATTCGCCAGGATTCTTGGGAGCGACAGCGCGCCGACGGTCAGCAATCGCTGCATTCAAGACGTGCTCCAAGACATGGTCCAAACGGGGTTTCTCGACTGGAAGCGCGATGTCTATCGCCCGGCACCTGAAGGATGGAGCTTCATCGACAGCAAGCGTATTTATGCCAACATTCAACCTAGTCCTCTCGAAGTAGCATTAGTCGATGTCGAGAGCGGCAAGGTCGTTGCGACTGTGGCTGGTGTGTCTGGACCAACAGATGGCATTCGCGTGGCCGGGCGGTCCTACGACCTGGTGCCAGGTGGCTCGCCATTCATCCAACGGGTCCGCGGGGGCGGCGATCACGTCGATTCACCTTTATATCGCGCCCACGGGCTTCCCTACGCCTTTGACGTTGGGGCAAGTCTTGCCAACCATTTCGAGATTCCGCCGACACAGCTCGTGGCTGTTCGTGTCGGTCAAAGTACCGTCGTAATGACGTGGCTGGGCAGGATCCTGAACAGCGCCCTTGCGGGCGCTCTTCGGCAACGGGCTTTCCACGTTTCTGACGGCTCGTTTCACCTGACGGTGCAATTAGGCCAAGACGCTGATTTGCTCCGCGTAATTCGGGAAGGTGTTGAGGACGTAATCGCTCGAAATCCCTTGGGGCGCATGAATTGCGAGCGCATGATTGATTTAGGACCTCACTACAGAAACCTTTCGCCGGACCTCCAAAAGAAAGCGCGTGAAGACTGGCTGGACGCGGACTTCTTGCAAGACTGGTGCAACCAGTTAAATGAGGTACGAGTCGTACCTGCCGATACACAAATGGGCGGAGATCTGCTTGCACTCACCTAGAAGGAGGGGGCGACTGGGCGCCGAACACCGGTGCGACCCATCCATCTATGCGAGTCGGTGGCGATTCCGTGGCCAGGGCAAGGCGGGGTTGGCCGGCGAGCATGATCGGCTGATCCAGGCCTGGGGTTCTTGTCCGCCGCGCCCGTCGCGACGAAGCCGCCATGCGTGCCGCAGTCCGTCAGACCGGACCGGTTTCCGAGGCGTTCAATTCTCGCAACCTCGACAAGTGCCTCGCAATCTCTCTCGATTCAGGGCAATCGCCAAACTGCGACACCAGATGATCGACATGCACCACGTCGGCATTGGAGAATTCGACACCCTCACAGACCTGCTTGTGGTAGCCCGTGTCCGCATCGAGCCAGACGACTTGTAGTCTTGGCGCTTGGTGACCATTGACTAATGACCAATGACCAATGACTTTTGACCAACGACCCTTTCAGCCGCCTGCTCGCCGCTTTGAATGCAATGCGGAATGCCGACGCCGCGATAAGCGTTGCCGGCCAGTTCCAGGCCCGGCAATTGGGCGACGCGCGACTCGATCCGTTCGACCAGTGCCAGATGGCCGATATGGTACTGGGGCATGCTCGCCCGCCAGCGGCAAACCCGAAACAATTCAGGTTCGCCGCGCGCGCCGAGCAGTTCGCCCAACTCGCGGCCGGCGATCCGCCGCAGTTCTTCGTCGCCGAGCTCGACCTGGTCGGGCCGGCGCGCGCCGCCAAAGAACACACGCACCAGCACACGTCCGCGCGGCGCGCGGCCGGCGAACTTGACGCTCGTGAAGCTCGCCGCGAGAATCTCTCGTCCCTCGATCTCGGGTACCACGAAACCAAAGCCGTCGAGCGGGTGCGTGATCTGCTCACAGCGGTAGCCCGCCAAGGCGATCGCCGAGCCGGCGTACGGAATTTGCCGCAGCTCCGCGGCCAACTCGGCCGCGATCCCTTCCAGGAGCCGCGCGGCGGTCGGGGCCGGCACGGCCACAATCACGGTGTCGAATTCTCGCAGCTCGTCTCGACCAAGCGACACCATCCAGCCGCCGCCGGGGCGCGCCGCGAGGCGCTCGACAGGCGCGTTCAATGCAACGCACCCGGCGGGCAATCGCCGCGCGATGGCTTCGACCAGGCTAGCCAGCCCGTCCCGCGGCGCGACGAACAGGCTGTACCGGGCGCCACTCGCTTGCCCGGCCGCGGCGCCGCGCCTGAGGCCGCGGATCAAACTGCGGTGCGTCCGCTCGATTTCCGGAAACTGAGGCAAGGCGGCTTCGATGCTCAGTTTCTCGGCGTCGGCCGTATAGATGCCCGCCACCAGCGGCTGCACCAGCCGCTCGAACGCCTCGCGTCCCAGCCGGCGGCGGGCGAACGAGGCCAGGCTCTCGTCATTGCTTTCGTCGGCAGAGTAACGTCGGGCGGGCACGAACCATTCACCCAACAGCCTCAGCTTTCCCTTGAGGCTGAGTACGGGCGTCGTAAGGATCGGCCAAACTCGGCTGCCGGCCAGGAGCGTGAAGCCCTCTGGCACAGGATACAACTTGCCCTTGCGGACCACTAGCGCACGGCGGTAAGCCTCGTTCGTCGGCAGTAACTCGTCGGCCAGTCCTACCCGCCGGCAGAGATCGAGCGCCCAGGGGACGTTGGTGATGAAGCTATCGGCGCTGTGTTCCAGGAGGTAGCCGTCCGATCGTTCGGTGCGAACCACGCCACCAAGCGTGTCGCCCGCCTCGAAGAGCGTCACCTCCGTCGCCGGATCGAGTTCGCGCAGCCTATGCGCCGCGGCCAGGCCGGCGAAGCCGCCGCCGACGACGGCGACGCGGAGCCGAGCGGGTTGGTCGGGAGTAGCAGAAGTCACGGGTGGGGCGAGCAAAGTTGGGCTGCGAGAGTCTCGTATCGATTGTACTCGACAGGACCTATATGCTCGACAGGCCCTATATGCTCGACAGGCCCTATATGCTCGACAGGCCCGATGTGCTCGACAGGCCCAAACGCGGCTCAATCCCCGCGCAGCTCATCGAGCTACTTAATTGGGTTCCGGTGGCGCCGCGGATTCGCCGTCGGGGGGCGCAGCCGTTTCCTCCGGCGGATCGGCCGTCTCGCTTTCACTGCTGGCACCGGGAACCTCGTTTTCGCCGTGTTGGGAAGCGACGTCGGGTTTCTCATCCGCGGACGTCGTTTCGTCGGGCGCCGTGCCATCGGGCACCACGGCAACGCGGGAGGCCCCGGCGGAGGAGGCGGGGCGCACCGCGATTCCCGGCTCGACGGTTTCCGTTTGCAGCCGCCGAAAGAGCATCAGCACCTGGCGTTCGAGCTGCTGTTCCGCGTTGAGTCCCCGGCCGCTCTTGAGCTTGGCCAGCTTCTCGCTCATCAGCGAGAGCGTGGCGAAGAGCTCGAGGGCCTCGTCATGCATCTGCTTCGAAAGCTGTTTGTCGAGCGCGGCCATCAACTCCTGCATGGTTTGTTCGGCCATGTCCGGGCTGCTGGACAAATCCTGGAGCCCTCTTTCCAGGACATCGTGATTGTCTTTGAAAAATCCGCGGAGCTGTTCTTCGGTCAGGGCACCGGTCGCGTCGATCATCATCTTCATCTGCTCGACGATATATTTCTCGAGCTCCTCCCGAGCTTGCGGTAAGCTTTCTTGCACCTCACGACTGAGCTGATCCGCCCAGCCGGGCGCACCGCTCTTGATCTCGTCCTCCAGGATTCTTCTCGCGGGCGCGAGATTATCGACGATGGTGATTTCGGCGAGCGCGACCAGCTTCGCGGCCTCCGTCAGTTCATTCAGTTGCGTGTAGCCGTAGTAAAAGTAAACAGACAACGCGACCAGCACGATGGCCGCGATGAAGCCGGTGAAGCGGGTGCGTCCGACCAGCTTGCGCTGTTGGGCGGCCAGTTCACGTTGCACGGAATCGAGGCGGTCTTCCAAGGAGGAAGACAAGGAAGATTTGGACATGGCAAGGGCCTTTATGTGAAAAGATTCCAGGACTGTACAGAGAAAATGGTCGTCACTCGGCCGCCGCGATTTCGGTGCTCTTGAGCTTGACGGTCAAGAGCTCGAGCAGCATGCCGATCAATTGGTCGATGAGCGCGGCCTCGCCTTTCGCGGGCGCCGGGGCCGGCGGAAACTGGTCCCACGTGCCGTATAATGCTTCCATCTGATTGCCCAGTTCTTTGCCGTAGTACTTTTGCGATATCGTCTGCAAAGCCGCTTCGACATTTTTCATCATCCGTTTGCGGATCTCTTCATTGTCGGCTGTTGGGAACTCTTGCTTGATCAGCTCCTCGTGCCGCACGAGGCTCTTGTCGAAACGGGCACCGAGTGTTGTTTGCAGGTGTTCTTGCAAGTTTCTTACGAGCTGGTCGCGCTCGCGTTCCGAGGCCTGCAAGTACTTGGGCAGGTCTCGTTTGGCCTGTTCGTAAAACGCGTCCGTGACCACGGGACTAACCGCCCGGGCGAGCGTTTCAAGCTGCTTCATGAAGTCGTCGGCGTGATCGTCGACGCTTTTTTGGGCAAGTGCTGCGAGGAGATTGCGGTTTTCCTCGCTGTTTAGCTGTTCGGCACGTCGGTAAAAGATGGTGATGGTCAGCCCGATGAAAGCCACCAGTGCCAAGGTGATCCAAAGACGGACCCGCTGGGCTTGGACCAAGGCGGCGGAGAGGGCGGCGGTTTGGCGCTCCAGCGCCTCGATTCGCCCGTTCAGTGACGTGGCGCCCTTTCCTGGGTCGGAAGCAGACGATGACATGGATGAATACCTCCCGAATCTTCTCGTGACAGGGTGTGCCCGGCGCGGCGCCGATCGCCGCTACACGGCGGACAGCGGGATTCTGTAGGCGCAACGGCCGATTGTCAACGAAAAATCCAAAAAAATACCGGAATCTAATACACCGCGCGCCGCGGGCCGAATCGCGGGCACCGTTCGGCAGCCCAAGCGAAGGGAAGAGCCGACTGCGATAGTGATAAAGCTCCAGCGGCCTTATACTTGGCTCTTGGGGAGGTTGAAAAAGGCACGACCAAATACAGGAGCGGCCGTTTCGCCATGGAACCGGGTTTCAGTCTCGAGCAGTACGGTATTCATGTTGCCGACGTACTGCGGAACGCCGCGCCGGCAGTTCTTTACGAGGCGGCGCTTGCGCACGATAAGGCGGCCCTCAGCTCGACCGGAGCGCTGATCGCACATAGCGGCTCGAAAACCGGGCGCAGCCCCAAGGACAAGCGGATCGTCGATCACCCGTCCAGCTCGGCCGACATCTGGTGGGGCGACGTGAACATCAAGCTCGAAGGACAGACCTTCGAGACGAACCGCGAGCGGGCGATCGACTTCTTGAACATTCGGCCGCGGCTGTACGTGTTCGACGGCTTCGCCGGTTGGCACCCCAAGTACCGGCTTAAGATTCGGCTGATCGCCGCCCGGCCGTACCATGCGCTGTTCATGCACAACATGCTGATCCGCCCCGAGGCCGACGAGCTGGCCGCGTTCGGCGAACCCGACTACGTGATTTTCAACGCCGGCGAGTTCCCCGCCAACATCCATACACGGCAGATGACCTCGAAGACCAGCGTCGATTTGTCGTTCGAGTCGCGCCAGTTCGTCGTGCTGGGCACCGAGTACGCGGGCGAGATGAAGAAGGGGGTGTTCACGCTGATGCATTACCTGATGCCCAAACAAGGTGTGCTTTCGATGCACTGCTCGGCCAACGAGGGACCGAAAGGCGACGTGTCGCTGTTCTTCGGCCTGTCGGGTACCGGCAAGACGACGCTTTCGGCCGACCCGCGTCGCAAACTGATCGGCGACGACGAACATTGCTGGGGCGACGACGGCGTGTTCAACATCGAAGGGGGCTGCTATGCCAAGTGCGTCCACCTCTCAGCCGAAGGCGAGCCACAGATTTTCCAGGCGATCCGTTTCGGCACGGTGCTCGAAAACGTGGTCCACGACCCCCTCACGCGCGAGGTCGATTACGACGACGTTTCGATCACCGAGAACACTCGGGCCAGCTACCCGATCGAGTTCATCCCCAATGCCAAAGTCCCTTGCCGGGGCGGCCACCCGCGGCAGATCATTTTCCTGTCGTGCGATGCTTTCGGAGTTCTCCCGCCGGTGAGCAAGCTCACGCCGGCCCAGGCGATGTACCATTTCGTCAGCGGCTACACGGCCAAGGTGGCCGGCACCGAGCAGGGCGTGACGGAACCCCAGGCAACCTTTTCGGC
>Ga0307372_10011047_pt1 | contig 12110 bp, 9 predicted proteins | sample OX1MG_FD_202533 | JGI IMG/M metagenome (GOLD analysis project Ga0307372, IMG submission 202533) | Soil microbial communities from Risofladan, Vaasa, Finland - OX-1 | ecosystem: Environmental > Terrestrial > Soil > Coastal area > Acid sulfate soil | place: Finland: Risofladan, Vaasa | collected...
ACAAACTAGTGCACAGATTACCTTGAAGCTTATCTTAAACCGATGTATCCCATTGGCATAGGTGCCTACACCTTGCCTATGAACAATTACCCGCATATACATGGTGCCCGGCAATAAAACATACTTAGGCGCTTCAGAAGCATGATGTGGCTAATTCAAGGGAGATTGAGCCATGAAGAAATTCCTGGGAATACTGAGTTTGCTGCCGCTGGCGCGTCAATAATAATATAATTATTATTCAGCAATTCATTCCTTCGGTCTACGTATCCAAGAGAGCATTTCCTTCAGCTTCGGTGGCGCACCAGTATTGAGCAGCCCAGTACTAAATATGCGTCCGGACGCATAAAACGCGATGATAACAGTGAGTACCAATAAGGCTGTGGTGGCGACGTAATCTATAATCGGCGGCGGCGCCTCACTGCGGTTCATCATAAGAAACGGCGTCAACGGAGGGGCGTACGAAAGTACACGTGCCCAGGTCGCGGTCGGATCTTTGGCAATTGGAACCATGAGGATCAGCGGCAACATCAGAAATATCATTACCGGCATCATGAAAGGCTGTGCTTCGCGGATATTGTTCACCGCCGCACCCACGGCGCCAAGCACTGCTGCGTAGAGCAAAAAGCCAAGCACGAAATAGATGATGAACCAGGCAATTGCCCAAGCTGTGACACCGCTGAGGATGGCATATGCAAATCCACCCACCGGTAGTGCGCTGCTGAAAGCCGCGAGTACTCCAAGAATGATCGTCAGTTGGCCAGCGACCAGCGTGATCCCTACTGCGGCCACTCCAAGTGTTTTGCCAGCCATGATGTCAGTAGCTTCTACCGAGGATAATAGGGTTTCAGCGATGCGGCTGGATTTTTCTTCAATCAGGGCCATCATCAGCAATTGAGCAATCGACATGATTGAAATGAACAGTAGATACACGTAACCCACCGGAACCCATTGTGCTGCCTTTTCCGTCTCGGTGGCATTTTCAGCACCAGCTTTTGTAACGAGCTGATCCTGGAACATGACAGGTTGATCGAGCCATTGTGTTTTGTCGGCAGATAATCCGGCTTGGGTGGCTTTACGTGCACGCACCACGGCTGATATTTGATCGCCGAACCAATCGTGTAATGCGGGATCGGTGAGATTACGGGAAGCATAGGTGAACTGTGCATCGGCCTCAAGCGGGTCCGCGGGCAGCACAAAGTAGGCGAAAAGATTGCCCTGCGTTACGGCATCACGTAGCTCATCCGGTGCCGTATTGATGCGGTGATAACGTGCAATTGCCAAACCACGGTCAAACTTGCTCGCCGCCGCGGCCGAGAGCCCGCGATACCACCGGGTTAATGCATCGCGTTGCATCCAGATAGTCAGCTTAGGTGCTGAGGAAGGCGCTGGATTGCCCATCACCATTGCCAACGCCAGCGCCTTGCGACTTTTGTCATCCAGCTTCGCCGCTGAGGGAGCAATTTTTGCAAGGATTGCCGGAAGAGTATTCAGACTCGCAGTTGGAGTATGGGCAGCAAGCGTGAGCAACTTCGCATAGTCATCCGCAGCGATGCGTTGATCAACAGCATTCAGGAGCCAACCTGAGTGATCTTCTACAGCGTAATTCGGCGCCGTCTGAAAGTCCTGAATCATGACGGGTACAAACATGAACCCCAGTAAAATAGTCGGCGTAAACAGCAGACTGATCCAGAATCTACGCCGGCCGACGTAGGCAAGATAATCGCGCTGTGCAATCAAAAGGACATTACGCAGCGTCATGGGTGCTCTCCACGGCATTCATGAATATTTGCTTGAGCGAAGCTTCACGCGTATCGAAGCGGCGAATGCGGACGCGCTCGACTAAGGTTCTCAACAGCGCCTGGGAGTCAGCGTATGCTGCAAGCCGTAACTCCGCATGCTGCCCGGCATCGTCGACCGAGATGACACCAGGTAGGGAACTTAGCGCTCCCGGATTACCCTCATAATCGAGAATCAGGGTACGATCTGCGGAAGTCTTGATTTCACCGAGCGTGCCAGAAACTTTCAATTTACCGCGGTCGATGATGACCACAGCATCGCAAATCTGCTCGGCGTGTTCCACCACGTGGGTGGAAAAAATCACCGTGCGCCCTTCGCGTTTGTACCGTTTGATAAGCTCCAGCACCATTTCAGCGTTGACCGGGTCGAGTCCCGAGAATGGTTCGTCGAGGACGAGAAGTTCCGGATCGTGGAGCAGGGTCGCTATTACCTGAACTTTCTGTCCCATGCCTTTGGACAACGTGTTGCATTTTGCATTCAGCCACTTACCAAGGCCGGCGTTGCCAAGGCGCTCGCGGGCCCGGTTTCGTGCATCGCGCCGGAGCAAACCGCGTAATTGCCCGAAGTAAGTCACCATGTCAATGACACGCATGTCCTTGTACAGGCCATTTTCCTCAGGCAGGTATCCGATACGGGTGCGTACGGCTTTTGGCTCGCGGCCATCGAGCACTGTCACCGTGCCAGTATCGGGCGAAAGAATCCCAGTGATGATACGCAACGTCGTGGTCTTACCGGCCCCGTTGGGTCCGAGAAACCCGCAAATGCAGCCACTGGGGACATTTAATGAAATTCCGTCCACAGCGGCATGAGAGCCGAAGTGTTTGCTGGCTTCACGAATGACAATTACGTCGGCCATGTGGGTGGATTCATAAATAATGCACACAATTATACATGCTGTGACTCCGCGACATAATTGAGCTTAATCCATGGTTATTAAAAACATCAACCATGCTTGAGTGTGGTTGATGATGCCGGCGAAGGGAGTCGAGCCCCCGGCCTACGCGTTACGATATTTATGCGAACTTTACATCCGCGCGTATTTGCGCACATCAAATTATGCACTTGAAACAAACCGATTGTACGTAGATGCACGTCAATGCACGCCAATGCACGCCGAGATGCGCAGGCACTACAGTATAGCCATGGCACAGATGACCGACTCGCCAGCCAGGTTTGTGTCGTGATAGAGGTCGGATTCCGTACTCACTAATCCCTAATCCGCGATCATTTCACGACAGAGCCAGTAATCCCCGGCAGCAGACCCCGGTGACCAATGCCCACGTCAGTCGTTCATCGACGCGCTTGTCTGTAAAACCGGCTGCCCCGCCACCAGCGGCAGTATGTTGCCACCGACCAGCGTGCGGTTGAATTGCGGCAGGGTACTTTGCATGAGCTCGCGGTATTGGGTCTTGGCGGCATTCAGCTCGTCATCCAGCATGTGCAGCACCTGGAGCGAGGCATCGGTCGGCGAGTAGCCGGGGTCGCCATAAACGTCGCCGGCGCCGGTGCCGATTTCGCCATTGAGCCAGATCAGATGCAGGTACAGGCCGTAGCGGCCCAGAAAACTTTTTTCATCGCTGTTGGTAAGGCCCGGCGACAGCAGCTTGGTCTCCACGTTGTCGATATCCGTGGTCAGTTGCGTGATCCGTTGTATCAGCGACTTGCTGTTGGCTGGTTTTTCAGACTTGAGCATGGACTCGATGGTCTGCAGTTGCTGGCGCAGCCATTCCAGCTGGTTGACCATGTCAGAGACGCTGGTGATGTCGTCACGGATGTGCAGCAGCAGTTTGACGCGGGCTGCGGTTTGCACCGCGCTTTCCGGTGAACGCGGCGATGCCAGCACCTTAAGCGGCTGGCTGTAGGATTTGCCGGCCACGGTCACGCGCACCGTGTAGGTACCAGGCGCTACCAGCGGTCCGACCTCGGCTTCCCGGATGCCCCAGTGGGTGATGGGCCGCCAGTTCTTGCCGAGGAAACGCAGGTCGTTCCAGACGTGCGGATTGCTGGACGGGATGGAACGCAGCTTGATCAGCTTCGGCGGCTGGTAACGCAGATCCCAGAAGGCGCGATTGATGCCGGCAAACGCTTGGCCATCGGGGTTGTGGGTCCAGTCGCCTTTTTTGAACACCGGGTTGAGGCCCGCTGGATTTCCGGCCGGCTCTTCATGCTTGCGGGCCAGTTCCTCAAGCTTTTGGTCGTCCAGTTCAAGCTTGCGTACCAGCTGGCCGTGCTTGTCCAGGATGGCCACCTGTACGGCAGACTTGCCTTTCGGCGCCTTACTCAATGAAAAATCAATGAAAGTGTGGGCGCCGCGGAAAAAGCGGTAAGCCGGCCGGGACTCGAACACGTGCACCTGCACAGGTAAGGCGGGATGGAATACGTGCTTGAGCCTTGAGAACAGCGCCAGCAAAGGCGCCGGGCCCTTGTAAGCCGCCAGCTGTTCCAGCGGTGTGATGTCCTCGAGCACATAGATGCCGCGCCCGTAGGTGGCCACCACTAGGTCATGAAAATTATTCTGTACCGTTTCCCAGGACACCGGCGCGTGCGGCAGGCCCGACATGAGTGGCGTCCAATGGTTGCCGGCATCGATGGAAACATAGAGTGCGTTGCCGGAGCCGGCGAATAGCAGCTTGCGGCTGTACGGGTCTTGGGCGATCGAGCTGACGCTGCTGGTGGGGCTCACGGGAATGCCGTCAACTATGGGTTGCCAGCTGCGGCCGTAATCCTCGGTCTTATATATGTATGGCCGCGGGTCGCCCATGAGCGCGCGGTCGACGCTTATGAAAGCCGTGCCGGCGCTGAAGTGCGACGGCTCGATGCGCGTCACTGTACCCCACGGCAGCAGCCCGGGAATATTGCTGATTACATTGGTCCAGTGGCCGCCGCCATTGCGCGTGATCCATACCTGGCCGTCGTTGGTGCCCGCCCAGATCAAGCCCTGCTGCACCGGAGAAGGCGCGATGGCGAACACCACCTCACCGTAGAACTGGCCGAGATTGTCCTGACGGTGCATCTTGCCGTTGATGGGAATGCCGCCCGACGGCACCAGATATTTGGGATTGCGCGTGGACAGGTCCGGGCTGATGGCCTTCCAGGTCTGGCCACCGTTGGTGGTTTTGAGGATCACCTGGCAGCCGTAATAAACGCTATTGTGATCGAAGGGATTGATGGCCAGCGGCGGCGTCCAGTGGCAGCGGTACTTGATGTCCCCGGGTGCCGCATCCAGGGTGTGGTCTGGCCAAGGGCTGACCGCGCGCGGGTAGCCGATGCGGGTGTCGAGACGGGTGATCTCGTCACCGTAACAGGTGCTCCAGATGATGTGCGCATCGCTGGGATCCGGATAGGTAAACCCGGATTCACAGCCGCCCAAAGGCTCCTGCCATTCATGCGGGTCGGTGAGTGGTGTGGACATGGGATAAGCCGGGCCGCGGCCGGCGTCGTCGTCCTGCATATTGGCGTACACCCAATACGGCACCTGGTTGTCCACCGCCACGTGATACATCTGACCGATGGGCAGTGTCACGTGATGCCAGTTTTGCCCGCCGGTGGTGCTGATATCCACGCCGCCGTCGAAGCTGATCATCATGCGTTTGGCATTACTTGGGTCGATCCAGATGTCGTGATTGTCGCCGCCCCAAGGCACCTGCTTGAAGGTCCGGCCGCCGTCGCCGGAAACATAAAAGCCGTTGCTGGCCACGTAAATCTTGTCCTCATCCGCCGGCGAAACCGCGAGCCGCACTGTATAACCGGCGCGCTCTGTGAGCAGGCGGCTGTAGCTCTCCACATGCCAATGGTGACCGCCGTCGTCGGAACGCCACAATGAACCTTGCTTTGCGGTTTCGATGAGCGCGTACACGCGCCCCGGATTGGAGGGCGCCACCGCCACATCGATCTTGCCCAGCGGTCCGTGCGGCAGTCCGTGGTCCTTGATCTGCTTCCAGATCTTGCCGCCATCGCGGGTCACATACACGCCGCTGGATGGCCCGCCGCTGACCATCTGCCAGGGGCGCAGCGACCATTGCCACAGTCCCGCAAACAGGATGCGTGGATCCTGCGGATCCATGGCCATACCGGAACAGCCGGTGTTGCCGTTCACGAACAGCACGTGCTTCCAGGTTTTACCGCCATCATCGGTGCGCCACACACCGCGCGAATCCTCGGCGCGGGTGCCGGTACCCATGGCGCACACGAACACGTTGTCCGAATCCTGTGGGTTGACGATGACGCGTGCGATCAGGCCGGCATCCTTCAAACCCATGTGGTGCCATGAACGGCCGGCGTCATCGGAACGGTACACGCCGTCGCCGGGGGTGATGCCGTTGCGGATCACCCAGGCCTCGCCAGTACCCACCCAGATGGTCGCCGGCCGCTGCGGATCAACCGCCAGCGCGCCGATGGACTGCACCGGCTCCTTATCGAAGACGGGTTTGAAGTCGAAGCCGCCGTCGCTGGATTTCCAGATGCCGCCCGAAGCCGCGCCGATGTAATACACGTTCGGATCGCCGGGCACGCCGGCCACGGCGCTGGCGCGGTTACCGATTTGCGGACCGACGAAGCGGAAACGCAATGCCTTGAGCTGTTGGGTGGAGACTGTGCTTGCGACTGCAGCCTGGGTTGATAACAGCACAATCGCGAGAAACAATCTGATAACAGACACATTGTTCATTTTTATCGCTCCCGCCAGATATTGGCGCGCCCGGCAAATGCTATGCCGAGCGGGACCCTGATTGAATTCGTAGCCACCCTTTGGCCACGTGTTGCCGTCCAAGGCGCAGAATAGAATCATCGTGTATTGCCGCAGCAACTGGCCGCAGCGTAAAGGCCGCGTGTATGTTACAGAGGGGTAGCACAGAGCGCTACCCCTTTTTGATCAAGGCAAACGACATAAGTCGCGGTGTTAATGGATTTTGGTGCGGCGGAGGGAATCGAACCCCCGGCCCACGCGTTACAAAAAATCTCCGCAAACTGTGCATCCGCGCGCTATTACACGCAATTGCGTACATCAAATCAAGTACATGCGACAAATCGGTTGTGCGTAGATGCGCGCCAATGCACGCCATTGTGTGTGCGCACTATGGCATAGCTATGCACAGATAACCGACTAGCCAGCTCTGGATATTGCTTGAGATGATGTCGGATATTGTGGTTACTAAATCTCAATCATTTCACGACAAGTCCCATGCCCAAGGTCTTAACTTAATCTTGCCGGAAAATTTTATTTAGACTGAATCAAGAATCGCATTGCCTGTCAGCTTCCAGCTCCTTAGACGCCATCCTAAGCAACAGCATCCAGTTGCTCGACCTATGTTTGGCGACCGGCCATCCTGGCCGAAGATGGGCTGCTACCTAGCATCGAGTATCGCGGTTTATTTTAGGTGGCGTTTCTAACTGTGAGCGCGTTGGACAAGTGGTTAGCTACCTATCTCAATGATCTGATTCAGTGTTTCGCAGGCACCCGCATACGCATCCTCTGACACTTTCTTCAACGGATGCGGCTTCGCATTTCTCGCTCGCCAGTCGAATGATTTGGGCTGATGGCCAAGAATGTAACTAGCCACCCCCCTGGGTCCTTTGAACTTTACGGCAAAGGGGTTGCTATCATTAAACGTGGCCGTTGTCATGGGCAAGCCAATCACGATCCCGGTGCGTTCATTGAATTCCCTCGGGGAGAGAACAACTAATGGATGCACATCCTTCATTTCTCTACCGGCCTGAGGATTGCAGTTGATCCAAATCATGTCGCGGCGGTCGGGGCACCAGGCCTTACGGATCGCCATCAGTAAATCTCGTTCCCAATACGCGCGGTAGCCATGGCCTCGCCCCCGTGTTGCTTGGGATCGAATGTCGCCAACTTTTGCGCCAGCGTCAGCCTCGGTTCGCCTAGGGCTTTCACCAGCACGTTGCAATCCTGTGCCGAAACCTCGACCGGTTGACCGACCTTGAATCGAGCGGAGCGCGCGACGGCTGCCGGAATCCGCACTGCCAAACTGTTGCCCCATTGCTGGAGCGTAAGGGTTGCACTTTTTGACATGGTCACCTCCAATGTATAAACGAGTATATACATACGCCAATGGATGTCAAATCAAAATGGTGTCCTGTCCGCCTATCCGCGATGGGTAACTTCAAATTTTATGACCGATATTTAATTAGGGAATGACGTATTTGGTATGACTTTTCTCATCTCTGGCTGTGCCCTGAACTGAACAATTTCAGCAAGATACATTTTCAAGTCAAGCGGGTTAGAGTTACCGACACCATGAATTTCTTGCATTGGCGAGTTACGTATCTGTAACTCATTGAGTTTATTTGGTGCCGGCGGAGAGAGTCGAACTCCCGACCCACGCATTACGAAATTTCCGCAAACTGTACATCCGCGTGCAAGTACGCGCATTGGCGTACATTAATTCAAGCACTTGGGCCAAATTGATTGTGCGTAGATGCACGCCAATGCACGCCGTTGTGTCTGCTCACTATGGCATAGCTATGGCACAGATAATGGATCACTGAGGAGATGAACCTTCCAACCGTTCCCGCATTCAAGGTGGAATTGCCAGCCTTGCACACTAGGGGGCCATCGGATCATTTCCGGCCGCTACGGCGGCGACCTTTTCGGCATCCTTCCATTTCCTGAACTCGTCGAGCCTTATGCCGTACCGGAAGATGTTCCCCTCGTGCAGCCGCTGCACATCCTCCAGGATATGCCTGACCACCGGATCGAATTCCGTCGCGTCCCTGCGGATCCCACCAGTCTTCTGCACGTACTCCTTGGCATAGGCCTTCTGGTTTGCAGGATTGTCCCTGACGATCGCCGCCACTCCGCTGAATATGAGCGTGCGGCGCGCCATCCTCACCGGATCTGGCTGAGCGAGAGTCTGGTCCACGGCCAGGTAGGCCTGCACCGACCGCTCGCAAGCATATATGAACAGGTCGCGCGCGAGGCTGACATCATTGAGCTCGTACACGCCAAGCAGTGCACTGGTATAGGCCAATGGCTCCACGCCGACGAACGACAACGGGCACAAGCCGCTCTTCAGCAGCGGGACATTGGCTGCGAGGCGCGAGGTGCGCTTGTTCACGTCGGTGAATGGCTGCAGGTACGGCAGCCAACTGAACAGACAGAATGCCTGCTCGTACGGATCATTGATGGCCCGCACAATCTCCAATGCCTCCACGAGGTCTTGTTCCAGCAACGTTCCACCAACCAGTGGAATGTAGGTGGACTGGCCGATGTTCACAGGGTGGCTGCGAACTTTGCCAGCGTCATCGGGATTGCTGAGGAGGTTCTCGGACAGCAGCGCATGTAGGTTGCAGACCGTGAGCTTATCCACGCGCAACCTTTCGTCCCCCGTCAGCAAGAACTCGATGGCGGCCTTGTGGTTCAGGATCATCTGCGTCTCATCCCGGGTCTTGCCCTCTGCAGCGACACCTTCCTGAATCAGCCGCTCTGTACTCAACCTGTCGTAGGTGTTGCCCTCGATATGCGACGAAGCCCAGGACAGATCCACCAGCAGACGCGCCGCAATCTCCCGCCGGCGGGTGTTAGCTCCGGCTGTTGACGGCACGGTGCCAATCTCGCGCAGGTGGAGTCGCTGTTGCTCGTTGAGATAGTGGGCGACGTTCGGCTGGTAGGATTTGATGAACGCTGGGTTGTAGCCCACGGGCGCTCGCTGGCCAAGCGGTGCACGGACTCGGTGCCAAACCCGGTCGGCGTTCTCGGAGGTGGCAAAGCCTAGGCCCTGCCGCATCGCAGGGGCCATCTCAAAATAGCGTGCCCCCCGACCCTGGCCGCGCATGATAATTCGCTTGGCGAGGGCCAGATCCTGCAAGGCCCGCTGTAATGTCCTGCGGCTCTTCCTCTCGCCAAGACTTGCCTGGAGTTCTGAAATGGAAGCACCTCTGGGACCAGCCAGAGAGATGAATTCCATCACCTTGGCCTCGACTACGTCCTGATTGCTGTGCATAATGGCATCCCTTTCTGGCGCAATTATTTAAATATTACCTATCTAATTGTTTAATATTATAATAATAATGGCGCAATTAATCAAATCGCGCCAAGATTGTGCCAAAAGCCGATGAAAACAGGCATTTTGGGCGCAGCTCTAGGCGGGTTACCACAGACGCGCGGACAGGATACCTATCGGACATTGGTATCGGATTGGAAATTTAACCAGGATTAATCATTAAGGCCGGCCAATTGGCGGCTTTTGATGGTGCTGTTGGATAAGCTAATTTGGAAGCGAGATATTTGTTTCTAGATCCTTGACACATACTGCGATGTCGTCCTGAATGATCTTCTTTAGAATTACCCCGTTGTTAGCAAGCACTTCTCCATAAGTAGACGAAGTAGGAGTTAGATCAGGTCTCTCTTTGCATGTTCCTTGAGCGATGATTTTCGCCGTATCCGTATCGATCAGGCGAAAATCCGCCCAATAAATCACCGTGTATGTGTCCCAAGCGGTTGGGTAATATAAAAGGTTCCAATTAGTGGTCTTAAGGTCCAACAGGTATCGAACATTTGCGTATGTCTTCGCTAGTGCAGCGGGTGTATCGTTCACTACTGATTGGGCGGTATTAGTTACAACGTTCATTCCATATATGTGAGCTAAATCTTCTGCAAGTTGAGTACCGATGGCAACAGCGGGATCCTGGAGACCATCTTGATGAACAATGCTTTCACCTTCTTTTTTCGCGACTGCGTAGCCAATCAATCCTAAGAGCATGATGCCAGGGCTCGTGTCGATGAAATCTGGTTGTGGATAGATATCGGTAGTCAGGCTTTGCCCATGAAGTTTATCTGCCGTAGTCGGTGTTATTTTGACTGGCGCCAGGGAACATCCAGAGGCCAATAAGAGACCAACAAATGCGATTAAGTATTTAATCATGTGGATCTCTGTTGTTTATATGAATCCTGGTTGTTACTTCTTGCACGACGCGATGACTGCAAACTGAAATCAGTGTATGCACGTAGCGCATGTGTGGCAATGCGCTATGCAGCCCGCATTGATTGCTAGGTATCAGGTAGATCCCGGGCAAGGCTCCGGTCCACCACCGAGACAAAGTTCACGGGCAACTCTATCGGTGTCCTGTCCGCGTGTCCGCGATGGGTGTCCTCAGGATTCATACTCGGTTTTTTCTGATTTGTTGTGCATCCGCTAGCCATTCCTTCACTCATTTTCTGAATAGTTGCCACCAGTAATCCTGGACACCGTCCAACTGGGTGGTTTTATTAATAAACACACTCCCTTGGCCTCGAGCCTCGCGGACAGCAGAATTCAAAGGCATGATCAGGTACGTTCAATAACCGTAATATTATATAGAGGATTCCATGCCCTCCCTGCCTGTGCTGGTTTTGATGGTTATCTTACCCCTGCTATTGATAGGCATCATGCTCCTCGTTCGCCAAATCTATGGCAACCCTATCCCCCGCTATGGGCGGCGAAAGCCGCTGATGCTACCAGTCCACCTAAGCATGCCCGCCAAGCCGGAATGGGTTCGGCAGGAGATCATCAAATTGAAAGCTCAAGGCCCGGATCTGGGATGTAGGCATATCGCCATGATCTTCAATCGCCGCTATGCCGCCAAGGGGATGACCGTGGGCAAGACCTACGTCAGCAATGTGATTCGCAAATATTACTATGACATCCACGTCATTCGCCAAAAGCTGAAATGTCGAAAACTGACGGCTGGCCCCAGGAATCGTATCTGGGGCCTGGATCTCACTGGCAAAACCGATGACCAGGGCCAGCTGCATTCAATCCTCGGCATACTGGATCACGGCACCCGCGCGAATATCGTACTCACGGCACTTCAAAACAAATCCACCGCCACACTCCTCCGTGCACTCGCCAACGGCATTGAGCGATTCGGGAGGCCCCAGACTCTGCGCACCAATAACGAAGTCATGTTCAGGTCGTGGTTCTTTCGTCTCTCCCTCTGGTTGGTGGGTATACGCCACCAGCGGATCGAGCCGCATTGCCCCTGGCAAAATGGCAGAATCGAGCGGTTCTTCGGCACATTGAAGCAAGTACTGGATCGTTGGGCAGTAGAGAACAGGGATCAACTGAATACCTCCCTGCACCTATTCCGGCTCTGGTACAACCACATTCGTCCGCATCAGAATTTACAAGGGTATACACCCGCTGAGGTTTGGAGCGGTCGGGCTATACGCCAGCGTCGTTCTCAGACGGAATACTACTATGGACGCCCCCGTGGTCAAGCCTTCTCTTTGTGATGGATGACAGGATCAGATTGCAGCCTACTATTCGGCCTTGATTGAGGTGAACCGCGCAATGCGGGTTACCTCGGGCCCGGAT
>Ga0307372_10011048_pt1 | contig 12110 bp, 6 predicted proteins | sample OX1MG_FD_202533 | JGI IMG/M metagenome (GOLD analysis project Ga0307372, IMG submission 202533) | Soil microbial communities from Risofladan, Vaasa, Finland - OX-1 | ecosystem: Environmental > Terrestrial > Soil > Coastal area > Acid sulfate soil | place: Finland: Risofladan, Vaasa | collected...
AATGAATTGCGGAGATGGCCTGCGACGCGCGTTTCGCCGCGATGGCTACTTTGAACCAACACTGAAACCCCGGGAGTCCTTGTCGTCCTGCCGGTGTGCATGTCCTCTCTCGAGCAATCGGGCCAGGAAAGCCTAAAGGCAGGCGTTGGGCGCCCACTTAGATCAGGGGTTCAGGGGCCTAGCTGCGTACGGCGAAGTGGACCGCTCCGCTTTTTTGGTGCGGCTGCCGCGCGGAAAGGATTTTGCAAATTTTGGTTGTTTTTCCCGGCCTCCAACCTCTAGCATCGAACTTCTAACTCATGCGAATTCTTTTTGTGGGAGACATCGTAGGCTCGCCCGGCCGCCGCATCGTGCACGACCATCTCGCGGACATCATCGCGCAGCAGAAGGTCGATCTCGCCGTCGTCAATTGTGAAAACGCCGCCTCGGGTTTCGGCGTCACACCTCGGTTGGCCGACGATCTTTTCGCCTCTGGCGCGGAAGTGCTTTCCGGCGGGAATCACATCTGGGATCGTAAGGAAATTCTCGACTATTTGCCTCATCAGCCCCGCCTGCTGCGGCCGGCAAATTTCCCGAATGGCGCGCCCGGCAGCGGACTTTACGTCGGCACGTCGCGCGGCGGCGTGGGCTACGCGGTCTTGAACCTGCAAGGGCGAACATTTATGACGCCTCTCGATTGCCCGTTTCGCGCTGCGGAGCGTGAACTCGCCCGCGTGCCTCCCGAAGTGAAAGTGATTCTGGTGGATATGCATGCAGAGACGACTTCGGAGAAGCAGGCCATGGGCTGGTTCCTGGACGGCAAGGTTTCGGCTGTTGTCGGAACGCACACGCACGTCGCCACAGCGGATGCCCACGTGCTGCCCAAAGGCACGGCTTTTATCACTGATGTCGGCATGACTGGGCCGCACGATTCAATTATTGGCATGGGCAAGGAAGGCATCATCGAGCGCTTCCTGAATGGGCTTCCCGCGCGCTTTGAAGTGGCCGAGGGCGATGTGCAAATGCACGCTGTGCGCATTGATGTGGATGAATCTTCCGGGCATGCTCGTTCCATCGAGCCTCTCGTCTTCCGCGCCGAATAATTTGCCCAGTGCGTATAAATCCTAAACGCATGTCCTCGCATCTCAATTGACCTGACGCTCCATGTATAATTCTGTGCCATGAAAATTTCGCCCAGCCGAATGATGATTGCCACTGTCGCAGGAATGCTCCTCTGCGCTGTTTTCGTCCTGTTCGCGCCACGAAATTCCCGCGCGCAGGGCAACGACATGGAAATCGAGATTACGGCGCGCGCGCGCCTGTTCCCCGACGTTGGCCCGGGCATCAAGGCGGTCCGCCGTGACGCCGCCGGCCGCTACTACTTCCTCTCGACAACGGACCCAGCCGTCCGCGTTTACGCCGCTGATAACACCTTCCTCGGTCAAATTCCCAAGGACGCCACCGGCGCTGCAGCAATTGTTTATGGCGACGATATGGACGTGGACGCTTCGGGCCGCGTGTACGTAGCGGATCGCGGCGCGAATGCCGTGAAGGTTTACACGCACGACGGCAGGCTCGCACTCTCCATTCCGGTGAACTCGCCCACATCCGTTGTCGCACTGCCCACTGGCGAAATCGCTGTTGCTGCCATGAAATCCGGCGAACTTGTAACGGTTTACGGCATGACTGGCAAGGATCTGCGCGAATTCGGCGACATCTCTGACCTGGCCGAGCATGAGGACTTAAATCGCCTGCTAAATATTGGGCGCCTCGCCGGCGATCCCGCAAATCACATTTACTATGCTTTCAGCTACATGCCCGAGCCGACCGTCCGCAAATACGATGCGTTCGGCTATAGCGCCTACCAAATTTCGCTTAAAACGATTGATATATATCCCACGGCGCAAGCCATGCGCCGCACGATTTACCGGCTCGATCAGCAGAATACGACTCCGCAGTTGCAAAAAGTGATCAATGCGATCGGCGTGGATCCAGCGACGGAGGAAGTTTGGGTTGCGCTGGGCGACGATTTGATGAAGTTCGACAAGGACGGCAATCGCATCGAAAAGTACCGCACACTCACAACCAGCGGCGAAGATTTGACCCCAACGTCAATCCTCGTTGAGCCACATCGCTTGCTTCTCGCCGACGATCCCCACGGCGTATTTGAATTCGCGCGCCCGGATCAGCCCGCGACGCCGATTCCTAAAACCAAGTAACCTCACACAAGAATCGCAATCTCAGCTCTACAGCAACTCCTGAGTGTCAATTCTTAGTGCGCGCCGCCACACAGAGCCGTAACTTGCTGCTCGAGAGTCGCGTCCATTTGGGTTTCGTGGTGGCTTGCGGAGGAACAAATCTGCGCGGCGGAAATCGCGAGCGCGCCCCGGAAATCAGTGCCGTCGAGATTTGCGCCATTGAATTGCGCTCCGCTCAGAATGGCCCCTTGCAGAACGGCACTGCGCAGATCGGCGCCGCGCAAATCCGCGGCATCCAGAAACGTTCCGTTCAACCGAGTGTTCTCGAGTTTCGCCCCTGCCAGTTTCGCCGAGCCGAGATACGCGCCACGCAAATCCGCCTGGTTCATTTCTGCGTTATTCAGATCGGCGTTGCGTAGATCAGCCTTCTCGAAGCTCGCGCGCGACAGTTGCGCATTGGTCAGATTGGCGTCGTACATGTTCGCACCGTCGAGTCTTGCCCCAGCCAGGATTGCGCCAGCAAAAGAAGCGTAGGTAAGATCCGCGCTGGCCAAATCCGCCCGGTCGAGAACGGCTGAGTTGAAATTCGCATGCCGCAGATTCGCGCCGCGAAAATCCGTCTGTGAGAGGTATGCTCCGCGCAAGTCAGCACTCTGCATCCGGGCGTTCGCGAAGAAAGCGCCGGACCCTTGCGCATAGCGGAGACTTACATACGGAAGCCGCGCACCCTTCACCAGTTTCAAATCCTCGTCTTTTCCGGACCATCCTGCGGGAGCCGTCGAAACTACGGCACTCGTTATATCGGGGAATGGGTTGTAACCTGCGAGCCAGAAAATGTCGGCGCTCCAGCGGCGAAAGTTGGTCGAGCTCCATCCTGGAGCGCGCCCATTTCCGTGGGGAGCGCCTAGAATCGCGCCCACCGACAGCATTAGCAAAAGCAAACATGCGCCAAGCGTCAACGCCGTGAACCGGCCGCTTTCCCATGGCGCCGTGAATTGTTTCGCGTCGCTCGGACCTCGCGCTGGCGCAAATATGCTGCTCGCGTTGCCAGGCAGAAACCCGCTCATTGCCACCGCAAGGAGAATAAAAAATATCTGCAACAGACTGCCGCGCAGGTCCTGCTCGGTCAGATAGCGGGCCCACAACAAGACCAGTGTTGCCGGAATCATCCAGTACGCCGTCAGCTTAGAAATCATGCGCTGCAAAAAAAGAAGCGACGCACGGTCCGCATCCAGTTCATCGAGACGCGCGGGCGCGAGCGCGATGACTGACGCCGGGACATATTCCGCAATTCGTCGGCCGTCCGGAAACACGGCCGGCAATTCGCTCAGGGCGTCCCACAATCGTTGCAGAAAAAAATGGAAACCGATGTAGCCTCCTGCGAGCAGCAGCGGCGCAATCAAGTAAAAAGCGAGCGTTGGCATTGCATTGCCCACCGCGGGGGAATTTCGGAGGAGTTGCACGTCCTTCGTCCTGGCAACAATCAGCCACACAAAAGCGCATACGATCGTCATCGCCGCCAAAAGAATGCGCAGAATTCTGGAGACAGCCGTGATTTTCGCGAGCCCTTCGAAAGGATAAATCGAGTCGGGCAACTCGGCGCCGAAAAGGCTCGCGCCCGCCAGTTGCCGCGCCACCAGGCCCGTTGCATTAACCAAATTCGCGCCCGCCAAACTCGCTCCGCGCAAATTTGTGCTCACGAGGTTCGCTTCGCTCAGGTCCGCTTCTATCAGGCACGCGCCGCGCAAATCGGCAAGCAGCAGATCGGCGCCTTTCAAATTCGCGCGCAACAGGTTCGCGCCGGGCAGCTCAGCGCCCATCAAGTCGACGCCTTCGAAGTTTGCGCCGATGAGATCAGCTTTTCGGCCGGCCTCGCCGCGCGATTCCACCCATGCGCGATGGTCTTCGACGATCTCGTCCAATTCCGGATCGCCGAATTTCCGGCACCAATAATCGAGCGCAGTTGCGGCTTTCGATTCTTCCTCGAGCGCGGCCGCCTTCTCAACCTCTTCCGCCGAAGACCCGAAATTGAAACTGAATTTCATCGACACCCCGCCCACTTCTGTGGTGCGCCTCGCAAAGTAATCATTCAGAGAAACGCGTCCGCCAGAGGCCCATGCCTCCTCTAGCCTAAGCGCAACCGGCAACTCTGTGGCTTCATCCTAGCGCGAGTGTCCTCAACGAATCCCCTGTCCTCACGGTCAGGGGGCAGCCTTAGTGGAAATCAACGAAGGTGTGGCGAGCTGGACAAATAACGTGGTGCAAGCTGCGGCAACCTGTCTTTATTTGGCGCCACGCTTCAGATGCGCATGGGCATGACGACGTAGCGGTAGCGGCACGATTCATCGGCGAGGGGACGCAACTGCCCCGCCGACTGGTCATCCTTCAATTCGACCGAGATTGGCCCGTCCGCCGCCGCTGAAAGAAAGTCGAGCAGGTACTGCGCATTGAACCCAATACTGATCGGCTCGCCCTTGAATTCCTTTTCAATGGCTTCTTTCGCTTCACCGTATTCCGGGCTCGACGCCGAAATCTCGACGCCCTCTTTCGCCAGCATGAACTTCACCGCGTGCGAGCGCTGATCGGCGAGCTGTGAAACTCGGCGCAGCGCGTCCAGCAGTTCAGTGCGCTCAAGCACGACGGTTTTGTTGACCTCGCGCGGCAGCACGGCTTCGTAGTTCGGAAATGTTCCCGTTAACTTGCGAGATGTCAGCAAGCGCCCGCCGAATTGAAAGAAGAGGTGGCTTTCATCCTGCGCAAACTCCATTTCCGCATCGTCGTCCACTTGACCGCACAATCGCTGCACTTCCGTCATCGCCTTCTTTGGCACCAGGACACGAACTTCTCCGGGCAGCCCGGTGAGCTTGTGGCTCATCTCCACCATGGCCAGCCGGTGCCCGTCGGTCGCCACCATGGTCAGCGTGCTGGGATTCAACACGACGAGCGCGCCATTCAGCGTGTACCGCGACTCTTCCTGGGAAATTGCGAAGATTGTCTTTGAGATCAAACCTGAAAAAAACCTTGCCGGCAGCTTGACGAGCGTGTGCGGAAACTCAGGCAGCGCCGGAAAATTCTCCTTCGACATGCCGACCATCTTGTAGGACTTGCGGTCGCAAACGATCTGCACCCAGTGGTTGTCCAGCAACTTAAAGCGAATTTCCCCTTCGGGAAGCAACCGTACCAGATCGAGGAGTTTCTTCGCGGGAATCGTACCCGCGCCCTCTTTCTTCACCTTCGCTTCACACGACGTGCGAATGCTCAACTCAAGATCCGTGGCCGTAATGTACAGACGATTGCCTTTCGCCTCGCAAAGAAGGTGCGAAAGGATGGGGATCGTCGTCTTGCGTTCGATCACGCCCTGCGTCAAATCCAATTCATCGAGCAAGTCGCTTCTCTTTACACTAAATTCCATCTTGCCTTTTCCTCACTGGTTGCGTTTTGCTGCGCTGTACTTTACTTCTTTTCTCAATTTGAATAAACAAGGGAAATACCGTAGTAGCCGCCGCACCTGTGAATTTGTCGGAAATCCCGCCATCCTGTTTCGCTTGCTCGCCTTGCCGCATCTTGATGCCTGTGGACATTCACGCGCCCGTGAGGAAATTCGTACACTGAGGGCGAGCAACGATGATTTCACGCGAAATTCACAGGCCACAGGAACCACGGCTGCGGAAAACCGTTCAACTCTATCCGAAAGAGTCGAGTAGCCTGTTGATCGTTTTGTTCAATTCTTTATCGGTGTGGCGCAGGTTCTCGATCTTGTGGATCGAATGCAGCACCGTCGTGTGATGCTTTCCGCCGAACTGGCGCCCAATCTCCGGCAGCGATGCCGAGGTGAGTTGCTTCACCATGTACATGGCCACCTGGCGCGGGAACGCGATTTCTCTCGAATTGCTGCGTACCTTCAGATCCTGTCCGCGCATCCCGAAGTGCTCGCCCACGCGCCGCTGAATCTGCTCGATCGAGATTTTTTTCTCTTGAGTGTCGATTAAATTTTTCAAAACCTGTTGCGCTGTCGCTACACTGAGTTCCACTCCCGTGAGCGACGCATATGCCAGCAACCGAATCAGCGCGCCTTCCAGCTCGCGGATATTCGATTTGATGGAGCGCGCGATGAATTCCGCGACGTCTTCGCCGATTTTGACCTGCTCACTCTCCGCTTTTCTCTGCAGAATCGCGATTTTAGTCTCGAGGTCTGGCTGCTGAATGTCCGCAATCAGTCCCCATTCGAAGCGTGAGCGCAGCCGCTCTTCAATCGCGGAAATTTCTTTTGGCGGACAGTCCGATGAAATCACGATTTGCTTCTGCTGCTCGTAGAGAGCGTTGAACGTGTGGAAGAATTCTTCGTGGGTTCTCTCTTTGCCCGCAATGAATTGGATATCGTCAACGAGCAATACATCCATCGTACGGAAACGGTCGCGAAACGCGCTCATACGGTCAAAACGCACTGCGGCAATTACTTCGTTGGTGAACTTTTCGGCGCTCACATAAATCAGCCGCGCGGCCGGATTGCGCCGCTTGATCGCATGCCCGATCGCATGCATCAGGTGAGTTTTTCCCAGGCCGACTCCGCCGTACAGGAATAGCGGGTTATACGATTTCGATGGTTGCTCCGCCACTGCCTGCGCGGCTGCGTGCGCGAATTGATTGCTGCTGCCGACGACGAACGTTTCAAACGTGTAGCGCGGGTTTAGTTGATGGTTGGAGGAATCGAAATCGAGCTTGGCTTGAGCCGGCGCCGCCGCCGTTCCAGTCTCCAGCTCTATTTCCGCGCAAATGAATTCCAGACGCGTGTTGGGACTGCCTACTTCAGCCAGTACGGCCTGCAACAGGTCGCCGTAAGTCTGCGTTAGACGCTTGCGGAAAATCGCGGTGGGAACGCGAATCAGCAGGCGGTCATCCTCCGCTGCTTCCAGGCGCGTTGGACGAAACCACGTCGAGAAACTATGGGCGTTAACCCGCCGCTCCATGTGTTGGAGTATTTTGTCCCAGGCGTTCACAGTCGCAACAAGACTCCGCCGATTTCCACACCCGTGGAAATGTTGTGGAAAACCCTACCCCGTGTAAGGGGTTTTGTCGAGCTATCCTATGATTCAGTCTAGCGGCAGAATCTCCGCCCCACGCGGTGCTGTCGCAAGACTGCTGAGGAGTACGAGCTCTCTGCACTTGTTTAAGTGCGAGCGCGGATTGTGCCTAAACGGAAGCAAAGGAGCAAGAGAAAACTGAACGAACGGGGTGCGCGTCATTCACAGATCATTCACAGCTTTTCCACAGCGTCAAGCCACGTTAATTTCAGAGAGAAAATTCTTGACTTCGAGTATTTTTCGGTCATTCGCAAATTTTTCTTGCATGCATCGCGTTGTGCCAAGGACCGAACACGAGAAGCAAACGGTGAGCGGTCTGGTTCCTTTACTGTGCTGACGCCCCGGAATCGTGCAACATCACTACATCCGAATCAGTGCGGAAACGGCGGACTCCCAGCGTCTTGCCATCGGGCGACCAGTGAAACTCAAATATTTGTTGGGAGTTGAAATTGGTTATCTGGCGGCCCTTCGATCCGTCGAGCGGGTGGATCCACACATTATCCACGCCATTTTCGCGCACAACATATGCCACCGCTTTTCCGTCTGGAGTGAATTCCGGTCCCGGCGGTCCTGCAATGTTCGCGTTGGGCTCCAGAAGGCGCAGCGGAGAGCTCGCTCCTGAACTTACACTGACGATCGCAACCTTCTGCTCCCCTTTCCTCGTTTCCGGATCCGTCACTGATGCAAGGAACGCCACCAGCCTGCCATCGCCGGAAACAGCCGGCGCGCCGCCAGCATAGATGCCATTTGGAATCGAGGACCCCTGAACAACTGCTGCATGCCCCCCGCCGATGGGCACGCTCATCAACTGATCCGCAGTGCTATCCAAATAAAATACGCTCTTTCCGTCGGGGGAGCAGACGGGTTCTGTGGCATTTTTCTCATTCGTCAATTGAACAAGGTTCGAGCCGTCCGCGTCTGCGCGCCAGATGTTCCTCACGTTCGAGTTTCCCGAGAAACCGGCAAAGACGATGTAGCGCCCGTTGGCGCAGCCCGACCCCGAGGAGGGCAGCAACGAAGGATCGCTAATGAGCATTCTTCTTGCGCTCCCATCACCGCCGATTTTCACAATCTCGCTCTTTTCTTCGAGCAACAGAAGGCCGTCAGCCGCCCAGTTGAAACCGTTGATTGGCTGCTCTTGCGCAAGCGCCTGGCCCGGCGCGCTCTCCTGGCTCCCCGAGCTGGGAAGTAGATCGAGTTCTCGTGTGACCTTAGCTTGCACCGTAGCCAGGCTCTTGCCGTCCGCCGACAGCGTGAGTGTTCGATAAGCGTTCGTATCCCGGGTAAGGCTCTGAAACTTCCAACCAGGAACGGAGACGAATCCGATTTGCCCTCGACCGATCCTCTTTGCGATATACATCATCAACAATCCGCGACCGTCAGGCAGCCACGCCAATTCGAACACCCGCTTGTCATCGAACCGGGCAACAGAACGCGCTTTCCCGCTGGTTACGTCGAGCACATCGATCCCGCCCAAAGCGTTGCCGGGCTGCATCAGGCTTTCGGCGATTTCATTTCCGTCGGATGACCACGCCACATACTGCGACGGATTCTGTCCCTGTTCGATTTGAAGCACCTTTTCGTCGCCGCCGTCGATATTTGCCGTAAGGACCCGCCACTTGCCAACTTCCGGATCGTTTGCGCGCATGTATGCCATGCGCTTGCCGTCAGGTGAAAATGTCACGCCACTGTCAATGTCGCGAACGATCTCCTGCGGCATCCCGCCGAGCACCGGAGCGCGATACAGATTGAATTCCGTGCTGACATTTGATTCTGCCTGTCTGAAATAAACGTAGTTTCCGTCTGGCGAAAATGCGAGATTCTCGTAAGACACTGCCGCGGGAGCGACGACTTGCGTATTACTCGACGTGGGTACGTTGCGCAACCACAGGCTTTGCTTTCCGTTGTCGCTTTGTGCGCTCAGGATGTATTTGCCGTCTGGCGAGATGGCGGCGCGCAGGGCCGTGCCCGATGTTGTCACCTGATTGATGCTGAAAGTTTGAAACGGGGCGGGCCGCACGCGGTTCAGGAATGCGTAAATCCCGTAACTTGCCGCCACGGCGAGAACCAGAACAATTATCACGATTACGCTCAGGCTCAGTTTGTGCTCGCGGGCCACGGCGGCCACCGCCGAAGATCCCGACGCATGCGTTCGCGCGGTGCCGCTTGCGTTGGCAGCCGCGGGAACCGACCCACTTGAAGGGGCGCCAAGTGCCCCCGTTGCGGAGATCCCTGTTGCGGCCATCGACGGGGATGACGACTCCATGCCGCTGGCAGCGCGCCGCCCGGAATCCGAATCGCGCTTCAGCCGCTGCACATCCGTGCGTAAATCCGATGCGTGCTGATAACGCAACGCCGGGTCTTTTTCGAGCGCCTTATTGATAATGCGTTCCATTTCCACCGGAATTTCAGGATTCAGACGCACCGGCGATACGGGTGCGCGATTCAGAATTCCATCGAAAATCTCCGCCGAAGTGCTCCCGGAAAATGCTTGTCGGCCGGTCGCCATTTCGTAGAGCACCACGCCGAACGAAAAAATGTCCGTGCGCGCATCAAGCTCGCGTCCGCGCGCCTGTTCGGGCGACATGTACGCTACCGTCCCGAGAGCCGTGCCCGGGCTGGTCAGATTCGTTTCCTCTTGTGTCTGCGTCATGCCCGCGGTCATGGAATTCCCTGGCGCGCGCGCCTCGATTTTGGCCAATCCAAAATCGAGCACCTTCGCTTGCCCCCGGTCGGTCACGAAAATATTCGCCGGCTTGATGTCGCGATGAATAATCCCTTCCGAATGCGCCGCGTCCAGCGCGTCCGCCACTTGGATGGCAATTTCGAGCAGCGCATCGAGGGCTATCGGCCCCTCGGCGATACGATGCTTCAGTGTTTTGCCTTTCAGCAATTCCATCGCGATGAAGGGCTGGCCTTCGTATTCGTCGATCTCATAAATTGTGCAGATGTTTGGATGATTGAGGGCTGAAGCAGATTGCGCTTCGCGTTCGAATCGTTCGAGCGCCGTATGATCTTTTGCCACATCCAGAGGAAGGAATTTCAAAGCGACGAAGCGCCGTAGCTTTGTGTCTTCAGCCTTGTACACCACGCCCATTCCGCCGCCGCCCAATTTCTCGGCGATTCGGTAATGCGAAATGGTGCGGCCGATAAAAATCTGCGAATTTGACATGCGCTCCTGTTTGCGCTCCGATTGGTTCACGAACCGCAGCGCATCTTAGGCCGCGCCTCAGGCTAAGTCAATTTATCCGGTAATATGCACATTTGGAATGCGTCCTTTTAGAGTGTTTTTGCCGATCTGTCGCTTACGAAAATACAACACAAAAACACCACTCAACCGCTTGTTTCTAAATGAGATACGGTGCATCTAAAAGGAAGAATTGCCTTGTCCAATGCCCAACTTTCCATTACAATTCTTGTGTTACAAAACACAATTTTTTTTGCAGTAGCTTGTAGTACCGGCAGACCTCCGTTCCGGCACTTAGTTCGGCCAGAACTGGAAGTGTTTTCTTCGCGTTCGCGCCAGAGCGCGTCTAAGAAAAATTCGCCAGCCCGCTTGAAAACGGCCCGCAAGGGGCCCTCAGTCTTCGCCACGCGCCACCGGATCCGCCGGAGCGGCGCGGGATGAAGCGAAAACCCTTCGAGCTTCATGTTGCGTTTTGCAAAAAAACGCGCTGAGGCCAATGGGCAAGGCAAGTGTCGAGCCAATCCGCGCGACCGCCTTCCCGATTCGAAATCTAGGAGCACTCCAGAATGGGTGAAAAGGAAAATACGCCTGCCAAAGGCGCTGGGCATAAGTACGACGCAACTTCGATCAAAGTTCTTGGCGGCATCGAAGCCGTACGCAAGCGTCCCGCGATGTACATTGGCTCGACCGGCGAGCTTGGCTTGCATCATCTGGTTTGGGAAGTTTGCGACAACTCTGTCGACGAAGCGCTGGCGGGCTATTGCGACGAAATCAACGTAGTCGTCCACGACGACAATTCCGTCACCGTAACGGACAACGGCCGCGGCATTCCTGTCGACATGCACGCCACGGAGAAAAAGCCCGCCGCCGAAGTTGTCATGACTGTTCTTCACGCTGGGGGTAAATTCGATAGCGATACCTACAAGGTTTCCGGCGGCCTGCACGGCGTCGGCGTTTCCGTCGTCAACGCTCTTTCCGACTGGCTCGATTTGGAAATCTGGCGCGACGGTCAAGTCTGGGAGCAGAGCTACGAAAAAGGCCAGCCTACATCAAAGCTGAAAGACACTGGCAAGACTAAGAAAACCGGAACGAAAATCACCTTTCATCCCGATCCGTCCATTTTCGCAGCAGCCACCTATAGCTACGACACCCTTTCGCAACGCTTGCGCGAGCTCGCCTTTCTCAACAAAGGGCTGACAATCACGCTCGAGGACGAACGCAGCAGCAAAAAAGCCGACTTTCGTTTCACCGGAGGCATCGCGGAATTCGTCAAGCATCTGAATCGCGGCAAGCAAGTCCTGCACGACTCCCCGATTTATATGGAAGGCAAGCGCGACACCGTCGACATGGAAATCGCGCTCCAATACAACGACAGCTACGCCGAAAATGTTTTTTCCTTCGCCAACACGATCAACACCGTTGACGGCGGCTCGCACCTTTCCGGTTTTCGCTCCGCGCTCACGCGCACCATTAATTACGCCGCCAGCTCCTTCGGGATGCTCAAGGAGCAGAAAGACGAAATCTCCATCACCGGCGATGACGTTCGCGAAGGCCTTGTCGCCGTTGTCTCCGTAAAATTGCCGCAGCCGCAATTCGAAGGGCAAACGAAAGGCAAGCTCAATAGCGACATCAAAGGTCTCGTCGAGCAGCTCATCAACGAAAAAC